>Ga0335397_10000227_pt1 | contig 67264 bp, 46 predicted proteins | sample MAT04_FD_205740 | JGI IMG/M metagenome (GOLD analysis project Ga0335397, IMG submission 205740) | Freshwater microbial communities from Lake Fryxell liftoff mats and glacier meltwater in Antarctica - MAT-04 (spades assembly) (version 2) ...
GATCCAACTCAACGAGGTCGAGTGACCATCGCTGCGGCGCGGGTCTTTGTTCGTCTCGGTAATCAGTTCGGTGACTGTGGAACGGCCGTTGCCAATCACATGGGCGGGCTCGCGTCGGGACGCGGCGACAACCCGATCTCCAATGACGAGGACTCGAAAATCGTCCCCAGGAATGAAGCGTTCGACAAGGATGTAAGCGCTTTCTTCGCGGGCCGCGGCATAGGCTTGCTCGACCTGCACCTTCGTCGTGAGATTGGTGGCAACGCCGCGACCCTGGTTTCCGTACTGCGGCTTCACCACGACCGGCAAGCCTAACTCCTCCGCTGCACGCCAGGCATCGGCTGCATCGTTCACGGGGCGACCGACCGGTACGGGAACGCCCACCTCTTGCAGCAACGCCCGCGTCAGGTGTTTGTCCTGTGCCACGTACTGAGCGATGGCCCCTGTTCGATCGGTCTCCGCCGTAAGTATGCGGCGCTGGAGTGCCCCCCAGCCGAGCAGAATAAGACTTCCCTCGCCGAGTCGTCGGGTGGGAACCCCACGTCGTTGGGCCGCAGCAACGATGCACCAAGTGCTGGGGCCGAGTCGGACGGAATGGCCAAGGTCGCGGAGGCTGGCCACGGTCGCGGCCACATCGAACGGTTCGTCTCGCACAACCGCGAGGCACAGGTCACGGGCCGCTGTCAGAGCCGCGATTCCCAACTTCTCTTCTTCGAACTCAACGATCACATGACACAGGCCGGCCCGGTGGGATTCTTGCACCGTCCCAAAGACGACTGGCGAACCTGCGAGCACCTGCAACCGAAGCGCGACATGCTGGAGGGCATGCGCGAAGTGCCTCACCGACCGATTCGTGGTCGGCACGAGGCTCTCGACGGGTAGACGTTCCGCCAAGCGGTCCAGGAAGTCGGCCAGAACCTCTGGCGAGACCGACCTCAGCTCTCCGAAGTCGATCTCGGCTTCGAGCACCGTTGCCCGCGACCAGATGTTCGGACCACGCAGCACCCCGATCCGCTGAAATTCCATTCCAACCTTTCTCCTGCGAGGTGATTACCTCGCTCCGACGGTCGTGCATCTGAGGCGGCCGGCAGCTGGCTGCTGCGATTGGGACTCTCGCAGGTAATCCGCAATGTAAATACCGTATGCATCGCGCCGATCCTCGGGGAGCAGGTCGTACCCGGCTATACGTCCCCGACAGATTGGTGACCCACACAGACAAGAACCTTCGAAATACTCGACCGATGCCTCGAACGTTGAATAGTCGATGGACAGTGCTTCGCCCGGACGAATTTCCCGCATGGCGAACACGGCAACCTCTGGCACGCCGCGCCGAATTTGGATTCCACAGTTCGGGTCACAGGAGTGGTTGATCAGAACCACGGGCGGGGGAACGAGGACGTGTTCATTCACGTCGATCTGAATCGTCAACCGCGTGCGTTGGGTAGTGCGTGTTCCAAAAGCGCGAAGCACTTCGTCACCCTGGGTGAACGTCCGCAGGGCATAGACGCCCTGTCCCGTCTCGCACATGCGTATCTCGACCCCTGATCCGTTCTCCGAACCAACTACCCGATCGGGATGGGGTTCGGCTAACACTTCCTCAATGTTGACCTCTCGGCCCGCTCCATTCTGGAGGTAGCGGTTGATGAACTCGACGGTCTCGTCGATGACGTCCGGTTGCAGCACGAGTAGGTCACCCTCACCGATTGATTGAAGAGCGGTTTCGGCAGCCTGTTCCCAGCTCCGCAACTCGATTACCTCGCGAACTTTTCGCCCCTTTGCCAGACCGGCTCGCAAAGGCCCCGTGATGCCGCCCTCGGACCGACCGCGCAGGTATCGTGGGTCTTCGTACAGGATAACACGGTCGAAGCCGTCGCCGAGGATCTCACCCTGACGCACCAGATCGACGTCGCGGCGGTCGCCAGACGAGGAGTAAACGATGGCACGCCGCTCGCACGGCAATTCCCCCACGGAGCGGATCAGCGCGAGCAACGCGTCGGCATTGTGCCCGTAGTCGAGGACGACGAGTGCCCCGTGAATCTGGAGCAGGTTGAAGCGACCAGGGTCGAGGTCCATGTTGGCGGCAAACGTTTCCAGGCCAGCGATGAGAGCGCTCTTCGGGACACGGAGACTCTGGCACGCTGAGACCGTCGCGAGCACATTTTCGACGTGAAATGCAACCAGACCGCCATGTGTGAGCGGAATCCGACTCAGGGGAAGCAGCGATTCTTCACTTGCTCCGACCGCAAGCGTAATCACGCCGTCGCGGACGAATACCGCCTTGCCACCCTTCGCTCGATGCTCGACGACCACCGGGTTTTCGGGCGAGAGGCAGAAGTACGTCACACTCCCCCGGCAGTACTGCGCCATCCCAGCTACCAACGGGTCTGCCGCGTTCAGCACGGCCGTGCCCTGCGGCGCGACGGCTGCCACAATCACGCTCTTGACGTAGGCCAGTTGCTCGGAGGTATCGATCTCCGAGGCACCGAGGTGATCCCCCTCGCCGATGTTTGTGACAATGCCGACGTCGCACAAGTCAAAGCCCAGGCCGGCTCGCAAGATGCCTCCGCGTGCTGTTTCGAGCACGGCCGCATCGACCAGTGGATGCTGGAGAACCGTGCGGGCACTCTGCGGCCCGCTGCAATCGCCCGAAGCGACCCTCCGGTTGCCGATGTAAATCCCTTCGGTGCAAGTCATCCCCACCTTGGAATGAACATGGCTCAGGATGTGTGCCACGAGACGGGCTGTGGTTGTCTTGCCATTCGTGCCCGTCACCGCCACGATCGGCACCCGCCCGGTCTCGCCCGACGGGAACATCAACGCCAGCATGTCGCGACCGATTCGGTCAGCCGCTCCTTCGGTCGTTAGGTGCTCGCTGACATCCGGACGCGAACTCACCGAGACGACAACTCCGCCTTGGTCTTCGAGTGGTTGTGCTGGGTCGCGGGCTACGATGTCCACTGCGGCGAGGTTCAGGCCGACCGTCTGGACCGCGTCCACCGCCCGCGCCAGGAACTCCGCGTTCACGTCTTGGACGGGGAACGCCGCCGGTTGATCCTGCTCGTAACGCAGCACTGACATGACTTGATCGCCTACCACCAAAACTCGCCAGCGTGATCCCTCGGCAGCACGCTCCACGAGAACAGCGGGGTTCGTTCGGGTAGCGGCGTTGTAGGCGGCAATGATATCTTCGCGGTTGGTCAGTGGTCGGCCGCAGGCGTCCGGAAGGGCACCGAACCGCGGCCGGATCACCACGGGCGCCTCAATGCCCTGGGCTGCTTGCCAGGCGTCGTCGGCTGAGTGAGCCATCCGACCGCCCGGGACGGGGACGCCCGCGGAGTAGAGCAGGTTCCAGGCTCGCTCCCGATCTTCGGCAATCGCCTCGGCAACAGCAGTGGCTGTGTTGACCTGCCCGTTGAGAACGCGATGTTGCTTGCAGCCGTGACCGAGTTGAATCAGGTTGTTCTCGTCGAGACGAACGACCGGTATGCTTCGGTCGCGGGCTGCCTGGAGAAGGGGTGTGAGGCCGGTGGGCGGCAGACGGCGTGCCCGCAGTTGACTTAGCGACTCCACTTCCGCCGCGACGTCGAAAATGGTGTTGTAGACGGCGGCGAGGCACAGCCGACGCCCGGTCTCGAGTGCCGCTTGCCCCAGTTCTTCGTCCTGATATGCGAGCGCGACCTTGTAAACGCCGTCGTCGTTTGCCTGCCGAGTGCGCCCGTAGCCGACGGGCGATCCTGCGAGCGATTGCAGCTCAAGGGCGACATGTTCGAGAATGTGGGCCAGGTACGTGCCGCGGCGCAGCCGCTCGAAAAAGCCGCCAGGCTGTCCCACGCTACAACGATGTTCGTAGAGACTCGGGAGCCATGACATCAGCCGGTCGTTGAACCCAGGCATGGCATCCGAGGAGCTCTCCTTGAGTTCCCCCAGATCGACCCAGGCTTCGAGAACTGGGAACTTCGCCCAGATGTTTGGACCGCGAAGAATCTGTACTTTTCGGAATCTCATACCCAATTGCCCTTGTTCTCGCCTCTCGCGACCTTTGGTGCCTCGATGTTGTGAGGCCCCACCAAAGAGGTGAGGCCTGACCAAGACGCACCGACACTGAGGTCTCGGTGCAGACATCGGAGAATAATACTGTGTGGGCGGCCGTTTCTGGGTGTCAACTCCCGTATCAGCCAGACCATGTGTGTGCCGTCGGCTGCGAAAAGTGTCCTGGCAGACATCCTCGATCGCTCCGACGCAACGCCAAGACAGTTTATTGTCCAGTCACAGAAATTTGAGATCGAAGGACAGAATTTGTACAGAAAAGAGAGCCGATTACGTTCACTCTGGTCACTTTGTACTACTTCGCGAAGGGGCGTAATCTGTGTACCAGACAACTGCTGGGGTGGTCAGGGAACCGGGGCGATTTGGGCGGGGCCGGATTCAGAGCACGTGCAGAAGAAGCTAGCCTCATGCAGTCGGTTAGTAGAGCTGGAATCCCTACAAACACGAAAAGTTGGGAAGATCCTTGGTAATTGCGTGTTTCAGAATGCCTGAGCGAGGATTTGGTCTGGCGCCCGTGGTCGCAAGCCTCAACTACAAAACTCGGTGAATCGCATGGCACGGCGTTTGGTAACGTTGGTGATTGTGGGGTTGGTGTTGGCAGCAACTGTTGCGCTGGCTCCCAAGGAGGAACCGGCCCCGGTGCGGCTTGTCTTCGTCGGTGACATGGAACTCTCGAACACCCCCGGTGAGAAAATCGCCAAGGGAGAAGATCCGTTCTCGGAGTTCGCCGACGTACTCGCGGATTGCGACGCGTCGATCGGCAACCTGGAGTGTACGGTTGCCACGACCGGTCAGCCTGTGAAAAAGCCCTGGACGTTTCGTGCTCATCCGCAGGTGTTGCCGGTCGTCGCCAGACACTTCACAGCGGTGTCCCTGGCGAACAACCACTCCGGCGACTTCGGCCACGATGCATTCCGCGAGTGCCTCAGTTTGCTCCCGAAGCACAACATCCTCTATTTCGGTGGTGGAGCGAACATCCGTGAGGCTCGATCGCCGCTCATCCTGAAGCGAAACGGGTTGAAGATTGCTCTCCTCGGGGCGAACGACTTCAAGCCTCGATCGTTCGAAGCCGGCCCAACCTGGCCCGGTGTAGCATGGTGCGTTGATGAGCAACTTGAGGCAGATGTGAGAGCGGCCCGCTCGGTTTACCATGCCGATGTCGTGCTGCCTTACCTGCACTGGGGCTGGGAGGAAGAACCCGCGAACGATCGGCAAAAGGCGCTGGCTCACAAACTAATCGATGCAGGGGCCGATGCAATCATCGGGGGGCACCCGCATGTCGTGCAAGAGGTCGAATACTACCGCGGCAAGCCGATTTACTACAGCCTGGGGAATTTCGTCTTCGATGGCTTCAGCACGAAAGAAACGCTACTCGGCTGGGTTCTGCAACTCACGGTCACGAAAGCCGGGGTTGTTTCGTGGAACACGATCCCCTGTCGGCTCGACACAACGGGGGTACCGCACCGGGCTCCCGAGATCGAGTCGCCGTATGGGCAGGCTAACGACCCAAAGATCCGTTGGCAGTCCGAACGACAGCGATGAACACAATCGAATCGGCTGCGCTCCTGAAGCGATGGGTGGTGAGTTGGCAACCTTCTGGCGGCGTTGCCGAACTCCTCCTGAGTGTCTTTGGCAGCGTCAGCAACTTGCAACTTGAGATTGGCTGACCGTACATCGGTTCAGGACAGCACATCCTTCACCACCACACCCTCCACATCCGTCAAGCGGTAATCGCGGCCTGCGTGGCGGTAAGTCAACTTCTCGTGGTTCAGGCCCATCAGGTGCAGGATCGTTGCGTGAAAGTCGTGGACGTGGACCGGTTTCTCCACGGGCTTCATGCCGTGCTCGTCAGTCGCACCGTGGACGATGCCCCGCTTCACGCCAGCACCAGCGAGCCACGAACTGAACGCCCAGTTGTGATGCTCGCGGCCGGGATTGTCCGCAGTGTTGTTGAACGGCGTGCGGCCGAACTCCGTTGTCCACACCACGAGCACGTCATCAAGCAACTTCTGCCGCTTCAAATCCAGGAGCAACCCCGCGATGGGTTGATCCACTTCCTTCGCGAGACGCCCGTGATCGGCCATGTTGCCGTGCGAATCCCAGTTGTTGCTCGAACCCGTGTGGATCAGTTCCACGAAGCGGACGCCACGTTCCACCAGTCGCCGAGCGACGAGGCACTGCCAGCCAAAGCCATCCGCCTGCCCGCGCTTCATGCCATACAAACCCAGCGTTTCGTCGGTCTCTTTCGACAGGTCAAGCGCGGCAGGCATCTCGGACTGCATTCCGGCAGCCGTCTCGAATGACTTGATCCGCGCCGCGAGTTGGGAGTCGTCGGTTCGCGTTGCGAGGTGTCCCTCGTTGAACGCCTTCATAGCGTCGAGTTCGAGTTCCTGGCGTTTCTCGGTTGGCACGCGGCGTTTGAGGTTCGCAACTGGCTCCGCGCCCGGAACAACTCGCGTTCCCTGGTGTGCTCCGGGCAGGAAATCCGAGGCCCAGACCTGTGTACCCGCGTAGGGCATCTGCGGGGCAAGCACGAGGAACGATGGCAGATTCCGGTTCTCGGTCCCAAGGCCGTAGCTCATCCATGAACCGATACTCGGTCGGGCGAATGCGAACGACCCCGTATGCATCCCGAGCGTCGCGTTGTAGTGATTCGAGTGGCTGGTGTGCATCGAGCGGATCAGGGCGATGTCGTCGGCTTGCTCGCCGAGTTTCGGGAACAGGTCGCTGATCTCCGTGCCGCTCTTGCCACGCGGCGAGAACTTCCAGTTGGGTTTCTTCAGGTACAGTTTCTCGTAGCCCGGGCGGTTCTTCGTCTCAGGATGGTCGAAGGTCACCTGCTTGCCGTGGTCTGCCGTGAGCTTCGGCTTGGGGTCGAACGAGTCGACGTGTGACACACCGCCGCTCATGAACAGGAAGATGACGGCCTTCGCCTTACCCGGAAAGTGCGATGCTCGCGGCGCAAGGGGATCGGCACTCTCTGCCGCGAGGAGTTCATGCAGAATCCCCGGCATCAGCAGTGATCCGGCCACCGCAGACCGAACGAATCCACGACGAGAGATATCGACGGCATCACGCATCGGGATCAATCCAGGTAAAGGTATTCGTTGCTCGCCAGCACCACACGGGTCAGAGCAGTCCAGGCGATCTTTGGGCGCTCGGCGGGTGGGTCGGTCAGTTGCGACGAGTATCGACTCAGGAAAGCGTCGGCGGTCGCGCGGTCCTTGGCCGTCGGGGATCTCAGTAACGCGAGGAGGAACAACTCATTGAGTCGGGTCGCATCGTCGGACTTGACGAGCACGCGAGATGCCAGCTTCTCGGCTTGTTTGTGGAAGAACGGATCGTTCAGGAAGTAGAGTGCCTGCGTGGGCACGGTCGTTACTTGTCGTTGCGGGGTCGTCGCGTTCGGGTCGGCCCCGTCGAACAGACCGAGGAACGGATGACGACGGTTGCGGATCGAGATCACATACACGCTGCGGCGATCGGTTTCGTAAATGGTGTTGAACGGGTTGTGTTGTGTGAATCCCCAGCTCTTTTCCGGTGGGAATGGATGGGCTCCGCCCGGGGTGCGGTCGAGTTGGCCACTGACAACGAGCAGGCTATCGCGGATTTCCTCGCCGGTGAGTCGGCGGCGGTCGAACCGCCAGTAAAGGTCGTTGTTCGGGTCCGCTTTCAGTGCATCGGGACGGGATACGCTTCCTTGCTGATATGCGGCGGACAGTACGATCAGTTTGTGCAGGTGTTTGATGCTCCACCCGGAAGCGACGAACTCGGCAGCAAGCCAGTCGAGTAGTTCTGGATGGGTCGGAGGCAGGCCACGAGCGCCGAAATCGTTCGGGCTTTGCACGAGTCCTTTGCCGAAGTGGTTTTGCCAGATTCGGTTGACCATCACCCGTGCCGTGAGTGGGTTCTCCGGGCTTGCGATCCAGCCCGCGAGTTGCAGTCGACCACTTCCGCTGTTCGCAGGCACGAGTTGCCCGCCGAGTACTTCGAGCCAGCGTCGCGGAACCTCAGGGCCAGGCTTCTCGGGATCACCACGGAGTTGCAACTTCGCGTTCTTCACCGTCCCATCCACCACGGCATAGGCCAGTTCCGGCCGCAGCGGTTGCAACCTCACGAGGTCGCGTGGTTGCTGCTTGGCTTCACATCCTGGGAAGGCGAACCGCGTACTCTCGAAGATCCCGTACAGCGCGTAGTAGTCCTTTGCGGTGATGGCATCGTACTTGTGATCGTGACAACGGGCGCACCCGATGGACAACCCGAGGAGCGTCTTGCCGACGGTATCGATCGTGTCCTCAAACGTGAGGTGCATGTCCTTGTCGGTGTCGTGCCCGAACCGCCGTGCGATGGCAAGGTATCCTGTGGCAACTCTCGAATCGAAGGCAGGCGGTGGCGTGCGAAAGGGAGCCAGCATCTCCCATCCGGGGGTCGCCACTTTTGGCGGATCCTTCCACAGCAGATCCCCAGCAATCTGGTCGCGGAGGAACTGGTCGTAGGGGTGGTCGCGGTTGAACGCGTCGATGACCCAGTTGCGGTATCGCCAGGCGTGCGGAAGCGGGTGATCGCTGTTTTCGCCAGCGGTGTCTGCATACCGCACGAGGTCGAGCCAGTGCCGACCCCAGCGCTCGCCATACTGCGGGCTGGCAAGCAATCGATCAACGACCTTTGCCAACGCCTCGCCTGAGTCATCTTTCACGAATGCGTCGAGTTCATCCGGCGTCGGTGGCAATCCTGTGAGGTCGTACGTGACACGGCGCAGGAGTGTTCGCTTGTCGGCTGGCGGCGAGAGTGACAACCCCTTGTCACTCAATTTTGCGACGAGAAAGCTGTCGATGGGATTGCGGAAAGCGGAATTGGGAATCGTGGGCACAGCGGGCCGTTTCACGGGTTGAAACGACCACCACTTTTTCGCGGCATCGAGCGTCATGCCACCCAGTTGTGCCGCACCGACGCGAGGGTCGGTCGCACCATCCTTCACCCACTCCACAAGAGCCGCGATCTCGTGATCAGCCAGCTTCTCATTCGGGGGCATTCGCAGCTTGGGATCGGGATGGCGAAGGGCCTTGATCAGTAGGCTTTCGTCGGGCTTTCCAGGGACAATCACGGGACCACTCTCGCCACCCGCTTGCCAGCCCGCCTTGGTATCGAGTCGCAATCCGCCACGTTGCTTCTCAGGCCCGTGACACTTCTGACAGCTACGAACCAGCAACGGCCGCACCTTCGCCTCAAAGTGTTCCGTGGGGTCGGCTGCACCGGCGAGGTTGCCCGCTGTGCAATACGCTATCATCAGAAGTAGTCGGGTGGGGGAATACATCGGCGTCTCCGTCGATCTAAAAAATGTGGCTCTCGTCCCCCGAGGAACCGGTCTTTAATACTGCAATAATACGACTAATGTTGTCAGCCTGAACTTTTGCCCGGAGCCGGCGGCGGTGCAGGGCATCGCGGTTGCAGCGATGGGCATCGTGAGTCTTGTGCATCACCGATTGCGGAACCCGGCCGATACCATCACCTTGGCGTGACTCACCTCGAGTATAACATGTCGACTGCGGACGGATGAATCCGGCCTCACTCCTGACGCGGGCAATTCGCTCCGCTCCGATACTTACCCGAGGACTACGTCGACGTCGCCCGCCGATTCACTCCGGAACGGTACTGCAAGCGTGTGTTATTTTTGGGCCAGTTAGCCCACCGCTTCGCTGCCCTCCCGATCCTCGGGGCCGGATGTTCGAAAACACGTTACAGGGTTTACTCACGCTCACCCTGTTCTGCGCCGGCCGGCCAAGTCCATTCGCGAAGCGAGCGATCTCGTGCCCATGGAGAACGACAGATGACACTGCGTTCGAGTAGCGGCGTGGAAGAAATGCGGCTCTCGATCTCGGCCGTGGGCGTCTCCGCTTCCACTGAGCTGGACTGCGGTACGGCGCTGGCCTTATACCGAAAGATGGTCCTAATCCGCCGGTGCGAGGAACTGTTGGCGAAGTCGCACCAGCGCGGGTTGATCCACGGCGCATGCCACACCTACGTCGGCCAGGAGGCCGTTGCGGTCGGTGTCTGCGAGCACCTACGGCGCGACGACGTGGTGTTCAGCACCCACCGCGGCCACGGGCATGCCCTGGCGAAAGGGATGCCGCCCCACGACCTGATTGCCGAACTGTACGGCCGCGAAACCGGGTGCTCTCACGGCCGGGGCGGGAGCATGCACCTGTTTGCCCCTGAGATCGGGATGATGGGCACGAGCGGGATCGTCGGTCCGTGCATCCTCCAGGCGGCCGGCGCGGGCTACAGCTTCAGGATTATGAAGCAGGACAACGTCGCGGTGGCGTTCTTCGGAGACGGGGCGTCCAACAACGGGGCGTTTCACGAGGGGCTGAACCTCGCGTCGATCTGGAAGCTGCCTGTCCTGTTCGTGTGCGAGAACAACGGGTACGCCACCGAGGTGCCGTTCACCGACGCCGCCGGCAACCCGTCGGTGGCGAACCGCGGCGTGTCCTATGGGATGCCCGGCATCGCGGTCGATGGTAACGACGTCTTGAAGGTTCGCGACGTGGCGGGCGAGGCGGTTCGTCGGGCGAGGGCGGGCGAGGGGCCGACGCTTATCGAGTGCCGGACGTACCGCACCCGCCCGCACGCCGAGGGGATGGGCGACTTCACCTACCGGACCCGCGCCGAGGTCGACGAGTGGAAGACGCGCGACCCGATCAACCGCCTACGGCAGTCGATCGTCACCGAGAAGTTGGCGACGAGTGCGCAACTCGATGCCATCGACGAGGAGATTGCCGGCGAGGTGGAGCGGTCGCACCTTCAGGCTGAGAAGGATCCATACCCCGCTGCGGCGACCGCGAGCACCCACGTGTACGCGGTGCCATCCGCGACCCCTGCCGCGCCTCCGCTCTCCGGTACGCGGTCGATCACCTACATGCAAGCGACGCTCGAAGCGCTCACGGTGGAGATGGAGCGGAACCCGGGGATCTTCGTTCTCGGCGAGGGGATCGGGGTCCGCGGAGGGAACTTCAAAACGACTGCGGGGCTGTACGAGAAGCACGGCCCCGAGCGGTTGCGAGACACGCCTATCGCCGAGCGAGGGTTCGTCGGCCTCGCCGGAGGCGCGGCGATGACCGGCACGCGGCCCGTTGCCGACTTCATGTTTGCCGACTTCCTGCTTGATGCGGTCGGGGAGATTGTCAACCAGATCGCGAAGATCCAGTACATGAGCAGCGGCCGGTTGAAGATGCCGATCTTGCTGCGCGGCTGCGTGGGTATCGGGCACTCGGCTGCAACTCACCATTCGGGCAGTTATTACTCGATGTACGCCCAGTTCCCGGGTTTGCGGGTCGTGCTCCCATCGAACCCCTACGACGCCAAGGGACTGCTCCACCACGCCCTGCGGTGCGACGATCCGGTGCTGTTCCTCGAACACCGCGAGTTGCTCGGCACAAAGGGAGCGGTCCCCGAAGGGGATTACGAGATTCCCTTCGGCCAGGCTGCGATCGTTCGCGAGGGGAAGGACGTGACGGTAGTCGCGCTGGCTGTCATGGTTGGCCGCGCCGTGCAAGCCGCCGAGAAGCTCGCCCCGGAAGGAATCTCCGTTGAGGTGATCGACCCGCGGACCGTGGCCCCGCTGGACACCGATACGATTGCCCGCTCCGTGGCGAAGACGGGTCGGTTGTTGATCGTGGACGAGTCATTCGGCCCTTGCGGGATCGGTGCCGAGATCGCGGCCCAACTCGCCGACGTGGCGTTCGACGACCTGGACGCACCCATCCGCCGACTGAACGGGACGCACACGCCGACGCCGTACAGCCCGCCGCTCGAGGCCGCCGTGGTCCTGAGCGTCGACGCGGTTCTTGCGGCGATCCGCAACCTTCTGGCCGAGTAACTGGGAGACGGAAATGGCGATTCCGATCACGATTCCCAGGCTCGGCTGGAGCATGGACGAGGGCACGTTTCTCGGCTGGTTGAAGCAGCACGGGGAACCCATCCAGCCCGGGGACTCACTGTTCACGTTGGAAGGGGAGAAGGCAGCGGAGGATGTCGAGTGCCTCGACGCCGGTACGCTTCACATTCCTCCGGATGGCCCGAAACCGGGGGATCGTGTTGCCGTCGGCAAGCTGATCGGCCACCTCCTTCAACCCGGAGAAGCAACTCCGTCACCGTCAGGAACGTTGGAGCAACCACGACCTTCCCTGGCACCAGCCGCCAGTCCTTCCGTTCGGCGGTTGGCCCGGGAGCGGGGGATCGACCTCGTTCAGATTGCAGGGTCGGGGTCGGGTGGACGGATCGTGTCGGAAGACCTGGGTCGAGCCGCGAAACGCACGCCCCACATCGAGTCACCACAGGAAGCCAGCCCACCGAAGGCGTCGTCGCCACGAGCGAGGCGGGCCGCTGCCGAGCGGGGGATCAACTGGCGTGAAGTGAATGGGACCGGGCGAAACGGCCGTGTCCGCGAACGGGACATTCCCGTGTCACCAGGCGGGGCGACGACTTCGGATGCGGCAACTCCGCTGAGTCCGATCCGACGCACGATCGCGGAGCGGATGGTGGCAAGTTGTCGCGCGAACGCCCCGGTTACGCTGTTCGCCACCGTCGATGCCACGAACCTCGTGAACCTCCGCGGTCAGTTCAAGACGGCCTCGCAGGCCACAGGCGACCCGGTTCCGAGCTACACGGACATGCTGGTGAAACTGACTGCCGGCGCGCTCCTGGCGCACCCGCGTCTGAACTCGTGCTGGATGGATGGCGGAATCGTCGTGTACTCGGGAATCAACGTCGGGATAGCGGTGGATGTCGAAGCCGGGCTGGTGGTGCCCGTGGTGCGAGATGTTCCCGCACTGTCCCTGAAGCAAGTGGTGGCTTGCAGCGCGGACCTGATTGCGCGGGCGAGAACCCGGGCGCTGACCGCGAAAGAAATGCAGGGCGGCACGTTCACGATCACGAGCCTGGGTTCCTTCGGCGTGGACTCGTTCACGCCGATCATCAACGCCGACCAGTGCGCGATCCTCGGCGTGGGACGAATCGCACGTCGCCCTGCCGTTCGCGGAAAGAAGTTGGTCGCCCGGGAGCAAATGACGCTGAGCCTGACGTTCGACCATCGCGTTGTCGATGGCGCTCCGGCGGCCCGGTTCCTGCAAGTAATCGCAGATCGGCTCGAAGCTCCGGGACCGTGGCTGATGTCCTGAGCGAGTATCAAGTCACGGGAGGTTCTATCGTGAAGTGCGATCTCACAGGTCAGGTGTGCCTCGTCACGGGCGCAGCTCGTGGCATCGGGCAAGCCATCGCTGATGCGATGGCCGCGAACGGTGCTCGGGTCGTTTATACGGACGTGGACGAGGCCGGCGTGCAGGAGTCGGCAGCACGTTCACCGGGGGCCATCGGGCTGAAATTGGACGTAACACGGGGCGATGAGGTTGGTGCTGTTGTCGATCGCGTGGTGCAAGAGTCTGGTCGGCTCGATGTGGTCGTGAACAACGCTGGCGTCAACACAATGGCCCATCGCGTCCCGATCGACCAGTTCCCGCGTGCGGAATGGGACCGGATTATTGCCGTCGATCTGACCGGTGTATACGAGGTCAGCCGAGCGGCTGCCGTCGCGATGCGGAAGGTTGGCTCGGGGCGGATCATCAACATCGCCTCGATCGCCGGGTTGGTGCCGCTCCGGCTCCAGTGCGCGTTCGTTGCTGCAAAGGCGGGGGTGGTCAACCTGACCAAGGGAATGGCACTCGAACTCGGGCCGCACGGCATCCTCGTTAATGGCATCGCGCCGGGGTCGATCCTGACCGACGGCACTCGCAAGCTCTTTTACGGCGAGGACGGGTCGTTCCGCGACTCGGTTCAGCGGATGCTGGACCACGTCCCGCTCGGGCGCCCGGGTAACGCTAACGAAATTGCCACGGCAGCGCTGTTCTTGGCCGACCCGGACAACAGCTACATGAACGGCCACATGCTCGTCGTCGACGGCGGGTGGACGGCCGGGTACACCAGAGATTTCTGAGCAACACCTTTTGAGGTTCTCGCGTGCCCAACTCTCCCGTGGCTCCGAGCAACACGACAGACGCCCTCGCTGATTCCGTTCGGCGGAAGGTCGCGTGGCACATCTTGCCGCTCATGTTCGTCCTGTACGTCATCGCGTACCTTGATCGTGCGAATGCCGGGTTCGCCAAACTGCCGATGGAACAAGCGCTTGGCTTCCCGGATTACGTCTTCGGGTGGGGGTTCGGGCTATTCTTTGCCGGCTACCTGTTCCTCGAAGTCCCCGGCGCACTGCTCGTCGAATACTGGAGTGCCCGGAAGTGGTTCGCCCGCATCCTCGTCACCTGGGGTTTCTGCTCGATGGGGATGGCGTTGGTCCAAACGCCCGTCCAGTTCTACCTCGCGCGGTTCTTGCTCGGTCTCGCGGAAGCCGGGTTCTTCCCGGGCCTAATCGTGTACTTCACTCACTGGTTTCCGCAGCGGCAGCGGGGCCGGGCGCTGGGGGCACTGCTGATTGGCGTCCCGTTCAGTCTGGCGCTGGGCGCCCGTGTGTCCGCTTCATTATTGGAACTGGACTGGTTCGGTTTGGCGGGCTGGCAGTGGTTGTTCATCATCGAGGGATGTCCCGCTGTGCTGCTCGGTTTGGCCGTACCGTTCCTCATCGCCGACCGGCCGAAGGACGCGAAATGGCTCACCCCGGAAGAACGCGAGTGGCTCGAACAGACACTTGCGGCCGAACGCCAAGCTAATCTCGTGAGCAACCCGATGACGAGCCGGCAGGTTCTGGGCGTTCGAACGATGTGGCAACTGGCGGCAGGCATCCTGGTCGTGAACCTCGGCGGGTATGCGATGGTGTTCTGGCTTCCGACGGCGGTCGAGGGATTGCTCGCGTCGGCGGGGCGGGACGCAACTCCATCCGCTGTACTCAACTGGATGGGGCCGATCTATCTCTGCGGGCTGGCCGGAGTCGTGATCTCGGGCCGCTCGTCCGACCGAACCGGGGACCGGAAGTGGCACTGCATCGGTGGCCAGGTGTTGACGGGCGTGTTCCTCGCCGCAAGCACGATCCCCGGTCAGCCGTGGCCGGCGATCTTCGCCTGGCTGTGCCTGAGCGGGTTCTTCGCGTACTTCTGGATCGCGCCGTTCTGGGCCTTGCCGACGCAGGCACTTTCGGCGGCTGCAGCGGCAGTCGCGGTCGGCATTATCAACATGTGCGCGAACGTCGCCGGCTTGCTCGGTTCACCCGTGGTTGGCGAGATGAAGTCGGCCGGATTTGGCGATCGGGCCTGTTTATTGTTGCTCGCGGGGTGTTACGTTGCTGGGGGCCTGATCTTGGTCACAGTCAAGGTTCGTCGCGACGAGGGCGTGAAATTGCAAGCGCCGCCTGCTGGTAATCCGGAAGTGGTCGTTACGGGCAACGTGAGTGCCACACTTCGTTCATCGGTCACGGATCAAATCGCATGACTGCGACTTTGAGCAGAGGCGTGGACAGTGTGTCATCGAGGCTTGACTCGGGGCCAACCATGATGGAAACTCTAAATACCGCTCGCACCCTCCCGCCGATTCCCTCCTGCCCTGTCTAACAATGCTCAACATCTCAAGCCAATTTCGCTGCCACCGTGCCCATCCGTCGCGTCGCGAGGTACTCATCGGAGCGACGGGATTCGCCGGCTTCACCCTTGCCGAGATGTTGCGGACCGAAGCAGTCGCTGGCGTCCGTTCGTCGGTCAAGTCGGTCATCAATGTCCACCTCGACGGAGGTCCACCGCAACACGACACAATCGACCCGAAGCCGGACGCACCGGAAGAGGTGCGCGGGGAATTCAAGCCGATCGCCACGAAGGTGGTGGGATTGCAGGTCTCCGAACTGATGCCCCGGGTGGCGGAACTGGCGAACAAGTTCGCGTTCATCCGCTCCCTGGTCGGCTCGGCCGGTGCCCACGATGCGTTCCAGTGCCAATCCGGATTCCCCGCCGCAAACCTTCAGCCAGTTGGCGGTCGCCCGGCAATGGGCTGCGTGGTTACGCGATTGCAGGGCTCGCCCGACGACCCTGTGCCGGCGTTCGTGGACTTGATGCAGGGCCGCCCGCTCGTCCGGAATAGTGCCCGCCCCGGGTTCCTCGGCCCCGCCTGCAGCCCATTCCGCCCCGACATCTCCAAGATGTTCGCCCGGGAACTCGAAGCCGGGATGAAGAATGAACTCGCTGCCCGCGGTGCCAACCACTCTATCCAGTTGACTCTGGCCGATGGGATATCTCTTGATCGCCTTGATGATCGGATGATGCTACTCGCGGGCTTCGACGACACTCGCCGCGAACTCGACTCCAGCGGCACGATGGACGCGATGGATAAGTTCAACCGCCAGGCTATCAACATCCTGACTTCCGGACGGCTCGCAGACGCTCTCGATCTCGACAAGGAACCGTCGAAATCGCACGAACGCTACACACCGCCTGCGGGCGGGGGCGAGAAGTTCGTCACAGCCGAGGACGGAAACTCCGCCAAGAAGCTCCTTCTCGCCCGTCGGCTGGTCGAGGCTGGCGTGCGGTGCGTCAGCGTGTCATTCAGCGATTTCGACACGCACTCCAAGAACTTCCCGCGGATGCGGCAACTGGTCCCAATCGTGGACCACGCCTTGCACGCTCTGATCACCGACCTGGACGAACGCGGACTGCTGAACGATGTGGTTGTGGTTGTGTGGGGTGAGTTCGGGCGGTCTCCGCGAGTCAACTCCAGCGGTGGCCGGGACCACTGGCCCGAGGTCGGGCCGGCGCTACTGGCTGGCGGCGGTATCCGGGGCGGACAGGTCGTGGGGGCAACGGATCGACTCGGCGGTAAGGCTATCTCCAGGCCGGTGACGTATCAGGAAGTCTTCGCCACGCTGTATCAGTGCCTCGGCATCACCGCGGGCCAAACCACGCTTCTCGACCCCACCGGCCGGCCCCAACATCTGCTTGAACGGGCAGAGCCGATTCGCGAATTGTTGTGACGGCTCCAGATGAGTTCCGAACGGGGATTTCTGCTTAAGAAATGGTGGCGGAATGAGGTCTTTCCCTGGGACCGCGGGCATCTTGCCCGCAAGAGTTATGGTGTTCGGTTGCCATGTGATTGTTCCCAATACTGATTGGAACACTTCAGCAGCGGGCAAGATGCCCGCGGTCCCAGGGAACGACATAGCAAGAACACGCCATCGTTTCTTATCGCCACCACTTCTAAGAAATGGTGGCGGAATGAGTGAGATTGTGCCCGGGTGAGGGGAAACACCTTACTCACCACCGGTAACGGTTCCGATCATTACGCCACCGTTTCTTACCCGGTGACGGGGGTCCGTCGCACCTCAGGACTTCCGTCCGATCCTCGGTAGAGCATCCAGTACACAACCGGAACCAGCAGCAGCGTGAACGCAGTTGAGACGAGCAGGCCGAAGATCAACGCCCACGCTAACCCACTAAACACCGGGTCAAGTGTGATCGGCCACGCCCCGAGCATCGCCGCCCCTGCGGTGAGCAAGATCGGCCGGAACCGCACGGCACCGCTCTCGACCAGTGCTTCCTTCAAGGTCGCTCCGCGGTCGCGGACGTGCTGGATGAAGTCGATCAACAGAATCGCATTGCGGTCTGCGATCCCCGCCAGCGCGATCATTCCGATCATCGCGGTTGCTGTGAAGTACACCGGGTTCGCAAATCCGCCGACTGTGGTTCCGGTCACGAGATTCAGCAACCAGAAGCCGGGCATGATCCCGATCACTGTGAGCGGAATCGAGATCATCTGCACGAGCGGGATCAGGTAACTCCCCGTCTGGTAGACCATCAGGATGTAGATCAGCAACATTGCGCCACCGAACGCCAGCCCCAAGTCGCGGAACACATCCAGCGTGATCTTCCATTCACCCTCGCCGGTCCAGACCACTTCCGCGCCGCCGGGCGTGGGATGGTCGCGAAGCTGGAACAGGAGGCCGATGACTGCCTCCGCCGGCGTGCAGCCTGCTGTGTCCGCCGTGATGTACCCGACCCGCCTCATGTTCTTGTGGTAGATCGTCTGCTCCGCGGGCAACTCCTCGAACTTGCCCAACTCACCGACGCGAACGATCTCGCCGCCCGGCGTCTTCACGCCGAGACGGAGGAGGTCTGTGAGTCCCGTGCGGTTGCCGAGAGGAACCTGAATGAGGATCGTGAGCGGGTTCAGTTCTCGCGGGAGGTGGCCGCTGCCGGCACGGAAATCCTTGGGGTCGCCCTCGCCGGGTGCCATGCCGTTGAGTCCGATCCGCAGCGTGTTCGCGATCTGCTCGGTCGTGATCCCCGTGAGCGATGCCTTCTCCTTGTCCACGCGGAAAACGTAGCGCGGGCGATCGGCCTCGAACGTGTCGTCCACATCCACAACGCCCGGTTCCTTCTCGAACAGCGAACGAACGTGGCGAGCATCGGTCTTGAGTTCGCCCTGCGTCTGGAATGGCTTCGCGTACACCTCGGCGACAAGCGTGCTGAGCACGGGCGGGCCGGGTGGCACCTCCACGACCTTGATCCGTGCCTTGTGCGTGCGGGCGAGTTGATCCAGTCCGTTGCGGACTCGCAGCACGATGGCGTGGCTCTGGGTCGAGCGTTCTTCCTTGGGGATCAGGTTCACGCGGAGATCGCCACGGTGCGATTCGCGACGCAGATAGTAGTGCCGGACCATGCCGTTGAAGTCCATTGGCGACGCGGTGCCGGCGAACGTCAGCACCTCGGACACTTCCGGGTTCTTTTTCAGTTCGTGTGCCAGGTCTTGCAGAACCGCGTCGGTCGTCTCGACGGTCGTTCCCTCGGGAAGATCGACGAGAACCTGGAACTCGTTCTTGTTGTCGAACGGCAACATCTTGAGCGGAACCAGTCCCAGCGCCGGGACGATGCACGCACCTACGAGCAACAGGCCGGTGAAGCCGATGAGTGCCCAGGCCGCACGGCGTGATTCGAGAAACGGCGTGAGTACCGCCTTGTAGATGCGGTACGTCCGCGTCTTGTGAGGATCGACTGGCTCGTGCCCGCCCTTGTCGTACACACCCTTCAGCACCTGATAGCTCAACCATGGCGTGACGGTGAACGCGACCACCATCGACATGAACATCGCAACCGGGACGTTCAACGCCATTGGCCGCATGTACGGCCCCATCATTCCCGTGATGAACATCATCGGCAGGAACGACACCATCACGACGAGCGTCGCAACGATGATTGGCGGCCGGACCTCATTCACGGCATCGAACACGGCCTCGCGTGCTGGCTTCTTCCGCAGCCCGAAGTGGCGGAAGATGTTCTCCACGTCCACGATTGGATCATCGACCACGAGGCCGAGCGCCAGGATGAGCGCGAACAGCGTCACTCGGTTGATCGAGTAACCCGCAAGGTAGTTGACCAGCAACGTGAGCGCGAACGTGAGCGGCACCGCGAGTACGACAATGATCGCTTCCCGCCACCCCAGACTGAACATGACCAGCGCCGACACGATGATGATCGCGAGACCGAGTTCGCGGATCAGTTCGCTCACCTTCTCGTCGGCCGTCTCGCCATTGTTCCGGGTGATGCGAGCCTCGATATCGTGCGGGATGACCGTGCCACGGAGTTCGGCGAGCCTCGCCTCGATGGCATGCGACACCGACACTGCGTTGCTCCCCTTCCGCTTGGCAACGCCGACGGTCACGGCCGGGTAGTCGGTTACGCCGTCGGGCCGGTTGGGGGTTCCCGGGCCAAACCCGATGCGGGTATAGGTGCCGGGTTCCTCGGGGCCGTCGAGTACCTTGGCGATCTCGCTCACATACACCGGCTTGCCTGCGAAAACGCCGACGACCAGCGTTTCCAGTTCCTTCGCAGTCTGCACGAATGAACCGCCCTCGACGGTCACCTCGCGGTTGTTCGATCGCAGCGAACCCGCCTGGATGTTCACGTTCGCGCCACGGAGCACGCGGTCAACATCGAGCGGCGTGACCTGTCGAGCGGTCATGCGTTCGGGGTCGAGCATCACGCGAAGTTGCCGACGGCGACCGCCGACGATCTCCGTGCGGGCCGTCTCGGGAACCCCCTGAAGTGCCACCTCCACCTGCTCGGCAACGCGACGCAGTGCGAAGTCGTCCGATGTCTTGCTCCACAGCGTGACGTTCACCAGCGGCACGTCGTCGATCTCGACGGGCTTCACCACCCAGCCCGTGACCCCGGGCGGGACCACGTCCGAGTGCATCATGATCTTGTTGTGGAGCTTCACGAGGCTCGCTTCGCGGTTCTCGCCGACGAAAAACCGCACCGTGACGATTGCCTCGCCGGGCCGCGACATCGAGTAGACGTACTCCACGCCGTCGATCTGCGCGAGGAGGCGTTCGAGCTTCGAAGAGACTTGCTGTTCCACTTCCTCGGCAGTGGCTCCCGGCATGCGGATGAAGATGTCCGCCATCGGGACGACAATCTGCGGTTCCTCTTCTCGCGGCGTGAGGAGGAGTGCTGCCGCCCCGCACGCGAGCATGAGGAGAATCAGCAGGACCGACAGGTTCCCGTGAAGGAACGTCTCGACGATGCGAGCGACAAAGCCGTGATCGGTGCGTGGCGTGGTCATCCGGGGAATCCTCGGAGTGGGGCGGGGCCTGCGAGGAATGCTCAGCGAGTGGGCAGGGCGACGGTTTCACCCTCACTCAGTCCGGACAGGATCTCGACACGATCACCAACCGCGGGGCCGATGCGAACGAACCGGCGAGTCAACGTGTTATCGGGGTTCACCACCTCGACCAGATCAAGCTGGCCGAGTTGACGTACCGCGGCCGACGGCACGAACAACCGCTCCACCGTGCCGACGGGGATGCTCACGCGGCCGAACATGCCCGGCAACAGCGGCTTCACGGACGGCACCTTCGGGAGTGTCACCTTCACGAGCACGGATCGGCTCGCTTGCTGCGCCTGCGGCACTACCTCGCGAACGGAACCCATCGTGTCTCGAAGCCCGGCAGCCTCGATTTGAACCGCGAGTTGCTGCCCTTCGCGAATCTCCGGGGCCAGGCTCTCGGGAACATTGACGTGCAGTTCGAGTTCCGCCGGATCGTAAATCACCATGATTGGCTTGCCCGGTGTTGCGATGTCGCCGGGGTCCGCGAAACGATCCGCGACGATCCCGCGAGAGCCGGCAAGGATCTTCGTGTAGGTCAGTTGCACGTCGAGCCTGTTGACCACTTCCTTCACCCGCTTCACCTGGGCCTCGGCCACCTTCATCGCTCCCTCGTATCGGGCGAACTCCGCCACACCAATGACGCCTTTCTCTCGTTCACTCTGGGCACGAGTGAAGTCCGTCTTGCGAACGAGCAAATCAGCCTCGGTGGCCGTCACGGCGGCAAGTGCCTCCGCCTGTTGTGCGAGAAGTTCGCGATTGTCGAGCAACACCAGTTCCTGCTCTGGCTTCACGGCATCGCCGGGGCGAACCTTTACGTCGAGGATGCGAGCGAGTAACTGGGCCGACACCTCGGTTCGTCGCCGGGGTTGCACGCTTCCTACGGCGGTTGCCGTATCCTCGATCCGCCGACTCTCGACTTTCGCCCTGGGTCGGTCGCCGGCGGATTCGCGCGGCACGGGTACCTCACCGGGTTGCACCTTTTCGCGGAACGCGCCGCCCATCCACGCCAGGAATGCGACGAGGCCGGCGACCGCAAGGATGGCCGTCGCGATGGACCGAACGACCGGCCACACGCGGCGAGGTTCAACCTGGGCTGCGGTTGCTGTCATGGGTCACCGTTCCGTCGGGTCAGTGGTTTCGGCTGGCGGTTTGTCAGTCTTGGGACTGGTTGGAAGCGTCGTCTTCTGCCGCGACCGCGGCTCACACGCCCCACTCATTCAGGTCGAGATTCCCGCCTTTGGGAGAACCCAGATTTGAAGGATGAACCAGACAGCGAGGATTCCCAGTGCAAACAGAATGTCCATGTTTCGTACCCCAGTTGATCCCCCGCTTTCCGCGGAGGGTTGTTGTGATTCCACAGCGTTCTCCATCTGACCGAATAGCGTCGACAATGGCTTGATCCGCCGGACTGGAAAAAAGTTACAACCGACCACCAGTACCCTGTCTGGAAAAGTTCCTGTAACTTTGCGGGGATTTCGCGGATCAAGCGGTTGTCTGGTTCGCAAGTCGCGAGCAGGTTAGGTTCCAACTCTGGAGGTTCTGATGAACCGCTTTGCGTGTGGTGCAGCCGCGATGTGTGCCGTGTCCAGCGTGGCGTGCGCTGCCGAGCACACAACTGATAGCGTGGAGACCGTCAAGAAGGGCGTCGCGGACGGTAAGGCTGTGCTCGTGGATGTGCGTGAAGACGCTGAGTGGAAGGAAGGGCATCTCAAGGACGCGCGACTCCTCCCCCTCTCGGATATCAGAAAGGGCGTGCCGGCCGAAAAGCTGAAGAAGACGTTGCCAGCGGGGAGCATCGTCTATTTGCATTGCGGCTCTGGCATCCGCTGCCTGACCGCGGCCGAGTTGCTGAAGAAGCAGGGCTATGACGTGCGGCCCCTGAAGGATGGCTATGAGGGCTTATTGAAGGCCGGATTCCCCCCACAGAAGTGAGTCTGGGTAAACACCTGGGGTGGTCGGTGCCGCCAGGGTGGGTAGGGTATACTTGCCCTGCAACCCTGGCGTTCAACCTGATGAACTCACCAACTTCTCCACTCGTTGATCCCGACCGCGAGATTGTTCGTCGTGCCCAGGCTGGCGATTTCCCCGCCTTCGAGGCACTCGTCGAACGGTTCCAGACACGGGTCTACGGGTTGGCATTTCGGATGCTCGGAGAACCGCACGACGCGGAGGACGTGACCCAGCAGACGTTCCTCAGTCTGGTCGAGCACCTTCGAGACTTCCGCGAAGAATCCGCCGTTGCTGCCTGGGTGCTACGGATCGCAGCCAACCACGCCTTGAAGCTCCTTCGCAAGCGGCGAGGCTTGCCGACTGTTCCGCTCACCGACACAAGCGGGACTGAGGAAGGCTACGGTGACGTGCCACACCCGGAGTTTATTGCGCCGTGGCAGGATGACCCGGCCGACCTCGCCGAGCGACACGAGATCCGCGAGTTGATCGATCGAGCACTGGCTGACCTCGACGAGAAGTATCGGGCGGTGTTCGTTCTACGGGATGTCGAGGGGTTCTCGATTCAGGAAACGGCCGACCTGCTTGGCATCTCGGAAGCCAACGTGAAAGTGCGGCTCCTTCGGGCACGACTCACCCTCCGCGAGCGACTGACCCGGGTGCTGGGTGACGAGGCTGCCCGCGTATTCCCCGATCATCAACATAGCTGACGACATCCCAACGAGCCGCAGAGCAGTGAGTCGAGACATGGATTCTGAACTGGGAGGGCGGCCATGACTTGCGAAGAGTTGCTGAAGGCACTGAATGACTACGTTGATGACGAGACAATGGTTGCCGTGTGCCAGGAGTTCGCTGAACACCTGGTTGGGTGCAACCCATGCCAGGTGGTGGTGGACAACATCCGCAAGACGATTCGGCTCTACAAGGACGGCGAACCCTACCCTGTGCCGCCCGCCTGTGCCGCACGCATGAGAGATGCCCTCCGCGAGAAGTGGAAGGCTGTCTACCCGCAATCCACGGGCTGATTCGATTGCATCGCCGTCAGTGGGCGGGAACGTATGCGAACCCGCGAGTCTGAAGGTTCACGACAGCCGAAACTGCCGAGGCTGCGACCGACACGTCAACCCGCACCCGTCCCGTATCGTACCCCTTGCGTGCCAGCGACTGCCCGCATACCAGCACATTCACCCCAACCTCCTTCAACTTCTTCAGCAGGTCGGCACTCGAGTGTGGTCGGCCCGTGAGTTCCTTGTACGCAGCATCGTCCAGTGCTGTCGACGTTGCGTCTCCGTGCAGCACCACCACGATTTCCAGATCCGTAGGTTTCAGTCCCGCTGAGCCGGCCAGGTTCAGAAGCGTCGCGGCACGCTCCAGCCCGGGCAACGGCTTGGCCGGATCCTTGCCCGTGGAGGTGATGTCGAAGACGACCTTGCTCCCTTTGGTCGGTAGTTCGGCTGCCGATGGAAACGGCACCACGGCCCCGTATCCGGGGACCACCGGAGTCACCGCCTTCGGATCCTTTGCGGGCGCATTCTTCGCTGGTGGTGCATTTGCCTTCATCGGCTTCGTGAACACGACCATGTAGTTTTCCTTGAGCAGATCCTTCACCTCATCGGTCTTCTCGAACCCGGCGGCGGTGATTTCCTTTTCAACCACTTCCTGTCCAGCCCGGACGTGGTTCAGAACCCAGTCCGAACTCTTGCCAGGGATGCGAACGAAATCGACGATCACGAGCCTTCCACCGGGCTTGATCGCTCGGTGGAGAGACAACAGTGTCCGCTCCGGGAACTCGAAGTGGTGGTAAGTATCGCAAACGAACGCCAGATCGACCGAATCCGCGGGCAGATCAACCGAGTCCGGGTTACACAACACAGGGGTGACATTCCGCAACCCAGCTTCCCGGCTGGTTTTTTGGATGTGTTCGAGGAACCTCGCGGCGATATCGACCGCATACACTTGCCCGCCCGCTCCGATCTCTGTTGCGAACAGCCGGGTAAACAGTCCGGTCCCAGCCCCGACATCGGCCACCACCATCCCAGGCTTCACTTTGCACAGGGCGACGAGTTTGTCTCGCTTCGCGAATACCTCCCGGCTCTCGCCCTCGAACTTCCCCTGGAAATCCTTGACGTCGGGATTCTTGAAAGGGTCGTTGATCCCAGGCTTGACACTCTTTTCCTGGGCAGAGACAGTCCAGGTTGCGAGGGCGAACAGGAGAAAGCTAAACAGTGGTCGGGTCATCGAGCACTCCGTGCGAATGAGTGAGGGCCATCGGTCTTCTATGGATGGACTGTCAGGTTCACTGGCTTCGGGCCGAACCACTGCCGAGGGTGGGCGAGCGTCCCTCCAATCCCGGATCAGTGATCCGGTTGACGACTTCCGTATCACATTCAAGTGTTCCGAGGACATCTGACTCGGTATCCCGAACGCCTCGGCCAGTTCGCGTCCAGTATAGCGACCTGAGAGCAACAACTCGATCATCCGTGACTGGCGGTACGGGTGGGCCACACACTTCAGATACTTGATAGCGACCGCCCAACACTGTCACTCGGGTTCCATTGCAGCGTCATTGGCTGCGCTCCCCAGGAGTCGGCATGGGTTGAGATCGATCGGGGATGTTCCGGCGAGACAGACGGGTGTGGGAATTGGGTTGAGGCGCGGACTCGTTTGCCCCGCAGCGAAAGGCCATGCTAAGCCAGAATTCTGGGTGTTTACTGGTTCCCGGGTGGATAAAGTTCAGGGTCGGGAGGGCGAGGCGCCTCGCCCTCCCATTTGGAAACATGGCACTCCGCCATTCTTGTGGAGGTTTGGTATTGGTGGGGCAGGCATTCTTGCCTGCCCAAGCTCTGACCGGCAGGCAAGAATGCCTGCCCCACCAGAAAAGCTGCAATACCTCCCCAAGAATGGCGAAGAGCCGGAAACATTATCCGCGCTGGAACGAGTAACTCGCAATCTGCCAACATCTTCATGATGATCCGGTCTGTTGGCCCCTCGTACAGGAGCCAGGCAGGGGCCGGACACAAAGGTCAATTCGCCTCAATCTGCTGGTTCGGAAGTTTATGCAAGGAACTCGCGGATCGGGCCCTTCTGATCGATTTTCATCTTCTCCAGCGCCAAATCCAGATCGCCGTAGTGAGGGATCGGGTTGCCGTACGCGTTGAGGACCGTCGTGTACAAGTTCCCGAGGGTCTTGTGGCCTTCCTTCCCGTGCTTCGGGAGTCGGACGTACCGGCCGGCGAGGTTGAGCTTGGAATTGCGGCCGGAGAAGACGAGGAACGGCCACTCGACCCCCGTGCTGTGGTGGGTCTCGCCGTTGTCGGGGAAGTAGAGCAGCGTCGTGTTGTCGAACATGTTGCCGTCGCCCTCGGGAACGGCCTTCAGGCGCGTGACGATGGTGTTGATCAGCGACATGTGCTGGGTACGAACTTCCGTGCGAACATCATCGGCCTTGAGATCGCCGAAGCCCTTGTTGTGCCCGACGTCGTGCAAGTTCACGGTTTCCTTTTCGAGCCGGTTCAGACCCGTGTAGGGCGTGCCCAGCTCGTCCGCCGTGAAGGCCACGACGTTCGTCATCCCGGATATCAGGGTGGCGAGCAGGATCTCAACGTGCCCGCGTTGACGATCGACCGTCGTGATGTCATCGGCAAGGTACTTGGCGTCCAGGGCCGGCAGGTGCTTGCGGATCACGTCGGCCATTTTCTCGAGCCGTACGTTGCGAGCCCGAACCTCTTCGACCGAATCCGCGTAGTTTGCGACTTTCGTGCGCTCGACTCCGTTGAGTTTGCCCGCGAGCCCCGACTGGTTCCCGGCAGTGAACTCCAGAACCTTCCGCTCGAGGTTGTACTCGACCTGGTCGGACTGATTGTTCGAGACCACCTTGAACAACTCGCGGAGTGCGATTTTCGGAGAGCCGTAGGCGAGGTTCGGCTGTTGCGGCCCGCGGGCCGAGAACCCCGTTTCAATGCCGTTGACGTTCCCGCGCGCGTTGCCACCCCCGGTTGGGAAGCAGGCCAGCTCGAGGTGGTTGAGCGGCGAGGGGAACATCCGGGCCAGCTCGAAATCGACTGTCGCCCACTTGATCGAAGTGAGCTTCTCGTTCGCCTTGTAGACGCCCAGCGACGACTGCCATGTGTGGTGCCCCGTCTGGCACATCTTCCCCGAGAGGCCCTGCAGGATCGTCATGTTGCTCTTGTGAGCCGCGATCGGTTTCATCCAGTCGGGGAGTTGATGCTTGTTCAGATCCACCGAGAACGCTTCCTTGGCCTTCTCCTTGTCCGCGTCAGCCGGACTGAGCGACGGCGGAACGAGGACACTCGGGTAAAGCCCGTTCCCCTTGTGCATGAAGATGAACCGCATCGGCGGCTTGCCCGGCGAGGGGGCACCAAGTGCGTTCTGGAGCCAGGGGGCTAACACCATCCCGCTTGCGGAAGCCGAGGCACCGAGGAAACCGCGTCGATCAAACATGGGCAGGACTCCGGAAATATTGGTGGTCGTGATCCAGTGTTACTTGCGGAACATGAACGAATCTGAAGTCAGCAGCGAAACAACCACGGCCTTGAAGCTACCGCCACTCTGCACGTACGCGTTGTCGGCGTCGATCAAGGTCTGCGAGTCGCTGAGCATTTCGTTGCGGCCGAGGAAGTAGCGAAACGCATGTCGGATGATGGACTGGCGGACGCGCTTCGATTTCGCCAGGCGGTCGATCAACTCAAGAGCATCCTTGACCTCGCCGTCGAGGGCCGGGTCGCCGGTGCCGTCCAGTCGGCCTGCGGCAACAACGGGCGCCGTCTTGTACGTGTCCGCGCCGTACTTGGACTTCGCCTTGGCAACAATGTTGGACGGGTGCTCCAGGCTCTCCATCGTTCGGTACCGTCCGAAGTCGTCATAGATCTCGAAGGCCAGGCCGAGCGGGTTCATCTGCTGGTGGCATTTCCAGCACTCTTGTTTGCTGGTCGCCACCGCCAGGCGATCGCGAAGCGTCTTGTGCGGGTCCTCGGGGATCACCGCGTCCACGGTGATTGGAACATCGGGCACCGTGCCGGCGAGTAGCTTCTCTCGAACCCACTTTCCACGCCGCACGGGGTCTGTTGCGGAGTTCTCGGAGTGCGCGATGAGCCAGGCGGGGTGGGTCAGAATCCCCTTCCGGTTCTCCACCGCGAAGGGCTGCCGGGCGGGGTATTGCCACTTCGGAGGAGAGAGATTGTAACTATTCGCATGCGGCGTCAGGTGCCCAATGTCGAACGGGTAGGCCCACACGGGATGTGGGTTCATCCCCAATTTCCGAAAGTGCTCAGTGTGCTTCATGGCAACAGCAAGATCCCTCGCGTCCGAGTTGTAATTGAGACGCTTCCGAATAAAGCTGATGTCCTCATCGGACATCTTCGGTGGGGTCTTGGTCTTGGGGTCAATTCGCCAGTTGGTGTCTTTGAATCGGTCGTACAACTCATTCAAGCCGGCGATCTTCGCTTCGGCACCGTCTCGCGGCGCCACGTAGAACTCGTTGCTGGTCAGCAGGGACTCGAAAACGCTCTTGTCCTTGGTCAGGCAATGTTCCACGAACAGATCGGCTTCACGGATCAACTGCCCCGGTGTGCCGTAAGTCCCACGGCCCGGGCTTTGGTAGTAGCCGTCACTCCGCTCAACATCCTTGAACACGCGGGTTGCCAACGGGTATCCAAAGAAATCGCGGAAGAAGCGGTGAATCTTGGGCTGCGAGCTGATGTTGTTCTTGGGGTAGCTCGGATAAATTTCGTGAAGGGTGCCGTCAATCCCACCGCTCAGCAGCGTGTCGCTGAACACCAGACGTCGCACCTCTCGCTCGTAGTCTTGTTTCGTATTCAGCCGGCCGTCCCGAGCGGCCTGCATGAGCGGCTCATCCGGCGCCCGGTCGCTCAACGCATAAGCGATCGCGTAGCTGGCTTCCGCCGGGGAGAGCTTCTTGCGGCCGAATGGATCCGGTGTCCCTGTACCGACTTCGACCCGGTACACGAACTCCGATTCCAGCAGCACGGCGATCAGCATCCGACGTAGCCCCTCGACGTTCCCGCCAAGTTCAATCGCGGATCGCATCAGGCCCTGGTAGCCTTGGAGTTCGGTCGCAGTCGCCTTGCGATGCAAGGCACGCTCGAAGTGGAACTGGATTGCGGCCGTTAGCTCGGCATCGGTGGGCGGCGTCGTCTTCGCGACAATCGTCTCGAATGGCTCCAGTAACTTCACCGGCTTTTTCTTGTCGCCGTTATCGCTCTTGGGATACCACCGGTCCTTGGGGTTGGGAAACACCTTGTCGGGGGCTTCGCCCGATTTGATCCGAAGACTTCCGATGATCTTGTTTGCGACCCAGGTGGCGTTCGTCTGCATTGCAACGAAGTGGCTACCATCGAGGGATGCTACGTCATAGTCTCGCACACCGGAACGCTCTGGCAGCGTGAACGGATTAGTGATCCCAGTCAGGTTTGTTGCACGGTCCTTACCCTTGAGATCGAACGTGTCGAGTATGCGGTTGTGATAGATCTGGGGGCTGACTAGCCATCGCCGTGCTGGAGTGTACGGCTTGTCCTTGATGTCGCCGCGGAAGAGCAGGTCGTGATCGACGAAGTTGCCGCCACTGGGCGTGGTGACTTTCTCATCGAACTTGGATGCATTGTGCTGGCGCAGTTCCGCGAGCACCCATTTGTTCAAGATCGCAACTTCATTCGCACTCGGCTGCTCGGACTTCGCCGGCGGCATCAGCTTGAAAAAGGTTTGCTCGTGGACCTTATTCAGCACATCAAGGCGTTCAGTGATTTTGAGTTTGTCGAGTTGCGTCAGGCTGACATTCCCCTTGCCGTTCTCATCGTGACAGTTTGCGCAATAGGTGGAGAGGATTGTTGCGACGTCCTTCGGCATCGAAAATTGCTTGGCGGGGTCGGCCGCAGTCGCTGTCGAAGCTGCCGTTGTCATCAGAAGCAGTATTGCGAAGCTTGTACGGCTCGGTCTTGGGATGTCGTGTTGTAGCATGGCTTGGGTGACTCGTCTGGTGTACGCGAACGCAAGTCGGGAGTTCGGGGCGCTCCGAGTCGTCTGGAGTTGAAAAGGGTTTGATCGTAATGCAGTAGGGTGTGATTGTCCCAACTCAAAAGATACCCGCAAGGATGCCGGTTTTCAGGAAATTCGCTCATGAATCTCGGAAAGATCGGATGCCTATCCGTGTTCGTGCTCCTACCCACTCTCCTGTCTGGGAAAAGGGGCTGCGTGGTCGGCTTGTGATCCTCGAGACCCCGGTGGCGATGGCCGGACACGTCGCACTCTCCAAATCCTTGTCGAGTGCGTCGGCGGCTTCACCCAGATTTACTTGGGCACGGTGATCGGCTTGTCGAGCGGGTACTTCCACTCCCACTCAACCTGCTCAGCCTTCGCGTCCTTCTTGCCGTGGAACGCCAGCCGCAGTCGCTTCTCTGTCACCTCGACCACGAAAAATCCCTTCTCCGTCTGCCCGGTGTTCACGCAGTCCAGCACCTTGTCCTCACCCTCGGGCTTGTACTTCCGCAGGCCGGTGCCCGTGTGGCCATAGAAATAGGCGATCACGTTGTACGGCTTCACGGCCTTGTAGAACTCGGCCCAGTCCTCGGGGTGCCACCAGTCGGTGTCCACGCCGCAGTGCGATGCGATGATCACCGCCCGCCCGCTGTCGCCGACGTTGGCCTTGAGGTCGTCCTTCACGAACGCGAGCGCGCCCTGTGGGTCGTGCCACGGCAGTGAGTAGCGGATCTTGGCGTGCTGCTTGTCGGCGGGGTACAGGTTGGCCTGCACGAAGTGGACCTTGTCCCAGTCCCACGAGTAATGGAGCCCGTTCTCCGAGACGTTACTGATGCGCCCGGACTTTTTGCGGAGGGCCGTCCGCTCCTTGAGCTTGGCCTGCACGCTGAACCCGAACTTCTCCTTGCCGATCGGGGGGCCATCATGGTTGCCCCAGCCCTCGAACACCGGGTACTTGAGGAGCCCGTCGGTGCCGTCGAGGCCGAACTGCTTCTCGAAGTGCCGCCACTGCACGGGGGTCTCGTCGCGGCGGTCGCCGTCGTCGATCAGGTCGCCGAGCGCCAGCACGCCTCGTGGGGTGCCGACCTTGCCACCGCCGAGCTTCTCGGGCCACGGCGTCCCCGGGATCGCGTTCATCCGCTCAATGGTGACCTTGTTCCGGTCGATCCGCTCCAGGTTCTTCGACGAGACGTAGTGCGAGTCCGAGGTCACAATGAACGTGACGCCCGCCTCCTCGGTGGGGGCCGCCGTGGCTCCCACTACGCCGAGGAGCGCGACGCCGAAGAGCGTCGTAAACAGTGCGAGAATGAGCCGCTTCATGACTGTCTCCAGGTGGGGTTATTTCTTCGCCGCGGGAATGGGTGCGGTCCACGTCTGCGGGGTCCACTCGCCCGTCTCCCAGGCGTCCTCGGTGTGGTACTCGCGGACGGTCGTGCCGTCGGCCCGCACCTCGAAGTAGAAGAACGCCTGCTGCTGGCCCGAGAAGTGGCTGCTGTTGTCCACGTTGAACGTCGGGATCCCTTCCTTCGCGGCCTTGTTCGAGCCGTCCCAGCGATAGACGTTGCGGGCGTGCGTGTGGCCGTACAGGATCGCCGCGACGTTGTATCCCTTCAGGGCGTCATGAAACCCTCTCACGTCGGCCGGGTCCCACTCCATCCCTTCCGCCTTCTTGTCCTCGACGGGGAGCGGTTGGGCGTACCGGAGCATGTCGACGTGGTGCGTGATGACCACTGGCTTGCCCGACGTGCCGACCTTCTCCTTGAGGTCGCCCACCAGGAAGTCGAGGCTGCCGAGCGGGGCATAACGGCGCTTACGGGTCACGTCGGCGGCCTGCCCGACAACGATGCCGAGGTTGACGAAGTGGACGGGCCCCCAGTCCCACGAGTAGTGGACGCCGTTCTTTGAGACGTTGTTGACACCGGGGCGGGTCTTGTTCCGTTCGGTGATCTTCTTCACGGCCAGGCCGTCGCCGCGGGGGCTGTCGTGGTTACCGTGGACCTCGTAGACCGGCACTTTCAGCTTGCCGTCCTTGCCCGTGAGGCCATAGCCATCGGTGAACGCGGCCCACTCGGTCTCCTGCATCTTCACGTTGGCCTTGTCGCCAGTGTCGATGCAGTCGCCCGCGTGAATGACGCCGCGCGGAGCCAGGACCGTGCCGCCGCCCGCGGCCTTCGGGATCTCCGTGCCCGGGAGTTTGTTCAACACGTCGATGAGCCCCGACGTGACGGTCGCGGACCGCCCGTCGAGCTTCGCCGTGTCCTCTTTGTTCGCGAGGAAGTGCGTGTCGCCCACGAGGAAGAACGCGACCGCATCGCCAGCCGACTTCGGGGTGTCGGCCCGTAAGAGGGCGGGAAGGGAGACGGCCGCCGCAGCGGACGCGGCGAACTGCCGACGGGTGAGGTTGTGGGGCATCGGGGACTCCTGGGGAGGAAGCGCATGCCACCCCGTTGTGGGGGGGACGCAGAGAGGACGGTTGGGGTCACTGGGCCGGCGGGACAACCCACACAGTGGCCGAGAACTCGCGGAATCGGACGGCCTTGTGATCCTTGCCGCGGGGGTCGCAGGCGAAGACGCCAGCGGTGAGGTCGGCCCAGCCGTCGAGGAACTCCGGGTGGCGGATCGCCAGCGTGCTCGTCGCACCGGAGGTGCGATTTTCGACGGCCATCGAGAACTTCCCCCCGGTGCGGGCCAGCCGGATGCGAAGGTCGTCGCCTGGTGCCCCGAGGCCCACGAAGTAAGCATCTTTGTCGCGGCCGTCGCGAGTGTTGACCACAAACTGTCGGAATGAATCCGGCGCTCGTTGGCTGACGAGTCCGCCGCGGACGGTCCACTCCGCGGATGTCCCGGCGTACACACCGAACTGGCCCACGAACGCCATCGCGGGGACATCGGCGACAGCAACCGAGACCTCGAAATCCTCGGCCCCCGTGAACCCCAGGTCCGCGAGGCGAACGCCCGGAAACTCGGCCTGATCGAGCCGGAACCGCGTGTTCAGATCGCTCCCTGTCGCGGTAACGTCCAGGCCCCCGCCAGGAGCGAGGATCAGGTTTGGGTCCTTCCCTGGGTGGCCAGAGCCGGTCCCGGAGAGGCGGTGGGTGAACCCAGTTCCCGTGCCCGCAATATCGGCGAGCGTTCCTGGTCGTGGTTCCCGGAAGTCGAGAATCAGGGTGCGGGCAACCGGCGCGGGGGGCACCCGCGTGCCCGCCTGGACGGCGATGAGGCCCACCACCCCACCCCCAACGGACATTCCGACCAGGAGTGACGCAGCGACAAGCCACCGCGCCGACCGGGGCAACCGCACAGCGGCCGGGGTGCGTGACAGCGGACGCTCGACGGACGGTTCGGGGATGGACGCCACGGCCCGCTCGGCCGCGACCCGTGCAGCGACCTCCATCGCCAGGTCGGTGTGGGTCAGAGCGTACCGGGCGAAGTAGCGACGGGCCGCCTCGTCCGAGACGAGCAGCGCCTCCAACTCCCGCAACTCGGGCTCACCAATCGTTCCGTCGAGGTAGGAATCGACAAGGTCACGAAGTCGATCGCTGATGTGTTCACCCCTCATGCTTAACTCCCCGGACGGCGGGGGGCCGTCGCCCGCTCGATACACTCGAACAGCACCCGGCGAATGCGCCGCAGCGAGTTGTGGACGCTCGACGGCGACCGCCCCAGCCGCGCCGCCACGTGCGCAACGTCCGTCTCGCGGTGGTAGCACTCCGTCAGCAGTTCGCGATCAGGTTCAGGCAGCTTGTCCACGCACCCGGGGAGGGCGTCGCGGCGGTCCCCGACATCCTCTTCAGGCAACCCCGCGAACGCCTCAATAAGCAGTTCCGTCAGCTCATCCGAGAACCGAAGGCGGTCGCGGGCGCGGTTGCGGAGCCACGTCGCTGCCTCCAACCGGGCGACACCGAGTGACCAGTTCAGGAAACTGCGGGCCGGGTCGTAGGTGTCGAACCGGCGCCAGAGGGCCAGTGCAGTCTGCTGGAACACGTCGTCGGCGTCGGACAGATTCCGCACCAGGGTGTGGACGTAGGCGAACAGCCGACTCCGATGTCGGTGCAGGTAGTCCGCGAAGATCTCTCGGCGGTCGGGTTGATTCAGTCCGTGCATCGGGATTCTCTCCCGGTGGTGGCGCGGTTCCAGACCTATCCGCACAGCTCCACCCCGGATTCATCCGAAATCTGGCAAATTGTCGCGAATCACCGACTCGCGGTTGCTGGGGTGAGCGTGTGGGCAGCCGACGGAGGTACCAACACGGATCTCGGTGATTGTGGGATATGGTCGGTCGGCAGTTGGCCCTGGCGACACAGGATGACGAGTAGCCGTGTCACGATCCGTTCACTCTTCAGCGTACAAACTGAGTCTGGGTCGCGAAACTCAACGCCGACCATCTCACTTCTTGGGAATGTCGTTCAGTGGTAGAGGTTTCGGCATCGGGATAACGACCGTACCTTTTGGTGGAGCGAAAAGCGGCCCCGGCCACGAATCTTCCAGGAGCAACCCCGACAATTCCGCTGCCGCCCGCCATGCGTCGCCCAGCGACTTGTTAAGTTCCAGTTTTGCCTCAGCGACGGCACGCTGAGCCTGGATCACCCGCAGATATTCAAATTGCCCGCCCTTGAACGCCTTCATCGAGAGTTCATAGGTTTCGGTTGCGCGGGGTAGGATTTCAACACGGTACAGTTCCGCGCGTTGCTTTGCGGCGGCGTAGGTCTGGAATGCCACCGCCACCCGGCCCACGAGTTCGTTCTCGACTCGACCGACCGACTGAATCGCCATCCCGAGTTCGGCCTTGGCGGCATGAATGTTCCCTTGATTCCGGTTCCAGACCGGAATCGGCATGCTCAACCCGGCAGCACCGTCGTGTGACTTGTTCTCGAACTGGCGGATGTAGCCACCGGACAGTGTGACGTTGGGGATCGGTTCTGCCTGCGCCCGGCGGACGACCGCTTGGGCACGGTCCACCCCGACCTTTGCCGTTCGGATGTCGGGGTGCGACGCTAGCACCGCTACTCGGGTCTGCTCCAGATCGTAGCTGGGCAACCCATCGAACGTGCCGACGACCGCAGGCACGTTCAATCCGTTTTCTCCCGTGACCGCCGCCAGCCGGCGATATGCAGCGGGTAGCTCCTTCTCCACTGCCTGGAGTTCGGCCCGGAACTGTTGTTGCTGAACTTCCAATTGAACCATGTCGAGACGGGCGATTTGCTTGGCTTCCAGCAAAGTCTTGCCGTTCGCGACGGCCTCGTCAGAGAGTTTCAGCAATTCACCGAGTACCTCATACCGTTGTTGGAGGGCGTACGCCTCGTAGAACGCCGCCCGGACGGCTGCGATCACTGCATATCGCTCGCTGATGAGTTCCAATGTCGCCTGATCGACTTCCCTTGCGACCACGGCTTGCGAGAGGGATAGTTTCCTTCCGGTAACGATCGTTTGGCTGAGCTTCGGGGCGGTGATGATGCCACCCGGTCCGGTTCGGTCGCCGATTTCGTCCCAGTTCACCGCGAGGTCGGGGTTCGGGTATAAGCCTGCTTGCAAGTACCGCCCCTGTGCCGCATCAATGGCGATGGTCGCTCGCGCGAGTCGAGGGTTCCGCGTGACGGCTAACTGGACGAAATCGTCCACCCCGGCGGGTGGCGACTGTTCCAGTCCGGCAGTCACCGGCAAGTTCTGGCCCCCAGCGGGGACGACTGATCCTTGAAATCGAGACGGCAGACCCGCAGGCGTTTGCATCACCTGTGGTCCTCCGACTGTTTCGCGACTTGGCACCAACCGATCGGACCCGGGTGGCGGGAAACGCTCGTCGAGAAATGACTTCGTGGGGGTGCATCCAAAGCTTCCGAAAACGCTCCCGGCCGCGCACCCTACGAGCAGATGCCGCATGTGGCTCTTGATTCCGCGCATGGTCTTGACCTCCGTATGTGAGAATGTGCTGCCATAACGCTGGCCGATGAAGGCTAGACGCGGAAGGCATGGGCGAACCGAAGTGCGCGGAGGTGCGGTAACGAAAGAAGACAGATCTGGGACTGCACGGTCGTGGCCAAGTGATCAATGCGTGAGCCTCGGAACGGATCGCTCGGCGCGGCCTCGACGCGGTCTGCCTCGATTTTGACATGAAGTTCGCCAAGAACTCCTGTCGCGCCGAGTTCGACCTTCGGACTATGCTCACACGGTTGCTTCAGCGGATCAGGCAATCGGTCGGTTTGTGTTGCACACCCCGAGATCGTCTCAGTACTGGCATCCGAGTGGTGGGCGAGGCAACACGGGCAGGAGGGCCGTGGAGGTAGCGGAAGGCGTGTGTCCTGTTTTGAAGCGGGCCACAGGAGTGTGGCGAGGTGGCACGGGCACGGTGCCGGTCCGCATGTGGCGACCAGCACGGCTGCGACGGCGATGGTGACAAACTGCCTCATGTGGAACCCGGACGCACTTGAGCCAATCCACGACTTCCATGCAGTATCGGTTAGTTCTTGCCGTTGCCTTGAGAAAAGTTAGCACAACCGGACCGACTTTGCGGACTGCCGCTGACACTCTTGATGCGGTTACTGGTTCCAGCGTGGCCAATGCACCCACTGCGAGGGCGAGGCGGGCGAGGCGGGCGAGGTCCTACCGATTACACTTCCGTTGCCTCCTGGTTGGAGCCTGCGTGTTCAAACCAGCGATAAACGGCCGGAATCACAAACAGAGTAAGCAAGGTCGAGGTGACCAAACCACCGATGACCACCGTAGCCAGTGGTCGCTGCACTTCTGCTCCGGAACCCGCTGATACCGCCATGGGAATGAACCCCAGCGTCGCAACGAGGGCGGTCATGAGAACGGGTCGCACCCGGATCATCGCACCCTCGAACGCCGCCTCCCTCGGTTCTCGCCCGGCCTTCCGCAGTTCGACGATGTACGTGACCAGGACAACACCGTTAAGAACAGCGACGCCGAACAGCGCAATGAACCCGACCCCAGCCGAGATCGAGAACGGAAGGCCTCGGAGCCATAACGCGAACACTCCACCGCTCGCCGCCAGCGGCACGTTCATGAAGATCAACAGTGCCAACCGCGACGAGCCGAACATCGAGTGAAGCAGCACAAAGATCATCACCAAGGCAACAGGAACTGCGACCATCAACCGGGCGCTGGCTTCCTGCAAGTTCTTGAACGTTCCGCCCCACCCGAGCGAATACCCGGTTGGCAGTTTCACTTCGCGATCAACGGTTGACTTTGCCTCGGCCACAAACCCAGCGAGGTCACGTCCGCGGACGTTGCACTGAATGATGATCCGTCGCCGTCCCGCATCACGACTGATCTGGGCGGGCCCATCTTCGAGCTTCAATGTGGCGAGTTGCTCCAGGGGAATCGCTCGCCCGCCGCGGTCAGTGACCCGGATCTGGCGGATGCGATCGAGGTGCGAACGCCAATCCGGACCAAGCCTCACCTGAATCGGGAACCGCCGTTGCCCTTCGTAGACTTGCCCAACTTCCTTGCCGCCAATCACCGCGACAGCGTCGAGCACGTCGCGAGCGTTCACGCCATGACGTGCCACTGCCTGCCTGTTCACGATCACCCGCAGATACGGCAGTCCGCCGGTCTGCTCGACCTGCACATCGGCTGCGCCAGGCACCTTGGCCACCGCCTTCCCGATCTCCTCGGCTTTCGCACGCAGTAAGTCGAGGTCGTCCCCGTACAGGCTGATACCGACATCGGACTTCACGCCCGCGACCAGTTCCGCGACCCGTAGTTCGATCGGCTGCGAGAAACTGTAGGCATTTGCGGGTACCTCTTCTTCGAGAGCCTTCTCCATCGCCGCAACGAGTTCCTCTTTCTTCGCGAACCGCCAGGTGTCACTGGGTTTCAAGGTAATCATGACGTCAGTCAGGTTCACGGTCATGGGGTCGTTTGCGATCTCCGGCCGACCGGTTTTGCACACGACAGAATCCACCTCGGGGAATTTCATCAAGCACTTCTCGATCTTCGTTGTCATCTCGACTGATGTCTCCAGTGAGACGCTCGGCAACCGCGTGGCCTGAGCAGCGATCGAACCTTCGTCGAGTTTGGGGATGAACACCGCACCCAGTCCAAGGGCCAGCAGCACGCTGCCAGCGAACAACGCCGCTGCGATACCAAACGTGACCATCGGAGCCGCGACTGCCGCCTTCAGGAGCGGGCGATAGATTCGTTTCGCGAGGCGCACCAAGAATGGTTCATTCTCGCTGACGCTTCGGAGGAAGATCGATGCCAGCACCGGCATTAAAGTCAACGCCAGAATCAACGACGTGAGCAGCGCCAGGATGACCGTCAGCGCCATCGGCTTGAACATCTTCCCTTCGAGGCCACGCAGCGACAGAATCGGAAGGTAAACGAGCAGGATTATTCCGACACCGAACACCACGGGTCGAGCGACCTCCCGGCATGCATCGCGAATGACTTCGTGCGGTGCTCGCTCAGCCTTGTGTTCGTGCCGGTGTTCCGCCACCCGTCGCACGACGTTTTCGATGAGCACCACTGATCCATCGACGATCAACCCGAAATCGATCGCGCCAAGACTCATCAGGTTCCCGGAGAGGCCGGCATAGAACATTCCCACGAAGGCACCGAGCATGGACAGTGGAACCGCGAGGGCCACCACCAACCCCGCACGAAAGCTGCCGAGTAAGACCAACAGCACGACCACGACCAGCACGCCGCCTTCGATGAGATTTTTCGTCAGCGTGTGAACGGTGCGTTCGACCAACTCCGTGCGATCATAAAAAGCGTCGATCTCGACTCCTGGCGGAAGCGACTTTTTCACCTCCTCCAGCTTCTCTTTCACTTGTGACACGACGGCCCGAGAGTTTTCCCCCGCGAGGAGCATCACCACGCCAACAACACCCTCACCTTTGCCGTCTCGTGTCACGGCTCCCTGGCGAATCACCGGCGCAAATGTGACTGTCGCCACTTGCCCGAGAAACACCGGCGTGCCGTCGCTGCGGGTGTCAACAACGATCGCTTCAAGATCGGCCTTCGACATTACCAACCCTTCACCGCGAACGATCCGCTGTTCTTGCGAATGCATGATGAGGTAGCCACCGCCCTCGTTCGCGTTGTTCTGTTGGATCGCTTCGAACACGCGGTTGATCGGTAGCTTGAAGTCGTGCAGCAAACGCGGATCGACCCGCACTTCGTAGGCTCGCAGTTCGCCGCCGTTGGTGTTCACCTCGATGACGCCGGGCACGCTTCGCAACTGAAACGCGATCTGCCACTCCAGAACTTCGCGGAGTTCCATGAGCGAGTGTTTGTACCCGGGCTTCGAGCGAACCTCGAACTGGTAGATTTCGCCCAACCCCGTTGCGATCGGTCCGAGCTTCGGGCTGGGCACACCAGCGGGAATGTTCTCACGTGCCGACAGGAGCCTCTCGCCGACCATCTGGCGTGCCCAGTAGATGTCAGTCCCTTCTTCAAACACAACCGTGACAACCGACAGCCCGAACTGCGAAACGGATCGAATTTCTTCGACTCGTGGCATCCCGCTCATGGCCATCTCGACGGGAAATGTGATGAGCTGTTCAACCTCCAGTGGGCCCAGCGCCGGCGCTGTGGTCATCACTTGCACCTGAACGTTCGTCACGTCCGGCACGGCATCCACAGGGAGTTTCACCATCGCGAGGAATCCACCTCCGGCGAGGAGGAGCGACCCAAGGATGATGAGGAAGCGGTTGTTCAGTGCGAAATCGATGAGGGCAGTCACGTCTGGCTCCAAGGCATGTCGATCGTGTAGTGGTCGCCCCAGCGGGGCGACGGACCGCTCTGCTGGGGCGGTTGCTAACTAACCGTTCCCAGAACAACGGGTTCGAGTCATTCGCCCACGAGTTGATCGCGAAACAATTCAGACTTCAGCACGAAACAACCCTCGATCACTACAGCATCGCCTGCCACGATCCCGGTCTTCACTTCCACGCGGTCGCGACTCTCGCGGCCAAGTTCCACGTCAGCCCGCCGAAACTCATCATCCTTCACGTGGATAAACACGAACGTCTTCCCCTGATGACGTTGCACGGCCGATGCAGGCACCTGAAGCACCGGTTCATCGCACCCTCGCGGAATGCCGACCTCCACGAACATGCCAGGTTTCAACGTCCGCCCTGGGTTCTTGGCTGACGCCGTGACTGTCATCGCTCGCGATGTCCGATCGACGAGATCGCCAGAGTAAATCATTTCTGCTGAACGCTCGTCCACACCTGCGCCGGGTGCACGGAACAAGAGCCTGCGTCCTGCCAATTCTCTGAGGAGTGGCAGGTCGGCCTCAAATGCGTCCGCTTGAATCCATACGGTCGTCAGGTCGGCGACCTGGAACATCTGAACTTGCGGGGTCACTCGTTCCGATCGGACGGCGTGCTTCTCGACCACTGTTCCCGCGAATGGTGCCTTGATCTCAAACCGGGAAGCGGCTGCTCCCTCGGCGACTGGGTCCATCGTGTCGATCTGTGTCGAGGTGTATCCGAGGGTCAATAACCGCGTGCGGGCAGTATCCGCGGCGTTCGACACTTCCTTGAGTTTCAACTCGGCCTGCCGGCCCTGCTGTGCAGCCTGGAACTTAAACTCTTCGCAAAGAGCACGAAGTGAAGCCTCAGCTGCCTCAAACTCGGCTTCAGTCCTCTGAAGAGTCGCTCCGGAGACTGCGCCGGTGCTGGCCCTTTGGCTATCGACTTGCCTGCGAAGCTGGTTCCGTTGCGCGTACGCGGTCATCAGTGTTTGCCGGCGCTCTCCGACTGAGCGTTCTTTGAACGCCGCCTCAATTTCGGCGCTCGGTTTTCCAGCATCGACCGCCTTCACGAGATCCGCGATGTTGGTGGCCGTGGAGGTGGCCCACCCTGCTCGCTCGCGTTCTGCTGCGGCAGCCAGCTTCGCGGTGACGAGTTCAAGTTTGGCTTGCCCAATCTCGCGGCTCTCCAGAACTGCCAGCACATCACCAGCCAGCACCTCCTGCCCGAGGCGCACGCGAACATCGACAACGAGTCCCTCTACAGCCGGCGAGACGTGAGCCACGCGGTCGTCATCGATCACGACGCGACCGGTGCGCCAGGCGTAATCCGTTAGCGGTGCGGTCGCCACAACCTCCGTCCGAATCCCCGCGCCTTCCCACCTCTCACGGGCGAAAATTAGCGTTCCCGGTTCGTCCATCCCCGACTCGGCAGGCTTCTCGGGATTGATTTGTGCCGGTTGCGAATGTGGAACGAACAAAATCGTAGCGGTCGCCCCCAGTGCTGCCCCCACGCCGAGGAGCGCAACCGGGATGAGTCGTCGCCATTTGATGGGAGTTTTTATGCGGACAGGAATGACGGTTTCGGGCGCATGAGGAGGCGGAGCGGCGATGGACATGGTCAAGGTCCTCGTAATGGAACGCGATAAACAAATGACAACCGGCGCTGCTTGGCCCGGAGCTTGGAGTGCTGTTGGAGTGCGAAGCGAGTGAATTGCAGACAGATGCGCTATGAACGCAGAACGCCTGATCGGGCGCGCGATGTGAGCGGACAATCGTTGGCTGAGCGGGCAATCGTTACGGGTGGGCAAGCTGTCTCGAACGCCGAGTGACACGCGACGAAAAGGGAGACAGGAGGGTGATCGGCAGCGGGCAGAACTGGGCCAGCGTGATCGGGAGCCGTCGAGACATCGAGTGCGGACACTGCTCGCGGAACGTCGGGGCTGTCGGTTTGGTCGGGGGCATTTGGGATCGCATCAAACTCCATGCCAAGAAGCACGAAGTGGCGATGGGTGTGAGACAGCCAAACTGGATCAGCTGGAGTCGTGACACTCGTCCAACCGAACCCGTGACTGTGATTTGCTACGTCTGCATGCCGATGCGTCACGACCGTGCCGGTCGCGATGACAGTCATCCAACAGGCCAGAAAGGTACGGATCGGGAGCGTCATTGGTTTGTGGCTTAGTGAAGTATCCTCTACCCAATCATATGCTCCCATCGATTACCCTGAAATACCGAACTCCCAAAACTCTACCGATCAGAATGGCATCAGTGCGGGCGATACGTCGTCGGTCAGGCAGTTGGGTTGCAGGATGTTGGGCTAGTCTGAGGCTCGAGTGGACTCGCTAAAGTTGGAACTCCCGAGGGACCTATTTCCTTCTTCGTTTCGACAACTGAAAAGAATTGCACAAAAACTCGGCGCGCGGGACGACTTGGGACCAGAGAGTGTAAGGCAAGCGGTAATGGTGTCGCCCCGACTTGGCTGGCTTGATGGGTTCCGTGATCGCGCCCATCATTCACAACACCCTGAGGATGTCTCGTGCATCGCTCTTTTGCACTTCTGGCAGGTCTGGCTTTGCTGGCCCCGGTGTGCCTGTACTCGCAAGAGAAAAAGTCCGAGTTGCGGCCCGCCTCCAAACAATGGACCGGGGTCTTGGCTAACAAGAAACTCCAGGACGTCGCCAAAGCTGGGCAGATCATCACGGATGCGGAGACCCTGGCGAAAGTCTGGACATCATGGAAGGGAAAGGCCGCTCTTCCAGAAGTCGATTTCAAGACTCAGTTTGTTGTCGTCTACACGTCGGATTACGAGCTTAACAAGATGTCGCTCTACGGTGGGCCAGACAAATGGAAGGGCTCCGTCTCGAATAAGTCGCCCAAACAACTCAGTGGATTCAGCTGGGCGATCGGGATCTTCGAGACGAAGGGCGTCAAGGAGATCAGCGGCGTGAATCTCGAAGACAAGGATAAGCCCAAGGACAAGTGAAACCGAGCTGCGACATTCAGCACTGTCCGAAGTTCCAGCGAGATCGTGTATGCGTCGTGCCGTCACTCTCCTCCATCTTGCGACCACGCTCCAGGTCGGCGACCTCGCGGACGCGGAACTCCTTCGCCGATTTCATACGGCTCAGGACGAAGCCGCATTCGCGGAGATCGTTCGGCGGCATGGCCCGATGGTGTTCGGCGTGTGTCTGCGGCTCCTACGACATCGTCATGACGCTGAAGACGCTTATCAGGCCGCGTTTCTGGTGCTAGCTCGGCGGGCAGGGCATCTCGCGAACCCCGAACAACTCGCGGGCTGGCTCCACGGAGTCGCGACAAGAACGGCATTAGAAGCTCGCAAACGAAGCCGTGGCCGCGAGCAGGTGATCGCAATGCCAGAGCCTCCCGCACCAGCGTCGCCGGAACCCACCGCCGACCTCCGCGCCGTCCTCGACGAGGAACTGGCACGACTGCCAGAAAAGTTGCGCGTCGCGGTGGTGCTCTGCGACGTCGAAGGTCACACTCGCGAAGCCGCCGCGCAGCAACTCGGTGTCCCCGTGGGTACACTCTCCGGGAGGCTCACCACTGCTCACAGGAGATTGGCTGCGCTGCTGGAACGTCGTGGGGTAGCGTGCGTGCCTGTGGTTGCCGGACTCGCTGCGGCACCCCTCACCGCTGCCGTGCCAAAACTGCTCGCGACTATAACCATCAAGGCGGGTGTCGTGGCGGCAACCGACGGAGTCACCGGGAGTGGCGCCGCGTCTTCCGCAACCGAACTCGCGCAAGCAGTCCTCGCGGCGATGCGTGCCGCAAAGTGGAAGGCACCTGCACTGCTACTTCTTGGCGCTGCCGTCCTCGTGCCGGGGGTCGCCCTCGCCCTCCAGACACCACGACCGATCGAATCGTCCACACCGCATGTGGAATCCGCGAAAGGCGATTTGCTGCTAGTGCTCGAGCGACCGGCGATCGCGCCGACCCCACGCGTGAAGCCGCAGCGTCACGATCCGATCGTGAACAACCTGAACGATATTTTCGTGGTGTCCGACCTCGACGAAGACGTGCCCGACTTCTTCCGTCACAACCGTGCGCTCGTCGCTCCGCTGTCCGCCGATGTCTACCGGGCCCTCGCGGCCTCGAAAGAACCCTGGGTGTCGGTCAAGTTCCCCACGAATTCGGTCAACGACCCACTCCGCGGGCCGCGTGGCGGACGAACGGTGTCCGTTGTGCCACCGTCCGACGCGGTGCGCAAACTTCTGGACCCGGTCGCTGCGGCGCGGCCCACGTTCCACGCAATCGTCAGGCAAGAAGGTACCGCTGGTTTGTTCGACATCGTCGGTTACACCGACCGCCCTGCGAATGACTTCTTCGAGCAAGCCACGCCCGTGACTCGAGAGGCCACGTTAACGCAAAAAGACCTCCGATACGCGGAACCCGCGATGGTCGCGAAGGACCCGGTGCCACCACTTCCACAGAGGTCGAACCAGCCATCGGTGCTAATCTCGAGCGCCATACGCGAGCGGCCCGGTGCAACCGATTTCCGCATCGCCACCGATCGCAAGGAGAGCGTACCCGATTATTTCCGGCGGAACCGCGTTGCGGTTGGGTGCATGCAGGTTTCAGATTACGAACGCCTCGTGCGGACTGCCGCGCCATGGGGCGAAGTGCCGGTGTACCCGTTGTCGTTCAACGACCAGACGCGAACAGACAAACGGTCCGCACGTACGGTCCGCATCACGCCACCCTCGGCGTTTATGGAAGCGCGCGTGTATCGCCCGGTGATTGCGCCGCGACCCGACATCGACGCGATGACGGTTGTGCTGCGTCGTGACACACCTGACGGTGTGTTCGAACTGGTCGGCTGGTCGGTGTCACGCACCGCCTATCAGTTTTTTGAGAAGGACGTCAGGCTCGGAGACACGGGGTTCTCGCAGCGAGATCTGCTGTACCAGTCGGAACAATCGAGGTGATTCCACCGAGTCTCATGTAGCCACCTGCGGTGCAGGCATGGGATTTCATTGCCTTTTCTTCAAACCAGGAGTTCGTATGGTTCGCCGTTCGCCTCTGTTTGCAGTACTGCTCGCAACCATCATCGGGTGCGGGGAGAAGAAACCATCCGCGAGCGATTCAAGTGGCACTTATACCATCAAGATTCGCGAAAAGATGGTCGGTGAGAAGTATGAAGTGACCCGAACGCTGACCGAATCCAAATGGGAGTTCACAGGGAACGGAAAGGCCAAGGAACCGTCGGCTCCGTCAGTCAGCAAGGTGACGACGAAGGCCGCGTACCTTGAAGAAGTGGAAGCCGTGGACGACGGCGCTGTCACCAAAGGTAAGCGCAAGTACAGCATCGCCGAGGGCGACGACTTCGGGAAGCCGAAATCGCTCTCGTTCGTCGGCAAGTCGGTTGCGTTCGAGGCAAAGGGAGACAAGTTCAAGTACACACTCGAAGATGGCAATGCAGTCCCCCAGGGGCTGGATTCGTTCGCCCTCGACGCAGACACCGACCGCAACAACCTCAAAAACCTCAGCGGGTTGCTCCCGGAAGCGGCCGTGAAGGTGGGCGAGGCGTGGGAAGTGCCTGCACAGAAACTGGCTGTGATCCTCGGTCCACAGGCGAAGGACGCCGGTTTCAAAGCGTCGGGCAAGTTGGAGAAAGCGTACACCAAGGACGGCAAGCAGTTTGGCGTGGTTACGCTCAAGCTGGAAGGCACGCTGAACGAAAAGGGGACGAAACTCGCCGCCGAGTTGACCTATGACGGCTGCATTGATGGCTCCGTGACGGAATCCACACGCAAGTCGATGGAGACGATCAAAGCGCCAGTGGGTGGTCCGGGTGATGTCGCGTTCCCCGATCTGGTGAACTCCACCGAGCGTACCATCAAGCCAGCAAAGTGAGGGCAGGCTACGGCCGAAGACGAATCTTTCGGCCCCTCCCGCTCAGCTTCCTCTGGTAATTTGGTAGTGGTCAAGGGCCGTCATGACACGAGAGCGGTTTTAGGAAATCCGTGGCGTCATGAGTTTGGGAGAGCGAGGTTCCTGCCAAGCCGCAGCGTTCGGTTCGGCTGAAGCCTCGCCTCCGTGGGGCGCTACACATTTCCTGAAGCTGCATTATCCCAAGAAACTTTGATATTGCTCCCATTCTCTTTCGCTTGCGAGACCTCGATGAAGCGACTCAAACCGACACGACTGTTGCTTGCCTGCTGGATCGCCCTTTTGTCGCCAGTAGTGAGTCATGATTCCCGGGTCATTGCAGCCGAGCCGGGCTGGCAATGGAACCCACCACTTGCCTTGTTGGGCACTAGCATGTCCGGTGTGGCATGGAGCCCCGATGGCTCACTGCTGGCAACAAGCACTGGTTCGCGAATCCAGTTGTGGGACGCCAAGACCGGCAACCTCCGGAACACATTCACGCTGCCGAAGCTTGCGATCACCGCACCATTAGCGTTTAGCGGCGACAGCAAAAGGCTCTTCTCTCATGGGAGCAACTTTAACAAGACGATGGTGTGGGATGTTGCCACGGGAGACTTGGTGCGGATGACCGCAGACTATCGCAACGGGATCCGCGCAGGCGTGCTTAATAAGGATGGCACGATCGCGGTATTGGCCGGGTCGACCGGAGGTGGCGGTGGGCCGAATTCGACGTTCATGGGTGCAGCACACATCTGGAATATCACCACGGGCGAAATGACGAAAAGCATCTCCGTTTCCAAGGCGGGGACGCAAAACATCGCCATGAACGCCGACGCGACGCGTGCAATCCTTGGAATGAGCGATGGCAATGCCGCGATCCTCGATCTTACCGAAGGAAAGATCCTCAAAACGATCAAGGCACATAATCAAGAAGTCCGCTGCGTCTTCATGAGCAAGGATGGCAAAACGGCCATCACCAGTTCGCAGGATAGCAACATCAACGTCTGGAACGCTGAGACAGGCGAGAAAATCCACACGTTAAGCGACGAGGGTGTTTCGCGCTTCAGCGAGCGAATCCAGGCCAGCGACGATGGCAAAGTGATCGTCACCAACAGTACCCTCACCCTTTGCGTCTGGGATGGGACGACTGGCAAACTCACGCGGAGGCAATCCTTCAAAATGCACACAAGTGGCGTCACCCTCAGCCCGGATGCTACCAAGTTCGCCTTACGGACTCAGGGCGAAGGACTGAGCATCTTTGATGTGAAGTCCGGCGAACGGGAAAAGATCACGTTCGGTAGCGTCTCGACGCCGCTTTCCGTGAGTTGGCATCCCAAAGACCGGGCACTTGTGATTGGTTGCGTTCAAACATCACCCCTGCTTTTTCAACTGGGTGCTGAGCACAAGGTGCAGACCATCGGCAACGCTGGGCCTTGTCACGCGATTGGCTGGGACAAGGAAGGGAAGCAAATCTACATGTCTGGCGAGGAGAGCAATGTTGCCCTCTACGATGTCGCCAGGCCCGAAAAACCGCGCACCTTCGTGTCGGAGCAATTCTCGAGCACCGGTGCCAGCATGAGCAGCGACGGCAGACTCGCAATCGCCTCGAACGACAGTTTCATCGGTCTGTGGGATACCGTCAAGAACGAGAGGATCAGACGGCTTGATGTTGGCGGGAGCTTCCTTAAGTCCGTCTACTTTAGTCCCGACGACACCAAACTGATGACCTTGAATCGCGACGAACTGACGGTTTTTGACACGACCAAATGGGAACGGCTCTACAGCCTCAAGGGATATCTGGCCACGCCAAAGATGGCTGCCTGGAGCCCCGATGGCAGCAAGATCGCAAGTTGCTACGGCTCATTCGATGATGGGTTCCTCTATCTGTGGGATGCCAAGACCGGCAAGCGGACACGCACAATCGAGGTGCCCGCCGGCGAAGCAACCGCGATCACCTGGAACCCCGATTCGACGTTGGTCGTCAACGGTTCGATCGACGGGAGTATCTCAATCTGGGATGCGGACAGCCGAAAAGAAGTCGTCACCTGGAAGGCCCACCATGGTGAAATCTCGCAATTGGCGTGGAGTTCTAACGGCAAGTGGATCGCCTCGGTTTCCACCGATGGCTCCGCTCGAATCTGGGACGCAAAGACGGGCAAAGAAATCTGCACGATTGTGATCTCCAACAAGAGCACGGAATGGCTGGTCTTCACTCCGGATGGCCAGTTCGAAGGAACGGCGAATGCGGTCAAGCAATCCCTGTATCGCACGAGCGGCGCAAGCGAATTGATTCCGCCCGAGAAGCACCTGCTCAAGCAAACTCCGGGCTTGCTGTCGAAGCTCCTTGTCCCATGATTCGCTGGATTTCGGGAGCATACATTCAACATTCATTCACGGAGATTATTCCATGAGGCGACAACTCTGCTTTGGTCTGTGTCTGGTCGGCTTTTCGATTCAGGCTGACTCGGCCGTGCTTGCACAAGGTGGCTTTGGCCAACCCCCCAAGGGACCGGTAGTAGGTAGTGACTTCGCCAAGAAACAGCTCGAAGCCTTTGAAAAGGATCTCGCCAATCCTGCTTACGATTATGTCGAAATGAAGAATAACCGCGGGATGCTGATCCGCACTCTGATGGCAATGGGGCCAACGGATAAGGCAATTGAGTTGGTTGAAAAGCAGGTTAAAAAGCTCAAGGATCGTGGGCAGTATGGCGACATGTTCACCTTCAATGAAGTCAGGGATTTGGCACAGCTTTATACCAAGGCGGGCGAGTCGAAGAAAGCTGTCGGCGTGATGCAGGAGTATTTCGACTGGTGTGCCAAAGTCTATGGACCTCAGGCCGATGATACGCGACTTGCTCGCGGCCTCGTGGTGAAAACTTACTTTGACGTGCGGGATTTCGACAAAGGGATGGCAGAATTCAAAGCCCTCATTCTTGCCAAGAAGCAACTGAAAGAGTGGGAACAACGGATCTCGAGCGAGATCACTTATAGTTTGTCCCTGGCCAAGGAATATGATAAGCAGTTCGAAGTGATGGTGCACCTCCTCGACCCGTTGGCTCCGCAGCAGGAGTCGGACCCCAAGCATCAAATCCGCTACTCACGCTTCGCGGGCACAACATCGGTCTGGATTCATGCAGGTCGAAAGGATCTTGCGGAAAAGCTCATCGAGTACGAATTTCAGGTGCTTCGCAAAGCCAAGGGTGAAGATGATCCCACAACCATCGCTGCCATGCGAAGCGCGGCCGAGGAGTATCTCACGGTCCGTATGCTTGAAAAAGCGATCAGTATGTATGGTGACCTGATCAAAATCACGAGCAAGAAGTTCGGTGCCGACCACATCGAGACCTTGACATTGAAGAACACGCTTGGATTTGCACACACGGAGAATAAGGACGCCGAGAAAGGTGTCAAACTACTCAAAGAAGTGCATGCAGCCGTCAAGGGTAAGGTTGGAGCTGAGCAACTCTACTCGGCAACCGTGTACAATCTTGCGACTGCCCTGGATGTCGCGGGGAAACTCAGTGATTCTGAAGTGTACCTGCGAGAATATCTCGAAACTGAAAAGAAGAACACCAAGTCTGAAGACAGTCCCACGGTTACATCAATCATGGCATTGATTGGCATGAACTTGCTCAAGCAAAAGAAGTGGGAGGAGGCTGAGAAACTCTTGCGCGAGACGCTTGATATTCGTCGCAAGAAAGAAGCGCAGCTCTGGGGCACCAATAACACTGAGAGCCTTCTGGGAGAAGCCTTACTTGGTCAGAAGAAGTACAAAGAGGCGGAGGTGTTATTGATTTCCGGCTATAACGGCCTGAACCAAAAGCGGTTTTATATCCCGTATCAGGTCCAAACGCAGCGGGTAAACGAAGCGATCGAAAGGCTTATCAAACTGTTCGAAGCGACTGAACAACCGGACAAAGCTGAGCAGTATCGCAAGATGCTGCCCAAATCTCCTCGCACGATCACGCCTTGAGGAGATCGTCGCGGTGCTGGGTGCTGGGTGGTTGAGTCACGATTCGGGGCGCGCCCCACGTGGACTCATCGCACCCCACCCAGCAGTGCTGACCACTACTTTACCGGCGAGAGAGTGAACTCCTTGATCGTGACTCCACGGCTCCCGTCCTGCAGCATGAAGTGAACGACATTTTTCCCCTTGTCCAAAGCGATCTCAACGGGCTGCGTCTGTTGCCAATAACCGATGGTGTACGGCACGGCGATTTCAGTTGGCTCTTTGGAATCGTTCGCCAGGACCCGGAACTTTTGGCCCTCTTGCGCCGTCACCACTCGAGCAGTCAGCACATACTTACCAGCTTGTGGTACTTCGACTGTGTAATCAGTCTTGAACCCACCGGTGCAATGCAATTGCATGCCGCCCGAGAAGCTCTTCATGGCCGCATAGTGACCCGACGGCTTGCTGTACGCCACAGCCGGAATTGTGATCACTCCGTTCGGGCCGATGACAATCTTCCTGTCCGCATCGGCTAACTTCGGCTGCTCAACCTTCTGTTTTTCCTTCGCCTCATTCGCTTCGGCAAGTTCCTGGCCGAGCGGGTCTAATGTCACCGCCGTGGCCGCGAGTGCAACCGATTGGTAATGAGCCAGGTTGCTCCAGAAGCCGCCGGTAACGCCCTTCCGGTCGTTGTACGCCTGCTCACCCAGTACATGGCTGATCCACTGTGCTCGAAGTACCTTCGTGTACTCCTGCCCATGTTTCCGTGCCTGAGTCTCCAGCAGGAAATCTGCCCCACTCCGAGGAGACTCATCCTTGTCCCACCAGCTTTGGTGAAAGCCCGCGCCGAGATTGATCACCCAGCCTTTTGGCGTCCAGTGACTCAACGCGGCGTGCTTATACTGTGTCACGCCCCAGGTCGGGATACCAAAACTTTGCAGGATGAACCGTCCAAAGAATGCACGACGGCCACAAATGCCTCCATCCTTGATAATGTTCTGATAGTTGTGGAGTGTAGCGAGATCGCATTTTACGTTTTCTGACCCATACGGGACTTCCGTCTTGACAGTGGCTGTATAACGCCAGCCATAGTCCGGGTTGTAGATATGGTCAGGTCGGTAGTTTCGGAGCATCTCCCGCCCCCACGCCAGAATCTGGTCCGGCGCATCGCAGTCCACGACCATCCGATACTCCCAGACGGTCAGGTTCTTAAATGCTGGATCAAGCTCACCATCGAGATACGCCTTCTCATAATGCAGGTACCGTTTCACCGGATCGACGGTGGCAGGCGCGTTTGTTTCGTCCTTGGCGCTACTCTGTGCAACCGGCATCGCATGCTCGAGGCTGACGGCCAGTGCCAATCGTTGCAGGGTGCCTTCACGAGCCTTCGCGCTGGCTTTCTGAATCGCTGTGTAGATTTCCATCGCCCGGCCGTACTTGCTGAACCTGGCTCCACCGGCTTCGAGCATCTGCTTCATCAAGGTGTCGTCGGCCAGAAGCTTTTCCACCAGGGCTTCCTGCTCCTTGCCCTGCTGGGCGAACTCGGCCAAGCCGCGTGGCGTCGCCTCGGCGAGCACGGCACATTTGACAAGCTTCGCATCCAGTTTCTCGCTGGCCAGGAGAGGCTCCACAGCAGTCAGGAGGATCTTCGCGGCCGCAATCTCATCGGTTCGCGCCTGAGCTAATGCTGCCTGCGCCGCCTGATTCGCCTTGATCATGTTTTGCTCATCGAGTTTCGCCTTCTCCAACGCTTCCTGACGCTCCTTGAGTGCTTTGACCCCCTCTTCCTTGTTTGCCTGCCACTTGGCCAGATCTTTCTTTGCGGCTTCGCGTTCAACCTCCGTGGTGGCCTTCTTCAGCGCCGCCTCCGCCTGGGCGATCCCCTTTTCGGCACCGCCGATCCACTTCCCCTTCGCGTGTTCCACCAACGCTTTTGCCGTTTGGATCTTGCCCAGTGATTGCTGCGCCGGTTTCGCTTCCGCCACTGCTGCTTTGATCGCAGCAGTGGCTTTCTGTAGTGCGGCTTTCTGGGACGGGTCAACTTGCGGTAAGGCTTTGACGATGTCCTCCCGCAATGCGTTGTGCATGTCTGAGTAACGCGTGAGGAGTCGTTCGCCGTCTGCGGTGAGGGCGGTTTGGGCCTTCGCTTTCGGGGGTGGCGCGGCCATCGTCGCCTGTGACAGGCCGATCGATAGCGCCACCATCAAGACAGTCAGCTTACTTGCGATATCTGTTTTCATAGGATATTATCTGCCATTGTTATTGCTTGATCTGGTTGAGACTATGTCGACATCGATGTGGCAATCAACAGGACAAACTGAGTTGGCCAGAACAAACAGTCTAGTATAATCATTGACTATACTAGACTTGTTATCCTCACTTTTTCTGATTCTTCAGCAACTCAGCCATAGCCTGACCCATGGCTTCGCCGACATTCATATAGGTTTCGGCGTTGCCGTTGTAATGGCTGTTTCCACTGCCACCGAGAGACAAGGGGTTGGAATAGACAGTGGCGACATTCCCTTTGAACTCTGGATACTTGCCAGTCGTACCGTCCACGGCAAGCTGGGCATCGAGAACCATCCCTCCATTACCCTTGCTGCCCTTGGTGGATTCGCCCAGGGTGGCCAGCACGAACTTCGCGTCCGGGGCATCGAAGTCTTTACGCAGTTGTTTAATGAACTGAACGAGGTTCTTTTCGTAGCGACTTGAATGCACGGCGCTTCCGCCGTCCTTTTCGCCTTGCCAGAAGAAGAAGCCCGCGACCTCGTACTTCTTCGCGCCAGGGTAATACTTGTCGAGTTCCCCAAGCACCTTCTTGGCGTTGGCGATATCGTCGTCGTACTGTTTGCCGGCATACCATCCAATTGCTTTCGGCTCGGTCCCCTTTGCCCAGGAGTCGGGGGAATCTTTGTAGCCCGCGTAGATCTTCCCATCGACTTCGAACCGCTCGCTGCCCGGGGGCAAAAGATCCCAGCCCAAACTCCGGTTGCCAATGCAACTCTTGAGGATCATCACCGGCGCATCGATCGCGTTCCCCAGCGGATGCCCGATCCCGTATTCCGGGCCCATGGTCTTGCCCTTGATGGTCATCCACTCATTGTTGAAGAGTTGCATCCCACCTTTGCCGACCATGACCCGCACATTGCGGACATCCTGCCGCTCGGTCCAATTACCCGCATCATCCACCAAGTATGGATATTTCTTCTTGGTCTTCACCGCGTTCTCAAGGGAGCCTTCCCCGCCAGCGATCTTGCCGAGGCCAACCATGTTGGATTGACCCAGCAGGATGAAGACCTGCACCGGCTTGGTCATGTCGGCGGGCTTACCATCCGGACGCGGAATCTGATTCTTGGGTTCATCCGCCGCTCTGCTCATCACAGCGAAGGCAAGGACCGCCAATGCCACCGCAGGCAAGGCGAAACGGGGAGAGATTCTGCTGCGGAAGTGCATGTGGGCTCCTGAGGGGTTAGCGAGATTCGGATTCGCTTACGGAATCATCATCACTTATAATCTTTACCATCATTGTTTCCGTGAAAAACACCATTGATTTTCGGAAGGCTCTACGGGTGCCGCCATGCCTGTCTCACGCTGCACAGTGCTTCCGCTGCCCGATCATCAAGTTAGTTTCCGAGTTGATGAGACTGAGCGGCTCCGCTGGCACTTTGGTCCACAATATCCGCGACCGTTCTTCTTTCCTCTGGTCGGCCCATCGTCCGGCCATTCGCTCACGCGCATGGGTCACCCCGGTGCGCCGGACCACGATCACCATCGTTCAATCTGGTTCGCTCACGAGAAGGTCAGCGGAGTGAACTTCTGGTCGGACATCACCACAGCCCGCATTCGCCAGAAACAGTGGCTCGCCTATCAGGACGGCGACGAGGCAATTATGGCTGTTCGCCTGGGTTGGTACGACGGCCACGACCCGAAGGAGTTGCTCGAGCAAGACGTGTTTGCTGCGGTGATCCCAGGTCCCGAACGCGAGACCTTTGTCGAGATCCAAACGACGTTCCGCCCAGTTGCCGAAACACTGGAGTTCGGGAAGTCCAACTTCGGGTTCTTCGCGGTGCGGGTGGCGAAGGAACTGTCTGCATTCTTTGGCGGCGGGACGCTGACCAACAGCGGCGGAGGAATTGGCGAGGCAGCAATCTTTGCCAAGCCCGCGACCTGGGTGAATTACAGTGGTGAACAGCCCAACGGGCACAAGGAAGGGATTACGTACTTCGATCATGCGACGAACCCGGGCCACCCGTCAGCCTGGCATGTCCGGGAAGATGGGTGGATGGCAGCATCCGTCTGCCTGGCGAGTCCTCGTACGACAACTCGAAAGGAACCGCTGACGCTCCGCTACCTGCTTCACGCTCACCGCAATGCACTCGATGTGAAGGGTGCTGACGAAGTGTTCCAGGCATTTGGGAAGCGATCGCCCTTCGAATTGGTGAAAAACCCAGCCAAGCACACGACCTATGCCATCCGCCGGAAAGGGTGAGGTTTGCCACGCTGAAGCTTGCTCGTGACAACTGACCTCGACACTCCGCGAGGTTGCGTTTAGGTTCCTCACCTTCACCCAACTCACAGAGGTAAACATGAACGTACAACCGCAAAGCGAGCACAAATGGCTTGAGCAGTTTGTCGGCGAGTGGACCAGCGAAATGGAGGGGAGCGGCGGGCCGGACCAACCGCCGGTCAAACATATCGGGACCGAAACAGTTCGCTCACTTACCGTCTGGGTGCAGTTCGATGGGATCATGCCCGGCGACGTGGAAATGAAGACCGTGATGACACTCGGCTACGACCCCGCCAAGAAGAAGTTCATCGGCACCTTTATCGGGTCGATGATGACTCACCTGTGGGTCTACGAAGGCGAACTGGACGCGAGCGGGAAGGTGTTGACACTCGACGCTGAGGGGCCGAGCTTCACTGACGTGACGAAGATGGCGAAGTACAAAGACACGATCGAGATCATCTCCCCCGACCACCGAACACTGTCCTCCCGGTTCCAGGCCGAGGACGGAACGTGGCACCACTTCATGACCGCCCACTACCGACGGAAAGTGTAGTCCATCACGATGACCTGCAACAGACCTCCGCCAAGTGCCCGACCTGACCCCTGGCATGGGTTGTGAATCTTCGAGGCCGTTCCGACGGGCGTGTGCCATCGGAGCGGCCTTGCTGCCGCGAAAGGTGGTGCCAAACTGCCGAAGGGTTCAGGTCCGTGAATGGCTCTCTTTGGTTCCAGACGGCTGGGACGCCCCTCTCCAGAGACTCCAGAACCAAGCCCAACTCTTCAGAATCAACGTCAACTCTTCAGAACCAAGCCCAACTCTTCAGAACCAAGGTCATTCGTGTGGAAGAATCGATATCAGATGATGCCGATTCTGTTTGTACCATTGCCGCCAGTCACGCCCACAACAATCACTCCCCGGGCTAGACCACTGAGCCTGTGGTAAGTCTGTGGGCGTGTGTGGACGTGCTGATTCGCTTGCAGTGCTGAAGATCTGGCTATAGATTACCTCTCCTCTCATTCCAGTGATTGCGCCGCTCCCGTCATCTACCGGAGTTTGCTGTGCTTTCTCGCCCTCAGTTGTGCCCGCACTGTGGTGGCCGTGATATCGTGCGAAGTCGGCGGCAGTGGCTCCGACTGTGGCTGCTTGCGGTTCTCTGGCTCAGGGGCTACCGATGTCTGGCGTGTCACAACCGCTTCTGGCGAGTTCAGCCCTGGTGGGCAATGTGAGGTAACCCGTCCTGGGGTGTTGTTCGGTCGACGAGAACATTTTGCAGTTTCTCATGTTTCTCCGGCGAATAATGGAGTGGCACCATTGCCGCTGGAGAACAAGACCACGATGACCGAGACCCACGCGCACGAGTTGTTGCAAGCCGCATACGAGAGCAAGGAGATCGATCCCTTCGACCTGGCGGCTGAGCGCTGGGGTCCAGGCGACGAAATGCTGGAAGAGGCGAAGTCCGCTGCTGACCTGCTGGTGTCACTCCGTCTGGCGAGGTTTTCCGACGAGGGACGCACCCGACTGGCTCCGACGAACGCGGGGCGTTACTGGGCGTTGCACGGCGGGTTCCTGGCATTCCTGAAAGAAGAGCCGGAGAAGGCAGGTGGCGGCAGACCCAAAAGTCCCGAGGCCGAGGCGCTGCGGGCCGCATACATGGCCCTCCGACTGAAGACGTTCTGGTGGAGTTTCGGCATGTCAGCTGCGGGCTTCCTGCTCGCGATTATCTCACTCGTCGTCGCACTCGCCTGCGGCGAGTCGCCGCACCGCTGGCGATGACATTTCAGACCACGTTCGACACCCGGCAGTCGCGCGAACCCTCTCGTCCAGGAACCCCGTCCTGGATGAGGGAAAGTCGCAAAAACCAATTGAATCAGAAATCAACGCTTTGAGTATTTGCGACAATTCGTACGACCGATACTACCCTCAAGCCTGAATGCGATTCAACCTGCAACACCTCCCAGATTCCCGAGTCGCAAGTCGGCCAAGTTGGTTACCTAACCTAACTCTCCCGTGGGAGGTACGACTCCATGCGCAAGGTGTTGTCTCTTGTCATTGCCTTGTCGGCAAGCTCTGCGCTTGCGCAGGAAGTAGCGAAACCTCTGGTTCCATCCGGCCCGGCCGCGCAGACTTCGAAAGCAGGGCAGGGGAACCTGCTCGCTCAGCCGGGCACGTTGCCCCCTGCGTCGCTACCGAGCGAGCCTCTTCAGGAATGCCTCATCGGGATCGGCCAACCGAACTCCCTCGTGGATGGACAGGGCGGGCAGTGCTGGCTGCGGGGCGAATACCTCCTGTGGTGGACCAAGGGCAATCAATTGCCTCCGCTCGTCACGACCGCTCTGCCCGGTACGACAGCCCTTCCCGGTGTGCTCGGGCCTGGGCAGTCGGGGTCCTCTGTGGTCTACGGCAACACCAATGTCGATAATGGGCCGCGGTCGGGAGGGCGCTTCACAGGCGGCTTCTGGTGCGACCCATGCCGGACGATTGGCTTCGACGCAAGTTACTTCTTCCTCTGCGACCGGACGACCCAGTTTAACGCAGCCTCCGACTCAACGCTGGGTTCAGCGTTGATCGCCCGCCCGTTCTTCGATGTGTTAACCGGAACGCAGAACGCTCAACTCGTGGCGTTCCCCTTACTGGCAGGCGGGCCGGCCATCCTGACAGCCACTGGCCTGGGCATCGCTGCCGGGGATATCAACGCCTCGACGTATAGCCGCTTCCAGGGCGCGGATGCCAATGTCTTTTGTTGCCTCTGCTCGGGCTGTAACTACTGGGTGCAGACGCTCGCTGGCGTGCGATACCTTCAGCTTAACGAGGGAATCAGCATCACCGAGAACACTCGCGTGAACCCGGTGCTCCCGGCCGGTAGCCCCTTCTTTGGCGGGAGTACGATCTCGATTTTCGATCAGTTCAACACCCGCAACAACTTCTACGGTGGTCAGGTCGGGCTGCGTGGTCAGGTTTACAGGGGACGTGTGTTCCTCGAAGCTCAAGCCAAAGTCGCTCTGGGCGTGACGAATCAGGTCGTCAATATCAATGGCGCGACTTCGATCACGTCTCCCGCCGGAGTGACGACGGTGACTCCCGTCGGGTTCCTGGCTTCGGGAAGCAACAGCGGCCGCTTCGAACGTGATCGATTCTCCGTTGTCCCCGAAATCGGAGTGAACGCGGGCTACCAAGTCACCAATCACCTGCGCGTCTTCGCCGGGTACAACTTCCTCTACTGGAGTGCGGTTGTCCGGCCGGCAGACCAGATCGACCTGGGGTTGAGCGGGACGCAAATCGTGACCGATACGCGCTTCAATCCCACCGCTCCGCCCGCTCGCCCCACGTTTGTCTTTCGAGAAACGAGCTTCTGGGCACAAGGCGTCAGCTTTGGTGCGGAGTTGCGTTATTGATTGATCGCGTACTGTTCGCCCCACTGCAAAACCACAAGCCAATCCATCATTACCACAAGCCCACACCTAGCGTCGGTGTGTTGCGATCAGGGAGATCTGTCCATGAGTTCGTCCAAATTGCGATTTCGACCGAGTCTGGAAGGGTTGAATGATCGCATCGCACCTGCTTTGATCATCACCGAACTGGAGGCGCTATTCCCCGGCATCTTTGGTCCCGGCGGCCCCGGGGGCTCCGGGGGCGTGCCCGGTCCGGCGGGTCCAACAGGTGCTTCCGGGGCGACGGGTGCCACGGGTCCGGGGGGGCCAACCGGTCCTGCTGGACCGGCAGGTGTGCCGGGGCCTGTTGGCCCGGCGGGAGCGCCGGGGCCTGTTGGTCCGCCTGGCCCAGCCGGAGGTGCCGGTGGCCCAGCAGGACCGGCTGGGCCTGTTGGCCCGACAGGCCCCGCAGGACCTGCAGGCGCAACTGGCGCGACAGGTCCGGCTGGCCCGACAGGTCCGACAGGTCCGGCTGGGGCGACGGGGCCTGCGGGGCCGGCCGGTCCGCCAGGGCCAGCGGGCGGTGCCGGAGGCCCAGCGGGTCCGGTGGGTCCGGCGGGGCCAGCGGGCCCTGCAGGTCCGGCGGGAGCGACTGGCCCGACCGGCCCGACAGGAGCAACGGGGGCACCCGGTGCGACGGGGGCAACGGGGGCGACCGGCGCAACAGGCCCAGTTGGTCCGGCGGGTCCGGCGGGGCCGGCCGGAGGGCTGGCCGCGTTTGGGTACGTCTTCAACGACAGCGCGGAAAACGTCGCGATCGAGGCGGATATCGCCTTCGATCAGAACGGCCCACTGCTCGGGATCATCCACGCGCCCAACACCCCCGGGGTTGTAGTCACGGCTGCAGGAATCTACTCGATCCAGTACTCGGTGTCGGGGGTGGAACCGAACCAGTTCGCGGTGTTCGTCAACGGTGCCCTGGCTGCGGGCACGGTGTATGGGTCGGGTGCAGGTACCCAGCAGAATAACGGCTTCGTCCTCGTCGCCCTGTCAGCCAACGACGTCGTCACCTTGAGGAACCATTCGTCGGCCGCTGCGGTGGGCCTGCAGACTTTGGCGGGTGGTACGCAGATGAATGTGAACGCGGCGCTTCTCATTGAGAAGATCGCTTGATGCCACCTGGTGATTCATCACTATCGTTTCGATCGCATTTCGCCGTCTCGCCGGGGTGACGCAAGTCGTCCGCCCCGGCGATGCGAGATCTGTCACAACTGTCTGATGCATCAGTTTGCCCACCAACTCTCTGAGATGGTATAGTTTCAGCGGCTTGGAATCAGGTGTTCCTGGCGAGTGGAGGACGCCAATCCTCCCGTAGAACCCTCACTAATCACTGGAGGACCGACGTCCTCCGCTCGCCCCGTTTCAAACGCGGGAGGTGCTTACATGCCTGCCGACTTCGTCATTGATACCCGGCTTGGGGTGGTTTTCTCGAAGGCAACAGGCGTGTATAGCAAGGCCGATGTCGTGGATCACATGGATCGGTTACAAAGCCATTCGGACTTCCGACCAAAGTTCAATCAACTCGCTGACTTTCGTGATGTCAGCACCATGACCTTGACCGCAGATGATATCAGGCAACTTTCCAAGCGGACGATTTTCAGTGAGAGTTCGCGCCGAGCGTTTGTGGTCAATGGCGATCTGGAGTTCGGGCTCGCTCGCATGTTCGGGACTTATCGAGAGTTGGCGGGCGAGGCTGGGGTTGTGACCTTTCGAGAGATGAAAGACGCGCTTGCTTGGCTTTCACTTTCCGAGGAACCCGCGCCGAGCCTGTTCACCAAACTCCACTCACTGACGACTGCAAACGCGCAAGGAACTTCGAGTTGAGCGGGGACCCCATTCTGTGGGTTCAATCAGCACACAAGTGTGCGGATCCGTGCCAGTAGGCCCACCATCGAAAGTAAGTTGCGGGTGGTTCGGCTGCTCCAGATGCTTGGAGTTGACGAATCGGATCCGCATTACTCGTTTGACATGAAGGATGCAATTCCTCGGGAGCAAGCAATAGCCATTGTGGCCCAAGCCACGACACCAAATCCAACCCAGGAAAACTCGTGGCTCGCTTGAAGACCCGCAGAAGGTTGAACTCCGCATCGCATTGATTCCCGTTGGACTCACACCATAGCTGGGGCGCTACTGTCCTTGCCCCGGCCATGGGGATTGATCATTCCTGTCATCTGCCCACATCATTGCCACCGTCGTGGCTCACTTCGCAACACCCTTCTCGAACAACCCGCGTCCCCGTTTTGTAGGAAACCACGTCGTTAACTTGACATCATGCCAACAGTGGCATAGGATCACCTTCGATTATGATTAGGATAGACTAACTGAGTTGGTTCGCACGGACAAATCAGTTGGCTCGAGGATACGAAGGCCCCACTCGTTCAGGAATCAACACATGAGGAAATCATCGCGTTCGGGGTTCACTCTGATCGAATTGTTGGTGGTGATCGCCATCATCGCCATGCTCATCGGCCTCCTCCTGCCAGCGGTGCAGAAGGTCCGCCAGGCTGCTGCTCGCCTCCAGAGTCAGAACAACCTGAAGCAAATCGGGTTGGCCATGCATGCCCACCACGATGCCATCTTTGTGTTTCCCTCCGGCTACCAGTCTGGCTATCCCGGCTGGTCGGTGCCGTCTGTCGATGCCGCTCCTGGCTGGGGGTGGGGAACGCAGATTCTGCCGTACCTGGAGCAGCAGAGCTTGCACAGCCAACTCAAACTGAACCAGGCGTGCAACGACCCCGTCAACGCGACTGCGGTCAAGACTTCCCTGAAAGTGTTTGTCAATCCTGCCGCCCCGAACCAGGGGCCGACGATGAAGGTCAAGGACGCCGGTGGCGCGGTGTTGGCTGAGTTTGGCATCTCCCACTACGTCGCCAACAACGGCCAGGACGAGTGCTGGGCTTACGACATTCCCGACCAGTCCGGCATCCCTGGCACTGGTCCGTTCTTCCGCAACTCGAAGACTCGCTTATCCACGGTGACAGACGGTTTAAGCAACACCGCATTCGTCGGGGAACATACCACGGTGAGCGATAAGACGTGGGTCGGCGTGGTGCCGGGAGCGGAGGTCTGCCCGAACAACCCGGCCCAGTTCCCGTTCACCGCGTGCGATTTGGCGGCGACGCTCGTGTTGTGCCACAGCGGCCCGGCCCCCGCTGAGCCGGGAGTCGTGCACCCTCCGAGTTTCCCGACGTGTCACGTCTGCCAGATGTACGCCCCGTGGCAGGGTGGCAACGTCCTCTTCGGCGACGGCAGCGTGCGGTTCGTGCCGACGAGCATCAATTTGAACACCTGGTCAGCGCTATCCAGCATGAACATGGGGGACATCCCCGGTGACTACTAACCGCCCCGGCGACGAGGACGCTCCCGATCGCCGCCGGATGTGGCGGCTCCTCGGCGTGGCCGGGCTGCTCGCCGTTGCGCTACTGGTCATCTGGTGGCCGGGCTGCCGACAGTACCCCCCGGTATCGAGCAGGGAGTCGTTGTCTTTGATGAGACTGCTGTACACGGCTTGCAACACACGCGACGAGAAGCGGCTGGCCGATGTCGAGAAGGGGGTCGAGAAGCTCACCCGTGAAGGGAAGATGGGACCGGACGAGCGCGTCGGCTTCGAGAAGATCATCGGCATGGCCAGGGCAGGTGACTGGGAGCGAGCGGAACAGTCCAGCTTCAAGTTTGCCCAGGATCAAGTCGGTCAAGGCGACTCGACACCGGATCGCCACGACGACCACGACCACCAGAAGCACCCACCCAAGAAGAGTAATCCGAAGCGGTGATGTTCGTTCGGCAGAGGCTTGAAACTGGCCTACGGCCGAGATTCCCAGCAGTACAACGGGGGTCTGTGAGGTCGGACTTCGTCTTTTTCTTTCGGCCTGAAGGGCCATGCTCCCTTAGCCCAGGCCAACGGCCTGGGTTCCAGGGAAATCAAGAGTTGCGGCCTGAAGGGCCGCGCTCAGGGTGGTTCGAGGGTGGCCCTTCAGGCCATTAAGGTTTGTTCTGTTCGCTTCCCCAGGCCGCTGGCCTGGGCTAAGGGAGCACGGCCCTTCAGGCCGAAAAACAACACCGGCCTCAGCGTGCCCACGTATAGCAGTCTGGTACATCATTTTCGCGGTGACCCTAACACGTCGGCTGAACGCTCGCCGGGCGTGGGCCGTCGAGGCCGCCGTACACATCCGCAATCTTGATCCGACCGCGCACGAGCAGCATGCGGTCGGTGGCTCGCCGGTAGAAGTCGAGGAGCGGCGCAGCGACCGCCTCACCCTCAAGGATGGCGAGCGCCTGGGCTACCGCCTCGTAGGTCGACATGTGGTGACCCAGCCGGTTGCGGCGTAAGGCAGATCCCGCGAAGGCCCGCGTCGGGAGCACAACCTTCATGGCACCGTCGAGGAGTGGCAGGCGCTTCACCATTTTGCCTGCCTGTTTCCAGTTGCCATCAGGGACGACAAGAGTGGGCGGCGACGGCAGGGAGGCAATCAGCTCCGGCGTCAGCGGCTGGGCACCGCGGCCTGGGAAAAGCACGATCGGGGTCGTGCCCGCAGGCACATGGGACGCCGGGTCGGCCGGGGCGGGGAACACCCCGTGACTCAGAAGCGTGGCATTTCGGATCGCCAGCGTGAGGAGGCGAACCGTGTTACTCGTCCGCCCCAGGTCGCTGACGTGGACGATGAGCAGCAGCGGAGTACGGGTGACGACACTCGGAGCGTGCGCACAGACGCACAGCCATCTCGGGATGCGGCAGGCGGGGCACTGGGTGCGGTCGTTGTCGGCAGGCATCAGGCTCCTGGTCACTACAGGGCTTCTTCCGATTCCCAAGGATGAACTTATTGAAGTGGCGAGCAAGCATCGCATTCTGCTCGTGTTGATCGGCGATTCCCAGTTGCCGCAGCCCTGCGATCAGAGATATTCTCACTACTCTCCTCTCCGCCGATACTCCCAATGAGGATTGCTCATGATCGCACTTCGCCTCCCGGCGTTCGCGTGTCTCGTTCTCGTCGCGCTCCTCGGGGGAATCGGCAGCCGCCCCGTAGTAGCCGACCCGCCCACGCCGGGTACATTCGCGGCCTTCACCGATGATTACTACGATGCACTCTTCGCGTGGGATCCAAACCAGGCCACCTACGCGGGGATTCACGACAACGACCACTTGCTTGCCGACCTGTCTGCTCCGAACTTCACCCGCCGCGCCGAGGCACTGAAAAAGCTCCACGAACGGTTGAAGACGCTCCGAGCTGGCAAGCTCACGGAAGCAGACACGATCGACGCGGAGACGCTCGATCATGCGATTCGTGCTGAACTCCTGGAGATCGAAACCATCCGCGACTGGAAGCGGAACCCCGTCCTCTACCTGAGCAAGCCGGCCGAGGGAATCGACATGCTGATGAAGCGGTCGTTCGCGCCGCCCGCGGATCGGCTCAAGGTCGTGATTGCACGTCTCAAGGTCACGCTGCCACTGCTGACGGCAATGAAGGCCAACGTGGAGAATCCCCCGAAGGAGTTCACCGATCTTGGCATCATCGTGGCCAAGGGTTCCGTTGGGTTCTTCCGCGATGATCTGGCCATGTGGGCGAAGAGCGCTGCCGGCAAGGACGACAAACTGTTCGCCGAGTTCGAGGCCGCCAACAAGCCAGTCATCGAGGGGTTCGAGGTCGCCGCGAAATGGTTGGAGACGGAGCTGTTGCCGAAGTCGAACGGCAAGTACGCCATCGGAGCCGATGCGTTCATGAAGAAGCTCGAAACGGAGGAAATGCTCGACATCCCGCTCGCCAAATTGCTCGCCATTGGCGAAGCCACCCTGAAGCGCGACCAGGATCTGTTCGTCGCCACCGCCAAGAAGATCGATCCGAAGCGGACGCCCACCGAGGTTCTCGCCATCCTGACCGAAGATCACCCGAAGCCCGATGATCTCGTCGCGGCCACGCGAGGAACCATCGAACGCACCCGGAAGTTCCTCCTCGACAAGAAGATCGTCACGGTACCGTCCGAGGTGCGGCCGACGATCGAGGAGACGCCCGCGTTCATGCGGACAGGCGGGTTCGCATCGATGGACACGCCGGGCGCGTACGAGAAGAAAGCGACGGAAGCGTTCTACTACGTCACGCCACCGGAGAAGGAATGGGACGTGAAGCGGAAGGTCGAACACATGCGGATGTTCAACAGGACGACCCTGGAAATCCTCACGATTCACGAGGCGTATCCCGGCCACTACCTGCAGTTCCTCTACGCCAAGCAGTATCCGACGAAGGTGCGGAAGCTCTATACCTGCGGGTCGAATGTCGAAGGATGGGCGCACTACGCCGAGCAGATGATCGTCGAGGAGGGGTATGGCAACGGCGACCCGAAGGTACTGCTGGCGCAGCTCAGTGACGCACTCCTGCGTGACTGCCGGTTCGTCGTTGGTATCAAACTCCACACCGAGGGATGGACGGTCGAGCAGGGGAAGAAGTTCTTCATCGAGCAGGGATACATCGAGCCGGAGGGAGCGTTCCAGGAGTCACGACGCGGGACATACAACCCAACGTACCTGTACTACACGCTGGGGAAACTCCAGATCTACAAACTGCGCGAGGACTTCAAGAAGGCCAAAGGAGCGGACTTCAGTCTGCTGAAGTTCCACGACGACTTCGTTCGTCAAGGCGGGTTGCCGATCAAGCTAATCCGGAAGATCATGCTGCCCGGCGACACCGGCCCGACACTTTAGGCGACATCGCGAAACGATCTACCCGTTCGTGAACTTCTGAGCGAACGTACCGCTGCGCCGTCTGCCGCTGGCGAGGTCGAGCCGATCGACGCGGGTGATGCCGCACCCTGCCCGCAGTGCGGCGTGTATCTCTACCACCTCTCCTGGATGCAGACATGGGGGCTTGCCCTCGTGCTGATCGCCACAACGCTGGTCGGGGTCTTCGCGGCGGTGAAGTTGATGCGGTAACAAGCGCCTGCCGCTGCCGGCACACGCAATTCTTGCGGACCGTGACAACTGTGCAGTGCATGGTTGACATGCGCAGACACCTGTTTGCAAATACTGGCCATCACAGAGCTTACAGCCCGCCTTGCCTGAAGAAGACTTGCAAATCCTGATTGACCCACCGGAAACGCAGGCGTAAATTAGAGTTGTTCATCCCGCCTCGATTTTCGCCCTATCTTTTCCGGAACTCTCTCATGCCTCACCCTGCGTCCAGACGGACGGGCTTCACTCTCATTGAATTGCTCGTCGTCATCGCCATCATCGCCATCCTGATCGGGCTTCTGCTGCCGGCCGTGCAAAAGGTCCGCGAGGCCGCTGCCAGGATGACTAGCCAGAACAACTTGAAGCAGCTCGGGATCGCGACCCACGCGGCTGCGGATGTCCGCGGTGTGCTCCCGCCCGGATGGATCGGTTGGGACGACCCGACTGGTGCTCTTGGTGCTCCTTCCTCGCGGCCAATCAATCGCGGACCGTGGGGCTTCAACAACAAACCGCCCGGGGTCGTCACGGGCGACACGACGTTCTTTTTCTGCCTGCTCCCTTATCTTGAGCAAGAAACGATGTTCACGGCTGGCGGGTACAACACACTCAAGTCGGTCAGCGGCGCGGGCCTGGGAAGCTACGCATTGAAGGTACTCCAATCGCCCACGGACTACACGAACCCGGGCAACGGGCAAACGACCGCATCCGGGGCGAACATTGGCTGGATGGCCGGCGGGTCGAAGTGGGGGTTGAGCAGCTACGCCTACAACTTCCAGGTTGTCGCCAGGACGACGCCTGCCAGCGGTTCGTACTGGTGGGCATCGGCCGACTACAATCCACTCCGCACCATCGGGTCGGGCTTCTCCGACGGCACGTCGAACACCATCCTGATCGCCGAGAAGGCGATGTACTGCGTCGGCTCCGGAGCGACTCCTGACAGCATCGGGCTGACGCCCGCGTTCGTTGGCCCGTGGCGTCACGAGCCCGATCAACCGAACTGGCGGATGTTCTTCGCCGGCGATGTGACCGCCTCGGGTTCGACCTATCTGATCGACAAGTTCCAGGTCACTCCGAAGCCCGGCTCCTGCGACTATCGCCGGGCAACCGCCTTCACACCGGGTGGATGCCAGGTGGTTCTGGCAGACGGCAGCGTGCGCAACATCAACCCGAACATCAGCGCCGACACCTGGAGCGCCGCCATCCTCCCCGGAGATGGTGCGGTTCTGGGAAGCGACTGGTAACCAGGGGAACAATCATGCAAAACGTATTGAGTGCAATGCTCGTCGCTGCCGTTGCCGGGTTGGTCGGGTGTTCGAGCGAAGCCAAGCTCGGGCCTGTGAGTGGGTCTGTTTCTCTCGACGGGAAGCCTGTGACGGCCGGGGTGGTCACGTTCGTGGCGGCCGACCGCTCGAACACCGCGAGTGCCGAGATCACCCCGACAGGGACGTACGCAATCGCGGACGCGCCGACCGGGGAGGTTATTGTCTGTGTGCGGACCCGGGATCACGAGTTGATCCTCGGCCCCGGTGCTGGACCACCGCAACGCGACCCGAGTATCGTCGGGTCGGCCGGATATAAGCCCAGCCAGAAGAAGAATCCGCTTTATGTTCGGACGCCAGAACGGTACGAGGACACGGAGAAGTCCGACCTTCGCACCACGATCTCGAAGACGGGCGAACCCGCGACTTACGACATCAAGATGACGAAGTAAGGCGACTCGCGCGCTTTCAGGAAATGCGTAGTGTCTGGTTTTGGGAGGGCGAGGCTCCTGCCGAGCCTAGGCTGCGGCTCGGCAGGAGCCTCGCCCTCCCTGATTCACGCCACACTCAGTCAGGTCGGAAACAGACTCGAAAGCCAACATTGAAGTAGCTGTAAGCAGGCGAGAATTTGTCGCGGCACGCGGCACGACAACTCACCGGAGTGTAGTCCCACGAACCCCCGCGCATTACGCGATAGTCTCCCGTCGCACTTCCTTGTGGATCGGTCTGATCACTCGCAGAATAATCTTCATACCAGTTGTCGCACCATTCCCAAACGTTCCCGTGCATGTCGTATACGCCCCACGGATTCGCAGGGAAAGTGCCGACCTCAGTCGTCGTCTTTCGATATTCCCCAGTCGGAGAGTCATTCCAGGAATAGTTCCCGTCGTAGTTCGCAAGCTCAGTGGTGATGATGTCGCCGAAGTGATAGTCGCTCGTTGTTCCCGCCCTGCACCCGTATTCCCACTCAGCCTCGGTCGGCAATCCCACCTTCCCGATACCCTTCAGACTCTTTGTGACCTTCTTGCAAAACTTCTGACAGTCCGTCCATGATACCTGTTCCACCGGTCGGTTCGGACCCTTGAAATGACTTGGGGCCTTCCCCATCACGGCCTTCCACTGTGCCTGCGTAACCGGGTGCATTCCCAGGAAGAACCCTTTTGTGAGTGTCACCTTGTGAACCGGCTTCTCATCGTCGTTGACGCTCCCGCCCATGAGGAATGACCCCGGCGGGATGAACGAGAAGGTCATCGATTCACCACCCGGCAACAGCACTTCACGCTGCGGAACGCAGGGGTTGATGCCGCCCGAGATCAGTTCCATGGGGCGGTTAGTCAGGTCGTCGCGACTCTTCTTCTTGGCCATCTCGGAAGCCCATGAGAACCGTGGGTATCAGAATCAGTCGTTTGCGGCTTCGCAGGCCATGACCTGCGAAGCCGCAAACGGCTCTTACCCGATTACACCATTCCCTCGAAAAACACAGTGCCCATCGCCATTCGTCGCCAGCTATACTCCGCGCGGTGCGGAATGAGGTGTTTTGGCGAGCGGGGGACTGACGTCCCCCGCTCGCCAAAACTGAATGTCTCACTCCAGGCCGCGCGAAGTATAGCTTGTACCCCAGCGGTCTCGGCGAATGTTCCTCTTGGCGGCCGAGCCGGGGACGTCAGTCGCGGAAGCCTTTGCCGAAGCGATTCCGCAGCAGTTGCTTGCCTGCCACTGAGAGGTAAGTGTTCATAATTCTACTGTATCTGATTGGCGAGCGGGGCGTGTTAACGCCCCGCTAACTTAACGGAACCGGGGCGTTAACACGCCCCGCTCGCCAAGGAAATTGCGGATCGGATACAGTAGAAATAATTCTACTGTTTCCCTAGATTCGTAGTTCGTTCTTCAATGCTGGCAACAGTTTACGCGAGCGATGGAAATAGAGTCGTGCTTTCTCGTTCCGTTCCAGCCACCGCGTGCTGCGACGACAGCTCAC
>Ga0335397_10000229_pt1 | contig 67168 bp, 43 predicted proteins | sample MAT04_FD_205740 | JGI IMG/M metagenome (GOLD analysis project Ga0335397, IMG submission 205740) | Freshwater microbial communities from Lake Fryxell liftoff mats and glacier meltwater in Antarctica - MAT-04 (spades assembly) (version 2) ...
CCAACATCTCCTTCAACCGCGTCTCGTATCGTCGTTCCATGACGGATTCCCCCAGTGTGGCGTTCGAGCCAGAAGGGATTAGACCAAAACCGCTTACAGCGAATCAAGACGGGACACAGTAGAATTACACAGTGTTTCGAATAACTTCAACGGCTCACTTCGGAGCATCAGGGAGTCTTCAATCGCACTCGGCCCTCCTCGTCCAAATAGAGCTTGTTACTGGACAGGTGAACATTAACCGATTCCGCGATTCGTTCACGGATTTTTGGCCCTGTACGCTTGAAACCAAATCGCTTTGAGACTGCCGCGATGAGATCGTCCGCAGGCATCGAACCGAACTCATGGAGGACCCGAGTAAGTGTGTCTCCCATCGCGGAGTCAGGTACGGCATCAATCGAATCGAATTCTGTAGCCGACCTGGATACTGGTCGTGTGTATAATATCTCTGGCATGGGCAGCGGCTCTCTCCGAGATTCCGAACCGGATGTTTCGAGAGCGTGCAGAATTCGTCGGACTTGTTTCTCCCGATCACGAACCCAATCCGACGACCAGACTCGCACAAGTCGCCAGCCCAGACCTTCAAGCACCAATTTTCTGAGTCGGTCGCGATCACGGGCAGTCGCGGCCGAGTAGTAAGTGGCACCATCGCATTCGATCCCGAGAAGATACCGCCCGCCTTGTTGTGGATCGACCACTGCCAAGTCGAGTAGATATCCACCGCAGCCCACTCGCCGCTGAATCACCAATCCTCGGCGGATAAGTTCTTCGCCTACCTCCTGCTCGAATGGCGAGTCGGCGCTCCGGCGATCTGCCCCAGTAAGTTCTTCGGACAGTGCAGCCGGACCTTGTTCGGCGTAGTCAAGAAATGCCTTGAGCATGCGTGCTCCTTCCGCACCAGTCCGTGACAGATCCACGTCGCCAGCGGTCATGGACGATACGACCACCATCGCCCAGCGTGCTCGCGTGATAGCGACATTCAACCGCCGCTCACCACCATTGCGGTTGAGCGGCCCGAAACGCATCGCGACCTTGCCGGTATCATCAGGACCGTAGCCCACACTCAGCAGGATCACGTCCCGTTCATCGCCCTGTACATTCTCCAGATTCTTGACGAAGAATGGATCCTGCCGATCAGTCGCAAAGAAGGGTTCCGTCTCCGGGGATTGCCGGCGTAAAAATTCAAGTTCATCGAGGATGCGGTCTTGTTGACGCTGGCTGAATGCAATCACGCCGAGGCTCCGGTCCGAATTCGTGCGTGCATGTTCCAACACACGCACGGCAACATACTTCGCCTCGACTGGGTTGATGCCATCCTTGAAACGACCGCCAGGCACTTTCTCAAATGTGACAGCCCGGCCGCTCGCTTCATCCGCACTCGGGAACGTGACCAACCGACCCTCATAGATGTATTTGTTTGAGAACGCAATCAACCCCTCGCGACGACTCCGGTAGTGCCAGCGAAGTCGCTTCCGGGTCAGCCCGAGGGCAACACAAATATCGAGGAGGCTCTCAAATCCCGCTGATGCATCGTCGGAATCCTCTGCATCGTCCCCGGTGCGATGAAAGAAGTCTGTTGGTGGGAGTTGTTTCGGATCCCCTCCGACGACAAGCTGTTTACCACGGTAGATCGCACAGATCGCGTCGTGAGGTCGTACCTGGGATGCCTCATCGAAAATGACGACATCGAACTTGAGTTCTGGTGCGTCCAGGTACGTGCTCACCGCGAGCGGACTCATCATGAGACACGGCTTGATCCTCGAAATAATGGTAGGTGCCCTTCGAAGCAGTTCTCTCAATGGCAAGTGTCGTCGCTTCTTGTTCACCTCTCGAAGGAGGAGCCCAAGCTCAGAAGTCTCAGGAGCCAAGTCGAGATCTTTCGGATGTGCCCAGTTGGTGTTCAGGTGTTCTCTAACTCGAAACGGTGTCGTGCGGATACCAAATTCATCGAGCGCGGCGAACCGATCAATCAGGCGTTCATGCATCTCCGTAGTGAAGCTACCAAGTGCAGGAACTAGCTGCTGAGTGGCGTCGATCCACAACCTGAAGAATCGTGTTCGAAACACACCAGAAGCATCCGACGCGCTGAACTCTCCTGATTTCACCTCATCGAGAATTGCAGTGATCCCGAATTCCTCGACAGCTTTTTCGACTTGCACAAACTGTGCCCATTCTAACAGTCGCCCCGTATCGCTAGTCCGTGCAATGGTCCATGCCAGCAATTCAGCCAGCGGGGTTTGCTCCAAAACAAGGCTGGAGGACACCTGAACATTAACCTCAAACAATCCAGACTGAATGCGGGTCCATAGGCGGTCAAACTCGCTACGAATGGCGTTGCTTTCGTTCAGCGCAGCACGCAACTCTTCGCGGGATGTGGCCTCCGTCAGCGTCGCCCTGAGGGGTTCTGAAATGAGCCGATCCCAGGATGAGAGGAATTCAAGAAGTGAGCGAGCTGTGCTTGCCGAAGAGGCGTGATCGGTCGTTTCGACAAGATCTGCTGCGCGCGTGTCGCCCACTTTCTCGGCGGCCGCAGCGATTCGCGTGCGTGCCACGATGAGTTGGTGGAGTCGCTCAGCTTGCTCTCGCAGGTTCGCAGCCAAGATATCTCGATCCGCTCGAAGGAGTTCGACAACTCTCCCAAGTGCCACGGCCTGCATCTCGACGAATCTGGCATCAGCATCAAGCCAGGCAGTTAGCTCTGAAGGAGCGTGCTTCAACCTCACCGAGGGATCGGGAACTGAATACTCAAGGAGGAGCGAGGCCCAGGTCGCATTGAACTCTTCTGTCGCGGCAAACAGTTGTTTTGCCTGTTTGGCAAGAATGGTACGGTCAAGGGAACCGCCTGGTCCCAGGATCGTCTTCAGATCAGGCGCGGCGTTCCATTGTTCAAGCGTGATGACATCCCGAAGACCCTGAATTGTCGCATCCCAACTCGGCAATCCCGTTGGCTCATGAAACAACTCTGCCGCGTATTCACTGCCAACCTGACGCATTGCCTCCATGCGATGATGGTACTTTGCAAGCGTGGCGATGTCGGCACGAATTACGGGATCAGGTGGTAACGGTGGGGCGTACCACTGCTCAAGTTGGCTGCGTAGCTTCCCCCATGTTGACCAGGGCAACCATCGCCATGACGACGCGGCCGCAGTTGCAGCTTCGGAGACAAGCGAAGATCTGTCATGCCCAAACGCAGTTAGTGATAATCTGACCACCAACTGCATTCGTTCGGATTGTGCCACTCTGGCATCTTCACTTGATCGCGACACAACCGCAAGCACCTCGTCGCGACGTGCCGGGTTCCACCATGAACTCGGAACCGGAGGACTGGCTGCAAGTCGACTCGCAAGCGAACTCAGCTCACTTGTTTGATGAAACCCGAGCATGGGTAGTCGAAGTATGCTAGTGATTTCGCGAAGGATGCCTTCGATCTGGTTTACCTGCTTCTGAAGTGTCCCAAGCGCACCCGCAACTCGGTTCAAAGCCGTGACCCGCTCACGGACTGGCAACGGCGTCGTCAGTCGCTCACGATCAGCGATCCATTTCACGTCGTTCGGATTCGTCACTTTGCGAACCGCCACATGATCGAACTCAGGGAGCTTCTCAGCAAGTTCCCGTGCTACACGAGTCGAAGTATCAATCTCAATTACAGCTTCCGCTGTAACGGAGGGGTTCGATTGGAACCAGTCCTTTGGAAACATTGGCAGCTTGAGTATCCTGTCCGCATCGACCTCCGCCACACGCCACGATCGGACTGTGTACGGATTTTCACCAACTCCAGATTGGACGAATCGTTGCGTGACTCGTTCAACTTCCGGGATGGTTTTCGCGAGTTGGGTGAGTTCGAACTTCGCTTCATCAGCTGCGCCGTGAGAGTATGTTGTGATCTTGCAACCACGCCACGGGTGCCCACCTTTTTCTTCCAGCACAGACCGGGCATCCGCGAGCATTGTGAAAATCTCAGTCCCTCGCCGCAGATATTCGGCATCCTTGCTCAGCACATCAGGGATTGCAGCACGGGATCGACCGAGGGTTCTGTTGAAGCGAGCAAGTTCTCCATGAACGCGGTACACGCTCCACCCCAGCGGTTGCCTGATTGCGTGCAACTCGATGACAAACTCATTCAGTCTCTTCCGTGTCTCATCGAGTTCCTGCAGTTGGGCTTTCGTGTCGACAACGCCGATCGGAGCAAGTTCCAGACACCTGCCAAGCTCGGCAAGTACTGATTTCTTGTTCGACTTGGCGCTGTGCAATTCCAGGCAAAAATCGCCGAGACCACAGCGGTCCAGGCGTCGCTTCACAACATCGAGCGCAGCAGTTTTCTCGCTCACGAACAGCACAGTTTTCCCGCCCGCGAGTAACTCCGCGATCATGTTTGCGATGGTTTGGCTCTTGCCTGTTCCTGGGGGTCCATCAATCACAAGATTCGCACCGAGCTTCACCGCTTCGATCGCCTCATGCTGGCTACTATCAGCATCAAGAATGTGCATCGCGGATCGTGACGGCACAAGCCGATCCAGGTCGGTTGCCACAGGGAGTTCACAGGGTGGCTTCAGTGACACCGCACTGTCACCGCCAATCGCCCGGCACAGTGGATTGGACATGACGCGTTCGGCGTTCTTGCCCAGATCTTCCCACATCGCGAGCTTCTGGAAGTTGAAAACTCCGATTGCAGCAGTCTCGACGACGCTCCACCGGGGTACATGCTTCACCCTCTCGAAGACTGCCTTGAAGTAGTTCGCGAGGCATTCGTTGTTTTCAGGGTCGAGCGGGCAATCGGTCGCTATGGGGAGTGTGATCCTGAACTGTGTCTGAAGCAGTTCTACAAGGCAGTGATTGGGAAGTACCTCGTCCTCCTCGGCGGTCAAAGTGAACGGCGACTCCACGGTTTCCCGGTCGAGGTTCACGGGGATGAGCAACAGAGGCGAGAGGACTTCCTCATCCGAATCCTGGCTTTCATACCACCGCAGAAACCCAATCGCCACGAAGAGGGTTGTGACGCCATGATCGGTCACGGCTTCTTTCGCGTTCCGGTAAAGTCGCGTGAGTCGTGCGGTGAGTTGCCGGTCCGAAAAGTCGGTCAGGAGGTGGTCCTTGTGGAGTTGCGGGGAGCGTAAGCACATCTTCGTGATGTCATCGTCGATGTCTGCTGGCCGCGGAGCGGCAACTTCTCGATTAGGATCGAAGTCCGCAGCCAGGCTCTCCACATCAAGTCGATCTGGTGGCAGCCCGAGGATCTCGTGTTTTCGCGCGAAGGTGACCGTCTTGCCGTCCCGCACAAGCGCGTCCCAGAAATCGGCGACGCTCGGGTGGAGCAGATTCACTCCCCCAATCCGACCGGTCACAAACTTGATTAACCGATTGCGCTTGGTGATATCGAGGAGGCTTTTGCGCCACTCGGCGAGGCGGATATCGGGATCGAACGGCATCGTGAGTTTCCCCAATTGTGACTCGCTCAAGGTAACGGACAGCGACCACTCTGGGAACGACTCTCCGAACCCTTCAAGCGAAAACGAACCCTATTCGTGGGCCATTCTGCGGGGTATGATGCCGTCCTCCCGCCGCTAGACAACTCAGCTCGGAGTTTTGGAATGTGCCGATTGATCCTCGCCGTTGGTGCCTGCTTCGTGCTCAGCCCACTCTGGGGATGTGCTGATGAACCGAAGGCGAACCGGGAGGAACCACTCTCGATTGGTCCGACAGACTGGCCGTGGTGGCGCGGACCTGATCGCAATGGAATTGCACCCAAACAGAATCCTCCGCTGAAATGGAGTGCCACCGAGAACATCGTTTGGAAAGTCCCTGTTCCTGGTCGCGGACACGGCTCACCAACGGTTGTGGGTGATCGTGTCTTCCTGGCGACGGCAGACCACGAGAGTGAAATGCAATCGGTGATGTGCTTCGACCGTGCGAGCGGCAAAGTCCTCTGGAGCACATTGATCCACCGCGGCGGATTTGTGAAGGGGAATGTGAAGAGTTCGCTCGCATCATCGACCATTGCGTGTGATGGCAAACGAGTGTTCGTAAACTTCTTGAACGCGGGGGCAGTCACAACTACGGCTCTCGATCTCGAAGGCAAGCAAGTGTGGCAGACGAAAGTCACCGATTACATCCTCCACCAGGGATTCGGGAGTTCACCGGCGATCTTCGGACCGCTCGTGATTGTCTCGGCAGACAACAAAGGGGGCGGTCGCTTTGTTGGGCTTGATCGAGCTACGGGGAAAGTTGTGTGGAGCCACGATCGGCCGAAGTTTCCGAACTATGCCTCACCCATCATCCTGAAGGCTGATGGCCGCGACCAACTCGTGTTCACAGGTTGCGATCTGGTTACGAGTCTTGATCCGCTCACAGGGAAGACGCTCTGGGAAACGAAAGGTTCGACCACCGAGTGCGTCACCTCCGTGGTCACGGATGGCAAGCGGGTGTTCACCAGTGGTGGTTACCCGAAAAACCATGTGGCAGCGATTGCAGCGGACGGGTCAGGCAAAGTGGTGTGGGAGAACAAGTCGCGAGTGTACGTCCCCTCAATGGCTGTGCGGGATGGCCACCTTTACGCGGTGTTGGATGCGGGAGTGGCGGTGTGCTGGGAATCCGAAACCGGCAAGGAATTGTGGAATGAGCGGCTCGACGGCACGTTCAGCGCTTCTCCGGTGTTCATGGGCGACACGGTGTTTGCAACGAATGAGAGCGGCAAGACATTCGTGTTCAAGGCGACTCCGGAAGGCTATTCGGCAATCTCCGTGAACAAGCTGGGCGACGAGGCGTTCGCAACACCGACGATTTGCGGTGATCGGATTTACATGCGAGTGGCATCGATCGTCAGCGGTAAGCGGCAGGAAATGCTTTATTGCGTTGGGAAACAACCGTGATCCAGAGCGGCGGTCACGTATGCGCGGCGATATCGGATCGCCGGGTGCGTGTTCGATTGCGTACAACAGGTCCATTCACCAGAACACGCGTGTGAACGAGAACCACTCCCATCATGAATGCGCCAACCTCGGCCCGCGGCCGCAATTTGACTCTGCTCGCAGCACTTCTCGGCTGGATGTTCGACGGAATGGAGATGGGGTTATTCCCACTCGTTGGCCGCGATGCGTTGAGTGAATGGCTGCGCGATCCGGCTGATCCAACGAAGATCGACAAACAAAGTGTGGACCTGTGGTTTGGAATCGTGATGGCGTGTTTTCTGGTCGGGGCCGCGACTGGTGGTGTTGTCTTCGGCTGGCTCGGGGACAAAGTGGGCCGCGTTCGGGCCATGACCGTGAGTGTGTTGCTTTACTCAGTTTGCAGTGGATTGTCGGCAGCATCGGGTTCGCCAGCGGAACTCGCAACACTTCGGTTTCTTGGAGCGCTGGGAATGGGTGGTGAGTGGGCGCTCGGGGTCGCACTCGTCATGGAAGTCTGGCCAAGTGCCTCCCGTGCCTGGCTCGCGGGTTGGATCGGGGCGTTCGGCAACCTGGGATACACCGTGTGTGGGTTCATCAAGTTGTCGCTCAACCGCGTGGGGGATGATGTGCCCGTCTGGTTGACATCCGTCGGTGTCCCGGCCGACTGGGCGGCAAAGCTGGCTTCACATGGTGACTGGCGACTGCTGATGCTGATGGGAGCCGCCCCTGCCCTGTTGACATTACTGATCCGACTGTTCGTTCCCGAATCTGAGAAGTGGACGAAGGAGAAAGAGTCTGGTGCCGCATCTCACTGGTCGACTCGCGATCTGCTTGGCGTACTCGTCGGTGCCTGTGCTGCACTCGGAATCATCGCGTTGTGGGCCGTGCCCGATCTGGATCTCGCAGTACGTGTGGTCGGATCAATCGCCGCATTGGTGGTCGTGGTCTACGGCTACCTCATGCCGGCACGCGGCTACCTCTCTCGATGTGGGTTAAGCGGCGAAGCGAAACGTGAGACTTTGTTCCGCATGTTACTCGCAGCGGGTCTCAGCGGAGTACCACTCCTTGCAACCTGGGCCGGGTTGATGTGGATGTACATGTGGGTGGGCACACTTCCCGGAGGAACAAACCCCGACGCTCGACCGTGGTTGCAGATTTCCTCTTCGATTGGAGCTGCGATTGGTTGTGTGGCTGCGGCGTTACTTGGGGGCGGACTTGGGCGGCGGCCTGTGTACGCCGCACTCTGCATTCTGTCGTTGATCACGATGGTCGGGTTCTACAGATTGAACACCGAATATGGGATCGAGTTCATACTTTCGGCGGGCTTGCTCGGCATGATCTCGGCATCGTTCTACGGTTGGTTGCCTCTTTACCTCCCGGAACTGTTTCGCACGTCGGTACGAGCCACAGGTCAGGGGTTTGGATTCAACTTTGGGCGGATCATCGCGGCAGTTGGCCAGCTCCAGATGGCGAACCTCCTCGCGGCGTTCGGTGGGGATTACGCACAGGCGTGTGCGCTCGTGGCCGGTGTCTACCTGTTCGGGATCGTGTTGATTTGCTTCGCCCCTGAAACCAAGGGTAAACCCTTACCTGAATGATGTTCGTGAGCGGGGAGCTTGAACCCTCCGCTCACGGATCGGTCACCACTTGCCGACAGGGATCAGCGCTTGCGGAAGTCCCGATTCCGAGGAGATCCCCAGGAATACGAAACACATCTCGTCGGTCGTCTGTTCCCCGAGGCGTACCACCTTCGGTGGTGAACTTGGGTTATTCGGGTTCTCCGCGGAGTTGTCAAACGTCGCCCGCACTCGCAGAACCGTGCCCTTCGGCAACTTGAGCGGTTCCTTCAGATCATATTGTTCTTGCCAGTTGTAATCCCACACCGGGATGCGGATCAGGCTCCGCTCTTTCTCACCGGGGAGCGTTGCGAACAGTTCGATGTCTTTCCCGAGCAGATGCATGTGCGGGATGAGTCGGTACGCTGTCACGTCCTCAATCGTTCGCCAGGAGCGGTCGACGACATACTCCTTCTGCCCGGCGGGGATTGACCAGAACAACCCAGCCACTGGAAGTGATGTGAACCGTTCTGTTGCCGGCTTCTTCGCGAAGTATAGCCCAACCTTAGTTCGGTCAGTCTCTTCCTTGCCCGTTCGGTGATAGTGAATCTGAATGCAGATATCCGACGCCTTGGGGAGGTGAAGCGCCACGCCATCCGGGAGTTTCTTGGGGAGCATTCCGGGCGCCCAGCCGCCGAGAATTCCCGCACGATCAGGAAGGAATCCGAACCCCATCTTCACCGGGTAGCCAGGACCACGATCGGGATCGTCGTCCTTGGCGCTGGCCATCGCCTTCACCTGGAGGTTTCGTGCCGCGCCTGTTCGATCGATCAGGTTCACCGTGTGGTGAACGACACGCGGGTTGCCGGGCCGCACTTCGACGGCCACGACGTCCTTGTCTTCAGTCAGGTTCGTGGGGAATACCAGAACACGGAACAGATCAGTTCCCTTGGCAGCAATGACCACGTCCGAAGGGACTTCGAGGATCAGATCAGGTTCGCCGAGAGCCCAGTTGTCGTTGAACTTCACAGCGGCGGGCGCGTCCTTGGGATCGCCTTCGGGCATCCCCTGCGCGACCCACTGCTCCAACACCTTCACAAGGCCGGCAGGCACAATTCGTTCACCAGCCAGGAGCGGGTTCGGTGCGGGCTTCCACGGCGGCATCCGTTTGGCGTGAACTTCCTCGATGCACAGCTCGCTCCACCTGATGGCTTGCTTGTAGGTCATCAGTGAGAATGGACCTGCTTGCCCAGGTCGATGACAGGTCTGGCAATGTGCCTGGAACAGAGGCAGCACGTCCTTGTAAAACGTAACCGTGGTATCGCGCGCGATGGGCTTCTTCTCGGCGATTGTGATCGGGCAACCGAACACCTTTGTTTCTGGTTCGCTCACGGGCTTCCCCGCGAGCAACTCCTCGATCGCTATGGCGGCGTCATTCCTCGTGATGGTCGGTTTCTGCTTGAGCCGTCCCGTGAATCCGTCATCGATTCGCCCGCGATATTGCACAACGGCCTTCTCGTCGAGAACGACCACCTCAGGGGTGACCTTCGCTCCGAGTGAGGCAATCGACACCTGCTCGCGATCCGCGAACAATGGGAACGAGACCTTGTATTCTTTCGCGTGGGCGACAACCTGCGCGTCAGTCGCCTCGGGGTCGGGGAATACACCAACAACGGTCACGCCCTTGGCTGCGTATTTCGTCGCCAGGTCATTCAACACGGGAAGATAGCCGTTCGACATCGGGCATTCCATCGACAGGAACGCAACCACTACGACCTTGGACTTCTGTTCGGCGAGTGCCCAGTTCTTCCCAGTGGCGGTCAGGGTGAAGGGAGCCACGGGCTTGCGTTGCTCCGGTACTGCAGAACTCACCGGGATAGCACTGAGAACCGCGAGTAGAACCGGAATGGCGAGACGTGGCATCATGTTGGGAACTCCTGTTCGCGACCGACTTCGGTTCATCGTCCTGTTGATGGCCGATCAGGGAACAATCCGCTGACCAGCAATCGGTTACAGACCATTTACAAGAACATCACCCAGATTCTGGAGCAAGATCTTCCTGCGGAGGATTGGCCTCGTGCTATCGAACACCGGCCTGCCTGCGTCGATATGCCCTTCAGCGGTATACGCTCTCGCATCGCGAGCGGTCGCGACTGTGAGTGTGAATGTCACGGTTGCGATGTCGCCCGAGATCAATTGCCGCTTGAGAACAAGCGAGCGGATCATCCTGGTGTCCTTCTCCACAACGAGATCCGCCGAACGGATCTGTCCGGGGATCGGCGCGTTACGTCGCGTTGCCACGACAGCAAAAGTCGGTGCCTCTCGCACGGGTTCTTCTGCCCAGGCCAGATCGTAGTCCTTCAGAACCTCATCAAGCAATGTCCCGATTTCCAAACCCCGAATCCGAACGACATCGCGAACTGCGGGCGGAAGTTCTGTTTCATCGAACCTCGCCGCTGCATCACGAGTCGGCGCGATCCAGACTCGCCCCTTTCCATCGCTGCCCCATGCTCCGCGTCCCCCGAGTCCTGGCTCGACGACGAAGCGATCACCCCGCGTGCAGAGCGAGACCGTTCGCCCGCTATCAAGCACGAGCGCAAGAGGTGCTGGCGTATTGGTAGGAAGCTGAAGGGTCTGTGAGTAACATCGATCAGCGTCAGGAACATAAGCTGCGCGAGCCGACTCCACGACTTGAACGGGAGTCGCCACCGCTTCCCGTGATGGCCCGAGCACGAACACCCCGACAAGCAACGCCACCGCAAGTGCCATGAATCCGGCCACCACGCCGAGCCGGCGACGCGTGGAACCACGGTGCGAACTCGGCACGTCCGTTTCCAGACGTGCGAATACCCGTGCAGATACCGCTGCAGGATCCACGCGGGATGCTTCCGCGTCGAGTTGAGCACGGACGAGGGCATCGATCCCGGGTTCGGGGAGAGGGAACTGATCGCGTGGGGTCATGGTGGCCCGCCTCCACATCGAATTCACCCGCGAGTTGGGTGATTCGCTTGAACAACCCACGACTCCCCGCACGGTTACGTGGATTCTTCAGAATTTTTTCCGTCCAACACCGTCCGCAACTCTTCCGTGAGGTGCTTTCGACCTCGGAAGACCAGCACTCCCGCGTTGGTCGGCGTGATCCCGAGTGATTCCGCGATATCTTCTTTCGAAAGCCCAAGTGCCCGCAACTCCACGGCAGCCCGTTGCATGGGTGGCAACTTCTGGAGGGCCGCTTGCACGCGCTCTTCCAGTTCTCGCTGTTGTGCAATCTGGTCCGGGCGCAGTGTTACACGGTCAGTGATGTCGAGTGGCTTATCCTCTTCATCCCGGCTGTTCCCAAGCCCGACAAGTTCGCGTTCGCGTGTCGCTTGGTTAATCGCAAGGTTCGAGATCGCTTTGAAAAGCAACTTCACGCCATCACGTTCCAGGTCGTAGTCATTCGCTCGTCGGAGCAATCGGAAGAGGCATTCTTGAACGATGTCGTCGGCTTTCTCTGGCGTGCGAACCAGTGACCGCGCAAATGCAACCGCTCTCGGGGTAACATCCCTTGCCCATATCCCAAGCCGTGTGCGCTGGTCATCCGTCAGCATCTCAATTGGTCCCAAAGTCCCACTTCCTGTCGTGAATCAGCCGCAGACATGGACGCATTTTACACCGATTGAACACCGATCACTCCGTCGGCCAATCGGAATAATGGGGTGAAAAGGCATAACCAGCAATCATCACATTCTCGTAATCTGAACCCATCGGGGCTTGCGGTCCCACTCTCTTTCCTTTGGAGCTACCATGCGGAATGTGTTTCGCTGGCGGCAAGCATTTTCGCTTATTCACGGTTGCATTCTGATCTGCATCATCGCTTTACCAGGATCAAGTGCTCCTCCAAAAGCAACCGAGATGCTTGGCCCGTTTGCGCATCCCAAGGGGTACGTTTGTCACCGAGCAGTCTCGCCAGTCAAGGTGGATGGGGATCTCACAGACGCCGCGTGGCAGGGCGTTCCGTGGACCGACACATTCGTTGATATTGAAGGCGACAAACAACCACGACCGCGCTTCCGCACACGGGCAAAAATGGTGTGGGATGACGAGGCGTTGTATATCGCGGCTGAGCTGGAAGACCCGCACATCTGGGCGACACTCTCGGAACACGATGCGGTGATATTCCAGGATAACGATTTCGAGGTATTCCTCGATCCGGATGGCGACAACCACCTGTACGCAGAACTGGAGTTGAACGCGACGAACACGACATGGGACCTGCTCCTTAGCAAGCCCTATAAGGACCAAGGTCGCGCGATCAACAACTGGGAAATCAAGGGGCTGAAGACGGGTGTCAAGCTTGATGGAACAATCAACAACCCCGCGGATCGGGACACCGGGTGGACTCTTGAGATTTGCTGGCCCTGGTCTGGTCTGAAGGAACTCGCGATCACGAACATCCCCCCGCAAGATGGGGATCGGTGGCGGATCAACTTCTCACGCGTTCAGTGGGATCTTGAGGTCGCCGAAGGGAAGTACCGGAAAGTAAAGGGAAAGCCCGAGTACAACTGGGTTTGGTCGCCTCAGGGGGTGATCGACATGCACAGACCCGAGCGCTGGGGTTACTTGCAGTTCAGCACCGCTAAACCCGGCAAAGCCGAGTTTAGCCCCGATCCAGACTGGGAAGCTCGCGACCTACTCCACCGAGTGTATTACGCTCAACACGTCCACCAGAAAGCGACCGGCAAGTACGCGACAGCGATCGGCGACCTACAAGTCAAGGACAAGGCTGCCTCGCGTATTTCACTTGAGACAACCCGCAGGTGGTTTGAAGCATCGGTTCTGATTCCCGGCGAGAAGGGAACCGAGCCACGAAGAATCACGATCTCCCAGGACTCGCAGATCGTGAAGGAGTGACAACGCATTGTCACTCCGTGCGCCAGGCACTCTCACCGCTCTCGATCTTCCAGTCGTTCCCAAAGTAGCCAGAGCCCACAACGCCCTTCGAGTCGAAAAGCGTCCAGTCAGGGTAACCCACGCCTGATGCGAAGTATGGTAAGCGACCAGTCGCACGTAAGCCGCTGGAGCCTGTGCCGGCAATGGCTGCCACCATTGCGCGATTGCTTCCCGGCCGTGGGCGAACGAGCAGCGCACCCAACCCTTCGCGTTTCACAATCCGGCCGCCGACGCTCACATCCGCCGCATCCACCTGCACGGGCGAATCGCCCAGGAGCGGCTTCCAGGCGGCGTTCATGCCCGAGTGCCCATACAGAACCACGTTCCGATCGGGTTCCGCTTTCGGATCGAATGCGTTATCCGCGATGACATCTATGGAGCCGTTGCCGCTGTACCAGAACACCTCGGCATCGTAGCGGGCTTTCGCGAGTGCCCAGGCATTCTGCTCGGGTGTCCCCTTGGTGGCGTACACAAACACGACCTTGTTTCGGAACACATCCTTAAATGCACCTGCTCGATGCGGCCCCTTCACATCATTCGATGGCTTCGGGATAACGGTCCACTTCTCGCCATCGCGGGCGAGCCACACACGCGATTCGCCCTTGGGCCACGCGATCCCTTCCAGGTTCTGGCCATCGAGTTTCACCGTGAATGGCTTGTCGGCCTGGAGGATGCTGAGATCGATCGAAAGCCGGCCGATGTTCTGGGTCGATCCCTGAAAGACCCTCTTCTCCGGGTCAACGGATAGATCCGCACCGCTCACGAGAAACGCCTTGATTTGCGATTCGATGGTTAACCAGTGACAATCGGCTGACACTCGAGGATTCGCCGTGCGGAAGTCAATGTGGCGCACAGCGGATCGTTCGGGTAGTTCGTGACCTGCGAAGAACTCGAAGATGGGCGGCCAATCCATGCAGGGGTTGCCCCACCAGTGGCCGGCACCTCGTTTCTCACGGTACACAAAGTCGGGGTGGAACTCAGCCAATTCGCGTCGCATGATGCGGGCCTGGCCAACCGGCACATTGTCGTCCTCGTCGCCATGCAGAATGTAAATGCCATTCGGGGTGAGGTTTCGCAGCAGTGCCAGCGTGTCGCTGGGGCCTGAGGCTCGCCGTACCAACTCTCGCTCAGGTGTCGAAGAAGGGTCTTTTCGCATCCCCGCGTAGGACCACATGCTGACCCATCCCGCACTCGGCGCAATCGCCGCGAAGCGATCCGGAAACGTAACGCCAATGTGCCAGGTGCCATGTCCGCCCATCGAGTGCCCGGTGAGGTAGGTTCGTCGCGGGTCCGTGTCGAGGTCACGGGCCGCGTGTGCGAGAACCTCCATCGCGTCGAGGCGTCCCCAGTCTTCCCAGTCGAACCCGAATGGCCGGCGATTCGTGGCCGCGACGATGTGCATCCCGAGTTTTGCCTCATAACACGCCGCCTGTCCTGCGCCCTCAACTGCTGCCCCGTGGAGGGTGAGAACTAACCCGGGCTTCTTGCCATCGTTCGTCGGTTTCGCAGGAACCACGGAGTAATACTGCACGCTCCCGTCGATGTCGCTGAGGAATGTCCGCCGGTGAGTCGCCTCCGGTTTCTGCACCTGCAGCGTCAACTTCACCGTGTCAATCGGATCAGCCTTCCCCTTGCGCAGCAAGCGGACGTGTAGCCGAACCGGTCCCGGTGTGGTCGGTGCCAGGCCGGTCAGTTTGAACCCGACCTTGCGAATGGATGTGGGCAGCAGACTCGGCACCGGCATCGTCGTCGGCTTCTGGTCGCCGATGCTCGCTTCCAGAACGAGATCCGCCACAGTCACTGTGGTGCAGTTGCGGACAATGATCGCTGCCACGGTATCGGTCGGAACGCCAACCCACAGATCGGGGAGCGTTGTGTCACCTGTCTCCAACTCGACCGCTGCTTTCGGTTCGCTGAACTGGACGTTAACAGGGCCACGCCCCCCCGCGAAGAACAGATTGTTCACCCCCTCGCGCAGCGCCAGCGGGACCCTCACGTACCCGTTGCCGTAAACATCGCCCACGCGAGGTTCACCATTCACATAAGCCATGGTGTGGCCTTTCGCGTGCATGACCACGACTCTTGCCTTGTCCGACTTCACGGGCATGTGGCCATAACCACCTGGGGGCACGCCGAAGGTGCCGTCCTTCACTGGTGAGGCGACCCAGGTCCGCACGGGGCCGCCCGGGATTTCCAGCTTGTCGCCCACTTTCGGCGATCGCCAGTTTGGGTGGTCAAGCCCGACGGCAAGCGGATCGACCGGAACCGGGTTGCGGCCACCGAGATTCACCGCCGGAACGACGAGCACTTCATCGGGGATCACAGGCGGTTCTGCGTGAAGCCTGGCCGACCCAGAAGAAATCGCGATAAGAACAAGTGCGAGTCGTTGTCGTGTCACGGCGCTGACCACATGGGAGTAGAGGACCACCTAGAGGTCCGGATAATCTACCAGGTAACTCTGCCATAGCGACACGTACTTCGCGACGTCATGGGGTCAGTGACATTTGCGGAAGCGATATATGTGCGTTATCCTGACACTCAAAGATCGTCTGTAGCCGTCATCATTGAAACTGCCCCAGGGAATGGCCCTCCCCCGCCCATGCAACTTCGAACTCTCCGGTGATCCCACCATGCAGCCCATCACGACACTCATGCTGGTTCTCGGGCTTTACGGTGTTGGCCGCAAAGATCCCCCCAGTGATGCCCCGGTACCACGTCCGGTGCCTGTGCGATCAGAGCCTGCTGGCCGCGTGATTGAATTCAATCGGGATGTACGACCAATCCTGTCCGATGCGTGCTTCGCGTGTCACGGGTTCGACGCCAAGGCTCGCAAGGCGAAACTTCGGCTCGATATTCCTGAAGGTGCGATCGCGGAACGGAATGGAATCGTTCCCATCAAGCCCGGCGATCTGAAGCAGAGCGAGGCATGGGCACGGATCATGTCCGCGGATGCGGACTTGCAGATGCCACCTCCCGACTCGAACAAGAAGCTCACTCCAGCCGACAAGGAAACGCTTCGGCTTTGGATCGAACAGGGTGCGAAATACCAGAAACACTGGAGCTTCGAACCCATCCAGCGTCCTGCTTCCCGTGAAGCGCGAACGGCAATTGACGGGTTTTTGACCACCCGACTGGCCCAGGCAGGCTTGAAACCCACACCCGAAGCCAACCGCGAGACACTGATCCGGCGCGTATCGTTCGCGCTGACGGGGTTGCCGCCAAGCATCAAGGAAGTTGATGCGTTTTTAACGGACCAATCTCCGAATGCTTACGAAAAGATGGTGGACCGCTACCTCGCGAGCACACGGTTCGGCGAGGAGATGGCCCGACACTGGCTCGATATCGCCCGATACGCCGACACGCACGGCTTGCACCTCGACAATGAACGTTCGATGTGGGCGTATCGCGACTGGGTCGTCAAGGCATTCAACGACAATCTGCCGTTCGACAAGTTCACGGTCTGGCAACTTGCGGGCGATCTGCTGCCAAACCCTACGCAGGAGCAACTCGCAGCGACGGGGTTCAACCGCTGCAACGTCACCACCGGAGAGGGCGGTTCCATCAACGCGGAATGGCTCTATCGCAATGCGGTGGACCGCACCAGCACAACCGTGCAGGCGTGGCTCGGTCTCACTGCCGGGTGCGCCGTCTGTCACGACCACAAGTTCGACCCACTCTCGACGAAAGAGTTTTACTCGCTCTATTCATTCTTCTACAGTTCCGCCGATCCCGCCCTCGATGGGAATCTGAGCACCACCGGGCCATTTGTAAAACTGCCCAGTCCGGCCCAGAAAGCCGCGCTCGAAGCAGCCTCGAAAGCGGAGACGGAGGCTCGGAAGCGACTCGAACTCGCTGCAGCAGCCACAGAGTACATCGATCCCGCCGACGCGAAGCCCAGCCCCGAGCGGCGAGCCGTGACGGACGTGATCTTCGACGACACGTTCCCGCTTGGCTCATCGAACCGGAATACCACTCGCAATGCCGCAGATTGGGTTGCTGATCCCGCGTTCGGCGCAAAGTCCGGGCGACGTGTGCTAAGCCAGTCGAATTCGTTCTTTCACGAGGACTCGTTCCAGCCGAAGTTGCGGCCGGTTGTCGTGCCCGGGAACGGCACATTCGAAGTCTGGGTCCGGCTCGATCTGCAGAGTCCGCCGCGAGCCTTGGCAGTGCAACTCAGCGGCGCGAAAAAAGTGTGGTGGGGCGCAGAACCAGTTGCGGGCAATCCGTACGGTGGCGGTGGACTTGGCACGCGACGCGGGCCACTTCCGGCACCCGGGCAGTGGGACAAGTTGAGCGTGAGCGCTGCCGACTTAGGGTTGAAGGAAGGACAACTGATTTCCTCGCTCGCCTTGCAGGAATACGGCGGCGTGGCGTTCTGGGATGCCCCCTCCTTCACCGGCGAACTCGCACCGGCTGTGGATCCGCTGGCGTCGTTCTCGGTTTGGTGGAAAGGCCTTGGTGGTAAGGCACCCCTAGACCTTCCCGCGGAATTGAATGCAGTCGCCACCACTCCGGAGAAGAAGCACACACCCGAAGCAGTCGCCAAGTTGCGTGCGTTCTACTTGGCGTTCGTCGCCCGCCCCGTGACGGACGAACTCGCTGCCGCACAGATCGCGTGGGAAAAGGCGAGAACCGATCACCATGCCGCCGCCGACGCGATCCCCGGGACAATGGTGTTCAAGGATCTCGACGTGCCCCGCGATGCGTTCGTGATGCTCCGCGGACAGTACGACAAGCCGGGCGATAAGGTTCTCCCCGGAGTGCCCGCGATGCTTCCACAGTTGAAGGTGGCGAAACCGGGAGCACGCCCAACACGACTCGACCTCGCTCAGTGGATCGTCAGCACCGAGAACCCCCTGACGGCTCGAGTCGCTGCGAACCGACTCTGGCAACAGTTCTTCGGTGTCGGCCTCGTGCGGACAAGCTCCGATTTCGGATCGCAAGGCGAACCTCCAAGCCATCCGGAATTGCTCGACTGGCTCGCCGCGGAATATCGCGAGAGTGGCTGGGATACCAAGCGATTCGTGAAGATGCTCATGATGACTGATGCGTTCCGCCGCGATGCCCGACAATCACCGGCGGATCGGGCCAAGGATCTCGAGAATCGGCTGCTCGCGCGAAGCCTGCGATTCCGACTCGATGCCGAGCAACTTCGCGACAACGCACTCTTCACGAGCGGACTAATGAACTTCGAGTTCGGGGGTCGCGGGGTGAACACGTATCAGCCGCCGAACATCTGGGAACCCATCGGCTACGGCGACAGCAACACACGCTATTACCTTCAAGATCACGGCGCCGCGCTGTATCGCAGAAGTCTATACGTCTTCATCAAGCGCACCGCTCCTGCTCCATTCTTGACAAACTTCGACGCCACGAACCGCGAGCAACTCTGTGCGGTTCGCGATCGCACGAACACGCCCCTCCAGGCGCTTCAACTGTTGAACGACGTGCAGCACTTCGAAGCAGCGCGAGCACTCGCCGAACGCACACTCGCCGATGGTGGCAAGTCCACGGAAGAACGAATCGCGTTCCTGTATCGGCTTGTGTTGGCACGCCGACCGGATGCGGACGAAATTCGCATCGTATCGGCTGCACTCGCCAAGCAACGGGGATTGTTCGAGGCCGACCCTGCCGCTGCAAAGAAGGCTGTGCGGGTCGGCGAATCGAAGCCACGTGGCGTTGCTTCCGACGTGGAAACCGCTGCCTGGACGATGATTGCGAATCTGGTGTTGAACCTCGATGAAACCATCATGCGAAATTGAACCCGCAATCCGGTGTGAACTTCCGCTCGCAGCGATCATCAACAACACACGAACACCCCTATGCACCCACTCATCGAACATGAACGGAACCAGACCCGCCGGCAATTCTTCGGCACGTCTGGAATGCGACTCGGCGGGCTTGCGACAGCCATGCTCGCGGGCCGCACCGTGAACGCCGCCGACGTGAAGCCCGGGGAGCGGATCCACCCACCGTTGCCGGGCTTCCCGAACTTCACCCCGAAGGCGAAGGCTGTCATCTATCTCCACCTCAACGGTGGCCCGAGCCAACTCGACACGTTCGACTACAAGCCCGAACTCGTCAAGCGATTCAACGAGGATCTCCCCGACAGCGTGCGCAAGGGCCAGCGCATCACCACGATGACCAGCGGCCAGTCGAAGTTGCCAGTCGCGCCATCGATGTTCAAGTTCTCCCAGCACGGCAAGTGCGGCATGTGGATCAGCGAGTTGCTGCCACACACGGCGAAGTTCGCCGACGATATCGCGCTTGTGAAGACCGTTCACACGAACGCGATCAACCACGACCCGGCATGCACCTTCGTGATGACTGGCAGCGAAGTGCCGGGGAAGCCGAGCATCGGTTCCTGGCTCAGCTACGGACTTGGTAGCATTAGCAACGATCTGCCTGCGTTCGTGGTATTCACGCCATACTGGTCGTCGGGCACGGCGGCCCAGGCACTCTTCTCGCGAATGTGGGGGAGCGGCTTCCTGCCCGGAAAGTACAGCGGAGTCGCCCTGCGAAGTGTCGGCGATCCTGTGCTCTATGTGCAGAACCCGGAAGGTGTCAGCGCCAAGAACCGGAGGGCAATGCTCGACACACTCGGCGACCTGAACCGCAAGACGTTCGACCATTATGGAGACCCGGAAACGCTCACCCGCATATCGCAATACGAGATGGCATTCCGGATGCAAACGTCCGTTCCCGAACTGACCGACATGAGCAAGGAACCCGAGAAGGTTCTGGAGAGCTACGGCCCCGATGTGAAGAAACCTGGTTCATTCGCCGCGAGTGCGTTGCTTGCACGTCGGCTTGTCGAGCGTGGCGTTCGTGCCGTGCAGATCCTCCATCGCGGATGGGATCAGCACGGGAACTTGCCGAACGATATTCGTTCGCAGTGCAAGGATACCGACCAGCCTACGGCAGCGCTTCTCGCAGACCTGAAACGCACGGGACTTCTCGACAGCACCCTCGTGGTTTGTGGCGGCGAGTTCGGCCGAACCGTTTACAGCCAGGGAACACTGACGAAGACGAACTATGGTCGCGATCACCACCCGCGAAACTTCTGCATGTGGTTAGCAGGCGGTGGGATCAAGGGCGGCCAGGTTTACGGAGAGACGGACGATTTCAGCTACAACGTCATCGAGAACCCGGCTCACGTCAACGATCTCAATGCCACGGTGCTCCACTGCCTGGGGATCGACCACTCGAACTTCAGCTTCAAATTCCAGGGTCTCGACCAGCGTCTCACAGGTGTGGAAGAACAGCACGTCATCAAGGAACTGCTACGGTGATGAGGCTGCAATTCGTAACCAACCACTCCGTTCGCAGCACCAGAACGGAACCACTCAGGAGAAACAGATGTTTCGGTTCGCGCTCGCCATCGCCTTTAGCTCAGTTCTTGCAAGCCCAGTGGTCGCCCAGGATGTGGACTCGCTCGCCGGGAAGCGGATCGTGTTCCTTGGCGACAGCATCACTCAGGCCGGCGGATACATCGGGTTCACGACGTATTACCTCGAAACGCTGAACCCGACCAAAAAGTTCGACATCATCGGCCTCGGGTTGGCGAGCGAGACGCTCTCGGGCCTGAGCGAAGACGGCCACGCGGGCGGGAAGTTTCCCAGACCGTGCCTGTTCGAACGGCTCAGTCGCTTGCTGGAGAAGGCCAAGCCAGACATCGTGTTCGCGTGTTACGGCATCAACGATGGGATCTACCAACCGCTCGATAAGGATCGGTTCGCCGCGTTCCAGAAGGGTGTCACCAAGTTGGTCGAGCAATGCAAGGAAGCAGGCGTGAAGCAAATCTTCATCGTCACGCCACCGATCTATGACTTCAGCCCCAAGAAGGGCGAGTTCAACTACGATACTGTGCTCACCGAATTCACGAAGTGGGAACTCACAATCAAGACGCCCGGCGTGCATGTCATCGACCTGCACACAGCGATGCGAGCGGCCCGCGAAGGACGCGATACGCCATTCTCCGGCGACAAGGTTCACCCCGGGGAGGACGGGCAATACTTGATCGCCAAAACGATTCTCGCCGCGCTCGGAGTCAAGACGCCAGACCAGACGGTCGCCGCCGTCAAGGCCGACGCACTCTTCAAATTGGTCGAACAGAAACGGGGGATGCGCTCGGCCGCATGGATGAAGCACATCGGTTACACACGAGAGAAGACCGTCAAACCGGAACCCCTCGGGACCGTCGAAGAGGATGCCGCGAAGGTTCAAGAAAAGATCGACGCGCTGCGGCAGAAGAAGTGATCGGACCCGTAGCATTCAGGGGCGGATTGGTTCCGCCCCTGAGCATTCGTACCAGTTCGCGTCACACTCACTCGGCTGGGTGAGTTTGGTGAACAACAGGCAGTTCTGCTGGTGGTGGCGTAGGAACTGGTTCCGGCGACTTTCCTTCCGACAGCCTCGTGACGACTGAGTAGAAGACCGGCGTCAGGAAGATGCCGAAGAGCGTCACGCCGATCATCCCGCTGAGAACGGCGGTGCCTAGCGATCGCCGCATCTCCCAGCCCGCACCGGTCGCGACCATCAACGGGTACACACCAAAGATGAACGCGAAACTCGTCATCAGAATCGGGCGGAGGCGGAGCTTGCTCGCCTCCAGGATCGCGGCCCGGCGTTCCATTCCTTCCTTCCGCTTCTGCGTGGCATACTCGACGATCAGGATGGCGTTCTTCGCCGCCATTGCAACGAGGACGACGAACCCAATCTGACTGAAGATGTCAATTGGCATGTGTGCGATCCAAACCAACCCGACCACCGAACTCAGTAGGCACATCGGAACGACCAGGATGATGGCGAGTGGCAGTCCCCAGCTTTCGTAGAGTGCCGCGAGGATAAGGAACACGAGCGCCACCGCCAGCGCGAAGACGTAGATGCCGGTGTTTCCGGCAGTCACTTCCTGGTAGCTGATGTTCGTCCACTCATAACCCATTCCAGTTGGGAGGCTCTGATCGCCAAGTTGCCCCATGAGTGAGATGGCTTGACCCGAACTGAATCCCGGTTTGTTGCCGCCGTTGATTGCGGCTGAACCGAGATTGTTGTACCGCATGATGAACGTCGGCCCGCTATCGTTACGCACCGTTACCAGAGCGCCGAGCGGAACCATCTGCCCTTGCCGGTTTCGCACCTGCAGCAGTTTCAAGTTGTCGACGTTGTTGCGGAAGTCGCCTTCGGCCTGGATGTTCACCTGCCAGATTCGCCCGAAGCGGTTGAACTGGTTGATGTACACCGAGCCCATGTTCGCGTTGAGCGTGTCGAACACGTCGGAGAGCGAAACGCCCATTGAGGCCGCGTTTTCTCGATCAATGTCGAGATAGAGTTGCGGTGTGCTCGCGCGAAAGGTCGTGAATACTCGTGCCAGCCCGGGTTGAGCATTCGCTTTCTTGACGATGGTGTCGGTCGCTTCTTCAAGTGCTTGCGGACCGAGGCCAGCCTGATCGACAACTTGCAATTGGAACCCGCCCGACTGACCCAGCCCCGGCACCGGTGGCGCACCGAACACCGCCGCGCGGCACCCGAGAACTTCGCCGTAATATGCTCGGTTCAGTTTCTCGATGATCGCGGCAGCCTGAGTCTCCGGGGTGGTCCGGTTCTCGAACTCATCGAGGATCACGAAGATGGTGCCCCAGTTCGAGGAATCGCACTGGAAGAACGCGGAGTAACCGCTCACGGCCATGGTGGTTTTGACGCCCGGCGTCTTGAGGGCGATCTCTTCAAGCTTGGCAATCATCGCGTCCGTTCGCTGCACCGATGATGCGTCTGGCAGTTCGACGTTCACCAGCACGTAGCCCTGATCCTGCTCGGGAATGAATCCGGTGGGCGATGTCGCTAACCCGTAACCTGTCAGTGCGAGCAATCCCGCGTAGAGCAGCATCACGACGAACGCCATCCGGATCAGCAGTTTCACCACGCGGGAGTATGCATTTGTCGTGATGTCGAAAGCCTTGTTGAAGATGCCAAAGAACCCGTTCAGCACGCGATTGATCGGCCGGGCGATGAACCAGCCCAGTATCGCCCCTGGCAATGCGAACACAACACGGGGCACCCACACGGCCGCCGGGCTTCCTGTAGGGGCCTTCAGAACTTCCGCGAATGCTGGCCCGACGAGCATGTTCAGGAGGAAGTAGCTCAGACCGCCAATGAGCACAACATAAGCGACTCGCGGGAGTGCTTCGCGGGGAGCAGCGTTCGGACCGTGCCCGTGAGGCTTGATCCAGGCTGCGGCTCGAGCTGGTGCGAGTGTGAGTGCGTTTGTCGCGGAGATCACCGCCGAGGCTGCGATCGTGAGGGCGAACTGCTGGAAGAACTCGCCACTCAACCCCGGGATAAACGCAGTCGGAATGAACACGGAGATCAACACCAGGGTGATACCAATCACGGGGCCAGTGATCTCGTCCATCGCCTTGATCGTTGCCTCACGTGCGGGTAAACCCGACTCCATCCAGCGTTCGATGTTCTCCACGACAACAATCGAGTCGTCCACAACGATCCCGACGGCCAACACCAACCCGAACAGCGAGAGGTTGTTCAGCGAGAAGCCCAGCGCGGTCATGATGACGAACGTGCCGATCAATGCGACGGTGATGTCCATGATTGGCAGCAACATGGCGTGCCAATCCTGGATGAACACGAGCACCACCACAATCACCAGCAACGCGGCGATGAAGATCGTGTGAAACACGTCGTCGACCGAGTGCTTGATGAAGGGCGTCGTGTCGTACACGATTTCGTAGTCCAGCCCCGCGGGGAACTTCTTCTTGAGTTGCTGCATTTTCGCCTTCACCCCATCGGCCGTGTCGAGTGCGTTGGCCGAGGGAAGCTGAAACACTGCAAGCGCCAGTGACGGGTATCGGACCACCTTCCCGTTAACGATCTGGCCCAAATCGCAGCCGAGGTCGGAGTTCTGTGAGCCGAGTTCGAGCCGGGCCACATCGCGGAGGTAAACGAGCCGGCCATCCGAACCGACCTTCACGACGATCTCACCGAACTGCTCGCTGGTTGTGAGCCGACCAAGTGTGTTCAAAACAAGCTGGTAATCCTGCCCTTTGGGCACCGGTTCCTGACCGACGTTGCCGGCCGCAACCACGACGTTCTGGTTCTGCACAGCCCGAATCACCTCGCTTACGGTCATGTCTCGCGCGGCGAGTTTCTGTGGATCAAGCCAGGCTCGCATACTGTACTGCCGCTGACCGAGAAAGTTCACAAGCCCGACCCCGGGGAGCCGTGAGAGATCGTCGAAGATGTTGATCTGTGCGTAATTGCTCATGAAGAGCGGGTCGTGCGTTCCATCGCGTGAGATGAGATTGACCGCGAGCAGAATGTTTGGCGACTGAATCTTGACGTTCACACCCTGCGATTGAACGCTCGTGGGCAACTGCGGCATCGCCAACTGCACGCGTGTCTGCACGAGCATGAGTGCGGTGTGAATGTCGGTGCCAACTTTGAAGCTCACGGTCAGTGTGTATTGCCCGTTGTTCGTGCATGTCGAGGACATGTAGATCATGCCCTCGGTGCCGTTCACCTGAGCTTCGATTGGCTGCGCAACAGCATCGGCCAGAGTCGCTGCGCTACTCCCTGGGAAACTGGTCGTGACCTGAATCGTCGGCGGGACGATCGGCGGATACTGGGCAATCGGTAGCGTGAAGACGGCGATCGTGCCTGTCATCACCATCACGATGGAGAGCACCCAGGCAAAGATTGGGCGGTCGATGAAGAACCGTGACATGGATGCTCTTGTTCCTTGGACGACGCGAAGTTGTGCGATTTCGGAACCGGTTTCGACTTCACTTCTTGTTCTTGGGCGGTGTGGTCGCCTTGCCGGCATCAAGGAGAGTTGTCATGTCAACGAGCCTCGGCTCGACCTTCTCGCCCGGCCGCACTCGCTGAAGTCCGTTGATGATGAGCCGGTCGGTCGCCCGCAAGACTTCGACTTCTTTCGTCGAGTCGGGACCCGTCGCCCCTGCTTCGGTGATTCGCCGGGCGCGATAGACCTCGCGCAATTCCCCGTGCATCTGGCCTACCTGCACGACCCGATACTCGACCTCATCCTTGTCGTTCACCACGAGCACGAACCGCTGCCCCTGGCCTGTGCCGATCGCACGATCGCTGACGAGTAACGCGGAATGTGGTGAACTCACGGGTACGCGGATGCGAGCGAACATTCCTGCCGCCAGAACACGATCGTCGTTCGTGAAGACAGCGCGGAGTCGGATCGAGCCAGTGCCGGGGTCCAGTTGGTTGCTCACGAAATCGACTGTGCCTGGGATTGTGAAAGCAGTAGCCACGCCGAGCGCCATCTGAACAGGGACCTGGCCCTTTCGCGGGGATACGACCTTCCCTTCCCGCACGACGGCTTCGTATCGTTCGACTGAATTCTGGTCCACATCGAAGTATGCCCACATCGGCTTCAGGGACACGATGTTCGTGAGCAGTGTGATGTTCTCCGACACCAGATCGCCGACGTCCACGAAGTGTCGGTTGATGCGCCCGTTGATCGGCGCTGTCACCTTGCACCAGTCAAAGTTCAATTGCGCGGTCGCTTCCTGTGCGATGGCTTGCTTGACCATGCCGAGGGCTTCATCGCGGCCGCCCTTGCGCCGTTCGAGTTCCTGCTCGCTGATTGCCGCCGGGTTCTGCTTCTGCACACCCAGGCCGATGTCGTAGAACGCTTGCGCCTTCGTGAGGTTTGCCTTGGCGACTTCCACATCGCCCTTGGCCTTGTCGAGTGTCGCCTTGTAGGGCCGGTCATCGATCTCATATAGCACGTTGCCGGCCGTCACCTCGCCACCATCCGTGAATCTGATCGCGGTCACGAAACCCGTCACGCGTGGCTTGATATCGACAGACTGAACTGCCTGAGTCCGTGCGGTAAACACCTGCGAATCAGTCACGTCCTGTTCGACAGGCCGAGCAACTTCAACAACGGGTGTGGGCGTGGCGACGGGAGGTGTGTGGTTACCACGGCAACCGACGATCAGAACCACGGAAATGAGAAACGGGACGATACGCATCCACGCAACTTGCATCGCGGAACCTCTCGCCAAATCAGTGGAAGCACAGATAGCCGCAGGGAACGTCGTTTGAAACAACTTAACGGAGATGGCACTCCAGTGGAATGACCTTGGGGTAACTTTGGGTTGATTCGTGAGGTACACACTTTGGGTTATGTGGGAACCGAGCGGCCAATGTGAATTTCCCAGACCACCCGAACCCCCAGGTCGGATTCTTTGATAATTTCACCGGGAACGCGATGTGAGGCGATTTAATTGAATCAGATGTAGCGATTGTGCCGATAGTATCGTTGTCCGTACCCACACGACGCCGACGTAAGGCCGGGAAATGTCAACGACACACCCACAGCACCTGGGAAGTTCGTCCGCGAGCCTCTCGGGGACTCGTGTGGCAGCAGTCCGTTCCATGCTCACGCGCCTGTTTGGCCGTCGTCCGGTTCGGAGTCTCAGTGGTGTAGCTGTGCTCTTTCTCGGCGGTTGTACTCCTCTGAAAGAGTACGTCCACAATGGGTTCAAGGTCGGACCGAACTATCAGCGGCCCGTGGCGCAGGTCGCCCCCGACTGGATCGACGCTGCGGATGTGCGGGTGCGGAAAGACCCTGAAGAACTGAGCCGGTGGTGGACGGTATTCAACGATCCGGTACTCAACGCCCTGGTCTGTGATTCCTACCGCCAGAATCTGACGCTGCGAGAAGCGGGGTTCCGAGTGCTTCAGGCACGCGCTCAACTCGGTATCGCCCGTGGCGAGTTCTTCCCACAAACCCAGGAGCTTACTGGCGGTTTCAGTGAACGCACTGTGAGCGTTGAAGTAGCCAACCGCAGCGCGACACCACAGCGATATTTCGGCACCTTCGCCTACGGTTTCGGGCTGAACTGGGAACTGGATTTCTGGGGTCGCTTTCGGCGAGCTATCGAATCGGCCGACGCCCAACTCGATGCCTCCGTCGCCGAATACGACGATGTGCTCGTCACGTTACTTGGCGACATTGCAACGAACTACGTACAACTCCGCACCCAGGAACAACAGCTTGAGTATCTGCGGGCCAACGTGAAGCTTCAGCGGGACACGCTCTCCATTGCGAAGGCTCAGTTCAAGGGCGGCCAGGTTTCGGAACTGGACCCCGATCAATCTCAAAGCACGCTGTCACAGACCGAGTCGCAGGTACCTCAGTTGGAAATCCAGATCCGCCTGACGACGAACCGCCTCTGTGTGCTGCTGGGGATTCCGCCGGAAGAGTTGCAGAAGCGGCTCGGAGCGGGTGCGATTCCGACTGCTCCGCAGGATGTGGTTGCAGGTGCCCCGGCAGATCTCCTCCGCCGCCGGCCCGATGTGCGGCGAACTGAGCGGGAAGCCGCCAGCCGTGCTGCGCAGATCGGCATCGCCGAGGCGGAGTTCTACCCGGCAATCTCACTCACTGGTGGAATCGGCGCAGGCGCTCAGCAGTTCTCCCACCTCTTCACTTCGAAGGCGATGACGGGGAGCGTTGGGCCGTCGTTCCAGTGGAACATCTTGAACTATGGCCGCCTCTTGAACAACGTTCGGGCACAAGACGCGGCCTTTCAAGAATCGGTCGCACGCTACCAGCAAGCTGTGCTCAAGGCCAATGCGGAAGTCGAAGACGGGCTTGTGACGTTCTTGAAGTCGCACCAAAGGGTCAAGGCACTCACCGAAAGCGTGCAAGCGGCCGAGAAGGCCGTGAAGGCCGCCGTGGTGCAATACTCTAATGGGTTGATCGACTACAACCGGGTCGATTTGTTGCAAGAAAATCTGGTGAGTCAACAGAACCTTCTTGCGGAGGCACGGGGCGAGATCGCACTGGGGTTGATCCGCACCTACAAGGCGATGGGCGGCGGCTGGGAGATTCGCAAGATTGGGTGCGAAGCTCCCGAGACCAACGCACAGATGCTGCCCCCGCCCTTGCCGGTGTTGCGTGCTCTCGATGCGTTGAACACCAACGGCACCACACCGGTAGTTCAAACCGGAGGCGTTATCCCCGCGGGTGGAACGCAACCGCAAGGAACGCAATTGCCCAAAACAGATGCCAGCAAGAAGCCGACCATCTCAGGTCCGTCCGCGCAGCCGGTAGCATCTCAACCAGCAAAGGTCTCCCAAAAGCCAACAGCTCCCGCTCTGACGAATGATAACAGCGTCCTCTTCGATTCAGTCCTCGGCGCAATGCCCGCATCGAATCAGGGCGAACTGAGAGATCGCAGGAGCCATCTTCACCTTCCGCCGAGGTGAGCCACGAGGATCATCCCCGTGGTGTGTGACATCTCCAAGCACCACAGGGTGAACCCCGTGGCTCGCCGTCGCCTTTCGTGCTCACCTGCAAATCACATCAGAGCCTGATCGGTTAAACCCATTTCAGTTTGACCAGGGACACCGCCGGGTCGACAATGCGGACCATCCAGGCAGTTCGCCTGGGAGCGGGAGTGCCGCGAGCCGAAGTCAACTGCGAGTCATCATGTTCGGAGTCCTCTCCATGAAATACCATCGACGATCACTCTGCCTGTGGGGCAAGACTTTCGCTGCGTCTGGGATGTGGATCGCCTCTGCCTTGCTTGCGATCTGCCTGACTTCTCCAGCAGAATCTGCCGATGCTGCCAAATCACCAAACATCGTCTTCATCCTGACCGATGACCAGGGGTACGGCGACATTTCCGCCCACGGCAACCCTATACTCAAGACGCCAAACCTGGACCGACTCCACGCTGAAGGCGTCCGCTTCACAGACTTCCACGTTAGCCCCACGTGCTCGCCCACACGATCGGCACTGTTGACCGGCCGACATGAGTTCAAGAACGGTGTCACGCACACGATCCTGGAACGCGAACGGCTGACCCCGAAAGCAACGACTCTGGCTCAGGTGCTCCAAACCGCTGGCTACACAACCGGCATCTTCGGCAAGTGGCACCTTGGTGATGAACCGGACCGGTGGCCGAGCAATCGCGGATTCAACGAGATGTTCATCCACGGGTGCGGTGGGATCGGGCAAAGCTACCCAGGCAGTTGCGGTGACGTTCCTGGCAATTCGTACTTCGACCCCACCATCCTGCATAACACCAAGTTCGAGAAGACCAAGGGGTATTGCACCGACGTGTTCTTCGAACAGGCGACGAAGTGGATCGGGGAAGTGAAAGACAAGAAGAAGCCGTTCTTCTGCTACATCCCCACGAATGCCCCGCACGGCCCGTTGAATGTGCTCGCGGAAGACGAAGCCCGTTACAAGGACAAGGTGAAGCAGCCGAACATTGCCAAGTTCTTTGGCATGATCGCGAACATCGATGACAACGTGGGGAAACTCCTCGTCAAACTGAAAGAGTGGGGACTGGAGAAAGACACGCTCGTGATCTTCATGAATGACAACGGGGGCACTGCCGGTGTGCCGTTGTTTAACGCTGGAATGCGTGGATCGAAAGTGACTCCGTGGCTGGGCGGCACACGTGCCGCATCGTTCTGGCGGTGGCCGGGGACACTGAAGCCCGCGGACTGTGATCGGCTGACGGCACACATCGACTTCCTCCCCACGCTTGCCGAACTAACGGGAGCGAAACTCTCGGACGAAGTAAAGCAGCAGGTCGAGGGGCGGAGCCTCGTTCCGCTCCTTGAGAACCCCAAGGCTGAATGGGCCGATCGAACACTATTCACCCACGTAGGACGATGGCCAAAGGGAGCGAAGGTCGATGACCACAAGTACGCGGGATGCAGTGTCCGCGTTCCGAACTGGCACCTGGTTTCGGCGGGCAAGGCCAAGGGGAAGTGGGAATTGTTCGACGTGAAGAACGATCCCGGCGAGCAGACCGACGTTGCGGAAAAGCACCCCGACGTGGTGAAGAAGCTCAGCGCGGAATACGACGCATGGTGGGCATCACTTCCACCATATCTGGTAAACGAAGACGCGGTGCAACCGAAGGAGAACCCGTTCAAGGAACTGTACTGGAAGCAATTTGGCAAGCCGAAGAAGGACTGATCGCCAATGAGAATCACCATAAACCAACTTCGTTATGCTCTCGGCCTTGTTGCCGCGCTGGTGCTGGCCGCGCCAGCCAGTGCGGCGGACCGCCCCAACGTGATCGTCTTCTTGATCGACGATCTCGGGTGGACGGACCCCGCGTGTTACGGAAACACATTCCACGAGACGCCGCACATCGATCGGCTAGCGAAGGACAGCCTGCGGTTCACCAACGGCTATGCCGCGTGTACCGTTTGTTCGCCAACGCGCGCTTCCCTGCTCACCGGGCAGTACCCGGCGCGTCTTCACGTCACCGACTGGATCGCCGGCCACAAGCGACCCTTCGCAAAGTTGAAGGTTCCCGACTGGACAATGCATCTCCCCACCGAGACGCACTCGCTGGCGGAGGCGTTCAAGGCAGCAGGCTACACCACTGCAAGTGTCGGGAAGTGGCATCTGGGCGGGCCAGACTCGTACCCCGAGAAGCACGGGTTCGACGTCAACATTGGCGGAACCGACAAGGGTAGCCCACCGGGTTACTTTGCCCCGGAGAAGATCCCCACGCTTCAGAATGGGAAGCCCGGCGAGTTCCTGCCGGACCGACTCACCACCGAAGCGGTGAGCTTCATCACCACGAATAAGGACAAACCGTTCTTCCTGTACTTCCCGCACTATGCAGTCCATACCCCAATCGCCGGGAAACCCGAGGTCATCGCGAAGTACAACAAGAAGGCCGAGGCACTGGGCATCAAGAGGAACAGCACCTACGCGGCACTCTTCGAGGGAGTGGACGACAGCGTCGGGGCAGTGCGAAAAGCCCTCACCGATCTGAAGCTCGACGACAAGACGATTGTGGTGTTTACATCCGATAACGGCGGCCTGATACCGATCACCACGAACCCGCCGTTCCGGGCCGGGAAGGGATCGGCATACGAGGGCGGGGTGCGGGTGCCATGGATCATCCACTGGCCTGGGGTCACGAAGCCCGGAAGCACGTCCGATGTCCCAATCATCACCTGCGATTTGTACCCGACGCTGGTCGAGGCGTGCGGACTGAAGACCGTGGCCTCACAGACGATTGACGGCGTGAGCCTTGTGCCCGTTCTGAAAGGAAACGCGGCACTAGAACGCGACGCGATTTACTGGCACTACCCCCACTATCACCCCGGCGGAGCGACACCTTACTCCGCAGGGCGGTTCGGTGATTGGCGAATCGTGGAGTTCTTCGAGACGGGCAAGGTCGAACTCTACAACCTGAAGGACGACCCTGGCGAGAAGACCGACATCGCCGATAAGGAAACTGAACGAGCCACCAAACTTCGTGAGAAGCTGAAATCCTGGAGGCAGTCGATCGGCGCACAACTTCCCACGCCAAACCCAGACGCCAATCCGGAGAAGGACAAAGCCCCGCCAAAGAAAAAGAAGAACTGATGCGTTCCGCGAACCCTCCACTGCGTGGTCGAATGGTCAACAACCATTCGACCACGCTGTTTCGTTCCCTGGCTCAAGGAGTGACCGCGCCCGCGATGGCCTCTTCACTCGGCTTCGACTTCATGCCTGCGGTGTTCACCGCAATCACCCGGTAAGTGTGCTTCTTACCGGCTTCCGGTTTCTTGTCGGTGTACCGCAGCGGAACAAGCGGTTGCGATGGCGTATCGCTGTACTGGAGGTTCTGAAAGATCGGGCGACCGAACGGGTTCTTCCCCTGTTCCGGGACAGTCGCGAGGACTTTGCCATCTCTCTCGATGATGAAGCCCGTCAACCCACTCTCAAGGTCGGCTTCAGCCTCCCAGGTGAGATCGTTCCCCACGACCTTCACGTTGGTTGGGGCAGCAGGTGGCGTCGTGTCTGGCACAGCCGTATCTTTCACATACTGCATCCAGGCCTTGGCGATGGCTTCGTTCGGGAGCCACGTGGCCTTGAGTGGCTCACCGGTAAACTTCGCAGCGACGACGGCTTCGGTCCCCAGGACGGGAGCAAGCCATGCTTGATCCGTTGGCATCGCGAGTAGCGGATCGGAGTGAGTCTTCGGCAAGCGCGCAGTCAGACAGGCATCGAGCCACGGGATGGCGAGGTATCGCTGATTGCCGCACTCGTGACTCGTGAGAGGATCGACGGCTACGCCGACCAATCCGCCCTTGGAGCGTACCTCGTTGAAAAAGGCTTCGTTTGCAGGCCACACGCCCGAGAACCTGCCATCCTTGACGGTGACGCCTTCCTTGGTCCCCAGGTTGCACATCACTGGCACTTTCAACGCGGCTTCTGGCAGCGTGTGCGACTTGATCGAGGTGCGCCCAGCGTCTCCCTTCAGTAGCGGTACGCCCGAACGGAGCCACGCAGCAGCGACACGTTCTGGGTGGAGCAACACCATCCCGCCAGCCCAGTGCCCTCCACCGCTGTGCCCCCACAATGCCCACGGCACCTTGGCTAACTCGGGATGGCCTGACTTGGCACCGAGATCGACCAGGGACTTCTGAAATGCCGCGTCAGAGCCATTGCGAGGGTCGCACCACATCTGGCAATCGGCCTTTTCGGGCTGCTCGTATGAGGGCGACAGCAACGCGCAGTCGTGCTTCTTTGCCAGCGCCTGCCAGTGCAGGTCGTAAGCTCCTGTCAGCCCAGACTTGCACGACCCCTCGCCGCAGCCGTGCTGATGCAGGATCACGCCACGGAGCGACTTCACATCCTTGGGAATCCAGATCGTGTAATTCACCGCGTATGGCAACTCACCTTGCTTTTCCGAAGCCTCGTAGCGCACCCGATAGTACGGTGGCTCGGCAGCCGGGAAGACATCGTATGGCGGCTTCTGCCCCGAAACCTCAGTCGCGAGCGTGACGAGGAGTAATGATAATCCCCAACGAAACCTGGTGTTTAATCGAGTCACGGATCACATCCTGTTGGAAGAGAATAGTGGGGCTGGGGAGTGAGCATTCGCGCGAAGCGATCAAGTCACAAATGGCCGCGCACAGCAAACCGGTGAGTATGCTACCACGGCTATTTGGTCTGGGCCGGAGAAATCCGTCGGCGCTGAGCGTGAGATCAGTCTCATGAACGCTCGCGTGTAACTTCCGACTCCAAGCCCCATTTTCGTCCACTGGAACTGATGAGTCGGGGACAAATATGGTGGACAGTGGTAGATTTTGTGAATAATTCCTGTCATGCTGCTTGAAGGATGTTGTGCTGCCCAGCATCCGACCCCTGATGCCCTGTGCCACGGATTTCAGCCGCTATCGTGGACCCTGCCCGCTGCCACTCCACCACGATTCATCACACCGGACTACTGCCACCGGTAGGCTGCTCCACTTGCGATCGTGCCCGGCCGTCGTCGCAATGAGTTGCGGACCATAGCCGGGCGAATTCTAGGTAGTCATTGGAACGTCGCTCTTCATTTCGAAGCAGCGTCTGGTTGAAAATGCTGACTGCACTCTACATGGGCGGGAATCGTCGATGACAGATTGGTTTCGCGAAATTCCTTCGACTCGGATCGAAGCGGCACCCGAACGACTGATCGAATGCCTTGGCACCGCGGCGTTCTTTGGCGTTCTCGTCGCTATCATCTACTATCTCACGCAACGACGAGGACGAGTTGAAACAGCGTCTCTCGTGTCCACACTAGTTCTGCTCACAATTCTGCTCGCGATGGTCACGCTTGTGATCGGGCAGAACCTCGCTCGTGCCTTTGGCCTGGTCGGCGTACTATCTATCGTTCGGTTCCGGACCATCGTTGACGACACACGCGACACGGCGTTCGTGATCTTCGCGGTCGTCACTGGAATGGCCATCGGTTCGGGCTTCGTCACTCTCGCCTGGGTCAGTGTATTTGTTGTCGGTGTGGTCGCGTGGGGACTGAGTTTCTGGAGTAGAGGCGGCGGTCGCGGACACGCGGCAACGCTCATCATCAAACTTGCAGTGTGCGCCGATCCCGAGGCAGTGGTCACTCCGGCCCTGTCAAAACACCTCGCGGTTTTTCGCGTGACCGCTGTTGGTACTGCCAAGCAGGGCGTGGTGCTGGAACTGGTTTATTCTGCCAGGCTCCGGACAGAGGTTTCAGCGGTGGCACTCATTCTGGAGTTGAACCGCATTGAAGGCGTTCAAGGCGTGGAATGGAAAGATCCTTCCGGCGGGTAAACCAAAGTCGGTTCTCCGTCGTTCTTGTGGAAGCTCGGTATTGGTGGGGCAGGGATTCTTGCCTGCCCAAGCTCTGACCGGCAGGCAAGAATCCCTGCCCACCACAAACCCTCCACTACTTCCCCAACAATGGCGGAAATCCTCAACTTCATCCAGGGGTTTTGCTCATGCACCGATTCGGAATTGGGGCGGTCCTGTTCGTGGCTGTTGCGTTCGGCAGTGTCGCAGCGCAGCCTTCACCTGAAAAGAAGGCAGCAGTTGCCGAGACCGATAAGTTCTTCGCCGAAGGGAAGATCCCCAACCTCATCATTACTGTCGGGATGAAGGAAGCTGATAGTCTGCGCCGAGAAGCGCGAAAGTACGTGAAGGCCACGATCAAGGACGGCGACAAGACCTACACCGATGTCGGCATCCACCTGCGTGGATCGGCCGGAAGTTTCCGAGGGTTCGACGACAAGCCGGGACTCACGATCAACATGGACAAGTTCACCGAGGATCTCACATACCGTGGGATGGATAAGTTCCACCTCGCGAACTCGGCCCAGGATCCGAGTTACCTTTCCGAGTTGATCTGTGGTGAGATCTGTATGGCTGTAGGAGTACCGGCGGCGAGAATCAGTCATGCCACGGTCACATTGAACAACCGCAAACTTGGGATGTTCTACCTGAAAGAAGGCTACGACAAGAACTTCCTTCGCAAACACTTCAAGAACAGCAATGGAAACTTCTACGATGGCGGCTTCCTTCGCGACATCGACCAGCCACTTGATCTCATCTCAACGAAGAAGGATGTGGCAGATCGGAAAGATTTGAAAGCGTTGCTCGAAGCGGCACGGGAGCCTGATAAAACCAAGCGATTCGAGCGGCTCGAAAAGGTTCTCGATCTCAATGAGTTCCTGAGCATGATGGTGGTCGAGGTCATCATGTCCGACTGGGACGGCTACCCCATGAAGCCGAACAACTATCGGATCTATCACGACCCCGATCGCGACAAGATGATCTTCATCCCCTCGGGCATGGATCAAATGTTCGGCGACGTGAACTGGAGCATCTTGCCCGGGTTCAATGCGATCGTTGCACGCGCGATCATCGAAACCCCCGAGGGAAAGAAACGCTACATCGCTCGGTTCCGCGAGATCATGAAGACCGCATACAAACCTGAGGAACTGGTCAAGAAACTGGACGAAGCAGAGAAACGAGTTCAGCCCGTGCTAGCCTCGGTTGATGCCAACGCGGGCCGGGATTACAAGAATCACGTCGATCGTCTCCGCAATGCGATCCGCCAGCGGGCGAAGATCGTCGAGACGCAACTTGCGGGTTACGAGGACTCGACCGGCAAGCCGCTCGACTCGGAGGGATTCATCCGGCACTGGTTGGTGCTGACTCCCGTGCCGCATCCACCGGGTGCAGATTCGAACAAGGCGGTTGATACGCAACTCATTCCAGATGAGGCGAAACTCGAACCGAAGGAAGACGACAAGGTGAAGGTCGGCAACAAGGAACTCGTCTGGCAGAAGGTGATGACCGACGAGTTCTGTATCGACTTCCCTAGCGTCAATGGTGCCGCGGACAACGCAACTGCTTACTGCGTCTCGTACCTTGTTGCACCCGACGTGATGAAAGACGTGATCCTTCGGCTTGGGAGCGACGACGGGGCAAAGGTCTATGTGAACGGCAAGGAGATCGGGAAGGTTCTCGAGTCGCGAGCCGTCGGCAAGGACCAGAACTCGTATGGAGGCGTGACGCTCAACAAGGGCGTGAACGTCGTGGTGTTCAAGGTTTGCAACGGGAGTGGCGACTGGAAGGGCGGACTTCGCTTCGTGGACAAGAACGGTGCCCCACTGAAGGGTCTGAAACCGCAACTAACGAAGTGAACTGAACGGCGTCCGATGCGAGGGAGGGGCGTTCACGCCCCTCCTTTTTCGTTTGGGTGTAACCGATCAGTCCTTGACGAACGTGGGCCGTTCTTTCTTTGGGATGACAATTGCGTCTGGCAGATCTGGAAATGACATCTTGATCCGCTCGCGTCCCGGAGCGCTATCGATGAACACCCAGGTTTTTCCGTCGTCGCTCGAGACACCGATGAGGAAACCCTTGTTCGAGAGTCGCCCACCAGGGGCGGACATCTCCATTGCCAAAGGGATCCCCACGTAAATTTCCTTACCGACGCGGGCGAGTTCACCGGGGTCCGCGATCTTCACCGATTTGAACTCAAACCCCTGATCTTTCATCTTCTTGGTCTCGGTCCGCAGAAATGCGGCCATCTTTTCTTTCCCGCCCAACTGCTCCACGATCAGGGGATGGGTGTGGCGAACGAGCGTCTCGAACTCGCCCTTGACCAGTGCCGCCTGCGTCACTTCGGCCTGAGCTTTTGCTGCCTTCTTGATGTCGCCATCGTCTGCGCTGGCCGAACATGCAAGGCCCGTCGCGAGACAGGCGAGCAGGAATCGTGCGACCATAACCGCTCCTTGCAGGAGTGTTGGGATCACGCCTTGAGCAACCCGTAGTTGACCAGCGTTTGCTTCACGCGAGCTTCACCGACCGCGTCCAGCGGGCACATCGGCAACCGCATTTCGCCATTGCCACGGCCCAGCAACTTCATCGCCACCTTCAGGGGAATGGGGTTGGTCGACACGCTGAGCATGTCGCGACACAGCGGGAACAATTTGCGGTGCCAGGTCTGGGCTTCCTGGATCTTCCCGGCGGCAAATGCCTTCACCAGTGCCATCATATCTCGCGGAACGATGTTCCCCACCACCGACACGACGCCCTTCCCTCCGATGCTCATGAGCGGAAGCGTCAGGCTGTCGTCCCCACTCAAAATGGTGAGGTCGCTGAGTGCCGCTGTCTGGCTTGCCTGATCGAGCGAACCGGTCGCCTCTTTCACGGCGACAACGGTGGGGCACTTCTCGGCCATTCGGGCGAGCGTTTCCGGAAGGATGTTCGACCCGGTGCGGCCAGGGATGTTGTAGACCACGATGGGAAGGTCCGTGGCTTCCGCGATCGCGGCGAAGTGGCGGAAGTAGCCTTCCTGCGATGGCTTGTTGTAGTACGGCCCGACTTGCAGCGTGCCGTTCGCGCCAGCCCTCTTTGCGGCCTTCGTCATCCGGATCGCTTCGGATGTATTGTTCGACCCCGTGCCGGCCATGATCTTGGTGCGGCCGCGTGCTCGTTCGCACACGAACGCCACGACTCGCTCGTTCTCGTCGTGGGTCAATGTCGGGGATTCACCAGTGGTGCCACAAGGAGCGAGAGCATCAGTCCCCTGCTCGCAATGCCAGTCCACGAGTTTGCCGAGGTCATCCCAGTCAACATCACCGTTCTTGAACGGGGTAACAATTGCAACGGTAACGCCAGCGAAAAATTCGCCTCGGGTAGCAGCCATGACGGGACTCGCATTCGGGGAACGATACTGAAGGGCAGGTTACAGACGACCGTGTGGAATGCAAGTAGCGCAGTGATTGGGCGAGGCACACAGTCTACGGTTCCAGGTCGCCATCATCCCGATTCCGACTGGTCGGAGTGGCGATCGGTTCTCGCTTCGTTCGCACGACCGGGGTCGAGGGAAGTTCAACAGGCTTGGGGCTCCTGACAAGCCGTGGCGGTGGAATCGTTTCCGCTTCCGACATCGGGGCAGGCTTCGCGGCGGTCATCGGAGCAACGTGCTTTTGGACAGAAGTTGGCACATTCGCAACAGCTTGCTGAGGGGGCAACCGGTTGGCCGACATCACCGCCACGACAACAACGCCAATCACTCCAACCAGCAATCCCAGTTTCGCGTCGTTCGGCATCGCCAGCCTCCACTCTTACAGGTTCACTATCACTATTCCCGACGTTTCTGTCCGCGCCGGTTGACTTCAGTCGCGTTCGCAAAAAACTCTCGGCCAAGTACCCGGGCGTGTCGGAGAATACATCTTCCCGGTGAAGGTGGTCTCATCGCCCCAACCGCCACGCCTGGTGTAGGCGGCTCTCTCCACACACGAGGCACATATGGAATTCGCAGGGTTTGCCGCGCTGGCGATCATCGTGGCGGCAGTTGCGCTCGTGGTGAAGGGATGGGATGTGCGGCTCGTGCTCCTCCTGGCGGCCATCCTGATCGCTTTGGCGGTCGGAGTATCAGCAGAACCGGGCCATTATCATCGCGCGATTGCAGGCGTACTCCGAACCTTCCTCGCGACATTCTCGAACGAGAAGTTCGTGGTGCCGATCTGCTCGGCGATGGGCTTCGCGTATGTTCTGCGGCACACAGGTTGTGAACGACACCTCGTGTTATTGCTTGTGAAGCCGTTGCGCTACGTGGGCTGGCTTATCGTACCGGGAGTGCTCCTGGTCGGTTTCCTGGTGAACATTCCCGTCATCAGCCAGACGAGTACGGCCGTGTGCATCGGGCCGGTCATCGTCCCACTCATGCGTGCAGCACGGTATTCGATGCCGACCATCGGGGCGTGCCTGCTACTCGGCACGTCGGTGGGTGGGGAACTGCTCAACCCGGGGGCACCTGAACTGCTGACGGTGTTCACGAAGACCGGCGTTTCCACGACCGAGCAGACGCAGCAATACATGCCACGACTGGTGTTCACGCAACTCGCCGTGTCGGTTCTGGTGTTCTGGGCAATGAGCTACTGGTGGGAGCGGAAGTCAAATGCCGGGGCACCCGAGCCGCAAACAAAGGAGGTGGGCAACTCACTCCCGGAGTCAGATGCTACGACTTCACCTGGACCGCACATCAACATCCTGAAGGCGATGGTGCCATTGGTGCCGCTTGCCTTGCTGTTCGCGTCCGGGTTGCCTGAACCTTACAAACTCTTTGACATCCCGGACGAATGGGTCATCACCAGGAAGGCCGACGGGACTCGCGACTCGGCGTACAACTCGCGTCTCATCGGGCTTGCGATGCTGATCGGAGTTCTCGCCGCTGCCGCGGTCACACCATCGAAGGCCCGGGGTTGCGTGAAACAGTTCTTTGACGGTGCCGGGTACGGCTTCGCGAACGTAGTCAGCCTGATCGTGATCGCGACGTGTTTCGGGAATGCCATCGAGGCCGCAGGGTTAGCCACAGCGCTCGGTCACCTCATCACGGGAACACCGGAGTTGATGCAACCCCTGGCCGGGTTTGTGCCGCTGAGCTTCGCGGCAATCAGCGGATCGGGAATGGCCAGCACGCAGAGCCTCTACGGGTTCTTTCACGGACCTGCAGTCGCACTTGGCCTCAATCCTGTTGACGTGGGTGCGCTCGTGTCGCTGGGGAGTGCGGCAGGCCGAACAATGTCGCCGGTGGCTGCAGTAACGCTGATGTGCGCGACGCTGACGGGGACGAATCCGTTCACCCTGGCGAAACGGGTCGCGGTCCCGCTGCTGGTGGGAATGGTCGTTGTCGTGAGCCTACGAATGTCGGGCGTGTTGTAGGTCAGGCGAACGGCGGGGGTTCACACCGCCGTCCTCAAAGGTAGCGCGGGAACTTACCCCCCGCTCGCCAGGCAATCACTTCGTCCGTGGCTTCGGCTTCGGTCCTGCTGCCTTGCCCGTGAGTTGCGGAACGAGCCAGTCGAGGCCATCAAGGTTGTCACTCAGTCGTGCTTCGGCATCATCCTGCGTGTGGCCGAGAATGCCGATAGGCCCCTTGTACCCGCTCGCCGCGACTGCCTTCAGTAATTCCAGATCGAGTTCTCCCTGCCCAAGGGGGAGGATCTTCTTGCCGAGCTTTTCGCCGTCTTTCGTCATGCCGTTCAGATTCAGCACGAGAAGGTGCGGTCCCATTTTCTTGAGCAACTCCGCGAAGCGACCGACGTGATCGTGCCCGTGGTGTTCGTTGTAAACGATACCGACGTTCTTGACCTTCAACACCTCGATGATCGCGAGCTGGTTCTCTGGCTCGCCGAACCAGCCGCCGTGGTTGTACAGGCCGATCGTGCAACCGAACTTCCCGGCTTCCTCTGCGATCGGGCGAATCGCCTTTGCGGCGGCTTCCACCTTCTCACCCTGTTCCTTTCCCCCGGGCGTACCCATCGTGACCCACAGTTGCGTTTTGACATCGTGCTTCTTGATGACATCGAGGAGTTTCCTCGCATCCGCCCCAAGGTTCGCGGGGAACCACACAGCAGTGAGTTCGATGCCGGCCTTCTTCAGTAGCCCGACCTCTTCATCGAAGCTCGGCAGGTGTTCGCCGCGCCAGTCATAAGCGTACTTCTTGAAGCCGAGCTTCTGGAGCATCTCGACCCGCTGCGCGGGCGTCCGCTTCTTGGCATCGAACGGCACAATGCACCACGCGACCAGATTGTCGCGCGCGAAGATTGCAGGTACTTCGGCAACGGCGGGTTGGCCGACAACGAGTGCAGCGAGGATAAGGTGTGTCATGTGTAGGGTGTGAGAGGGAGGGAAAGTGAAATCGTTCTCATCGCGGTTTACCAGAATCGCGAGTTTGGAACAGATCTCAGTCGTCGAGGGCGGTATCTTCGGCGGGGCGTGCAGAGGTCTGTCGACCGGCAATTGCAGTCGCAGTCGCGAACTCGCGGCAGAACGCAGTTGTTAGCATAACCTGCGTGATGCCGCGAGCGGTCATCAGTTCCGCGGTGGGGCCGCTGACCACAACTTGGAGTGCCGCACTGTTCTCGCAGACAACCTCAATGTCCGTCCAGCTAGTGCCGCGTTTCCACGTAGTTCCCAACGCACGGAACACCGCTTCCTTCGCGGCCCACAGTGCGGTGAACTGCTCTGTGGTCCGCGCCTTACCATTACAAAACTGCACTTCTCGATCCGTGTAAACCTGCTTTAAGAACGTCTCACCGTGCTGGTCAATCAGCTTTCGCACGCGAGCGCATTCCATCACCTGGCTGCCAAGTCCAACGATCTCCATTCCACCTCCAGGGTCGGTAAATTCGCAATCCGAAGTACAAGATTCGAACCGAAGCAAAGACGCCCTGACCTCGATTCTGCTCCGCAAAGTGTGTACGCTGGATTCCGAATTGTCCCTTTTGGATTTCGTACTTCAGTTTTCGGATTTTCCAAGGATCAGGATTCGACATGCCGCAGCCTTCTGAACGCGATCTCCTGGCCGGGCTAACTGAAGACCAACTCGCCGCGGTGACTCACGCGGAGGGACCGCTGCTGATTCTCGCCGGCGCAGGTAGTGGAAAGACGCGCGTGATCACTCGCAGGGTCGCGTATCTGCTTTCACAGGGCATTCGGCCGAGCAACATCCTCGCAATCACTTTTACGAACAAGGCCGCAGGTGAAATGCGTGGTCGCGTCGAACAACTGGTGCCCGGAAATCGCGTGATCGTGAGCACGTTCCACGCGCTCGGGGCACGGTTGCTGCGGCAGTACGCCGAACGGCTCGGGTTCGACCGTAACTTCACGATCTACGACATGGACGATCGCAACAAGATTGTGAAGGCAGCACTCGAAGCATCCGGAATCGACAACGTGAAGTTCAGCCCAGAGCGGATCGGAGGCGCGATCAGCAAGGCGAAGAACGCACTCATCACTCCGCCGCAGTACGACAAGACCGCGACCGACTTCTTCACGCAGACCGTGAGCAAGGTTTACGTCGGGTACGAGAAGCGTTTACGGGCCGCGAACGCGATGGACTTCGACGATCTGCTGTATCTGCCCGCGATGGCGATGCGGCACAACGAGGAACTGCGAGCCGAGCTCGACAACCGCTTCCGCTATGTACTGATCGACGAGTACCAGGACACCAACTCCGCCCAGTACGAGATCGCCAAACGCCTCTCGATCCACCACCCGAACCTCTGCGTGGTCGGCGACCCTGATCAAAGCATTTACAAGTGGCGCGGCTCTGACATCAAGAACATCCTCGACTTCGAGCGGGACTTTCCGGCGGCACGTGTCATCACGCTCAACAAGAACTATCGCAGCACAAAGACAATCTTGCATGCGGCCAGCACGCTCATCGACCACAACAAACAGCGGAAGAAAAAGTCGCTCGTCACCGATAACCCGCAGGGTGAACCGGTGCGGGTCATCACGTTCGACAACGGACTCGATGAGGCCGAAGGGATCGTGATGCGGATCAAGGATGCCGTGACGAAGGGCAAATCCAAGTACCGCGATCATGCCATCTTTCTGCGAATCAACGCCCTCACGCGATCGCTCGAAAGCGCGTTCGTCAAGCACGGCGTTCCGTTCCAGATCGTGAAGGGGCTGGCGTTCTTCGACCGAAAGGAAAACAAGGACATCCTCGCGTATCTGCGGTTGCTCGCAAACCCGTCCGACACAGTGAGCTTCCTCCGAGTCGTGAACGAGCCTCCCCGCGGTATCGGCAAAGTATCGCTCGACAAACTTCAGGCCGTTGCGGCAGATCGCGAGATAACCCTGATGGACGCGGCCGGGCAGGTGGGGAAGTTGACCGAGATCAAGGGGAAGGCCGCAACGGGCCTCCGAGACTTCCACAAACTGATGACAGAGTTGCGGGCACGGCTCGATCTGCCACCACAAGATCTGATCCGGCTCGTGTTGGAGAAGACTGGTTACGCAACATCACTGCGTGAATCCGGTGACGAGGACGACGCGGAGCGCCTGGCGAACGTCGAGGAACTCGTGACGGCCGCGAAGCAGTTCCACGACCAAAGCCCCGATAGCACGATCACCGACTTCCTTGAACAGATCACGCTCGCGTCGGACGTTGACGGCTGGGACGAACAAACAGACCACGTCTCGGTGATGACGCTGCACGCATCGAAAGGACTTGAGTTCCCCGTGGTGTATGTGATGGCCGTTGAGGAAGGGTTGTTGCCGCACGAACGCAGCATGGGGCGCGAGGACGAGATCGAGGAAGAACGCCGGTTGTGCTTTGTCGGCATGACCCGCGCGATGAAGGAACTCTATCTGTGTCACGCTCGCTTACGCGAATTCCGTGGACAGATGAACTACGCCATCGAAAGTAGCTTCCTGCGAGAACTGCCGCGAGATGGCGTAGAGCGGATCGACCCTTCCATGTCGCGGAATGTCGCACGGAGTGCTGCCGACGAGTGGCGTGCGAAAGCTGGGAACGCCGCGAGTGACTGGGCCGACACGGGAGCGCGACCCTTCATTCCGCCGAAGAGACACTCCGACATCAGGCCGACGATTCCCGACGGTGCCGACACGGGGCTAGCGGTCGGCGTGCTGGTACAGCACTCGGAGTTCAACATCGGCACAGTCACGGACGTGAGCGGCTTCGGGGCACTGCGCCGCGTGAAGATTCGCTTTCCAGGTCATGGCGAGAAGACCTTCGTTCTGGACAAGGTGAAGCTCAAGGTAGTTGGTCGTAAGAAAGCGGAGGGGTAGTCATGCGAATCGCTGTTCTCGTACTCGTGTTGGCCGGATGTGCGAACCCTCAGCCGACACAACCAATCGAGGAGGTTGTCCCCGTTATTTTGAGGCCTGCGGATGCAATGGTCGTACCACACGGGGAGCCAAAGTACGGTTACCCTTTCAATATGTCCCCTCATGACACATGTGAGACATTCAAGGATGACGAGCACAATCCCCTACGTCGCGCGCTGGCGCGAGGGGAGGTCAAGGCAGGCGACGACATTGAACCGCTCATTCAGCGATTCCCGAAATTCAAGGTGGCACGGTACGGCGTGTACACTGACCTAGGTTACTCGGGACCTGAAGAATATTTTGTGGTCACCGCCAAGAACGGGAAGTTAGTCTCGGCCGTGACAGGCGGTTGCATTCTCTCTGGCGAGTTCTTTGAAACGAGATCCCCGGACGAACTAGAGAACTCCAAGCGAAGTTCCGACGCGATGATGCAACAGCGGTCCGAATTTCGCGAGGCATTTCCAGCAATTGTTGGGGTTCCAGCCGCTTTTCATGCGTTGAGAAAACCACCACTCGAGTGGTGATTGCTTAGCCGTTCGCACACTCTTACTCACCACCGTTCGAGAACCGACTCCGGCGGTTCTCGAACTACATTTCTGCCTGCATCACTGTCCCGTGTATTCGGTCGCGTTGGTCGTCAAGAACCCCAGCGAGAACTTGACCTTCGCTGTGTCCCAGGTCGCCTGAGTGAACGGTGCGATCGATGGCAGGTCGACTGGTGTTCTGGTCTCAACGTGGCCGTCGAGAAACGCCACGTTCCCCACTCCTGCAAACCGAAATTGCGCTGCGGTCACGGCCGACGACGTGATTGCTTTGTTCGTGACATAAGGCGACCCGAAGTACCCGCCCAGTGGCTCCTGCAACGTTCCGCTGCTCTGAAGTTGCACAACCTCCGCGAACGCGATTGTTGCCGAGGTCGCCTGGAAATCCAAGAACCGCTTGCCACTGTAAGGGTTTGGCCAGGAAGGTTCATTCGTGATGTGACGGTTGAAGCCGTAACCCGCAGTCAGGCCGTTGTAGATCTTGTTGATGGGATAGGTGTCGAACATCGGGCAATTGTTCACGCGCACGTTGTTCTCGTAGTACGGCGTCAGAATCCCGCCAACTGGATCGACCGAGAGCACGTTGTACGGGGCAGATGTATTGCTCACGGTCGAGCCGAACCAGTTCTTTCCGTTCGGCCATGCCGCTGACGAATCAGTATGCGGGGGAAACCGCCCGAACGACGACTCGTAGTTGTGAAGCGACAGCGCAAGTTGCTTAAGGTTGCTTTGCCCTTTCGCGCGAGCAGCGGCCAGTCGCACCTTTTGCACGGCGGGCAACAATAGCCCAATCAGGACCGCGATGATCGCGATCACCACCAGCAATTCGATCAGGGTGAAAGCACGGCGAGGTGGGGGCGTGTGCCCCCGGAGTTGAGAAGTACCGATCATAGGATTCGCTCCTGCCCGTCGGGTCGGACGGGGTGAGTCGGGGCGAGATCCAAGAACGGAACGGGGCGGTGGCTGCGAACGCAGCGCGGTACATGACCGGCCCGCCCGGCAGCCTGGATCCGAGGCCCCGAACGACAAGCGGCATGTGCCGCGGAAAGCGACGGGCAGGTCTTCTGGCTCTCGGCTCTTCACGAGTCAGGCAGCCTTCCCACGGTTACCCGCAGTGGCGTGTTGCCCGACCCTGACCGAATACAGCAGCGGCCCTGCGCCGGATTCTCACCGGCTTCCCTCTTCGGTTCGCAAAGTTGTGACACTTCGCAAACACCCGTCGCGGTCAAGTTACAGCTTCCCCACAACGAAACAACCCCCGCTGAACGGGGGTTCCCAAGACTTGCATATTGGAAAGGCAAATCCAACCTTGCCCTTGTGCGAAATTGGAGCCAGATCTGAGCCATGCTTTCACTTCACAGGCGCGAATGATTGCTCCTGGGTGCCCTCAATTGTTGTCTTCACCTCGTGGCCAATCATGTCACGATGGTCGACCTTCCCCTGCATCGTGATTGTCGTCTTCCCCGCGCGGGCTGAGCCATCGATCACAGCGTCCATGGTCACCGTGCTCGGAAGCGATCCGCGGATCGGTGAACCATTGGTTGCGACGGTATCGAAGACCACGACGATCTTCCACTCGATAACCCCCCACTGTCGACCGTCTTTCGTGTATGCCCGGAGAAGTTTGCCTGTGATACTGCTTTTATCCTTGTGGTACGCGAACGGCAGATTCCCTGCCAACGCCTTGATCGCCGAGAGATCAACGGTCCACTGTTCCCCAACTTTCACGGGTGTCTTCGGAAGCATCGCCTCGATGTTGCCCTGACCACTTGTGAAGTCGTTGTTCAGTTCGATCTGCTCCGCAACTGGTAAGGATTTCCCATCTGCGGCAAACCTGTACCCCTTCAGGTACTTCTCGATCGTCACCGTCTTGCCCGCGTAGGAGAGTTGCTGCATCTCGCCCTGTTGATTGGTTTTCTCGGCGATGCTGTATGTCCGTGATACTTTGTTCGGCCGGACTTCCTCGGGGTCCGCATCACTGACTGTCTCGAGATACTCAAAACGCGACTTCTCCTCAAGCGTTTGAGTGGAATTAGCGGTCGTTGTGGTCATGGAACCAGATCGAGATTTCGCCACAGTGCTCTTCTCGCCTTTCGCCGGACGATGCGACTTGATGGCGTACGTCGCATTCGGATCCGTTGCTTCCACAATGCCTGTGACAGGTTGATCGCCAGTTGGTGGTACTGGTGTCCTCTTCGAACACCCTATGATGGCTGCGATGAGAAGACTCAGGTGGATTGTGTTGTACGTCATGTGATGAAGTCTCCGATTTTTCCGCTCCGGATATCCTAGCCGGCGTGTCAAGCGGTACCAGCCACCGTTGCCCACTTGGTGGTTGCGCTCGCCGTTCATAAGTTATGCGGAGTTTGCGCTGCCCCCTGTTCTAATGACAAGCAAAAATGCCGAAGCGAACCGACATCAAGAAGATCCTGCTGATCGGCTCTGGGCCCATCATCATTGGGCAAGCGTGTGAGTTCGACTACTCCGGAACGCAAGCGTGCAAGGCGCTCCGAGAGGAAGGTTATTCGGTCATCCTGGTGAACTCAAATCCAGCGACGATCATGACGGATCCGGAGACCGCGGACCGGACCTACATCGAACCGATAACCTGGCAGGTTGTTGAGAAGATCATCGAAAAGGAGCGGCCTCACGCATTGCTCCCAACCCTTGGCGGACAAACCGCACTCAACACCGCGATGGACCTCGTCAAACACGGGGTGCTGGAGAAGTACAACGTCGAGATGATAGGTGCTCGCGCCGATGTGATTGACAAGGCGGAGGATCGGCAGAAGTTTAAGGATGCGATGGTTAAGATTGGCCTCGGGGTTCCGAAATCGCTCGTCGTGCGGTCACTAGCAGAAGCACTCTCGGCGGTCGAGCAGGTGGGATTGCCCTGCGTTCTGCGGCCGAGTTTTACGATGGGTGGTAGCGGTGGTGGCATCGCATACAACCGTGAAGAATTCATCGAGATCATCACGAAGGGAATCGACCTCAGTCCGACAGGTGAGGTGCTCGTCGAAGAGTCCGTGATCGGCTGGAAGGAATACGAACTCGAAGTGATCCGCGATAAGGCCGATAACGTCATCATCATCTGCTCGATCGAGAACCTCGACCCGATGGGCGTTCACACCGGTGACAGCATCACCGTTGCGCCGGCGCAGACGCTCAGCGACAAGGAATATCAGCGGATGCGTGACGCGGCGAAGGCCGTGATCCGTGAGATTGGAGTCGAAACCGGCGGCAGCAACATTCAGTTTGCGACCAACCCCGTCGACGGACGAATGATCGTCATTGAGATGAACCCGCGCGTGAGCCGGTCGTCAGCACTCGCGTCGAAGGCTACAGGCTTCCCCATTGCAAAGATCGCGGCGAAACTCGCCATTGGCTACACACTCGACGAATTGCAAAACGACATCACCAGCCCACGTGATGGGAAGGCAACCAGTTCGGGTCCCGCCCCATTCTTGTCCGCGTGCTTTGAGCCAACGATCGACTACGTCGTAACAAAAGTACCCCGGTTCGCGTTCGAGAAATTCCCTGAAGCGAACCCCGTTCTAACCACGCAGATGAAGTCGGTCGGTGAGACGATGGCCATCGGCCGCACGTTCAAGGAATCGCTCCAGAAAGCATTGCGAGGGCTTGAAGTCGGCCGGTTTGGACTCGGATGCGACAAGCGTGATCCTTGGGGCACCACCCAGCAACCCACACACGAAGAGATCACCTACAAGCTCGCCACTCCGAACTCCGAGCGGATTTGGTACATTCGTTATGCCTTCAAATCCGGAATGAGCATCGAGGACGTGTTCGCACGCACCAAGATCGATCCTTGGTTCCTGAATGCAATTCTCGATCTGGTGAAGATGGAGGACGAACTCCGCGCGTGTGGTTCGCTCGCGAATGCAACACCGGAACTCATTCTCAAAGCCAAGCAGCACGGCTTTGTCGACCGGCAACTTGCTCACCTCTGGGACTGCTCTCAGACCGAAGTCCGACGCGTGCGAAAAGAGCTCGGGATCGAAGCTGTATTCAAGAGCGTGGACACATGCGCTGCGGAGTTCGAAGCGTTCACACCCTATTACTACAGCACCTACGAAAAGGGAGCAGCCAACACATCGGCAACGAATCCGCTACCCCCAATCTCAGATGACGAAGTCCGTCCCGCGACTGGGAAACCCCGCATCATGATCCTCGGGGGTGGCCCGAACCGCATTGGTCAGGGGATCGAGTTCGATTACTGCTGTGTTCAGGCCGCCTTTGCACTCCGCGGAGCGGGCTACGAGGTCATCATGGTGAACTCCAACCCCGAAACCGTCAGCACGGACTACGACACCTCGGATCACTTGTTCTTCGAGCCGCTGACCGTCGAGGATGTGTTGAACATTCACGACCGCATGAAGCCGGAAGGCACAATCGTTCAGTTCGGAGGGCAAACACCTCTAAATCTTGCGAAGGCTCTCGAGGTGAACGGCGTCCCGATTATCGGCACAAGTGTTGAGAATATCGAGATTGCTGAGGATCGCGGGAAGTTCGCGCGACTGATCACCGAACTTGGAATGAAGCAACCCGCCAACGGCACTGCAGTCGAACGGGCAGAAGCACTGCGAGTTGCCCGGCGGATTGGGTTCCCCGTACTGGTTCGACCAAGCTTCGTTCTCGGTGGCCGCGATATGAAGATCGTCTACACCGAGGATGAACTCTCAACATACATGACTCGCGTCGAACCTGAGTTGTCCCCGCAACGCCCAGTGCTCATCGACCAGTTTCTCGAAAATGCGACCGAGGTCGATGTCGATTGTCTGTCGGACGGCCATCGAACTGTAATCGGTGGTGTTATGCAGCACATCGAGGAGGCTGGCATTCACTCGGGCGACTCCGCCTGCGTCATTCCTCCCCACTCCTTGAACCCCGCAGTTGTAGACGAGATCAAGGTTCAGGCCCGGAAACTCGCCCTCGCTCTGAACGTCAAAGGGTTGATGAACATACAGTTCGCCGTGCCTGCCCCGAACACGGATGGCACTCAGGATGTTTACATTCTGGAAGCAAACCCGAGAGCGAGCCGGACAATCCCATTTGTGTCCAAGGCAACCGGTGTTCCGCTCGCACGCCTTGCCGCTCTGGTCATGGTCGGGAAAACACTGGACGAGTTGAACGTGAAGGATGAGGTTGTCCCGAAGCACTTTTCCATCAAGGAAAGCGTGTTCCCATTCAACAAGTTCCCTGGTGTGGACATCATCCTTGGTCCGGAAATGAAGTCCACTGGCGAGGTGATGGGCATCGACGATTCGATGCCAATGGCGTTCGCCAAATCGCAGATGGCCGCAAGCGCACCACTTCCGTCCTCAGGCTCCGTGTTCATTTCGGTAGCTGAACGGGACAAATTGACTGTCGTGCCGATTGCACGCAACTTCGCCGATATGGGGTTCCGGCTCATCGCTACACGGGGCACTGCACGCGTCCTGGCCCAACACGGCGTGAAAGTCGAGGAAGTACCGAAGATCGCTGAGGGTCGGCCGAACCTGATCGACTTGATGAAGAATGGGCAGGTTGCGCTCATCATCAATACCCCGAGTGGCCGCGGAAGTTCAAGCGATGAAGGGAAGATTCGCGCTGAAGCGGTGGCCAACCGCGTAACGTGCATCACCACCTTGTCGGCGGCCCAGGCAGCGGCAGAGGCCTGCCGAGCACTCAAGGAGCGCGAATTCACCGTGGTCGCGTTGCAGGATCGATTCCCTCGCGTTGCGAGTAATTAACCCAAGTGTTCCTCCCCGGCTCAAACACCGTTAAGCTGCGGTTCGTGTGAGATGTCTCTGAGAGGAATTCCCAATCGTTTCGTAAACCTGCCTTAATCCCTGAACATGCTTGCAACCACAAGCATGTCGAGAATCGGCATGGTACACTGCATCGGGGCAGGTGCAGTGCCACCGTTGGTCGAATTCCTCGGTCCGCTCCAATGAGATTTGATACTCATCCCGCCCACCACGGACTTCCCACGTGGCCACGCAACCAGGCTCATTAGGGTGAGGGTTTTGGTAGGTCACACGGAAGTGGTAGGGGGCGGGGAGTCGTTTGCGGTCCGGCCCCGGCAGCATCATTGTGATGAGTGTGAAAGATGTGGGTGTTGCCACCATATTCTGACTCCTGTTTTTTGGATGATCGCGTTGAATGAGACTAGTAAATTATACCCCACACCCGTTCACCAAAGATGTCGGTAGCGCCAGTTGACAGTAGATTTTCGTGTCACTTCCTGGAGCCTGAACATGATTGAGTCTGGCGTTCCCACCGATCCGCAGAACCAGAAAGCGGCCATCCGCGAACAGGCGCGCAAGAACCGCATGGGACAGAAAAACAAGGACGAGATTAGCAGAGGAATCTGCGAGAAGTTCGTCGCTCTTCCAAGTTACACGAACGCGAAAACGGTCATGTGGTACGTGGACGCGGGGAGCGAGGTCAGAACACGCCATGCCCTTCCTACAGCACTCACACATGGAAAGCGCGTGGTTGTCCCGTGGTGCATTGTCGAAACGAACACCCTCGAACTGTTCTTACTTGAAGACATGAGTGAGTTGGTTGAGGGGGCATACAAGATCCTCGAACCGAAGCCGGAGTTACGAAGCCTGCCGAACAAGATTATTCATCCCACAGAGCTTGATCTGGTGATGGTGCCAGGCACCGCGTTCGATGAACGTGGTGGTCGGATGGGTCAGGGGAAAGGCTACTACGATCGGCTGCTGTCCACAGCCCGGTTGGATGCTCCACTTGTGGGAATGGCATTCGATTGCCAGATATTCGACGAGATCCCGGTAGCAGAACACGACGTCTACATGGATCTCGTCTTAACGGAATCTCACACGCATGCAGGCAAGGGCCGGAAGTAACCTCACTTCTTGAGATTCAGTCGTTGCACTTCCTTCCAAATCTCTCCATAAGCCTCTTTATCGAATGGAGGACAGCCCGTTGGGAACTGGCCCAGCGGGTGATCCTTCGCTCGCATGATCGCCGTGCAATAGCTGAACGTGCGGCACACACGTTTGCGATCGAGTTTACCGTGATCGATTAGTTGTCGAACCCAGTCGGGTTGCGAGAGTGTCGCACGACCGACACCAACGATTGACACCCGACTGTCACGCACATTCGCAGCGGCAGCTTGTGGCAAGAACTCCTGAAGGTAGCTGTAACCTGTTCCCACAACCGCCAGTTCGGGGTTGGTACGCTGAATGGTCTCCGTCGCCTGGAAATGTCTGTTGACCCCAATTAGTGGGTGCTCGGGCGACTCATACCCATCTGGCGGCGGATACTCTGCTGGTCGGCCAAAATGTGGCTGTGCGTAAGGGTTTCCCATCGTCAAATTCACGAGAGTGACTCCGAGCGACCGCATATCCGTGATCCAGCGTAACGGTTCAGTGAGATCCGGTGTGAACGGGTCGCGTTCCGACATCCCCCAGCCGTTCGAGAGCGGGATGGAGTGCGGCGCTGGCTCGCCGGGCGGGTTGAACGGAATGCTATCGAACACGTTCATACGGGTTGCGAGGATGATATTCGATGGCACTGCAGCACGAATGGCCTGGAAGATTTCACGGGCAAGTCGCGTGCGGTTCTCGAAACACCCTCCGTACGAACCCGGGCGGTTTCGCGCTCCGAGGAGTTCATTCAGCAAGTAACGATGGCACTGCTTCACATCGAGGAAATCGAACCCGACCTCGACTGCGAGCCTCGCTGTTGTCACGTACGCATCCACGAGACGCTTGAGATCGTCGTCAGTCGCAAGCGGCGTGTCAGTCGTGACCTTGTATCTCCCCACCAACAAGGGGTCATGCGTTGCTATGATCGGGCGGCGGTAGCTGTATCTCCCGGAATGAGTGAGTTGCAGGCCAAAAAGGAGATCGGAATCGTCGCCATTCGCGGCACGGTGCGCCGCACGGCACTCAGTTACCATGCGGGCAAAGTCAGGCTTTGTCGATTCCGTCAGTGCGATCTGCCGGGGATTCGCGCGACCATCCTCGGTGACTGCGCAGGCCTCTCCCCAGAGCATCTTCGCTCCACCGGCTCCGAATCGCACATATCGCCGGAACGTGAGTTCGCCGGGTCGCCCGTCGAGTTCACCGTCGCAGCCTTCCATGGGATGAATGCACCAGCGGTTCCCGACCGTGCGACCAGCGATTGCCATCGGCTGAAAAACCGGTGCCAGATCATCTGTGAAGCGCAAGGAGATTCCGAGCCTTGCGTTCTCGACCTCGAGTTCCGCGACTGACTTATACTTGAAGAAGTTCGCCATTCCACACCGGAGAGAAGGAGTCGGATTGCCTGGGTTTGATTAGCATATCAATGGAACGACTGGCTTCCGCCTGAAGCAGAAGACACTTACCCCAACTCCCGTCGCCAACCATGCTAACGCCAGAAACACGTAGCCGCGATTTTGCCGTACTCGACAGCATGACATACTTGAACAGCGCCGCCGAGGGAATCCCCCCATTGGCTGTGCGTGCTGCCCTGGAGCAATACTTCCAGGACAAGCGCCGCGGCATGGCCGGGCGAGAGGCACATGCTTCGCAGTGGGATGCAGCGAAGGCCCTCACTGCGGAATTTTTTGGTCTGACGCCGGGAGAAGTCAGCATCTGCTCCTGTTCGTCAGAAGCGTACAATCTCGCAGCCATGGCATTGCGGTTGAAAGATGGCGACGAAGTGGTCGTGAATGATCTGGATTTCCCAGCAGGGGCAACGCCGTGGCTTCAGCCAACCTGCCCAGCAAGCCCAAAGGTCTGGCGAAACCGTGCAGGGGGATTACGCACGGAGGATCTCGTTCCGCTGCTGACGCCAAAAACGCGGCTCGTCACGGTGTCGCTGGTCAGTTTCTTCAACGGTTTCCGAATCACGCTTCCGGAAGTGGTCGCCGCAGTGCGAAAGCACTCCCCTGCCCTTCTCGCGGTCGATGTGACTCAGGCACTGGGTCGCATCCCTCTTGATCTCGCGGATGCGGACCTCATCGTCAGCAGCACGCACAAATGGATTCTCGCTTCACACGGCGGCGGGCTTGTGGGTGTGCCAGCGGCGCGAGCAGCGGAGTGGACTGTTCCCGCGGGCGGTTGGTTCAACCTCGAAGATCCGTTCGGGACGAACCGCTTCGACAAGGCCGTGAGCAAGCCCGGCGCGGCAAGTTTCACCGTGGGGATGCCGAACTACCCAGCTGTGTACGCGATCCGTGCGGGTCTTGAGTACATCCGTGGAGTTGGTGTTTCGAACATCGACACTGCAAGTCGACAACTCGTGTTGAACTGCCTGGGCGAGTTGCAGAAACTCCCGGTCGAGATGCTGACACCAAACGAACTGGAGCATATCGCCGGAATCATGGCGTTCCGGCACCCAAAAGCCGACGCGATTCACCGGCGATTGCTTGCAGCAAATGTTCACGTGATGAGCCACGCGGGACGTTTGAGAGTTGCGATCCACGGCTACAACACGGCAGAGGACGTAGAAAAGTTTGTTCGCGAACTAAAGAACGCGCTCGCAACGGTTTAGCGCGATACCCGCACCACGACTCCTTCACGCGTCCGCACATCCGGCAACATCGTCGTACCGATGCCGGGTGTCGTGGGCGCGAGGATGTGTCCCTTCTCGACGATCGGCAATTCCGTCACCATCTCGGGATAGTTCACCCGCATGTACGCCCGCACCGATTCCTGGTAAATCGCGTTCGGTGCGTTGATCGCCAGGTGAATCCCGGCGAGAAGCGTAAACGGCCCGGTGCAGTCGTGCATGGCCACCGGCCGCTTGTAGGTCTCGGCCATCGCACAAACCTTCTTGCTCTCTGTGATGCCACCGGCCCATGTAGGGTCGATCATCACGATGTCTGCGGCTTGTGCTTCCAAGAGTGGACGATACTCGTAGCGTGTCGCGAGGTATTCACTCGCCAGGATCGGGCATGTTGTGCTGCGTCGCAACTCAGCGAGGGCTTGCACATCGTCGGCCCGCATCAGATCTTCGAGCCACGCCGGGCGGAACTCCTCCATCGCACGAGCGATTTTCGTCGCCGCGGGAAGCGACCACAGCCCGTGCCCTTCCAGCATGATCTCCATCTGGTCGCCGACGGCTTTGCGAATCTGCCGGAATGGTTCGACTGCTCGGTTCAGATCTGCTGCTGTGATGTCGTGGCCGCCGAGCGAACGGATGCTCGGGTCAAACATGCCGCGGAAGTTCCGCCAGTTGTCCCATCCACCGGGGAAATGGGCGACATAATCGAACGGCCAGAGCTTCATTCCTGTGAAGCCCTCAGACAGCAACTCCAGTGCGAGTTCGCCGGGCCGTTCCATGAACGCCGCGAGATCCTCGTACTTTCCCGTTGGGTTTTCTGTTCCGTAGCCGGCGCCGCCTTTAGCTGCGCGCCCGTAGCCGGGGCCGCCGCAGGTGTTGTAAGTGCGAATGCGATCGCGACAGGCACCACCAAGCAGTTGCCAGATCGGCATTCCGACAGCCTGCCCAAAGATGTCCCACAGACACACGTCAATGGCCGAAAGACCACGCAGTTCAGCACCCTTGCCGACGGTGTGCGCGACCACTTCGTACAGGCGTCGCCAGTGGAGTTCGATCGCGAGCGGATCATGCCCCAGAAGCATCGGCGCAGCGAAGCCGTGGATGTAGCCTGCCACGGCGTCTGGCATGTAGCACGTGTCGGCGTAGCCGGTGAGTCCGGCATCGGTGTGAACCGCGACAAACAGGAAGGACGGATACTCCGGAAGGAAGATCGTCTCAAGGGCGGTGATTTTCATGGTGCGGTCAGTTGTGATCCGTGAGTCTCGCCGCACCGCGGCAAGGTCGATTTTGGGCAACATTCACTCTGGCTTCGTCGTCAACTCGCCGATGGTCTGTTTCGGGTCTTTCACTGCCCACACGCGGATTTTCCCGGTGAAGTCGCCCACGAAGATGCGTTCACCGTCGTGAGAGAACACTACTCGCGAAGGCAGGTCGGTGAATCCTTCGAGACGTGCAGTCTGGCTCCCGTTCGCTTGCCAGATTCGAGCCGTGTTATCGCGGCCACACGTTGCGAACAGTCCGTTGCGAGCATACTGAACCGACATCACGCCAACTGGTTTGTTGCGTGCGGCCGGGGGTGCCTTGGCATCTGCTTGTGCGGTGATTGAACGCGTCGGGAAGCCATCCTCGGCGTACCACAGAATCACTTTGCCATCCTCACTCGCGGTGGCGAGCATCTGCGAATCGGCACGCCAACTGAGGGCACTGATCGCGTCCTTATGATCGCCGAGCGTGAAGCCGATACCGCCCGTTTCCGCTTCCCACACAAAAGCCCCACCGTTGCGATCTCCCGTCGCCAACATGGTGCCATCGGGGCTGAACTCGATCGCGGTCACCCAGTCGGTGTGCTTCTTGATCTTGGTTTTCAACTCACCCGTGGAGGTGTCGTAAATCTTGATCAGCTTGCCGGGGCCACCAAGCGCCACGAGCTTGTGGTTCGGGCTGATGTCGGCCGCGAGCACGCTATCGGACTCGTCGCCGATCTCGGTGACCCGCTTCCCTGTAACGACATCCCAGATCACGACTCGCCCGGACGCGGCACCACGTCCACCAGCGGCGAGCAACCACTTACCGTTGCGGCTGAACTTCAGGACATGCGGGATTCGCTCTGGAAATGCCAGCGTGCCGATCAGTTTCAACGTGTCGGTGTTGTAAAGCAGAACGCTCTCGTGCCCGGCAACGGCAAGCAGTGGTGCCCACGGGCTTGCTGCCAGCGCCGTGACAGGGTGCGGGTGAACGGTCTTTGCCAGCGTTACTGCTGGGAGATTCGCTGGCATCGCGGGGGGACCGGTAGGCTTACCGAGGCTCACCGCAACGGGGTCAATCTCGATCTTGCGAGCGGCCGACTTGGCAGCCCCAACCGCTGTTTCGGGCGCCCCACCCTCGATCCACTTCTTGATGACAGCGAGATCCACTTCCGGGATCTTTGGTCCCTTCGGCGGCATCTTTGGCTCTGCCTCGTGTGATGTCACGCGGTACAGCAAACTCTGGCCGGGATTCCCCGGTTTCACAGCTTCGCCGCTGGACCCGCCCGCAATGAGTGCCTGAAACGTCGTCACGTCCAGATCGGATTGAGACTTATCGGGGTTGTGACAGTTCTGGCAGTGTTTCCGAAGGATTGGCAAAACATGATCCTTGTAGGTCACTGCGGCGGACTTGGGATCGGCCTTCGGATCGACCTTGGGCGTATCGATCTTGAGGGTCTGTGCGTGTGCGATCCCGCAAACAAGGAACCCCAGCGCGAGGAATCGTAAGGTGCGCGGCAACATATAATCGGTTCTCGGATGGCAGTCTTGGTATTCGCCGCTAGCGACTTCGCGTTAGTCGCGAAGCCGCATCGAAATTGGCTCAGTGGTTAAACGTGAACTCGGTGGAGTTGAACAAACCCCACAGGATGTCGCCATATACCGACGCCACTGCGGTACTTTCGTAACGCTTGCGGGCCGCGATCTGCTGTTGTTCAAGCGTTTCCAACTGCTTCCCGACGGAGATCGCTTCCTTGCTCCCCTTCGGTAGCTTGGCGAGATCGGCCTTGAGAGTCTGAATCCGTTCCTCGACGCGGGCGTAGTTCACATCGGGCTTCAGCAATATCGTCACCAACTCACGAAGTCGTTGTGGCTCAGTTGTCTCACGACGAACGATATCGGCAAGTCGTTTCAGTTCATCGGCCGTCGGCTTGCGAGAAAGCGTTCGGATGTAAAGCTCAACGATCACTTCCTCGGTCGTCTTCTTGTCGGCGAGTAACCCCGAGATCAGCTTACTCTGTGCGATCTTCTGCGTGATCGTGTCACCATTGACGAGGTGCAGCGCCTGCGACAGATTCGCTTCCCGGTTCACCTCGCAGGAACACGGCGTCTCACGGGGAGCACGCCCGAACGTCGTGAGGAAGTAGTTCGTCACTTCGCCTGTGTGAATCTGAACAGCCCGTGTACCCGCAGGCGAAAGGTTGAACCGATCTTCTGTGCCGGTCACCCGTGTGATCGTGTCGAGGAGCACTTCAGCCCGCAATCGGCGAACGTAGCTGTGCGAGAAGTATGCCTCGTCCAGCTCATTCGTTGCATTCGGGGTCGCCGAGAGCTGGTATGTCCGCGAGTTGCAAATATCGCGGACGAGTTTCTTCTTGTCGAAGCCGTAACCCGCGAGCTTCTTGCCAAGTTCCTCAAGCAGTTCCTTGTTGCTTGGCGGATTGCTGATTCGCACGTCGTCCACGGGTTCGACAATGCCTCGGCCGAAGAAGTGCGACCAGATGATATTCGCCATCGTTTGCGAGAACGCGGCATTCTCGGGCGAGGTCAACCATGTTGCGAGAGCCTTGCGAGGATCCTGGCCGTCCACTTCGGGGATTGCCCCGCCCAGGAATTTGGGCTTCATTCGTCGGCCATCGACTGGGTGAGCTACTGTGTTTGCAGCATTGTTGTTGTTCACGACAACTTCTCGACCTTCGACGCCTCGCTTCAGATTCAAGCCCGCGAAGAAGGCAGCGAAGCCGTAATAATCGTCGAGCGTCCAGCGGTCGAACGGGTGGTTGTGGCACTGAGCACACTGGATGCGGGTTCCCAGGAACACCTGTGCGATGTCCTCGGCGGTCTTCTCGGGAGTGAGTCGTTCCGAAGCGGTATAGAGGTTCGATGGCGGTGAACGGAAGTTGCTCCCCGTGCCGACGAGCAGTTCGGCCGCGAATTCGTTCAGCGGGCGATTCTTCGCCATCTGATCCTTCACCCAGGCCGCGTACGAGAACATCGCCTTCGCATCGCGTCCATACTGCGGCTGGTTATTCGCAGCACGAATTCGCAGGAGTTCACCCCACTTCATCGTCCACATATCCACGAACTCGGGCCGTTCGATGAGCGTGTCGATGAGTTTGGCGCGCTTCTTGGGATCTATGTCGGCGAGGAACGAATCATACTCTTCTCGCGTCGGAGGCAACCCGATCAGGTCGAGATACAGCCGGCGGAGGAACGCCGCATCGGTCGCCAGTTCCGACGGAGCGAGATGCAGTTTCTTGAGCTTGTCGAATACAAGTCCATCGATGTAGTTGTGCTCGGGTGCCTTCGGCCACACAAACTTGTCGTCAGTCGGAAGGACGATCACTTCCGATCCAACCGTGTACTTGCCGAAGCGTGCGAACACGAACGCCCCACCACGGCCCCCCGCTTTCACCACACCATCCTTGTTGATGGCTGCAATCGCTTCATTGTTCGACATGTAGAGAGCGAGTTGGGTCACATCGCGGACGGAGCCATCGGAATAATTCGCGACCACCACAGTCTTCTGGAGCTGATCTTTTCCTGCGAACACAACCTTTCGCGGAAGAAGTTCGACCCCGGTCGGTTCCGGGGTGTTGTCGCCATCATCAGGAGCGCCCGCTGTCAGCCAACTGAGCAAAGTCTTGTAGTCGTCGTGTTTCGCGTCGAAGAGTTTGCCGCCCGTGTGCGCCACGGCTCCGGTCGTCTTTTCGAGGAGCAGGCTCTTTTCTGGGGCAGCGATGTCTACGCGACGACCAACGATTGCACGCGTGAGGCGGAAGTAATCACCGGCCGGGTCGTAGCCGAACAGCGACAACATGAACCCGTCCTTACCGCGAGCCGCGCCGTGGCAACTGCCGTTGTTGCAGCCGTGCTTCATGAACACGGGCATCACATCGAGACGGAAACTCACGGCTCGATCCTTGGCGGCGTCTTTCACGACGACCGGCACTTCCAGCGAGAGTTTGCCGAGTTCGATCACGATCTTCGTGCTGCCATCTTTCTTGGGCGCGACGGTCTTCCCCTTGAGGGTGGCGAGTGTCGGGTCCACGAGCCGCAACTTCGCCGTCGCGGTGACATCGCGTGTTATGCCCTGATCATCTACTTCCTGGACAATCAGTGCCTGTTTGGCGTCCTGTCCTCGCAACTCAACGCTCGAAGGGAACACCTTCAGCGTTGATGCAGCCGACGCGAGGCACGGAGAAATAAGGATCACGGCAAGCGTGAACAGGTAGAAACGGGAGGTACGCATATCGTTGTTCGCCTGGGTGAATCGTATTTGTCGGCAAGTTGGAAGTGCTCGCTTACACTCCCCGGTCGCCAGTGGGTGTTACTTTTTCGGCGTCACGCCGCGTTCCGAATCGACTCGCAGAACGCCGTTGCCGCTGAGTTGACGCACGGACTGACCTTTGTCGGTCACAGTGAGATCAAGAACGATCCCCTGGTAGTTCCCCACGAGCGCGTCACCGGTGGCCCGCAAGGTGAACGTCACTTCCTTATCCTTCCCCGAAATCTCTCGAGTGGCCTCGACCAGTTCAATCCCGCGCGGCAACCGTGCGAGTGTCGCCGTGGCGTTCCCCTCGAATGGCTGAAGGTGGTTCAGCTTGCACACCAGCGTGGTGGTCTTGCCGCGTTCGATTGATGTGCGGGGGATTCGGGCCTCAACATGCGGTTCGGCAATGGTGAGCTTGAATGGCTGCGTCGCTACATACGTGCGATTCGAGCTATCGTTGTAACCTGCCCGTGCTCCACCGCTGGACGCAGTCAGCGTCACATTGTGGATTGCAGCCGTGGCATTGCGGGAAGCACCCAGAAGGTACGTTCCCTCAGTTTCACCTGCTGGCACGGTCACGGGGGTCGTGGTACTGATGCCCGTGGGCTTCCACTCCATCTGCACCGTAACTGGCCCTTCATAGCCCTTCTCACGAACCACTTTGAATTTCAGCGCCATCTCCCCGTTCTGAACGAGTGCCGACTTCGGCTCCTCAACCTGAACCTGGAATGGGGCCGCTTCGATCACCGCCAGCGCGAGTTTGTCAATCGGTGCGTGGAGGTAGTAATCGTTGTTCCCGTAGGCGTTCATCTGGATCATCTGACGGTAACCACTGGGGATCGATTCCTTTCCGCCAACGGGGCGAACGATCAAATCGATGAGTGCCGCCTGCGGTGCCACACCTGCCTCGGCTTCCACCACAACTGGCACCTTAGTCAGTCCCGGCGTCAGCTTGGGTGCGTGGATCGTGACACCCTTCGGAAGGTTCACACCAACAAGTTCCAATTCGCCAGTGAAGGGGCGATTCGTTGTGAAGACCGCAACTTGGAAGGTCGTGCGGTTACCGGCCGGGACGGTGATATTCTGGCGGGCCTGTGGCTGGAACTGGTTCTCTGGTTCGGGGGCGATGTATGTGTAAATCGCGTTCTCTTCGGATCGCACTTCGATCCGATAGACGTAGTCGTTGCCGCCGTCGCCACGTTCATCCTCGATGCCGAGAACGTACTCGCCATCAGCGGCGGCCGTGAATTCCAGCACAGGGTCGTGTGTCTCACGGGTCAACCCGCCAGCTGGGGCAAACCCCAACTGGTTCGCCCGCGAATCGCTGACTCGCTGAGCTGCCGCGTTGGGCTTCCCCGACACGGACTTGATCCAGATCACGGGATCAACAGGCGAGCCGAGCGCTTGGGCCATTGCGTGGAATCGGAACTGCTCACCCTTCTTCGCCCGGAAGCGGAAGCAATCCACGTCGCCGGGCTTGTCGATGATGCCGTTGAACGCCACTGGGAGGGTGCTCGCCACGACCGACGAGACAGAATCAGGTGAATCGTTTGGTTCAGCTTCGAGGACATTCGGGAACGGCGACACTCGCAGGCGATTCGGTGACGGAGCGGAGACTCCATCTGTGACCGCCGCGAAGGGGAAATCGCCAGCGGTCGCTGGGAGGGTAACCGTCGCGTCCCACGACCCCTTCGGGTCACCGATGATCCGCACCTTCAACTGTTCACCGACAGCCCCACCAGCCGGGTAGATTCCCGTGGGCCGCGAGAACGTGCCGACGTGCAAGCGGTAGATGTCACCAGCACCGTTGTACATGCTGTGTCGCACTTCCACGAAGTACGCACCATCACGATCTGCGAGGATCGACAGCACCGGGTCCTGTACGAACAGCGCCGAGTCATCCGCCGCTGCGAGTTTCTTGCCGTTGGCATCGTAGATCGTGAGGTGAAGATCAGGGATACCGCGATCAACGCCCAGGCGGGCGGCCTCGATCTCGGCGGAGACTCTCTGCCCGCGTTTCACCTCGACTCGGTACACATCCACGTCGGTCGCGTCGTTCAGTTTGCCGAGTACCGTGGAGTTCACGGGGACCGCCGTCGCGGTTTCACGGGTGTCGTTCCGCGCCTTGTTCGTGATCTCGTTCTCTTCGACCGTGGGGAACGGCCCGACGAAGAAGCGATGGTACTCGGTCAGTCCGTTGCTCGTTCGCAACCGCAGACCATGTGGGCCAAGTGGGCAATCCGCCGCGACTTTCAGTTTCGCGCGAACCCGTGTGCCAGCCTCAACCGGCTGCGACTTACCATTGGGGGCAGCCACTGTTTCGATCATCTCAAGCGATTCGACCGTGATCCCCGGTTCATAGAAGAGAATCTCACGGGGTTGTTCCAGATACTTCCCGGTGAACTCCACCTCAACGGTTGTTCCCTTCTGGCCACCCGGAGGATACATCCGTGCCAGTCGCGGAGTACCAGCATCGGCAGCGGCCACGCACGAGAGCAGGCCAGCGAACGCAAGAATGAGATGGGATACGCGCATCGGTATTAATGGGATTGAGGTGGAGTGGCAGTGTGGATTTGGCGAGCCACGAGTGTGAGCGACAGAGTTTCAAAGAACTCTGTCGCTCACACTCACGACTCGCCAAGACTTGAACGATCTCAGCCGATCAGATCCTTCACCACTTCGCCGCCGTCGATGATCTCGATTGGGCGGCCACCCGGAGCCATCAGTTCCTTGTCCACGTTGATGCCGAGTTGGTGGTAAACCGTCGTCAGCACATCTTCGACGCGGACCGGGTTCTCTTCTGGCTCGCTCGCCGTTGAGTTGGACGAACCATAGACGAGACCACGCTTGAAACCGCCACCCGCGACCGCGTGCGAGAACACCCGTGGGAAGTGATCGCGGCCAGCCGAGGCGTTGATCTTCGGCGTGCGGCCGAACTCACTCGTGACCAGCACGATTGTCGAAGCCAGCAGGCCGCGTTCATCGAGGTCGTTGATGAGACCCGCGAGAGCCTGATCCAGCCCCGGGGCTTGACGCTTCATCGCGTTCTCGATTCCGGCGTGCATGTCCCAGCCGCCGTAGCTGACGGTGACGAATCGCACACCGGCTTCGACCAATCGCCGAGCCAGCAGGAACCGCGGGCCAGCGTCCGATGTGCCATACTTCGTGCGGGTGGCCGCCGTTTCCTTGTTGATGTCGAACGCATCGCGGGCTGCGGGCGAGCTGATGAGGGCGTAAGCTCGCTGGTAGAATTCGTCCATCGCCCCGAGGGCTTCGGCGTTCCCGGCCTGATACCGGAAATGATCGTCCACAACGCTGCGGATTTCGCGGCGAGTCGAGAAGCGGCGATCATCCACGCCGGGAGGAACCGTCAAGTCGCGAACCTTGTAGGTTGCCCCGCGGGCGGGGTCGCTCCCAATTCCGAACGGGCCAAACTGCGAACCGAGGTATCCGGTGCCACCGAACTCCGTGGCATTGGGGACGGACACGTACGGAGGCAGATCCTTCCGTGGCCCGAACTCGTGCGACACGACGGAGCCAAGGCTCGGGTGATCGATCGCCGGACTCTTGCGGTAGCCCGTGAACATCGTGTACGACGCCCGGCCGTGGTCGGCTTCCTTCCCCGCGATCGAGCGGATCACGGTCATCTTGTCGGCAACGCCCGCAACATGCCGGAAGTTTTCGTTAAACACGACGCCGGGCAACTTCGTCTTGGCGACGCCGAACGGGCCGCGGTATTCAAGCGGTGCCTCGGGCTTCGGATCCCACGATTCCTGGTGAGCCATGCCGCCAGGCAGAATGATTTGAATAACACTCTTCGCTGGGCCTTCCTTGCTGACGAACGTCTTCTGGTCGCCCCGGGCCTGCATCGCGAAGTAGTCGCCGAGCGTCAGCCCGAGCGAACCGACGACGCCGACGCGAAGGAACTCACGGCGACCGGGCTTCCGGAAGTGAGCGGGATCATCGTTCCAGGTGACGACAGCAGCGTTTTTGGCGGGCATGAGAAGTACCTTTCACTTTCTGCGGTTGGGCAGATGCGGGCACGAGGCTCGTGAATAGTTGAACCAAGTTCAGCAGCGAGAGTATCGGTGGGTCCGAATCAGAATATCTCAGGCAGGCACGACCCGTGTCGTGGATGTGTATATCTTGTGCAACGAATCCCTACGATGCAACTGCTAATTTTTCAGGAATGCTCTCGAATTTGTCGGCTTCGCGGCCCTGATTCCCGAGAACGGGATGAGAATAGTGTCTATTTGTATATGCCGAATGAATGGCGTGGTGTCAAATCGGAATCGCGATAATTTTCCGAAGCGGGGCCAGTGGTCTGGAGAATCGCGTTATTTCTTGCCCAGAACCTCATCGTGTACCCAACAACCTCGAACGTGAACTCCGTTTGCATCGCGGCAATGCGTGAGGATCGCGTCGTTGTCGCAGCCGGCGTCCTGGAGCGCATCCGCGAGAATCGGCATCGTGCTGAAGTCGCGGGCTTCGTAGATGTGCTTCGCGAGTTGTACTGCGGTGTCACTCCGCCACGCGGGATCGAACACCACGGGGCGGAAAGGATTGCCGAAAATGTCTTGGGCAACTGAGATTTGTGCCCGCATTTCACGAACGAGAACCATTTCGTTTGGCTCGCCTTCAGTCTCTTCCCATCGATCGAGATCAACTGCGGCCTCCCTACTTGAAGCGACCGCTGTAAGCCTTGCGGCATCAATGGCGGGAAACTGGATGGTACATCCCGCTGGATGATACAGACACGTCCCGTTTGTTATCATTCGGAGCGTTGAATCATCCTCCAATCCGTCAGCATTCCGTTCAGCACTCTCAACAGCGGCACGGCTTACGACACCATTGAGGACGGCAATGTTCCACTGAGACAAGTTCCAAATGCGGCGGACACACCCCACTGCGAACAACCTTAACTTCCTGTCGCTCACTTTACCGCGAAGGAACTCCAGCATTGTCGTCGGATCGGTCGAACTCAGCCATTCATCTTCGTTCATGACTTCAACCCGCCCAGAGTTTGCGGTCGAGGGCACGGTAGCCGATCGCTTCCGCGACGTGATCCTGCGTGATCGTGTCGCTTTTGGCGAGGTCGGCCACGGTGCGGGCCACGCGAAGAATCCGGTCGTGAGCGCGTGCCGACAACCCCAGCGCTTCCATTGCTTCCTTCAGGGTCCCCTGACCTTCGGCGTCGAGCTTGCAGTGCGTGCGAATCTGCCGTGAGGTCATGCGGCCGTTCAGCCGCCCAGCACCCTTCCCGAAGCGGTTCAACTGCACTTCGCGTGCGTCGTATACCTGCTCGCGCATGGCCGCGCTGCCGGTGCCGTCGCCCGGCTTCGACAAATCCTCGAACGGAACCGGCGGCACCTCAATGTGCAAGTCGATACGGTCGAGCAGTGGTCCCGAGATGCGGCCCATGTATTTCTCAACCGCAATCGGCGCACATTTGCAAACGTGTTTCGGATCACCCAGGAAGCCGCACGGCTTCTTCCGTTTTCCATTGGATCGCCAGCCTGTTCTATCTTCAGTCATACTACGAACCTACGCCGATTGACCTCATCAAGCAACTGCGGCAAAGTGGCCACTCCGTCAGTAAAATAGCCGACCTGACAGGAACACCCCAGGGCGTCGTCCGTCGAATCGTCGGGAAGCTGGACCCAGGCGAAGTTGCCGAGGCTCGGCAGCTACAGATGGACACGGCTCGCCAGATTGACGCCCTGCCGATTTCCTGGCCTGAGAAAATTGCTCGCTGGAAGGAACAGACTGGCCAGTGTTCGGCAACGCTCTGGCGAGTGTTGAAGAAGTGCCGAGAAGCCGATGCCGGATAAGGGCAAGGTGAGTCGCAGATGAACCTTTACCTCCAGTACCACAACGTCCAGAACGAGGGCCTGCTCCTCTCTGATCCGCCCTTTAGCGCCACTCGGCTCGCCATCCACACTCGCCGCACGAACGTCCAGAAAGCCGATGGCCGGGTCTTCCTGATCGCCGGGATCGGTCGGCCCCGCCGCTTCTTCCTTTGGGAGTCGTTTCAGATCGAAGCGGTCAAGTCGAATGGCGACGGCGAGTTCCAGGCGTCGGGGACCGGCTGGCAACTGGCCCCGCCCGTCGAACTCTCCGGGAAGCCCTTCGAGGAATTCAAGTCGGCCTGCGCCAATTTCGTCGGCTTCCGCTCCATCAACGATCTTCCCTTCGCCGGGACGCTGAACGAACTTGCCGAAGAGTACCGGCCTGCTGGAGAGCCGGGGAAGATCGTCAGCTTCCTCAAAACGCTCGACAGCCTGCTGCCTGACGCCGACCCGGAGCGTGCCGCCGTCCGAACGGCCCTGGGGCATTACCAGCCAGTGCGGGCCTTAAGCATCCGGCAGCCCCACGCCGAGGCGATCCTGCGGGGCGTCAAGAAAGTCGAGTACCGCTCCGGCCCGACGAAGATCAGGGGTCGCATCCTGATCTACGCCAGCCTGGGCCGGTATTCTGTCAAGGACGAAACGGCGATGATGTCCGAATACGGAATCAGAGACGTGGCCTGCGACGATCTCCCCCGTGGCTTCCTGGTCGGCAGCGTCGAACTCTTCGACTGCGATGGCGGTAATTGGCGTGTACGGAAGCCGGAGCGGGCTGAGAAGCTGGTCCAGCCAGCCAAGCAGCCCCAGCCGGTGTGGTTTTATCCGTTTTGACCGAGAGCCTGAATGCGTCGTGTTGTTTTACTTCTGTTTGTCGTCTTCGGAGCAGTTGCCCTGGCCTTCTGGCTGAAGGGCGACTCCGGCAGCCCCACGTCGCCCGTCATGACCGAGGACCGCATCCCGAAGTTGAAGAAGCAGATCGCCGAACAGGAAGTCGAATCCGTCCAGGCCGACGCCGAGTATGCACCCACCGGCAAGGTCCGCATAGATGACCTCGACTCGCCGGTGGTCAATCTGCTGCGGCAGTTGCCGGGCGTGGTCAAGGTCGAGGTCGGGACGACGGCGAAGAAGCCGACCAGCCGGATCATTCACCTGCGGGACTGGCACTTCGTCCCGAAGGAACTCTACGCCCTCGACATGAAGACGGCACACGGACGGGAAATGACTGCCGACGAGATCGACCGGCTACATCAGGAACTTCTCCTGGAAGTCGAACTCGTCCAGATCGAGCAGATGGCCGTCCTCCGCTGCCTCATCAAGCATCACGGGCTGAAGCGGGTGTTCTCCGAAGGGTTCTCGCCTGACGAGCTTGAGAACTACAAGGACCGAATCGCCGTGCTGCGGTCGATGGAGATGGAGCAGGTTCCACAGGTCCGAAAGCGACTCGCAGAAGTCCGCACCCTGATCGACGGCTCGACTGGCGAGACGAAGGAGAAGGCCGAAGCCATCGAGTCGCAGCTTTTAACGCTGCTGGACGAACACAAGCACCGCCTACTGGAGATGGGGGCGGCGGGTCGGCTGCTCATCTCCGGTGAACTCGAAGATGTGCTGCCGCTCGAAGACGGTGAGGCTCTGGCGCAGGCGAAGCCCATCTCGCCCAGCGGCGGTGTGAAGCTGGACACGGTGAAGATCGAGGCCCGGCACGACGCCCAAGTTAGGCTGGTGATGAAGGAAGGCCCGGTTGCTGTGATCGTCTTGGGCGGGGCGCATGACCTCTCGGCCAGTATTCGGCGAGCCGGTGGGAACTGCGAGTACCTGCGGGTGACGACGAAGCGGTTCAGGGAAATGTGCGATTAGGCCGAAAGCGAAGAGGCGTCAAATCAACAGGAGATGGCGATATGCCGACAGACAAATCCAGTGTGTTGCGAGCTTTCCTGGCAAC
>Ga0335397_10000230_pt1 | contig 67017 bp, 64 predicted proteins | sample MAT04_FD_205740 | JGI IMG/M metagenome (GOLD analysis project Ga0335397, IMG submission 205740) | Freshwater microbial communities from Lake Fryxell liftoff mats and glacier meltwater in Antarctica - MAT-04 (spades assembly) (version 2) ...
CGATCCGGGCGACGTGATCGATCTCGTTATCAATGGCCGCGCCCGATCGTTTCGGCTGACGCGTGTACTCGACAAGGGCGCGCGTGAAGCGGAAGCCGTTCGTGCGGAAGCGGCGATCTATGCGCCACCGTTGAACGGCATCGCTCCGCCGACACTGACACCCCCACCGATCTATGGCGCGGCGGTGCTGCGGCTGATGGACTTGCCGCTGTTGCGGGATACTGACGACGGCTTCTCGCCATATGCAGCGGCGTCCGCCTCGCCGTGGGGCGGCGTCGTGGTGATGGATAGCGCCACTGGTTCCGACTTCGCGCTCGATACAACGCTCGCCGTTCGCGCCACCCTTGGCGAAACCATTCAGCCGCTTCCAGCCGGGCCGACAGAACACTGGGACGAAGGCTCCGTCCTCGAAGTGAAGCTCTATGCCGGGGAACTGGCGAGCGCCACGCCCGACACGATCTTGAGCGGCGGCACAAACAGCCTGGCGCTCGGCACGCCCGACGGCGATTGGGAGATCGTCCAGTTCGCCGATGCGGTGCTGACCGGATCGCAGACCTATCGGCTCACGAAGCTGCTGCGCGGACGCCTCGGCACCGAACACGCCATCCGCTCGCCGCTGGCCATCGGCGCGCCGGTGGTTCTGCTGAACGAAGCCGTCGCCAGGATCGACGGCAAGCCTGCTGAACGCCTCGCCGCCCGCTTCTATCGGTGGGGACCGCAGGCGCTCGATATCGCCGATCCCGCGTGGCAGCAGATGACATTTGCCACGAAGGCCGTCGGCCGCATGCCGTGGTCGCCGGTGCAGATCGCGGGCGCGCGCAATGGCGGCGGCGATCTCACCATCACATGGGTTCGCCGCACCCGCTTCGGCGGCGTCTGGGCCGATGGCGTCGATGTTCCGCTCAACGAGGAAAGCGAGCGCTACGAGGTCGATGTGATGAACGGCGCGAACGTCGTCCGCACTTTTCCCGCGACCACGCCGATCGCCAGCTATTCCGCCGCCCAGCAGGTGGCGGATTTCGGATCGGCGCAAAGCACGATCTCGGTGCGCGTCTACCAGCTTTCCGCCTCCGTCGGGCGCGGCTGGTCGGGCGCGGCCATCATCTGAAAGGTCATCATCATGCCAACGCCGAACCTCGGCCTGCCCACGCTCGCGCAAGGGCAGGCGCAGAAGGAAATTGCCCACAACGACGCGCTGCTGCGCCTCGACGCTCTGGTGCAGACCAGCGCCAAGAGCCGGGCGCTGGCGACGCCGCCGGGAAGCCCCGCGAACGGCGACCGCTGGATCGTGCCATCCGGCGCAACCGGCGTCTGGGCGGGCCAGACTGACAAGATCGCCTTCTGGCGCGAGGGCGCGTGGGCTTATCTATCGCCCGTCGTAGGCTGGCGCGTCCATGTCGAGGACGAGCGCCTGACCGTCGTCTGGACCGATGGCGTATGGCGCGACCGGATTGTCGGCACCGCCAATGGCGGCGCGATACGCCTCGTGGCGCTGGAACAGGAACTGACGCTCACCGGCGCCTTCGTCGATGCAACCACCGCTGTGATCGCCGACCGCATGATCGTTCTGGCCGTCGCTTCGCGCACTACGCAGGCGATCACCGGAGCGACCTCTTACGGCGTCGGCGTTTCCGGCAACACCAGCCAGTTCGGCGGGTCGCTCGGCATCGCGCTCGGCTCGAACAATATCGGCGTGATCGGACCGACCGCCTTCTACGCCAACTCAGCCGTACGCGTCACCGCGGCGGGCGGCAACTTCACGGCAGGCCGCGTGCGCGTCGTGCTCTACGCGCTCGCCTTCGCCGCGCCGACCAGCTGAACGCGCCCACCATCACTCTTCCCGAAAACAAGGAGAAACACTGTGCCATCCACCGTCAATGTTGCGCCTGAAGCTCTGACGCTCACATGGGTTCTTGTCGGCAGTATTGTATTTGAACTCGTGGTCATTGGCCTCGCACTTGCCCGCGCCGCCTGGTGGCTTTCGGGCCGGTTCACCTCGATCGACGCGGGCTTCACCGCCACCGCCAAGGATATCGCCCAGCTGAAAGCCGAGATCGGCAATGACATTGCCGGGCGGCGCGCTGTCGCTGACGCACGCGGCGACATCGCGCAGATCAAGGCGACACTGGTCGAGTTTCGCGAGCGGATTGATCGTCTCGAAAGCAACGAGGATGGGCGCAAGCACGCCTGATCCGCCGCCTTCAACCCCAACCGCAACCCGACGATAAGCCCGCCCCCGGCGGGCTTCGTCGTTTCAGGAGGTCGCAATGCTGCCTGCCCAATACCGATGGCTCGAAGCCGAGCCCGGCCCGCGCATGATCATCGAAGCGCTGAAGCAATACGGTACGCTCGAAGCGCCCGGCAATGCCGAAAATCCGAAGATCATCGGCTGGCAAGGCGAACTCGAAAAGGCCGGTCTCGGGCGCGTCTATGCCGGCGTCTATCGCCACGACGCGATCCCGTGGTGCGGCCTGTTCATGGCCATCGTTGCCCACGGCGCCAACATCGAACGCCGCCCCGAACGCAATCCGCCGCGTCTCTATCTCGCGGCGCTGCAATGGGCGTCGTTCGGAAGGTCGGTTCCGAAGGGCGCTGCGGCGCTTGGCGACGTGCTCGTCTTTAAGCGCAAGGGCGGTGGGCATGTCGGCCTCTATGTCGGCCACGACGCCAGCGCCTTCCACGTTCTCGGCGGCAATCAATCCAATCGCGTCTCGATCACGCGGCTGTCGCGCAACCGGCTCGTGGCGGTGCGCCGCCCGGCCTATCGCGCCCAGCCCGCCAACGTCCGCCCCATCCCTCTCTCTGCGAGCGGAAGCCTCTCCGTCAACGAGGCCTGATCCAACCCACAACAGGAGTTTTCCATGAACACCATTCTTCAGTTTGGTGCGGGCTACCGCACCTACATCATCGCTGCCGTACTTGTGCTGGTCGTTGTCGTCGAGAAAGGCCTCGGCATCGACGTGCCGGGCGTTGATGTCGGCCCGGATTGGCTGACGCACGTCCTCGCAGCGCTTGGCCTCGGCACGCTGCGTGCTGGGATCACCGGGGCCAGCAAGTGACCGGCTGGATCGCCCTAGTCCTCATCGTCGCGGTGGTTATCGCCACCGCGACGATCTTCTCCGCCGACCGCAAGGCGGGCGTTGCCGCAGAGGCTGCGAAAGCCCTTGAGGTCGAACTCAAATCCCAGAAGGAGGCTTCCGATGCCAAAGACCGGATGCTTGAAGCGGGCGCTGCTGCTCCTCGTGATCGCGACGCTCTCGCTGACCGCCTGCGCGACGGCACCTTCTAGGCCGTCCGTTATCTGCCCGCCGGTTGCAGCCTACGACCGCGCCTTTCAGGCGCGGCTTGCCGACGAAATGCAGCGCCTGCCGCAAGGCGCGGCGCTAGAACGTGCAATGCTGGACTACGCCCGCCTGCGCGATCAGGCGCGGGCCTGTGACATCGAAAATAAGTAGAACCCAAAGACCGGGCAACAGCGATCAGACGCCGCCCCCTTTGCTGCCACCGATTTCCATCGGTTCGCGATGCGGCAGCCATTACCGGCGTCAAACGAGAATGGCGACTCGCTTGCTACGGCAACATTACATGTAGCGCGTAACTTTACACGCACCGGGCTCTTCTGTAGCGTTTAGAGAGTGATTCGACCGCGCTGAGCTGCCATGAATGATGCAAAAGCCACGCAAACCCAGACCGCTCTTCATCCAGGGCATTTTGTCCGTGCGAAACTTATTGAGCCTGAAGGGCTGTCCGTGAAAGACGCGGCGGCAGCATTGGGCGTTCATAGAGTTGCACTTTCACGTCTCCTGAACGAACAGGCCGCGCTTTCACCTGAAATGGCAGCCCGCCTCGAAAAGGCATTTGGATTTGATATGGTACATTTGATGCGAATGCAAAGCGAATACGATATTCGGGAGGCGAAGCTGAGGTTTCGAAAGATAACGGTTCCTGGACATGTTGCCGTCGACATAATTCGTGGCCTTGATGGAGCCGCTCTTCAAAAAGAACACGCAAAAAGAAACAAACGAAAAAGTGGCCAACGTGGGTAAGAATGGTATTTTTACTTCATATTACTGGCTAGGAGCGTAAAATGGGGAAAATGGCGCTCAGGGTCGTGGCTGGTAAGGACATCAGTCCACAGCTTCAAGCAAACCCATCCAGGTCGTTGGCTAGCAAGCCCAAGACCAAAGCCAATGCGGCCATGGCACCAAACATTGTTGACGACGACATCTTCCTGTCACCGGTCCTGCAAAGGAAGGCATACTACGCCGACGAGCGCACAATCATATTAAATATGGATGTTTCGGAAGCTCTGCAGCTTATGAAGAACGCGGGAATGATGGTGAACTGCATCGTCACTTCACCACCGTTTTACGGACAGCGGGACTACGAAGTTGACGGCCAGATAGGTCTTGAAGAACATCCGTCCTTCTTTATCGAGAAACTTGCCCAGACTTTCGATGCCTGCCGTCCCATTCTTGCCGCCAACGGCAGTTTGTGGGTCAATATTGGCGACACCTATTGGAGTGGAAAAGGCGAGCACAAGAGTGGCGAGTCAAAGCAGGGCGCGCGCCGCTTTGGCCTGCGGCCCCAGGACAAGAAGGGCGATGGCAAATGGTGCGTTCCAAAGCAGTTGCTCTTGATACCGCACCGCTTTGCCATCGCGATGCAGGACCAAGGTTGGACCGTTCGAAATGACAATGTCTGGCTGAAGCCGAATCCCATCCCCGATCAGGTACGAGATCGGTGCTCGACGTCACACGAATACGTTTTTCATTTTGTGAAAGACCGCTGGTATTACTTCAACAAGGAGCCGGTTGGCCGGCCGACAGACACAGGCTCGGTTCTTCCGCCGCTTGACACATGGGAGGTGCCGACTGTGCGCGGCCTTCATCACGGTCACAAGGCGCGTTTCTCCGAAGAACTCGTTCGCATCCCAATCCTCGCAACCACACCCACACGCGGCGTTGTCCTTGATCCTTTCGCCGGTAGTGGGACAAGTCTCGTATTCGCCCGCAAGAACGGATTCCGCAGCATCGGTATCGATATCAAGAAGGACTTCTGCAAAATGATGGTTAAGAATATTGAGAAGATCGGGAGCGGGGCCGTCTAGTGGCGATATTTCTTTCGGCGAAGAGGATTGAGCGGGCGATCGGCCAACTGGGCGAATCGCGCGCAAAGCGCACGCCGCTGTTCGATTTCATGATCGTCAAACGGACAATGGCGATCAAAGGCGCGACAAGTGTCGCCATCGCCGAGTCCGAGCCGGCCTTCATACAAGCGCTGGAAGAAGTCGGCGCAGCCGGACTTGGCAGAGACGATCACTACTATTTCAATCCATTCGCGCTGCGGGAAGCGGACAAGACCGGTTACCGGCCGCGCCGCTACCGGTCGAATGGAACAAACTCGACGATATCTGGAACGCCGTGGCGGGACGTCATCGTTCTAAGTAGCGGCTCGCCTAGACAGGCAAGTCTGGCGTCCGGCTACGATACCCACCTGGCTGGGTTGGGCCTAACTGCCAATAAGGCTAAGCCCCTTCCCAACCTCACCGAGGCGGCCGTCTGGTATTGGCGCGGTCAGGACCTTAATAGCTTATTGACGGGAATCGCCGATGCCTCCGGCCGCCTGAAATGTCTCACCGACGAGTTTGTAAAGAAGGTCGGATTTACCGCTGCCGAGACTGCGGCGGTGTTCGACAAGACCATTGACGCCAGCGCGACAGACGACGGCGGTCCGTTTGTGTCGAGCCAGCCGGCCCCGCAAGACTATCTCCCGGTGAAATCCTTGCCGGTTGGCGTTACCAGGGCGGAGAACCCCGCCGAAGTTTCGTTCGCGCTTGTCACCGCTCTTGCTGCCAAGAATTTTGTCATACTGACAGGGCCTTCCGGGACGGGCAAGTCGCGAGCGGCCCTGAAATTAGCCGAGGGCTTGCAGCGCCTTCATGCTGATGAGGTACAGGGCTCGATCTTCGAGCTAATATCGGTGGGGCCGGACTGGACCTCACCAAAGCGGTTGTTGGGCTTCCGCACGCCGTTTGGGAAAGAGCGGAAACTTCCGGACGGAACCACGTCGCACGAAAGCTACGAGATCACGGACGCCATTCGTCTCATTCTCCGTGCGAGCCATTCCGATGCAGCCGATATTCCGCACTTCCTGATCTTCGATGAGATGAACCTTTCTCATGTGGAACGGTATTTCGCGCCCTTCCTTTCTTTGATGGAGGCGGCAAACATTCTCGATGCGGAAAGCGGCATCTCGTTGCTCGGTGCCGACGACTTGAAGCTGATCGCGGCGGTACTCGAAACCGATAGCCCGGGCAGTCGCGAGGCCGAGGCCGCGACTGCGATGCTCAACGACGGGCGCGATTTCATTCTTCCGCCCAATCTGTTTTTCATCGGTACGGTCAATGTTGATGAGACGACTTATATGTTCTCACCCAAAGTTCTCGACCGCGCGCATGTGATTGAACTTAATGCCGAGCGACCAAGCGCCTATCTTGGATCGACTACCCGCACCGAACCCGGAGGGACTGTTGAGGTTGCCCAAGCCGATGTTGCGCTAAAGCGCGGGATCGATGCGCGTGAGAGTCAAAAATACGCTGTGGCAAATCCCGCGACCATTCTCGATTCGCTGACGGGTTCGGGACTCGCAGCGGCCGACATCGACACGATCCGCGCCGCCGTGGTGACGGCGCTTGACGGCACATACGACCTCGTTTCGCCGGTAGGCTTTGCGTTCGGCTACCGCATCTCGAAGGAAGTGTTCATCTACATGACGGAGTGGATGCTGGCCAAGCACAGTGCTGGCGGCGACAATGCCGCATTGCTCGCGGCCTGGCACGACGCGCTTGATTACGCGCTACTGCAAAAGGTTCTGCCGAAGATTCACGGAAACAGGAGGGCACTTGGCGATAGTCTGCGTGCGCTCTCTGCCTTCTACGCAGGCAACGATTCAGGGTCGACTCCAAGCGCTGGCTACACATTGGGGCTCGGCACAAAGGTTGAGATACCTGCGGCGCGCAAGCTGACCCTCACGGGGGCCGCAACTCAACTCCCGTTATGCCGACAGAAACTCGACACCATGCACGACCGCTTGCAGGCGACCGGCTACGTGTCTTTCGTAAGCTGACACATGGTTGTTCCCCTCCATCGAGCGCGATTCTCTTGGGGGGCAAGAACCCACCTCGACCTCGAATGGTCCAAAGGCAGCGGCAAACAGCTTCCCTTGCCGCCCGCTGCCCCGCAACTGGTCATGGCCGAGGAAGAAACCGATCCAGATCAGCACGCCGCACGCGGAATTCCCGCACTCTGTTGGCGCGAGGATAGTCCCGTTCTTTTTGAGCGATTCCAGTTGCGGGAGAACACCGAATATCTTGTCGATATAACGTTGCCGAAGCGTATCGCCGATCTGCAACAAGGTATGCCGTACCCGAAAGGCTGGCCGTTTGGAGAACGACTAGCAACCGTGTTCCGGATCGATCCACCTCGCCGTTGGCGCGATAACGCCGATGGCAGTACGACCATTTCCGGTCTTTTGCGCTTGCGCGGGCATGCCGGCATTCTCGACCTGAGCCTTGGTCAAGAAGCGCCCCTCATTGCCGAAGTCGTTTGCCGCAAACTCGGCTATCTCGATGAGTTTCGCGCGTTGCTCGACGAAGTAGCGGAGGAATTTTCTGAACTCCTCCTTCAATATGACAGCCCGATCAGCGCGTCGTTCAACCTCTCCGACCTGACGCCCGAAACAGAAGCGGCGCTCCTGTTCCAGATGCGCCATATCATGACCGACCGCAATCTGCCGGTCGCCCTCGATGAAATCAGGCGCTCTTTTCATTCGCGGCTCGATCAATGGCGCGGGACCGAAGACATCGGCGCCGTGCAAGAGCCCGACGTTGCCGCCTTTATCGAGGAACTTGACGCGTCTATTCTTATAGAAGGCGGCCCTTACGCGCGCCTTTTCCTCGGCTACAGCCCGCGCCAATTTCCAGTCATCGAGGCGCGCGAGACAGCCGACACGGCCGAGAACCGCTACGTCAAATTCTTTCTCGAGGAACTGCTGCTTATCGCGCAGAGGCTTGCGGCGAATCTGGCCCGCAATAAAAGGGCCGCTTCACTGCGCGAGGTAGAAAGCTGGATCTTCGTCCTGGATGAAGAGCTGTCTTCCGACCAATGGCGACAGGTCGGGACGTTCCGTAGCTTTCCTTCAAACTCCCAGGTGCTCCAAAAGCGACGCGGCTATCGTGAAATCTTGAAATTCGAACTGTCGCTCAGAATGAGCCTCGAACTGCCGTGGAAGCGCGCGGGACAGCTGGCCGACGGACTGATCGGCGATCTTCGCCCCGTCAGCGAGCTGTACGAGTATTGGTGCTTCTTCCTGTTACGTCGCTCATTGGCAGAACTCGCCGAGGCGGAACTGCCGGGCGACGGCTCGCTGGTCGATGTTACCGATGACGGCTTGCAGGTCCGGCTCCTTCGCGGCAAGCGCAGCCGGATCAGCTATCTGTACAAACGGGACCGCAGCCGCACCCTCAAGATGAACCTCTTCTACAACCGCGTCTTTCAGCGGCCTACGCGCAGCCTTTCCGCCTGGCACGGCAGCTACACAGCTCGCTTCGATCCGGACTACAGCATTGAAATCATCGTGGAGGGCGACGGCATTCTTCGCCGTCATTGGCTTCATTTCGATGCCAAGTACAGACTGGACACCGTTGATCTTGAGGGCGTTTCAGTTGCCGACAATGTCGACGACGATCTGGACGCCGACTATGAGGCCGAATTGGCGCGCGTCTATCGACAGGATGACTTGTTTAAGATGCACACGTACCGGGACGGCATCCTGAGCAGTCGGGGGGCTTACATACTATTCCCCGGTGACGGCACATCCCTCAGACTCACTGGACCGCGCAAGAACCTGTTCGTGCGACACCCCTCCGCGTTCGACGGCAGCCCGGCATACCTGTTTCCCGGTGTCGGCGCATTTGACCTCTGCCCCGGTCGCGATATGGGCCAGCGGCCGATTATTCAGGAGTTTCTGAAAGGTATCCTCGACGCCGTATTTACGGACAAGCCCTACCTGGAGGAGGAGGGACTTTTCTAGGGGGGTAGAATCATCACCGTTGAGACATCTGCGTTTCTGAATGGCCCCAAAAACGGACACAGTGCGGACACGAACGAAAACCCCGCTGGCGAGAGCCAGGCGGGGTTTCGTGTAACTGATTGATATGATTTTGGAATTTTGGTTGCGGGGACCAGATTTGAACTGATGACCTTCAGGTTATGAGCCTGACGAGCTACCGGGCTGCTCCACCCCGCGATAAACTTTTGCGCGGCTTTTCAGAAAACCAAAGTGAACGGTCAACGCCGTGGGGCGCTGATCGATCCTCCCGGAAGGTTCCTGAGAAGGCTGCCCGTGGGCTGATGCCCGGGGCGCGAGGGGTGTGTACCAATGCCCGGGGGGTTTGGGAAGGCCCGTGACGGATATTTTCAAGATATTATGACGACCGGAACCCGATGCGGTTGCCCGATGCCCCTGCTCCTGCAAGACTTCGTCAAAATCGGCCCAAATCCAGACAAAAGGCCGCAACAGGTGGAGCGCATCATGGACCAGCCGTTGAGCGGATTCGGCGGCAACGCCCTGCAGGACAGCTTTCACCGGATGCTCGACCGCTCCCGAGCCGAAGCGCCGGCGACGCTGGAGCAGCGGCTCGACAGGCTGGCGCGGCTCCGCAGTGTTCTGAAGGACAATGAAAAGCGATTCGAGCAGGCGATCTCCGCCGATTTCGGCCATCGCTGCGCGATCGAGACCATGATCGCCGAGACGCTCAGCCTGCTCGGCGACATCAAGCACACCAGCAAGCACATCAAATCCTGGATGGCGCCGCGCAAGGTCGCGACCCAGCCGCAATTCTGGCCGGGCAAGAACCGGCTGATCCCGCAGCCGCTCGGCGTGGTCGGCATCATCGCGCCGTGGAATTATCCGTTGCAGCTGACGCTGGCGCCGGCGATCGGCGCGCTGGCCGCCGGCAACCGGGTGATGATCAAGCCGAGCGAATTGTCGCCGGCGTTCTCGGCTCTGTTGCAGGAAACAATCGCCGCAAAGTTCGACCCCGCCGAGATGATCGTGACCGGGATCGAGGACGGCGTCGCCGAGGCGTTCGCGAAGCTGCCGTTCGACCATCTGATGTTCACCGGCTCCACGCGGGTGGGCCGGATCGTCGCAGAAGCCGCCGGGCGTAACCTCACGCCGGTCACGCTCGAACTCGGCGGCAAATCCCCGACCATCGTCGACCGCTCCGCCGACCTCGACGAGGTGGCGCCGCGGATCGCCTACGCCAAGCTGATGAATGCGGGCCAGACCTGCATCGCGCCGGACTATGTGCTGGCGCCGCAAGACATGGTCGAGGCACTGGCGGCAAAGATCCGCGACGCGATGCAGCGGATGTTCGGCTCCGATCCCGCCAACAAGGACTACACCTCGATTGTCGCCGACCGGCATTATGCGCGGCTGAAGGGCCTCGTCGACGACGCTGCGGCGCGCGGCGCGCGGCTGCTGCAGCCGGCCGCGGCCGACGATGCGGCGTGGCAAGGACAGCGCAAGTTTCCGCCGACAGTGGTGCTCGGCGCCACGCCCGACATGAAGATCATGCAGGAAGAGATCTTCGGCCCGCTGTTGCCGATCCTCGGCTACGAGGATCCGGCCGAGCCGATCGCCTTCATCAATTCACGCGACCGCCCGCTGGCGCTGTACTGGTTCGGCAAGGACGAGGCGGCGCGCGACGAGGTGCTGGCGCGGACCGTGTCCGGCGGCGTCACCATCAACGACTGCCTGGTGCATTTCGCCCAGGTCAACCAGCCGATGGGCGGCGTCGGCGCATCGGGAACGGGCTCCTATCACGGCGAATGGGGGTTCAACACCTTCACCCATCTCAAGCCGGTGTTCTATCGCTCGCCCTATAACCGCTTCGCCGATCTGTATCCGCCCTATGGCGGCAAAATCGCGCGGCTCGCGAAACTGCTGCGCTGGATATCCTGATCTGACGACCCGCCCGGCCAACGAGCCGGCGCGGCCAACAACAACGACACAACAAAACATTCGGGAGTTGAAACGGTGACGGACACGTATGACTTTGTCGTGGTCGGCGGAGGCTCCGGCGGTTGCGCCGTTGCCGGCCGGCTGTCGGAAGATCCGGGCACATCGGTGGCTGTGCTCGAGGCCGGCGGCACCGCGGACAATTGGGTGGTGAAGACGCCCTACGCGCTGTCGCTGATGGTGCCGGGCAAGCTCAACAACTGGCACTTCGAGACCGTGCCGCAAGCCGGCCTCAACGGCCGCATCGGCTATCAGCCGCGCGGCAAGGGGCTGGGCGGATCGTCGGCGATCAACGCCATGGTCTATATCCGCGGCCACAAATGGGATTACGACCATTGGGCCGAACTCGGCAATGCGGGCTGGTCCTACGAAGACGTTCTGCCTTACTTCAAGCGCTCGGAGAACAATTCCGACTTCAATGGCGCGTATCACGGCCAGAATGGTCCGCTGCACGTCAACAGGCTCCGCACCGACAATCCGGCGCACGACATCTTCCTGCAGGCGGCGCGCGAGGCGCAATTCCGAATCCGCGACGACTTCAATGGCGAGGAGCAGGAAGGCCTCGGCCTGTATCAGCTCACCCAGCACAATGGCGAACGTTGGAGCGCGGCGCGCGCTTATGTGCATCCCTATATGACGAGGCGGCCCAATCTGCGCGTCGAAACGCAGGCGCAGGCGACACGCATCCTGTTCGAAGGCGGTCGCGCGGTCGGTGTCGAGTATCGCCAGAACAACGAGACGCGGCAGGTCCGCGCCCGCCGCGAAGTGATCGTCGCATCCGGCGCATTCCAGACGCCGCAACTGCTGTTGCTGTCCGGCGTCGGCGACGGCGCCGCGTTGAAAAACCACGGCATCGCATCGACGCATCATCTGCCGGGAGTCGGGCAGAATCTGCAGGACCATCCCGACTTCATTTTCTCCTACATGTCGGACAGCCCTTACTTTACGGGCACCAGTCTCACCGGCATCGGCCGGCTGCTGTCGAGCATCGGCCTGTATCGCCGCGAGGGTCGCGGCCCGCTGACGACCAATTTCGCCGAGTGCGGCGGCTTCCTGAAAACGCGGCCGGATCTCGACATTCCCGACATTCAGCTGCATTTCGGGATGGCGATGGTCGACGACCACGGCCGCAAGCGGCACTGGGGCACGGGCTTCTCCTGCCACGTCTGCCTGTTGCGGCCGAAGAGCCGCGGCCGCGTCGGGTTGACCAGCGCCGATCCGCTGGCACCGCCGCTGATCGATCCGAATTTCTTCGGCGAGCCGGACGATCTCGAGGCGATGGTCGCCGGTTACAAAACGACGCAGCGGCTGGTGGACGCACCAGCGTTGCGCGCGCTGCAGCAGAAGAACCTATTCACAGCGGACGTCCGCACCGACGACGACATCCGCGCCATCCTGCGTGCCCGCACCGACACCGTGTATCACCCCGTCGGCACCTGCAAGATGGGCGCGAACGATCCGATGGCGGTGGTCGATTCACGGCTCAGGGTTCACGGCGTCGGGGCCTTGCGCATCGTCGACGCCTCGGTGATGCCGACCCTGATCGGCGGCAACACCAACGCGCCGACGATCATGATCGGCGAGAAGGCGGCGGATATGATCAGGGAGGAGATGCGGGCGAATTGACGACGTCGCGGTTGCGGCGGCGTCATTCCGGGGCGCCGCGCAGCGGCGAACCCGGAATCCCGAGGTGCTCTGAACTGCGGGATTCCGGGTTCGCTCACTGCGTGAGCGCCCCGGAATGACACCCGAGAGCCCGGAATGACACCGAGAGGTGATGCTGGTAGCTACGCCAACAAGAACCCGCCATCCACCGTCACCACACTTCCCGTCATGTAGCGCGACGCGTTCGAGGCCAGCAGAAGGATCGCGCCGTCGAGGTCGGATTCGTGGCCGACGCGTCGCTGCGGAATGCCCTTGATCAGTTTCTCCCCGCCAGGCGTCGACCAGAACGCGTGGTTGATGTCGGTGTCGATGTAGCCCGGCGCCAGCGCGTTGACGCGGATGCGGGCGCTCGCGAGTTCGAGCGCGAGGGCTTTGGTGGCCTGGATGATGCCGGCCTTCGACACCGCGTAAGGCGACAGGAACTTCATCACGCTATCGCCGAGCACCGAAGCGATATTGACGATGTTGCCGCCCTGCTGCCGCGCAATCATCCGCCGCGCGACCTCGGTTGCGAGGAAGTAAGCCCCCTTGAGATTGGCGCCGATCACGGCGTCCCAATCGGCTTCGCTCTGCTCGACCGCGAGCTTCTCGACCGCAATGCCGGCATTGTTGATGAGCACGGTGACGGGGCCGAGCGCGGCCTCGCCGCGATCGATTGCCGTCGCCATCGATGCGAGATCGGTGACGTCCAACGGCACTGCGACGGCGCGGCCGCCCTTGTCCTTGATCTCCTGTTCGAGGCTTTTCAGCTTGTCGATCTGGCGCGCGGCGAGCACGATGCCGGCGCCGCGCTCGGCCAGCACGCGCGCGAACTGGCGGCCGAGCCCTTGCGATGCGCCAGTGACCAGAACGATTTCCCGGCTGACGTCGAACAGTGGATCCATGCTGCGTTTCCCATCGATGAATTATGCGATGTCAATCACTTATCACGCCCGACCCGGTTGGCTAGAGTGCGGTCGCCGACCAGTCAGGCATCGAAGCACACATCGGAGAGTGGAACGTGGATCTGGGAATCAAAGGCCGCCGCGCACTGGTTTGCGCATCGAGCAAGGGATTGGGACGCGCCTGCGCCGCCGCGCTTGCGGCCGAGGGCGTCCATGTCACCATGACGGCGCGCGGAGCCGAAGCGCTGGCACAGGCGGCCGAGGCTTTGCGCCTGGCCTACCCCGATGTCGAAATCCTCGAAGTGGCCGGCGATATCACCACGCCGGAAGGCCGCGAGGCCGCGCTGAAAGCCTGCCCGGAGCCGGACATCCTGGTCAACAACGCCGGCGGGCCGCCGCCCGGGGATTTTCGCAACTGGAGCCGCGCCGATTGGATCAAGGCGCTCGACGCCAACATGCTGACGCCGATTGAATTGATCAAGGCGACGGTCGACACGATGATCGCCCGCAAATTCGGACGTATCGTCAACATCACCTCGGCCGCCGTGAAGGCGCCAATCGATGTGCTCGGCCTGTCCAACGGCGCGCGCACCGGCCTGACCGGATTCGTCGCCGGCTTGTCGCGCAAGACGGTGCGGCACAACGTGACGATCAACGCGCTGCTGCCGGGTCCATTCGACACCGACCGGCTGCGCGGCGTTTCCGCAGGTCAGGCCAAGGCGTCGGGCGTCCCCGTCGAGCAGATCCTTCAGACGCGGATGAACGAGAACCCTGCCGGCCGCTTCGGGGATCCCGAGGAGTTCGGGCTGGCCTGCGCGTTCCTATGCGGCGCACGATCGGGCTATATCACCGGCCAGAACATCCTGCTGGACGGCGGTGCATTTCCCGGCACGCTGTGACGGACCGGCCAGCGCCTGGTCAGGATTCTGGCGCCGTCATCACGATCCGAACGAGGTCGGTCGCATTGCGCGCGCCGAGCTTTTTCATGATGTTGGCGCGGTGATACTCGATTGTGCGGGGGCTGATACCAAGCTGCCGCCCGGCTTCCTTGTTGGTGTTGCCGGACGCGAACAGTTCCAGCACTTCACGCTCACGCAAGGTCAGCGGCTCCTTGCCCGGGAAAATATACGACGGCGCCTTGACCGCCTTGCCCGACACGCTTCGCCGTGAATACGCGTCGATCGCCTCCTCGACGCGGGTGACGATCTCCTTGCCGCGGAACGGCTTCTCGATGAAGTCGAGCGCACCGTTCTTGATGGCGTTGACCGCCATCGCGATATCGCCTTTTCCAGAGATCATGAATATCGGAGCCGGATAATCCTCGGCGTGCAATTCGGCGAGAACGTCGAGCCCAGAGCGTCCCGGAATATGGACATCGAGCAGAATGCAAGCGGGGCTGCGGCTGCGAGCCACCGTCAGGAGAGCATCGCCATCGGCAAAGCAAACAACCTCGTAACCAGCGGCCGACAGCACGATCGAGAGCGTTTCGCGCACGGCCGGATCATCATCAACGACGAACACTTCCCGTCCCGACGATTTCTCATTCATCGACCGATCTCCACAAAGCCTGCGACAATGACAGGGCCGCCCCGGCCCGTAGTTTTACGAATACCAAACTAACTCCCAGAACGCACCAAATCGTTACAATAAACGCTGGAAACTCCAAATACCGGCAGCGCTCTGTCTCCGCGACTACCAGACGCCCCCCGTGACATCTCTTCACATAAAATTCACGATGGAGAGATTCATTCGATCTGTCCGGACGTTTACGCACCGCTCATTAGTCTCTGAAAATACTACGAAATGAAACATTGCAGCCTCCATTAGCATTATGCACCAGATTCAAGCAAGCGAACGAGCCCGGCCGTGTAGGTCGCGCGTGGATAACTGGAACGGCCGATCAAGCCGTTTGTTGCTCGGCTTGCTAGCTATTTTGGCAGCCACGACGCCGGCTGCAGCGAAACTCGACTATCCGATGCGCGCCATCACCGTGATCGTGCCGTTCGCCGCAGGCGGCCCCACTGACATCGTCGCACGCATCGTCACCGCCCACATGGCGAAGACCTTTCGCCAACAGATCATGATCGAGAACGTCGTCGGCGCCGGTGGAACCACGGCTGCCAGCCGCGCGATGCGCGCCGCGCCAGACGGCTACACACTCCTGATCGGCCACATGGGAACTCACGGGAATGCCGTCGCGGTCTATCCGCAGCTCGCCTACGACCCGGTCAAGGACTTTGCGCCGATCGGACTTGTCATCGAAATGCCTTCGCTCGTCCTCGCGAGGGCGGACCTGCCTGCCCAGAATTTAGGCGATCTGGCTCGCTACCTGAACAATCACTCCAAGCTCACCACGATGGCCCACGCCGGTATCGGCTCGGTCTCCTACGCAACGTGTACGCTTCTGAACTCGATCATCGACGCTCATCCGGCAACGAAAGCATATCAAGGCACCGGCCCTGCATTGCAGGCGCTCATGGCCGGGCACGTCGATTACATGTGCGATCAGATCGTCAGTGCATTCCCTCGCATAAAGTCAGGAGACGTCAAGGCGCTGGCGATCGTGTCGCCGCGGCGCAGCCCGGTGCTGCCAGACGTGCCGACCGCGACCGAAGCCGGAATCGGGAATTTCGCAATCACGGCGTGGAACGCACTGTTCGCGCCGAAAGGCACGCCGCGGGAACTGATCGATCGTCTCAACGCTGCGCTCGGCAGGGCGCTCGACGATCCCGACGTGCGCAAGGAGTTGACCGATCTCGGCAGCGAAGTGCCATCGGTCGAGGAACGCAGCCCAGCTGAGCTCGCCAAACGAGTCGAGAGCGAGGTTGCGCGATGGACCCCAAGTTCGAAGCCACCCCCCGTGGGCGGCGAACGGGTGGCACAATGACCGGACATGCGAAGTCGAGCCGCCCGAACCTCCGACGCTCGCAGATTGCCCTCCGACTGATCTCCGCCGCGCTGATCGTGTCGATCGTCAGTACCAACCTGATCTTCCTCAGCGACCTTCGCGAGAGCACGTTGCGAACCACCGAAGCAAATCTGAAGCGGTACAACCTGACACTGGCCGAAGAAGCCGATCGCTCGTTCAAATCGCTCGACCTCGTTCTATCGAGCGTCAGCGACTACCTTGCCCGTCGCGGCGTCACGGACAGCGACTCCTACCAACGCACGATGTCCGATCAGGAAACTCACGCCTTACTCAAGGAGAAGGTCACCGGCCTGCCTCAGATTGACGCCGTGACGATGATCGATGCAAAGGGTAAACTGATCAATTTTTCCCGCTATTGGCCGATTCCCGACATCAACGTCTCTGATCGTGATTACTTCAAGGCGCTGAGCAGCGACGAAAACCTCGAAACCTACATTAGCGCGCCGACGCAGAATCGCGGCAACGGAACCTGGAACATCTATCTGGCCCGGCGACTCAACGATCCCGACGGCAACTTTATGGGCCTGCTACTCGGCGCGATGTCGCAGCGCTATTTCGAAAACTTCTTCGCAGCGACCGCGCCCGAGTCAGATACGAACATTTCGCTTGTCCGCAACGACGACCTGGTACTCGCCAGCTACCCACATTCGGCAAAGACCGGCCAGTTGAAGGCGGACGGCGGGCGGCGGGCGCTACAGGCCGGTGGCAGCCTCCGTGAGACCAACGAGGATGGGCATAAAAGTCACAAGACAATACTGCGCTCGGCACGAATGCTGCCGAACTATCCGGTTTTGGTGACGGTGACGCTGAACGAGGAAAGCGAGCTACGAAACTGGCATGGAATGGCGAAACTCCTGCTGGCCATGTCGATCATCAGTGGGCTGATCATCCTCACCGGCAGCGTCGCCATCGCACGCTGGTGGAACAAGCAGGCACTCTACGCCGAGGCCGCCGAGGCAACCAGCGCTTCGAAGTCGAACTTTCTGGCGATGATGAGCCACGAAATTCGAACGCCGATGAATGCGGTGCTCGGCCTCGCCAGCAATCTGCTCGAGACCAAGCTCGCCCCGGAGCAGCGACGGGCGGTCGAAGGCATTCATTCCTCCGGAGACGGTCTGCTCAAGATTCTCGATGATATCCTCGAGTATTCACGGCTCGAGGCCGGTCGCTTGTCGATCGAACTGATCACTTTCTCACCGATCAATGTGGTTAAGCAATCATTGGATATGATTGGCCCACGCGCAGCGGCAAAAGGACTCACCATTCGAACGGACCTGAGTGACAACCTACCGCAGGCGCTGATCGGCGACCCCGGACGCATTCGCCAGGTCCTGCTCAACCTGCTTTCGAACGCAGTGAAATTCACCCCGTCCGGCACCATCGTCGTCGCCGTAAATTGCGTCTCCGACGATAGATCGACGGCACGCATTCAGTGGACCGTCACCGATACCGGGATTGGTATCGATCCCGATAAGATCGAATCATTGTTCGACGATTTCGTCCAGGCCGACAATTCGATCCGCCGCCGGTTTGGCGGATCGGGACTCGGCCTTGCGATCAGCCGCCGGCTGATCGAGCAGATGGGCGGGAGCATCAACGTGACATCCACGCCGGGGGTGGGATCGTCGTTCAACTTCACGCTGGCACTCGCGATCACGAGCGACGTCGCCCCGAAGGAAGAGTCCCCGACCGGCGTTACGGATCTGCACGCGCGCATCGCGGCGGGCGGACGGCCGTTGCGGCTGCTGATCGTTGACGACAACCCGACCAATCGGGCCGTCGCGGTCCAGATGCTGAGCGAATTCGCAATCCAGTGCAGTACTGCCTGCGACGGTACTGAAGCCGTCACCGCAGCGACACGGTTCGAGTACGACGTCATCTTGATGGACATGCGGATGCCCGAAATGGATGGCCTGGAAGCGACCCGCTCCATTCGAGCCAGGGGCGGGCCACTGGCGACCGTGCCGATCATTGCGTTCACGGCAAATGCATTCGCCGAGGATGAACAAGCCTGCCGCGATGCCGGCATGAATGACCATGTCGCCAAGCCGGTCCGCAAGAACGCGCTGGTCAGCGCCATTTTGAGCGCGCTGCCGCCTTTGCAGGCTCCCGACGCGGCAGACGTCGGTTTGCCGCTGGTTGCATCCGGACCGACGCGATCCGGCGACGTTGGCCGCGACATCGAAGGGCGTCCGGACGTCGGGTCCGTTGCTTGTCCGATCGAGTCAGCACCGACTGCCCGGCTCTATGTCGGAAAGGCCGCCTTCGCCCATCTGGTCGCCGAAATCGGCGAGCAGGCGAGCCTGGACGTGCTCGCTGTATTCGTCCGTGATGCAGAGGCGAAGCTCGGATTGCTCGATGCGCTCAATGTCGCCACCGATCGCCGCAGGATCGAGCGCGAAGCCCATTCGCTGAAAAGCGCAGCAGGCACATTCGGACTTGATCAACTGGCTGGCCTTGCCCGCGACCTCGAGCGTCGCGCGCCGGAATTGTCCGAAGCGGACTACGTAGTGCTGGTGGCTCAAATCAAGACTACCTTCGCAGCCGCACAGCGGGCTCCAGTCGGCGACGACGAGCTCGTCGAGTTCGTCGCCTGACGCCGCAACGCAGTGTGCGGGATCTGCAGCCCGTTTCTCAGTCCGTTCGCTCAGGCTTGATGACGCTCTGAAGTAATTGCCAGCGAGTGCTGGCGGTTCCAATGGCGGCACCACTCATCGAAGGCATCACGCCTCATGGCGCGAGCGAAACCGTACCCCTGACCGATATCGCAGCCGAGTTCGTCGAGGGCACGCCAGGTTTCGGCGTCCTCAATGCCCTCGGCCACCGCTTTCATGTCGTACTGATGCGCGATCGCCACCGAAGCGGAAACCACCTTCCACATGTCGGCATCAGTCAGGCATTCCTTCACGAAGGACCGATCGATCTTGAGTTCGCTGAACGGCATTCGTGCGAGCGCCGCCAGCGACGAATAGCCGGTGCCGAAATCGTCGATCGAAATTCCGACGCCCTTGATCCGCAGCCGCAACAGGACATCCATCGCGCGGGCGATATCGGTCATCGCGGTGGATTCGGTGACCTCGATGATCAGCGCTTGCGCCGGGACGTCGGCTTCTTCCAGTTCCTTTTCGATCTCCTCAGGGATCGAAGTGTCCGAGAGCGGCGTCGCAGACAGATTGACAGCCACTTCGAACGAGCGGTCGAGTTCCAGGAAGTGCCGGGCCATCCGCACCGAATCGCGAAGCATCTGCAGAGTGATTGACTTGATCAGTCCACTTTGCTCGGCCAACGGAATAAACTCATCTGGGGCGACAGCGCCGAACGTTGGGCTGTCCCATCGTGCCAGAGCTTCGCATCCGACCACCTGTCCGGTCGCAAGGTGGACCTTCGGCTGAAACGCGGGATACAGTTCGTTGCGCTCGAAGCCGCGCAGGAGATCTTCCGAAGTGATCGGTCGCGGCCTCTGTGTCGGTCCGGGGCGCAAAGATCCCTGGTTGCTCGCCTTCAAGATCAGCGCCTCGCGAAGCGAGGCAAGGTCGATCGGCTTCGGCAGCGAGACCGCGTCCACAATGCCGGCGGCTCGCGCCATGCGGACAGTCGCGCTGAGAATCCGCCGATCGCAGCCGCTGATCACGATGACCCGTGGCGCCCTTCCGTGGTCGGCGATCAGGCGCAACAATTCGACGCCGTCTCGATCGCCGAGCGAGAGATCAATGGTTATGAAATCGAAGCCACCGGAGACAATCTGATCGGCGGCCGCCTGAAAGCAGTTGGCGAACATCGGCTCATAAGCGAGCCGGCGGCAGAGACTGCTGATAACTGCTCCCTGTAACGGGTCATCGTCGACGACAAGAACGCGGGTCGGCCGCGCCAAATCTGTCATACCCGTCATTGGTAGGTCCCGTTGTTGGTGTTCGTACGATTAAGTCACGCGCAACCCGAAGCGACACGTTAGTCGCCTGTGCTGAACGAAGTATTTTACGAATACTGGACGGGCTTATTCGCGGATGAGTGTGGTTACTGCTTTCTCGACGACGATCAGGATTCCAGCCGGTCCTCACGACCGCCGCTCGCCCGGCCGGGCTTACTCTTGGTCTTCAGGAAGCGAACATCGATTTCCGATCCGTTGACCCGGATCAATTCGCAGCGGCGATATGCCAATCCTGTTGAAGAAAGCAGAAGGAAGAATTCCTTGAGATTGAGACCCTCGATCGATCCCTCGAGTTCCAGTTCGGCTTCGAAGTTCGACACCGCTTTCAGCACGCAGCTTCGCCGCCACGTACCGTCGATCCCCATGATCCAGACGTTGTAACCACGCCCGAATGTCACGCGATCAGATCCGGTATTCTCACTCGTCAAGCCGATTTCCTCCTATCGGCCGACCAGACTCGCCGGTTTCAAAGCACTTGCGCCAATGCCCGGCGCGAGCGAATGCGAAGCTCCAGTATTCGGCAGGTACACGCCACGGCGTTTCGGACAGACCTTGTAGCTATCGGTCAGGCCGACCACCGTCTCGGCCGCGCCCAGGAACAGGTAACCGTCGGGCTCCTGCGCTTTCATCAGCCGGTTGAAGATGTCCGATTTGGTCGCTTGATCGAAATAGATCAGCACGTTGCGGCAGAAGATCACGTCGAACTTGCCGAGCGGTGCGAAGTCCTGCAGCAAATTGAACTTCCGAAACTGCACCATCGAACGGACGTCGGCATTGAGCTGCCACATCGGACCGTCCTGCTTGAAATACTTGACAAGCAACTGAATCGGCAGGCCACGCTGAACCTCAAACTGGGAATAGAGCCCGGCTTTGGATTTTTCGAGCACCTCGGGCGACAGGTCCGTGGCGACGATCTCGATCCGCCAGCCGGTGAGTTCGGCTGCCTTCTCCTTGAGGATCATCGCTAGCGAATACGGCTCCTGACCGGTCGACGAGGCGGCGCACCAGATCCGTAAACTACGTCGTCCGGCGCGGGCCTTGATCAGTTCGGGGACCACACTGTCCTTGAAGTGATCGAACGGTGTCTTGTCGCGGAAGAAGAACGTCTCGTTCGTCGTCATCGCTTCGACCACATCGTGGATCAGCGGCTCCGAACCAGCCTTCATCTTCTGCACGACCTCGCTGATGCCCGCCACGCCGATCTTGCGGGCCAGTGGTAGCAGGCGACTTTCCAGCAGATATTTCTTGTCCGCAGACAGCAACAGGCCGGACCGGTCTTTCAGCACTTTCTGCAGATACTCGTAGTCGAGCGGGGTCATTTGGCCCTTCCTGTAGGGTTCGCGCGTGACGGACCACGTCGATGGACGGGCGATCGATCTGCACGTCCTGTCATCGTATCGACCTCACACGGCCATCGGCTGTTCAGTCCCACCGGCGATTGCGCCGGAAGAACGGTTGGAAGGCGCCCCGGCGGCCCCGCGATCGGCGCCGCCTCGCACTGAGACATCATGCATTCCCAAGCACCTTTTCTCGATCTTCCGAGAGTCACGGGACAACGCCCCGTCGATCCCGGAGTTCGCGTCCTGACAGCTCTAGCTGTGATTGACCTTCACTCTCGTTAATTTTGGCCCTCGTAGTGGTACCAGCAATGAGGGCGTCCCGCCCCAACCATACGTTGTAGATCAGCCCGTTCGTCCACTGCCGAGGAGCTTCCCGACCCGGCCTTGCGTTGTTTGCCGGCGCGCGCGATCGCCGGGCTGCAGACGGCTCGCGAGAATGCGCTGCCGTTGAAACGTTCCGCGCAATCTCTTGCTTCGCCGCCCCTCCTTCTCGACGGCCGAGGCTGCGGCAGACGAGACCTCCTATGTCCGAGGGCACAACGATCGAGCGCAGGACGCGCAACTCAGGCGCACATCCGCGCTCAACCTAATACCGCCGGAGGGGACTGGAATGGTAGCAGGCGGGCGCTCAGCCGGTACGATCGAACCGTGGACCGCAAACCTCGCCCCATGAGTGAACAATCGGCAAGCCGGCAACGTTGCTTCGGAGGTTGGCCAGCGAGATCCGTAGAGCAGCAAGGTCGATCGGCTTTGGGAAACTCTGCAGAAGGTCCATCCCGAGCGAACGGGCGAGAGCCCGCGAGGCGCGGCGGCGTTCCGAGTCCATCCCGCTGATCACAATCATCGGGCCGCTGTAGCGGGCGTCAGCCATCGCCCGCATAACGTCGGCGCCGTCACCGTCATCGAGCATGAGGTCGAGAGTCACGCAGTCGAAGCTCCGATCACGGAACAAAGCGATACCCTCGGCGCAGGAGGCCGCGTGGGTGACCGTATATCCTGCCTTTTCGGCGGCGCCGGCAATCAACATGCGCTGCATCGGGTCGTCGTCCACCACCAGGAGATTCAGCAGCCCGAGCAATTTGTCGGCACCGATCTGCTGATGCGCTGCGACGTGTTCGCGCGTGTCCATCGGCCCGCTCCTTCGATTTGGGTTCCGTATCGCAATCCTTATCGGCCGCAGAGGAACCGTCCGTTAATCCGGAGCCGGCAACGCGGCAGTCGCGTAACGCGGCTGCTCGATTGGTTGATGCTGGCTTACCTGTTCGGCGACGATTTGAGCAGACGGCGCGCGCAACGCCACCTCAGCCTTGCCAGCTCCAGTCGCGAACCTCGGGCATGTCGTCGCCATGTTCGCCGATATACAGCTTGTGCCGCTGCATCGTCGCCCAGTATCGCGCGGTCGCCGCCTCGACCTCTCCAGCGAGACGCGGGATCCGGCGGATCGCGTCGAGGGCCAGCCGGTAACGATCGAGATCGTTCAGCACCACCATGTCGAACGGCGTCGTTGTGCTGCCCTCTTCCTTGTAACCGCGGACGTGAATGTTGAAGTGATTGCGTCGCCGGTAAGTCAGCCGGTGGATCAACCACGGATAGCCGTGAAACGCGAAGACCACGGGCTTGTCGACGGTGAAAATCTCGTCGAAGCGCTTGTCGTCGAGGCCGTGCGGATGTTCGGAGCTCGGCTGCAGCACCATCAGGTCCACGACGTTGACGACCCGAACGCGAATGTCGGGCACGTATTCGCGCAGCAGCATCACCGCCGCCAACGTCTCCAACGTCGGCACGTCCCCGGCGCAGGCCATCACTACATCGGGATCGCCCTCGTCATTGCTCGCCCAATGCCAGATTCCGGCGCCGGCCGAGCAATGCCTGACCGCGGAATCGATGTCGAGCCATTGCCATTCCGGCTGCTTGCCTGCGACGATGAGATTGACGTAATTGCGGCTGCGCAGGCAGTGATCCGCCACCGACAGCAGGCAGTTCGCGTCCGGCGGCAGATAGACCCGGACGACGCTCGCCTTCTTGTTGACGACATGATCGATGAAGCCCGGGTCTTGATGCGAGAGGCCGTTGTGATCCTGGCGCCAGACGTGGGAGGTCAGCAGATAATTCAGCGAGGCGATCGGGCGCCGCCACGGAATCGCGTCGCACGCCTTCAGCCATTTGGCGTGCTGGTTGAACATCGAACCGACGATGTGAATGAACGCCTCGTAGCACGAGAAAAAGCCGTGACGTCCGGTCAGCAGATAGCCCTCGAGCCAGCCCTGGCACAAATGCTCGCTCAGCACTTCCATGACCCGACCGTCGGGACCGAGCGCGACGTCGACATCCTCGATCTCCGCCATCCACTCCTTGTCGGTGACCTCGAGGACCGCGTCCAGGCGGTTCGAGGCTGTCTCGTCGGGTCCGAACAGACGGAAATTCTTGGCGTCGAGATTCGACTTCATCACATCGCGCAAGAACGCGCCGAGCACGCGGGTGGCCTCGGCCTTGACCGTCCCCGGCCCGGATTGGGTCACGGCATAGTCGTGGAAGTCGGGCAGCGACAGCGGCTGCAGCAATTCGCCGCCATTGGCGTGAGGATTGGCGCTCATCCGGCGATGACCGGTCGGCGCCAGCGCCGCCAGATCGTCTCGGAACTTGCCGCTGGCGTCGAATAGCTCCTCCGGCCGATAGCTGCGAAGCCAGTTTTCCAGAAGCTGGACGTGCGTCGGGTCCTTGAAACTTGCGATCGGCACCTGGTGCGCGCGCCAGGTCCCCTCGATCTGTTTGCCGTCGACCTGCTTTGGCCCGGTCCACCCCTTCGGCGTGCGCAGGATGATCATCGGCCAACGCGGCCGCACGGTGACACCTTGATGGCGTGCCGCAGCCTGGATCGCGCGGATATCGGCCAGTGCGCGCTCCAGCGCCGCGGCGAGCGTATGATGCACAAGCTTGGGATCATCGCCCTCGACCACGATCGGCTCGTAGCCGTAACCGCGCATCAGATCGGTGAGCTCCTGCCGGCCGATCCGCGCAAGAATCGTCGGATTGGCGATCTTGAAACCGTTGAGATGCAGGATCGGCAGCACCGCGCCATCCCGCGCCGGGTTGAGAAACTTGTTGGAGTGCCAGCTCGTCGCCAGCGCTCCCGTCTCGGCCTCTCCGTCGCCGACGATGCAGGCGACGATCAAATCGGGATTATCGAAGGCCGCACCGTAGGCGTGTGCCAGCGAATAGCCGAGCTCGCCGCCCTCGTGGATCGAACCGGGCGTTTCCGGCGAAACATGACTCGGCACGCCGTTCGGCCAGGAGAACTGGCGAAACAAACGCTGCAGCCCATTGCGATTGCGTTCGATCGCCGGATAGCGCTCAGTGTAAGAGCCTTCGAGATACGAATTCGCCACCAGACCCGGGCCGCCATGGCCCGGCCCGATGATGTAGATCATGTCGAGGTCGTGCGCGCTGATCAGTCGGTTAAGGTGGACATAGAGCAGGTTCAGCCCCGGGGTTGTTCCCCAATGCCCGAGCAGGCGCGGCTTGATGTGCTCGATCCGGAGCGGTTGTTCGAGCAGTGGATTGTCCTGAAGATAGATCTGTCCGACCGACAGATAATTAGCGGCCCGCCAATAGGCGTCCATCTTCTGCATCAAATCATCGGACAGCACGTCAAACATCACAAACTCCGCCTCTGCATTCTATGTCACCGCGCGATGCGATTAGCACCGCTCGAATGAGACCTGTCGCCCTTCGCTGATTTTGACACACGACGCGCGTGATGCCTTCGTTCGTTGGCATCGACAGGATCGAAACAAGTGTCAGCAAATCCTGACACTCGAGTCGCTCGCGAACGCGACGCAATGCGAGGACAACGACGATTGTCGAACGCTATCCTCGACTATTGGGTTGTTGGGATTACGGCGCCGAAACCATGATGACGGCGTTTGACGTAGATCAACCTTGACGTCGCTTCTTCTTGATTGGGATCAATGTGCTTGACCTTCAAGCACGGAAGATGCCGCCCGTTAGCGCGGCGGAACTCCAGAGGCCGACCATGTCTGAGTCCCAGCTTCGTCAAGACATCCTTGACGAGTTCGAGTTCGATCCGAGCTTCAACAGCGGGCACATCAATGTCACTGTTGAAGGCGACGTGGTGATCCTCACCGGTCACGTCATCAGCTACGCCGAGAAACTCGCGGCGATCGCAGCGACGCGTCGCGTCAAAGGTGTGCATGCGATCTCCGAGCACATCGACGTTTGCTACCCATTCACCAAGACCGCCGACGACCAGATCGCGCAGCGCGCATCCGACATCCTCGACTGGAACATTTTGGTGCCGGCGAATTCGATCGAGGTTCAGGTCGAAGACGGATGGCTGACGCTGAGCGGCACCGTTGACTGGTACTACGAACGAGCCGCCGCCGAGGACGACGTCCGAAAGCTCGCCGGCGTCGTCGGCGTTACGAACGATATCGTCATCAACAATCCCCTCGGCGACCATTCCTGTATCCGGTCTAAACTCGAATCCGCACTTGAGCGCCACGCCGAGATCGCATCCAAAGGCATTCGCGTCACGGTGAAGAACGGCAACATGGTCGTTCTGGAGGGCCGCGTCGATACCTGGGACGAACGTCGCGCTGTTCAGAACGCCGCGTGGTCGACACCCGGCGTAGCAGCGGTTGATGACCGTCTGATGATCAACTGACTGAACGTCTCCACGTGGAGACGCCCGAAAGCCAATCCCTCGACACGACGATCGTCCTGCCTGGACCGCCTCAGTTGTCCTGAGACGCGGCATGTTTTCCCGATGTCCGCACCTGCGCGGCGACGGCGGAGCGGACGATCGTGACCGTGCAGTTCGCTTCGCTGGCGACCTTCGCCGAGACACTGCCGGCGAGTGTGCGCAACACCGAATTGCGGCGCGCGCCGATCAGAATGTGATCGACGCGGCTCGCCTGCGCGAATTCGAGGATCGCCGAGGCCGGATCGACCGCCTCGAGCACATGCACGGTGAGACGAGCGTCATCGAGCTTCAACGGCTCAGCCCAGTGCCGCAGCGCGACCAGACGATCGACATGCTTGTTGTGTCCGTGCTCGTCCAGCGTCCGGTCGATCGTCATGCGGCCGAGCTTCAGCACGTTAAGACAGGCGAGCCGCGCGGACGGCAGCGTCGCCAGGATGCGCCCCGCTGTGCTCCGCAACTCCTCGTTCAGAGCTGCCGCACCTTCCGAGACGTCGATCGCGACCGCGACGATCGGGGCCGACGCGAGGTGCGCCGCGAGCGTCTCCTTGCGCGACCGCGTCAGCTCCTTGTTGAAGCGGCGGCGAAGCACCGTCTTCAGCGAATCGCGCTTCAGCTTCTCCGAGCGGGTGGTGAGTTTGACCTCTGTGGGATGGGTGAGATCGAACACCAGTTGCGCGGCCGTTGGGTAGCGCCAGGCCGGCTCGATCTCCAGACAACGCAGCACGATTTCCTGTAGCCAGGGCGGATAGTCCGGTCGCAATTTGCGCGGCGGCGCCGGATCGCGCCACAGCCGCCGGCGCATCCCGTACATCGTCTCGGTTTCGCCGAACGGACGGACGCCGGTGGTGAAGAAGTAAAGCAGCACGCCGAGGCCGAACAGGTCGCTGCGCGGATCGTTGCGCACCCCGAGAAGTCGCTCCGGCGCCATATAGGGCGCGGTGCCGAACGGCAGCCGGAATTCCTCCTGCATCAGGTCGGGCAACTGATCGCTGCAGGCAAGCCCCATGTCGAGCAGAACCGCCTCGCCACTTGGCCGGAACATGATGTTGCTGGGTTTGATGTCGTGGTGGATCACATGCTGGCGATGGAGATCGGCAAGCGCTGCGGCGATCTTCGCCGCGATCCCGACGGCCTCGTCATCGGACAACGGCAAATCAGGCAACCGCGACAGCAAAGGCTCGCCGGCGATCCGCTCCATCACGATGTAAGGCTGCGTCGAAAAATCGGCGAGTCCGACGAATCGGGGGACATGCGGCCCACTCAGCCGCGGCATCAGCATCTGCTCCATCTCGAAGCTGACGATCGCGGCGGGATCTTCGCCCTCGCCCATCCGCGGAATCTTCATCACCATGGGCGTCGGATCGTCGGCGCGCCGGACCGCGAACAGGGACGCCATGCCGCCGCGATGCAGCGGACCTTCGATGATATAGCCGTCGACCACCGAGCCGGGCTCGAACGAGTGGCGATCCATCGCGATCACCGCCCGACGAGCAGGCGCTCGGCAAGCCAGATCGGCAGGCCGTTGTCTCGAATCCGGCGGACCGCGCCCTCGACGTCGTACGGCACGCGGCAATAGGTCAGTTCGCGCTTCTCGGTATTGTAGAGCGCATAGGCCGCCGCAGGATTGCCGTCGCGCGGCTGGCCCACCGAACCCAGCACGGCGTGCCATTGCCGGCCAGGCAACAGATGCACCGGGACGTCTGCGGTCGGCACGAAAGTGGTCATCTTGCCGGTGACCGACAAAGAATAAAGTGCTGGCTTGTGGACGTGGCCGCAGAACGTCACATGCGCCGCGACGGACTGCATGCTGCGCGACGCGATCGCAGTGTCGGTGACGTAGATCCAGCTTTCCGGCCGCGTCGCTTCGGAATGGACGTAAAGCAGGCTGCCGGCCTCATGCTTCATCGGCAAGCCTGCGAGAAACTGGCGCTGCGCGACGTCGAGCTGACCGCGGGTCCACTCGATCGCCGCCTCCGCCTCGGCGTTCATCTGCACTTTCGGATTGCCGATCGCGCTGTCGTGATTGCCGAGGATGGCGATCGCACCGTTGTCGACCAGATCGATCACGCTGCTGACGGTCCAATCCGGATCGGCACCGTAGCCGACATAGTCGCCGAGCAGAACGAACTTCTCAGCCCCCTGCTCGCGCGCCTTGGCCATGCACGCTGTGAAGGCCTGCCGGTTGGCATGAATGTCAGCAAAAAGCGCAAGCAGCACGTCCGACCTCCCGCTTCCTTGACCCGCTCTTTGCGAGCGGATGTCGATTGTTGGCACGTCACGCCCGGAGGCATGAAATCGCGGTCTTGGCAGTCGTTTTCAGTGCTGCCGTTCGGACCGGCGCGACCCAGTCATTATAACATCTTTGATCCATCGCAACCGCGTCGCACTCCTTGATCTGGCGCAATGGGATGCAGAACGCCGGTGAGTATATCAGCACAATAGTTGCGTTGGAGGCGCTCATGTCTGCATCCGGCAATCCTAGCATCAGCAACGCGCCCGTAACCGATGTCGTCGCCGCCGTCGTCCGAGAATGGGAAGAGATCACTGCCAGCCCGGGCGAACTCGAAGCATTCGGCCGCGCAATGGCCAACATGGTGAAGGATCTCGGCCTGTCCCCCTCCGAGGTGCGCGCGCTCGCGACCAAGGGAAGCAGCGCCAAGGAGCTCCCCTGCCTGCTCGACGCGCTCGGTATCAGTATCCGTGCGCTCGCGGAAAAGGACCCGATGTTGCTCAACGATCTGCGGCGAACCTGCGCGATGTGCGAGCACAAGCGGGAGTGCAACGACGACATCGTCGCCGGCACGCTGCTGCAATCGTATCAGCGCTACTGCCTGAACGTCGACTCGCTCAGGGCGCTCCAGCACGACGCCAACTTTGCTGCGGAGTCTTGATACCTGCCGACAGGATCTAGACGCCGCCCCCTACGCATCCCGGAGAGGCCTGAAGCAAGTGTCTCCGGCTTGCGATCCGCCGTTCGTTTGATCTGCGTCAACAATGGTTGACACTGCGTATGTCATCGTTTCTTGACAATCATGGGAGATTAAGTCAGTGCGCATCCTGCTCATACACCCGAATTATCATTCCGGTGGCGCCGAGATCGCCGGCCACTGGCCCCCGGCGTGGGCGCCGTATCTGGCGGGCGCGCTGAAGACAAACGGGTTCACCGACATCAAGTTCGTCGACGCGATGACGGAGGATCTTTCGGAAGATAAGCTCGCCGCGATCATGGCGGAGTACAAGCCCGACCTGGTCGGCGTCACCTCCATCACGCCGTCGATTTACGCGGCCGAGCAGACGCTGAAGACGGCCAAGCAGGTCGATCCGAAGGTCGTCACCATGCTGGGCGGCGTGCACGCCACCTTCATGTATCAACAGGTTCTGACCGAAGCGCCGTGGGTCGACGTGATCGTGCGCGGCGAAGGCGAAGAGATCGTCGTCGAGCTCGCGCGTGCGGTCGAGTCCGGCCAGTGGCAAGCCAATCGTGCGGAGATCAAGGGTCTCGCTTACACCGAGGGCATGAACGGCGAGAGCAAGATCGTCGCCACGCCGGCCGCACCGACGGTGAAGGACCTCGACGCGATCAGCCCGGATTGGGGCATCCTCGACTGGACCCTTTACAAATACATCCCGATGAACACCCGCGTCGCGATCCCGAACATGGCGCGCGGCTGTCCGTTCACCTGTTCGTTCTGTTCGCAGTGGAAATTCTGGCGCGACTATCGCGTTCGCGACCCGAAGAAGGTGGTCGACGAGATCGAAGAGCTGGTGAACAAGTATCAAGTCGGCTTCTTCATTCTGGCCGACGAAGAGCCCACCATCAACCGCAAGAAGTTCATTCAGTTCTGCGAAGAACTGATCGCGCGCGGCCTGAACAAGAAGGTGCAGTGGGGCATCAACACCCGCGTCACCGACATTCTGCGCGACGAGCAGCTGCTGAAGTTCTACAACGAAGCCGGCCTGATGCACGTCTCGCTCGGCACCGAGGCTGCGGCGCAGCTCAAGCTCGACCTGTTCAACAAAGAGACCAAGATCTCCGACAATAAAAAGGCGATCCGCCTGCTGCGCGAAGCCGGCATCGTCGTCGAAGCCCAGTTCATCGTCGGCCTCGACAGCGAAACGCCGGAGACGCTGGAAGAAACCTATCGCATGGCGATGGACTGGAAGCCGGATCTCGCCAACTGGTCGATGTACACGCCGTGGCCGTTCACGCCGCTGTTCAAGGAACTGAGCGACAAGGTCGAGGTGTTCGACTTCGCCAAATACAACTTCGTCACGCCGATCGTGAAACCGGCGGCGATGGAGCGCGGCGAACTGCTCGACCGGGTGATGAACAATTATCGCCGGTTCTACATGTACAAAGCGTTCTTCTCCTACCCGTGGTCCGGCACCGGACGACGACGACGTTACCTGCTGGGCTGCCTCAAGGCGTTCCTGAAGGCCGGATTCGAGCGAAAGTTCTACGATCTGGGCCGGGTCGGCTATTGGGGGCCGCAGTCGAAGAAGAAGGTCGACTTCCACTTCGACACGACCCGCACGATCGCCGACGCGCAGACCTCCGACTGGGAAGCCAACGCCGATCGTTCGCGAAAGTCGGCGGCCTCGCAGATGGCGATCGTCTCGGCCTGCGGTGGCGGCTCCGAGCAGATGTCGGAACCGAGCAATTGTGAAGTCGCCAAGGAAGCATTGGCGGAGACCGTAACCAGCCGCATGGTGGACAACGCCAATGAAGCAGGTTCGCACACCCGCCACTGACGCCGGGACCGGTCCGGCAGTTGCCGAGATCGGCCCTAACGCGGTCACGCAGTTGATCACCGCCCTCGACGCGGCCGGCCTTCAGCCGGCCGCGAGCGAGATCTTCTCGGAGGCGGCTGCGAGCGACTGGCTGGCGCATCCGCCGACCGCGATGGTCGACGAGCGCCCGGTCGCGGCGATTCATCGGACGGTCCGCAGACTGCTGCCGCCGCAGCAGGCGGCGGCGATTCTCGACGACGCCGGGCGCCGGACCGGCGACTATATCCTCGCCAACCGGATTCCGAAGCTGGCGCAGACGGTGCTGAAAATCATGCCGGCGCCGATCGCCGCGCGAATGCTGACCAAAGCAATCGGCGCTCATGCCTGGACATTCGCCGGCTCGGGCAAGTTCTCGTCGCGCGTCGGCAAGACCGTCGTGTTCGAGATCGCAGCCAATCCGCTATGCGCCGGCGAGCACGCCGACCATCAGGTCTGCGTCTGGCACGCCGCCGTCTTTCAACGGCTGTTCCAGGTGCTGGTGTCGCCCTATACCAGGGTGACCGAAACCACCTGCGGAGCCCGCGGCGACGACTGCTGCCGCTTCGTCGCGGACTGGACCACCATTCCGGACGCGGCCAACATTTATGCGACCCGGCGCTCGACCTCGATCGCCGGCAATTCCGAAACCCTTTCCGCGCGTTGATCCGCGGACGATGTGAGAGAAACGCCAATGTCGTCTGCCCTCGACAAATACGCCAAGAGCTCGGTGCCGCGTTACACCAGCTACCCGACCGCGCCGCACTTCGCCAACGAGTTTCCGGAATCCGTCTATCGCGGCTGGCTTGCCCAGCTCGACACCGACGAGCCGATCTCGCTGTATCTGCACGTGCCGTTCTGCAAGCAGATGTGCTGGTACTGCGGCTGCAACATGAAGCTCGCGTCGAAATACGGGCCAGTCGCCGACTATGTCGAGAGCCTGATCGACGAAATCGATCTGGTCGCCGACGCGATGCCCGGAACCCTGCCGGTGCGCCATCTGCATTTCGGCGGCGGCACTCCGACCGTCATTGAGCCCGAGGACCTCGGCGCGATCATGACACTGCTGCGGGAACGCTTCGAGTTTGTCTCCGACGCCGAAGTTGCGATCGAAAGCGATCCGCGCACCCTGACCGACGAGATGGCCGCGAAGATCGGCGAGCTCGGCTTCACCCGCGCGAGCTTCGGCGTCCAGGAGTTCGACCCGAAAGTCCAGGCGGCGATCAACCGTATCCAGCCGCCGGAGATGGTCGCCCATGCGATGGCCCGGTTCAAGGCGGCGGGCGTGCAACGGATCAATTTCGATCTGATCTACGGCCTGCCCTATCAAACCGCCGAAGACCTGCGCAGCACTGTCGAGCAGTGCGTCGAAATGAAACCGGACCGGGTCGCGCTGTTCGGCTACGCGCATGTGCCGTGGGTCGCCAAGAACCAGCGGATGATTCCCGACGACTCGCTGCCCAAGTCGGATTTGCGCTCCGAGCAAGCCGACGCCGCGGCGGACGCGCTGGTCAAGGGCGGCTACGTCCGGATCGGGATCGATCACTTTGCGCTGCCCAATGATTCTCTGGCGATCGCCGCGAAGACCGGCGAGTTGCACCGCAATTTTCAGGGCTACACCAGCGACGCCGCACAGACCCTGATCGGGATCGGCTCGACCTCCATCGGCCGTACGCCGAGCGGCTATCTGCAGAACATCAGCGAAACCGGCGCCTGGGCGCGCGCCGTTGCGGCCGGCAAGCTGCCGGTCGCGCGCGGCCACACGCTCACCCAGCAGGACAATCTGCGGGCGCATGTGATCGAGCGGATCATGTGTGACGGCAAGATCGATCTCGCCGCGGCAGGTCGCGCCTTCGGCTATGCCGATGATTGGTATGCGCCGGAAGAGGAAGCGCTTGCCGACCTGCAGCGCGATGGCGCCGTGGTCTGCGATCATGGCAAGCTGACGCTGACGCCGGAAGGTATCCGGCTATCGCGCGTGGTTGCCTCGGTTTTCGACACCTACCTGCGCAATTCGTCGGTCCGGCATTCGGTCGCCGTCTAAAAAACGGCCCGTTTTGTTCGGCAACGCGCGCTTCGGCGCGCGTTGCCATTTTTGATCCAGGTCAATCCAAATCGGCCGCATCAGGTGCATAAGTACCGCTAGCGGTAATATGCCAGCGAAATTGGCGCTTTCCATTAACGGAAAATAGCTCATGCGGTTGGCCGCACCGCCCATAGTCGTAGATCGTTAATTGCCGACGCGTATCGCTGTCGATGATCTGACCGATCGGGGTAACAACAATGAACCAGAAACTCAAAGTCACCGACGATATGGTCGCCAAGGCCACCGCTGCTTTCCGTGCCGCTGGCGGCCGTGACGATGTCAGCCTTCGCGCCGCGCTGGAAGCCGCGCTCGCCAACGAGACGTTCTCGGTCGGCGACGAGGTGACCGCCCATGGCAGCGTTACTGGGATCATCCTGTCGATCAGCGACGACGAGGCGCTGATCTCGTGGTCCTGCCGCGGCAAGACGACGACGAAATTGTCCGACCTCGACCACATCGATCAAGCCAATTCGGTCTCGGCCGAGCACTTCGCCGCCTGAGGCGCCTGTGATGCGCTGGCCGCCGCGCTGATGCGAAGCGCGGTTGGTACGTGCGCGAACTCGATCGGCCGCAGCTGATCGTTGATCTACGTCAATCTCCCGGCCGCTCGCGTTTGATCCAATGCGGATCAAACGCAGTAAGCAAGTCGGGAGGATGTCATGCAGATCCAGCAAATCCACCACGTCGCCTATCGCTGCAAGGACGCCAAGCAGACGGTCGAATTCTACGGCCGGGTGATGGGTATGGATTTGATCGGGGCGATCGCCGAGGACAAGGTGCCCTCGACCAAAGCGCCCGACCCCTACATGCACATCTTCCTGGATGCCGGCGCCGGCAACATTCTGGCCTTCTTCGAACTGCCGAATTCGCCGCCGATGGGCCGCGATCCCAACACGCCCGACTGGACCCAGCACATCGCGTTCCAGGTCGAAAACATCGACGCGCTGCTGAGCGCGAAGCAGCGTGCCGAGGCCAACGGCCTCGACGTGGTCGGGCCGACCGACCACACCATCTTCAAGTCGATCTACTTCTGGGACCCAAGCGGCCACCGGCTCGAAGTCGCGGCCTGGACCGCAACGCCCCAGCAACTCGCGCAGATGAAGGATGTCGCCCATGCCATGGTCGACGAATGGGCGGAGACCAAGAAGCCGCCGCGCCATACCGCCTGGCTGCACCAGAAGGAATTCGCCGACGCCAAGTGACCAAACTCGCTGCAACGACCGAGTGAACCATGAGCCAAATGGTGCTCGCGGCGAGAGTAAGTCACGTCCCCTCGCTGATGCTGTCGGAAACCGATGAGAGTCCGCTGCGGCCGGCGCGGTGCAGTCGCTGCGCGAATTCGGCCGACGGGCGAAAGCGCGCGAGTCACATCTTTCATGGTGTTCGACCCCCACGGGCTTGAACGAGCCGCGGTGCCGGGCATTGTCATTGATGTGGGAGCCGAAGTTGGACTGGCTAGCGACTGCCGTGGCCGTCGAGCTTGACAAATCGCGCTCCCGGACGGCGAAATCATTGCGAACTTCGCGTGATCCGCTGCCTTGGGACGGGCATGACCGATTTCCGAACGCTGACCTCGATCCATCTTGCGATTGCGCTGGCCGCAGCGACCCTGCCGTCGCAAGCGCAGGCGGAGTGGTGGTCGAGCCGCGCACCGGTCGACTACGAGGATTGCATCGAGACAGGCGAGAAGGCCGCAGATGGCAAGGACGCCAAGGCGGCTCTTGTCGCGCAATGCGACGCGAAATTCGCGGGCCGGCGCAAGCCGGGCGGCGGCTACAGCTATTTCGACTTCATGCAGAACCGCAGCTTCGACATCGCCGGGCCGAACCCGACCGCCGAAGAATTGCGCAAGATGGACGAGCACTACACCGAATTTCTCGACCAGCGGCGCAAGACCATCATCGCCGCAGCGTTCGCAGCCAGACAGCAACAGATCGCAGCGCTAACGCAGGACAAGGCGCCGGCCGAGGCTCGCCCGATCGTCAAGCCGCGATTGGCTGTGGATAAGCCGCGTTCCGCACCTGCGAAGCCGCCTCCGCCGTCCGAGAAGACGCGCACAGGCGACAAACAACGGCCGGTGCAAATGGCCAAATACGCCTGCAACAACGACCCGCTGTCCTGCGGCTGGACCCAGCTGTCCAACGGCATCACGGCGGTCAAGAAGTCGCTGTTTGGACCGCCGGCCAAGAAGAAGCAGTTGAACTGATCGGTCCATTGTTCGACCGCAACGTGGTCGCCTCTGGATCGTCTCGGATCAACGGCTGGACCGCTGGATCACCTCCATCAGCTCGGCGATCTTCTGGCGCTGATCGGACTTGTCGCCGCTAGCGATCGCGTGTTCGACGCAATGCGCGACGTGATCTTTCAAGACCTCTTCCTCGACCCGCCGCAACGCTGCGCGCACCGCGGAAATCTGCGTGACGATGTCGATGCAATAGCGGCCCTCATCCAGCATTTTGGAGATGCCGCGCACCTGCCCCTCGATCCGGCCGAGGCGCTTCTGACAAGATGCCTTGATGTCTGACTTCATCGCACTTACATACCCCTACACGGTATCGGTTTCAAGAACCACGGAGACGCAATATGCGGAGCATAGAGCAAGCGGGCAACGGCTCTCCTGGTGAAAAATCAAATTGTTGTTCCGGCAAAGCGAGCGACACCGCTCAGCAAGCCGCAGTTTCGTCCTGCTGCGGTGGCGACCATGAAGCCCCCTCACCTGCGGTCGCGAAGGTGATCGATCCGGTCTGCGGCATGAGCGTTGACCCGGCCACCAGCCAGCACCGTTTCGCGTATCGCGGGATCACGCACCATTTCTGCAGCGACGGTTGTCTGACGAAGTTTGGCGCCGATCCCGTTTCCTATCTCGACAAGTCGAAGGCGAAGCCGGCGCCGGTGGTGCCGGAGGGGACGATCTACACCTGCCCGATGGATCCGCAGATCCGTCAGGTCGGCCCGGGGAATTGCCCGATCTGTGGCATGGCGCTGGAGCCGGAACTCGTGTCGCTCGATGCGCCACCGAACGCCGAACTGATCGACATGACCCGCCGGTTCTGGATCGGGCTCGCACTGGCGCTGCCCACGGTGGTTCTGGAAATGGGCGGCCACCTCGTCGGCGGCCACGGCCTGATCGATCCGACATTGTCGAACTGGATCCAGCTCGCATCCGCAACGCCCGTGGTGCTGTGGGCAGGCTGGCCGTTCTTCGTGCGCGGCTGGCAGTCGCTGGTTACGCGCAACCTCAACATGTTCACGCTGGTCGCGATGGGAACAGGCGTCGCCTATGTCTACAGTCTGGTAGCAACGCTGGCGCCGCAACTGTTTCCTCCAGCGCTCCGGAACCATGGCGGCGCCGTGCCGGTGTATTTCGAAGCCGCCGCGGTCATCACCGTGCTGGTGCTGCTCGGCCAGGTGTTGGAGCTGCGCGCCCGCGAGGCGACCTCCGGCGCGATCAAGGCGCTTCTCGACCTCGCGCCGAAGACCGCGCGGCGGATCGAGGCGGACGGCGCCGAGCAGGACGTCGAAATCGCCAGCCTCGCTGTTGGCGACAAGCTTCGCGTCCGTCCCGGCGAGAAGGTGCCGGTCGACGGCGTGATCCTCGAAGGCCGCTCGTCGCTCGATGAATCGCTGCTGACCGGCGAATCGATGCCGGTCACACGCGAGGCCGGCGGCAAGGTGGTCGCCGGCGCGCTGAATCAGTCCGGCGGCTTCGTGATGCGCGCCGATCAGATCGGCCGGGACACGATGCTGTCGCGGATCGTGCAGATGGTCGCGCAGGCGCAGCGGTCGCGCGCGCCGATCCAGCGTATCGCCGACCTCGTCGCCGGCTGGTTCGTGCCGGCCGTGGTACTGGCCGCACTTGCGTCTTTCGCCGCCTGGGCGACGTTCGGCCCCGAGCCGCGGCTGACTTTCGCATTGGTCGCCGCCGTGAGCGTGCTGATCATCGCCTGCCCCTGTGCGCTCGGCCTTGCAACGCCGATGTCGATCATGGTCGGCGTCGGTCGCGGCGCCCAGGCCGGCGTCTTGATCCGCAATGCCGAAGCACTCGAGCGGATGGAAAAGGTCGATACGCTGGTGATCGACAAGACCGGCACGCTGACCGAGGGCAAGCCCAAGGTGACCAAGATCGTCGCCGCGGCCGGCTTCGATGAGACCGACCTGCTGCGGCTTGCATCCAGCGTCGAGCGCGCCAGCGAGCACCCGCTCGCCCATGCGATCATCGCCGAGGCCAAGGATCGCAACATCGAGCTCGCTCCGGTCGAAGCATTCGATGCCCCGACCGGCAAAGGCGCGACCGGCAAGGTCGCAGGCAGAACATTGGTGATCGGCAACGCCGCCTACCTCGCCTCGCTCGACATCGACACAACAGAGCTGCGCGACCAGTCCGAGCAACTGCGCGCTGACGGCGCCACCGTCGTCAGCGTCGCGATCGACGGCCGGCTCGCAGGCCTGTTCGCCGTCGCCGACCCGGTCAAGGCTTCGACGCCCGAGGCGTTGAAGGCGCTCGCCGCTGACGGCCTCGCGGTGATCATGCTGACCGGCGACAACCGCACGACGGCGAACGCCATCGCGCGGAAACTCGGCATCGCCAATGTCGAAGCCGAAGTGCTGCCGGAGCAGAAGAACGCGGTCGTGGAAAATCTGCGCAAGCAAGGACGCGTCGTTGCGATGGCCGGGGACGGCGTCAACGACGCCCCTGCGCTGGCCGCGGCCGACGTCGGCATTGCAATGGGAACCGGCACGGACGTCGCGATGGAAAGCGCCGGCATCACGCTGCTGAAAGGCGACCTGCGCGGGATCGTCCGCGCGCGACATCTGTCGCGGGCGACGATGCGCAATATCAGGCAGAATCTGTTCTTTGCCTTCATCTACAATGCGGCGGGCATCCCGATCGCGGCCGGCGTCCTGTATCCGAGCTTCGGCCTGCTGCTGTCGCCGATCATTGCAGCGGCGGCGATGTCGCTGTCGTCGGTGAGTGTGATCGGCAATGCGCTGCGGCTGCGCACCGCCCGATTGGAGTGATTGCTTGTTGCGACTGATAGCGGCCCGCGGCCATTGATCTAACGCAAGGATCGACGCGCGCCGACCACTATCTTCCGCCTTGGATTTTTGCCGCAGCCGCGGTGTTTCCGGTCAGCGAGCAGTCGAGGTCAGCCATGTCACGAATCATTGAACTGCTGCACGAAGAGCACCGCAACATTGCGAAGCTCCTCAGTGTGATCGAGCGTGAACTCAGCGTGTTCGACCGTCGCGAACGGCCTGATTACGAAATCTTTCAGGCCATCATCCAGTACTTCAAGGAGTACCCGGAAGCCTGCCATCATCCCAAGGAAGATGTGGTCTATCAGATCCTCAAGGAACGCAATCCGGCGGTCGCCGGCGCTGTCGGAGACGTCGAGGCCGAGCACGAGGTCGAGGGCGAACGCCTGGCCCGCTTCGCCAAGGTGGTGGATGACGTGCTGGCCGACCAGGAACTGCCGCGCCAGACCTTCCACGCTGCTGCGCAGGATTTCCTCGAGCATCAGCGCCGCCACATGGCGAAGGAAGAGCAGTTGCTGTTCCCGGCCGCGCTGGAAACCCTGACTGCCGAGGACTGGGCCAAGATCGACGCCCGGATCGAGGCCAGCAAGGATCCGATGTTCGACGGCGAGACCACGAACAAATTCCAGAATCTCTACGCGACCATTCTGCGCTGGGAGCAGGAGACCGAGGAAGACCGCAACAGGGCCGCGGCCGCCGCTGCGCGCTAAACGGGTACGCCGGGACTCTGCGCCGGCGAACCGTAGCGCTTAATCCCGTATCCGACCGTCAATCGCCGGCGTCTTCGCCAGCGTAATCCGCCCAGCAGTCGGGCGTCTCGTAGACCCGAACGTTCGACAATGCCGACAAAGACGGCTTGGTTCGGGTCCAGATCCAGATCGCGATATTTTCCGCGGTCGGGTTTTCCAGCCCTTCGATGTCGTTCAGGCAATAATGATCGAGCCTCGCCAGCAGCGGGCCGAACGAAGCCTCGATCTCGAAGAAATCCAGCACGAAGCCGGTCGTCGGGTTGACGGGCCCGGAGAGCTGCAGCTCGACGCGATAAGAATGCCCGTGCATCCGGCGACAGCGATGCGTCTCCGGAACATTGGGCAATTGGTGGGCGGCTTCGAACCTGAACGCTTGCGTAATCTTCATTGATGTCGGGGGTTGGGGCGCATTGCGCCGTCGTCGGTCGCGGCGGACCCTATCGGAGCGCCGCTGGCATTTGAAGCAGGGTTTGCGGGAGAATCGCCCCTGAATCGATCAAAATAGCTTTTGGTCGTGCCCCACGGAGCTGCCTCGGCTTCAGGCCGATCGCAGCCGGCGACCGCCGCATGGTTAACGAAGGCTGACGCCAAGGCTGCGGAACGTTCATCCTTTTCAAACCAACTCGTAGCTTTCCGAGGCTCCCTTAGACTCCATTAAGCGCTGGACATGCAACCTGAAGGCAACTTCGGGAGCGGCTATGCATCAGCAAGTATTCCAGATCGGGGGCTTGGCAGCGCGTTGCGCCTTGGTTGCGCAATGTTGAGTATCCCGACGCTCTGGGTTGTCTTCCTGGTCAATTTCCTCGCGCTGGGCCTCGTCTGGACCCACGTGATGCGCAGCTATCCCAGTTTCACGCCGGCGCGTTACTGGACCGCATCCTGCTTCGTCGTCTCGCTCGGCGCAGTCTTCGGCATGCTGCGGGGCGTGTTGGACACAAAGGTGATGCTGATCGCGGGCGGCGGCGCCGTCACCTTCGCGGCCTTCCTGATCTTGATGGGAATCTACCGCTTCTACGGCCGGCGTCTGAGCTGGTGGCTTCCGCTAAGCATGACCGCCTTTTGCGTCGGGGGTCTCGCCTTCTTTCTTCTGGTTGTCGACTCGATGGGGACGAGGATCGTGATCTACTCGTTCACCCAGGCGGTCCCGCTGGCGATGACGCTGCCGCTGACTATGTCGCGCACAGCCCACCGCAATCCCGGCGCACGGATGGCCGGCACGGTGGCGATCCTGATGCTCGCGACCTACACGGTCCGCTCGGTCGCTGCGATGATGGGCGTCGGCGGCGAATTGTCGATCATCGAGTTCAATAACTTCCAGGCCTCGCTCGTTCTGGCGCTGGTGTTCCTGTCGATGACGCTGAACTTCGCCTTCATGCTGATGGCGATCGACCGGCTGCGTTCCGAGGTCGAAAATCTCGCGCTGCTCGACGACCTGACCGGCATCGCCAACCGACGCCACCTGCTGCAGCGGATGGCCAAACAGTGCCAGATCTCGACGCAGACCGGCGAACCCTTCACGGTGCTGGCGATCGACCTCGACGGTTTCAAGGCCATCAATGACGGCCACGGCCACGCGGCGGGCGACGAATGCCTGCGACGGTTCTCACGCGCCACGCAGACCCGACTGCGTCCCGGTGATCTTCTGGCGCGCGCCGGCGGCGACGAGTTCTGTGTGGTGATGCCGGCGACCACCTTGCGCGAAGGCGCGATGATCGCCCGCCACATCCTCGAGGAAAGTCGCGCGCTGTCGGCGCGGGGTAAAGACGACGGGATCAACATCGCCGCATCGATCGGCGTGGCGCAGTGGACGCAGCAAACCGGTATGCATCCCGAGCGGCTGATCGCGGCGGCGGACGCGGCGCTGTACAATGCGAAGAAACTCGGCAAGGATCGCTATGCGGTCCATGAACTGGCGCCGGAACCTCCGCCTCCCGCATTCGAGCCATGGCGCAAAACCGCCTGATCCAAGCCGCTCGCAAGGCTCCCGTCGGTGACCCATTGCCGTCGATGATTCACCGCCTGATCGGATTGGCGCTGCTGGCCGCGGCGCTGTTGCCGTTGCGAGAGGCACAGGCGCAAGCGCCATCGACGGATCTGGCGACGATCGCGCGTGGTTCGGGCACGCCGGAGATTCCCGGGCTCAAGATCGTCTGGCTCGCGCCGTGGGGCGATTACAGGAAGGCGCCGTGGCGCAACATCATCGTGCACCAGACCGAGGGACCGGCCGGATCGGCGCGCAACGGCGCGCGCGCGCAGGCGAATAAGCCGACCCGGCGCGGCGTCACGGTCTGGGTCGAGACCGATGGGACGGTGTATTGGGCGACGCCGGAAACCTTCGTCACGACCCATGGCGACGGTGCCAACCGCAACGACAACAAATACATCGACAACAAGTCGACGTTCCGTCAGGTGGTCCGCGACAATTCGATCGGGGTCGAGTTCGCCGGCAATTATCCGGATGTCACCGCGCCCGCCACCGCGGCGCAGATCGCGGCATGGCGCGTTCTGGTGCGGGTACTTCGCACCCGCTACGACATCCCGGCCGACCGCGTCTATGCCCACAACTGGATCGACTACAAGGACGCGCGCTATTGCGAAGGTTGCGAGCTGGCGAAACTGGCGCGTGATCCGTCTTTCTGACGCCACGCTACTTGCCCTTCCACTCCGGCTTGCGCTTGCCGAGGAAGGCTTCCATCCCTTCGCGGAAATCTTCGCTCATATAGGCGCGCAGGATCAGATCCTCGCCCTCGTCGCGGGACAGCGTCCGCCGGATCCGGCGCACCGCCTCCTTGGTGACTTCCAGAGTGATCGGCGCGTGGCTTGCCATCAATTGCGCGGTCTCGGTGGCGCGGCGCTGCAACGTCTCGACGTCCGGCGTTACTTCGTTCAATAGCCCGAGCGCCAGCGCCTCCGGCGCCTCGATCAGCCGCGCGGTGAAAATCATGTCCTTGGTTCGCGCCGGGCCGACCAGCGCGATCAGACGGCTGATGTTGGACATCGACAGGCAATTGCCGAGCGTGCGCGCAATCGGAAACCCGATCCTCGTTGCGGCGGTGCCGATCCGGAAGTCACAGCAGGCCGCGATGCCTGCGCCGCCGCCGGTGCAGGCGCCTGCGATCGCGGCGATCACCGGGACGCGGCATTGCTCCAGCGCGCCGAGCACGCGGTCGATCCGGGCTTCGTAATCGAGCGCGTCCTGCGCCGTCTTGAAGGCGCGGAACTGCGAAATGTCGGTGCCCGCGGCGAACGCCTTGTCGCCCGCGCCGGTCAGGATCAGCGCCTTGATCGAACGGTCTGCATTGATCTCTTCGCAGATCGCCGCCATCCGCTCGTACATCGCAAAGGTCAGCGCGTTGCGCGCCTGCGGTCGGTTGAAGGTCAGGCGGCCGATGCCATCCGCGACGGTGTAGAGCAGATCTTCATCGGCGGAAGGGCTGGCGTTCATCGCGACTCTTTCGGAATGTTGTGCGGGACCGGCAACGAGCAACTCTGCCGACCGCTTAGCATCGTTTTCGCGGCGTGTCGCCGCAGCGGCCATGATGCGAGCAGCGTCGCCGGGATCGTGATTTGCATCACGCCGACTGCGCCTTCGCCGACTGCGCCTTCAAAGGGTTGCGCGATGCGTGCCGGGATCGCGCGCCCGAGTATCATGATGGCGACGCCGGCGAACAGGAACAATTTCAGCGTGTGACCGCAGCTTCGGCTCAGCCGGTGTCGGCCCCTGGTCGTCGCTTCGCGCCGGCAAATTGCAGCAGCTTCGGAATGGTGTAAGTTCGCGATCACAACACGGCCGAAGAGCCGGAACAAGGGAGAAGACCAGAATGTTCGCCAAGCCTCTCGCGGCGGCGATGATGACGGCTGCGCTCATGTCATCCTCGACCGCATTCGCCCAGGTGTCCGACGACATTGTCAAGATCGGTGTACTGACCGATATGAACGGTCCCGCGTCGACGCCGACCGGCCAGGGTTCGATGACGGCCGCGCAAATGGCGATCGACGATTTCGGCGGCCAGGTGCTGGGCAAGCCGATCAGCGTCATCGTCGGCGACCACCAGCTCAAGCCCGACATCGGCGGCGCTCTGGCGCGGCGCTGGTACGACGTCGAACAGGTCGACCTGATCATCGACGTGCCGGTCTCCGCGGTCGGTCTCGCGGTTCAGAACATCGCTAACGAAAAGAAGCGGATGTTCATCACGCAATCGACCGGCGCCGCCGATTTTCACGGCAAGTACTGCAGCCCCTACACGATGCAATGGGTGTTCGACACCCGCGCGCTCGCGGTCGGCACCGCGCAGGAGGTGGTGAAACGCGGCGGCGACACCTGGTTCTTCATCACCGACGACTATGCCTTCGGCCTGTCGCTGGAGCGCGACGCCGCAGCGGTGGTGACCAAGACCGGCGGCAAGGTGCTCGGCTCGGTGCGTCCGCCGTTCGCGACGCCGGACCTGTCGTCCTTCGTACTTCAGGCGCAGGCCTCGAAGGCCAAGATCATCGGCATCGCCGGCGGCCCGCCGAACAACATCAATGAAATTAAGACCGGCGCCGAGTTCGGCGTCTTCAAGGGCGGACAACAGATGGCGGCGCTGCTGGCGCTGATCACCGACATCCATTCGCTCGGCCTGCCCGCCGCGCAGGGCCTGTTACTGACGACGTCGTTTTATTGGGACATGGACGACAAGACCCGCGAATGGTCGAAGCGCTACTTCGCCAAGATGAACCGGATGCCGACGATGTGGCAGGCCGGCGTGTATTCCGCGGTGACGCACTATCTGCAAGGCATCAAGGAGGCCGGCACCGACGAGCCGCTCAAGGTCGCCGCCAAGATGCGCGAGAAGCCGATCGAGGATTTCTTCTCGCGCAATGGCAAACTGCGCGAGGACGGTCTGATGGTGCACGACTTGATGCTGGTTCAGGTCAAGAGCCCGGAGGAGTCGAAATATCCGTGGGACTATTACAAGATCCTCGCGCATATCTCCGGTGAAGAGGCGTTCGGCCCGCCCGACCCGGCCTGCCCGCTGATCAAGAAACAGGCGGCGAATTGATCGAGCGCATGATCCGGGCGGCGATCGGAAGATAAGGAACCCGGGGCGCCGGCCGATCCGGCGCACCCTCTGAAAGGACCGCTCATGACTGCCCACCACTTCCACGCCGTGATCTGGATTGACCACAAGGAAGCGCGCGTCTTCCATTTCAATCCGGACGATGTCGAGCGCACGGTCGTGCATCCGGATCATCCCACCAAGCATCTGCAACACAAGGCCGAGGATCCGCACTACCTGAAGGCGGCGATGGACGCAATTTCGGATGCCGGCGCGGTGCTGGTGGTCGGCCCGGCCCAGACCAAGAACGAGCTTGTCAAATATATCGAACAGCATAATCCGGCGCTGAAGGCGAAGATCGCCGCGGTCGAGACCGTCGATCATCCGAGCGACGGCCAGATCGTCGCCCACGCCCGCAAATACTTCAAAGCCGAAGACCGCATCACGCCGCAGACGCGGTGAGCGGCCGGCGCAGCGCCATGGCTTGGTGCGCGTGAAGGTTCCGGTTCTGCGAAGCGGCTTTACAGCCGCCTCGTGCCCGGGACACAGGATGGCGAGGCTTGTCGCCGCTCCCGGGCGACATCCTGAGGCGCTCGCCGTCTTCGGCGAGCCTCGAAGGATGGCGCTTCGAGGCGCGCTGCGTGCGCACTTCAGGATGACGGAACGCGAGTGGCGAAAGCCTGCGTGGCGACCAAATACACTGTCAAACAGCGACGCTGAATTGCTCTCGCGGCTCCGATGAGCCCGAGCTACGGGGCGTAGCGATCGGCTTCGCTGCGCCTAACTAAGGCAAACTCACGCCCGACACCGCGATCCGCCCGTCGACCACCTGGACGATCCGGTCGCAGCTTTTGGCGAGGTCGTCGTTGTGGGTGACCAGCAGAAACGTGGTGCCGCGTTCGCGGTTGATCTCGCGCATCAGTTCGAACACGTCATTGGCCGATTTGGTGTCGAGATTGCCGGTCGGCTCGTCGGCGAGCACGAGGTCGGGATTCATCGCCAACGCGCGGGCGATGGCGACGCGCTGCTGCTGGCCGCCGGACATGTTGGCGGCGTTGTTGTTGCGCCAGCGGCTCAGACCGACGCGATCGAGTAATTCGTCGGCGCGGCGCTCCATCTCCCCGTCCGGGCGGCCGCGATCGACCAGCATCGGCATCATCACGTTCTCGCGCGCGGTGAAGGCCGAGATCAGATAGTGATACTGAAATACGAAGCCGATCGCGCGGCCGCGCAGTTGCGTCAGCGCCGCATCGCCGAGTTGTCCCGCGTCCACGCCGTTGATCAGAAGCCGCCCGGCGGTCGGCCGGTCGAGCAGGCCGATGATGTTGAGCAGCGTCGACTTGCCCGAGCCCGACGGCCCCATCAGCGCCAGAAAGTCGCGCGCGTGCAGCGTGAGGTCGATGCCGTGCAGCACCTCGGTCTCGACCGGGGTGCCGACATTGTAGGACTTGCGGATGCCGTCGAGGCGCAGGACTTCAGCCACGGATCGCCACCACCGGATCGAGCCGCGCCGCACGCAGCGCCGGGGCGATCGCCGCCGCGACGCCGGTGAGCGTCGCCAATAACGACGACGCGATGAAAAGTTCGGATTCCAGGATCAGCGGAAACAGCTCGCTGCCGTCGACCTGGCGCGCCGACTGGTGCCATGCGAACAGCGCCAGCGCGCCGAGACCCGAGCCGATCAGTGCGCCGATGAAGCCGAGCAGCCCGCCCTGGATCAGGAACACCCGCAGGATCTGCTCGCGCCGGGCTCCCATCGCGCGCAGGATGCCGATGTCCTTGGAGCGCTGGATCACCGAAACGATCAGCACCGCCGCGATGCCGAACGCCACCGACAGGCCGACGAACAGCCGGATCAGCGTGTTGGAATTCTGCTGCGCCTTCACCGCGGTGAAGAACTGCGCGTTGGTCCTGATCCAGCTGTCGGCCTTGACCGGCAGCGTCGCCTGGATTTCCTGCGCGATGGTCTCCGCCGTGTAGATATCCGCGACAGTGATGTCGATCGAGGTCACGCCGCCGATCAGGCCCAACATGCTCTGGGCGTTGCGCAGCGTCACGAAGGTGTTGCGCTGATTGGCGGCCTTGTTGCCGAAATCGAAGATGCCCTTGATGGTCAGGACTCGATTGCCGGCCAGCGGCGTCGAGACGATGATCTTGTCCCCGAGCGAAGCGCCGAGATCGCGCGCCAGCTCGACGCCGATCAGGATGCCCTCGGTGGTGATCTGGGCTTCGCCGGCGACGATGAAGTCCGGTACCTTGACGATCTGGAAATAGATCTCCGGCTCGATGCCGTACAGCGTGATCGCGCGGCTGGTGTCGCCGCGCAGCGCCAGCGCCGAGCCCGACGCGGTGGCGGCGGCGTAGACGACGTCGGGCCGCGCCTGCATCTCGGCGCGGATCTTCGGCCATTGGTCGATCGAGATGACGCGCTGGGTCGGGCGCTGCACCGTCGCGACCTCGACCGTGCCGGGCTCGTCGCGCAGCGGCCGCGCCACTTGGTCCGGCGGGATCAACTGGATCTGCGGCTGCGAGGTCAGCACGCGCTTGATGAAATTGGCCTGCAACCCGGCCAGCATCGCCGACATGAAGACGATGACGCCGACGCCGATCGCGATGCCGCCGACGATCACCAGCGTCTGCAGCGCGCCGTCGAGCAGGAAGCGCACCGCGGCGATCCACTCGAACGGCAGCCAGCGCTTCACGGCACGACCACGCGGATGCGTTGGTCGGGCTTGACGCCGGTGGTGAGCGGGATCACCCGGTCGCCCGGCACGAGCCCCTCGATCACTTCATAGGCGCCGACGCCACGCAGGCCGAGCCTGACCGGCTGCCGGATTGCACGGCCGTTCTCGGCCTTCAGCACATAGGGCACCGTCGTCGCGTCGTTGACCGCCCGCGCCGGGACGATCACCGCATTTTCGCGACGGGCGGTGGCGATGTCGACAGACACCGTCATGTCCTGGCGCAGATAGTTCGGCGGGTCGGTCACTGCGAGCTTGATCTCGACCGAGGCGCGGTTGATGTCGACCGACGGGTTGATGTAGCTGAGCCGCGCCGCGAACCGCTTGTCGGGATAGGCGTCGGCCGAGGCCAGCGCGCTCTGGCCGAGCGCGAGCTGGCCGAGATTCTTCTCGTCGATCTGCACCACGATCTGGCTGTCGCCGGCCGGCGCCAGCACCAGCAGCGCCTTGCCCGGCTGTACCACGCTGCCGCGCTCGACCTTGCGGGTGATCAGCACGCCGTCGCGCGGCGCGACGATGCTGGCGTAACCAAGCCGTGCGCGTGCGGTGTTGAGATTGGCGCGGGCCTGACCGAGCAGGGTCTCGGCCATCACATAATCGCTACCGACCGGGCTCGAGGTGTAGACCTGCAGCTCGGCGGTGCGGACCTGGGTGCGAGCGACGTCGAGATTCTTGGTGGCGTCGTCGAGCGTCGCCTTGGTGCCGTAGCCCGACGCGGCGAGCTTCGACGCGCGCTCATAGGCGGCTTCCGCATTGAGCAGATTGGCGTGCGCCTGCTGCAGCGCCTGATCGGCGGCCGGCTTGGTCAGCTCGCGGAGCTGGCGCACCCGCGCCTCGGCCTGCGCCACCGCGCCCTCGGCTTGCACCATTGCGGCCTGCAGCTCGCTGGCCTCGATCGCGACCAGCTTCTGGCCCTCGCGAACCTCCTGGCCTTCGCGCACCAGCACGTCGGCGACGGTGCCGGTGATCTGGCTGCCGATCTCGACCCGGTAGGGGGTCTCGATGTGGCCGCTGGCGACCACCGTCTGCACGAGATTGCCGCGCTCCACCAGGACGGCGATGACTTGCGGACCGAACATCAGCCGGGCCAGACCAAGCCCCGCGGCGAGCAGCACCAGCGCAATGCCGAGCACCGACCATTTGCGCCGCCAAGCCGCGCTCAGCCAATGGCTCAAGCTCGAGGCCGGCGCCGCGCCAACCGGCTGGTCCGCATGAAGATCCATCTTTGTCCGTCTGTTGCGCCACAGCCCTACACCGGCAAGCGAACTGCACGATTGCGAAAGATCAATTGCATGGGCGGCGGCGCATGGTCCATTTCCGTTGTCGCAGCGGACCTTGTCCGCCATTCTCGATATGGGCGAAGGGATCCGATGACAGCGATCGTCTTGCTGGTGCTGGCCGTTGCCGCAGTGTTCGCGGCGGCGGGCGCGGCGTCGTGGGCAATGACGCGGACGCTCGAGGCGCGCACGCCGCCGCGCGGCGTGTTCGTCAACGCGAGCGGCGTGCGGCTGCATGCGCTCGATCTCGCCCCCGCGCAGCCGCTGGCCCGGCCGACGCCGACGGTGCTGCTGTTGCACGGGGCCAATCTCTGCAGCGAAGACATGCGGATGGCGCTCGGCGAGCGGCTGTCGCAGAAACTGCGTGTGATCATCCCGGACCGGCCGGGGCAAGGCTACAGCGCCACCGGCACCGGGCCGGTGGCCTCGCCGGCCTATCAGGTCTCGCTGCTGCGCGAATTGATGCGCAGCCTGGATGCCGGACCGCTGATCGTGGTCGGACATTCGTTCGGCGGGCTGATCGCGCTGCGCTATGCGCTCGACAATCCCGACGCGGTGGCGGGGCTGGTGCTGATCAACCCCACCACTCATCCGCGCCCCGCAGGACTGCCGCTGTTCCAGCGCGTCGCCGGGGTTCTGATCGGGCCGCTGGTGACGAAAACGCTGCTGCCGCCGCTGTCGCTGGCGATGATGGGGCGGATCACCGCGCGGATCTTCCGCCCCGAGAGGCCGCCGCCGGCCTATGCCGAGACCAGCCGACTGGCGCTGGCGCTGACCGCAAAGCGCTTCGGGGCAAGCCTCGAGGAATATTCCGGGCTGCGCGACCAACTGATCGATCACGTGCCGCGCTATGGCGGCGTCAGCGTGCCGACCGTCATCCTCGCCGGCAGCGCCGATCCGGTGGTGCCGCCGCAAATCCACGCCGAGGCGCTGGCCAAGGCCGTGCCGCAGGCGCGGCTGGTGCGGCTCGCCGGCGCCGGGCACATGGCGCACCATGCCCATGCCGAGGCGATCGCCGCCGAGATCGAGCGGCTGGCGGGCTGCGCCGGCGGCCAGACCACGCTGCGCGCGGTGGAGCGCCCGCTGCAGGCCGGCGCCGGAACGCATCGAACTTGACATCGGCCGGGGCAATGATGAAACCCGATGCAGTTGGTTCGCGTTCATTTGCCGACAAGCAGGAGAATTTCAGATGACCCTCTTCAAGCTGATCTGCGCAATCGCGGTCGTGTCGGTCGCGGCCACCGTGCCGGCGGCAGCCCGGCACAAGCATCGCCATCACCATCATCACCATCATCACCATCACGCCGGCGCGGGATCGCTGTACATCCACAATTTCGGCCCGCCGATCCGGCCGGACGAATTGTTCGCCTATTACGATGGCCCGGTCTCCGCGCTGTGCAAGCAGGGTGCCGCCGCCTATCGCGGCCAGGATGGCCGCCGGCATCCGTGCTATTGATCTGGTCGCAGCCCGCCCGACGCCGCCATTCAATTGCAACACGACAGCAACGACGGCACACTCGCTCCAAGACTGACCACAACGCTCGCACCGGAATGAAGCCATGACCGACGCCGCCGCCGAAGAAATCCGCAAGATCGCCGCCGCACTCGTCAAGACGGCGATCGAAATCGTCTCCGAAGAAGACGGCGGCGCGCATAACCAGTGCAAGCTGTGCAACGCTTCGGTGCCGTGGCTGCAGACCGGCGATGAGATCAAGCACGCACCGGACTGCCCGGTGGTGATCGCGCAACGCATCCTGTCGTCAAAGCCGCGCCTGCACAGCGTCTGACGCGTTGGCGGCGCCCATGATGGACGACAACCCGACAAGCCAATCGGAACGCGCGGTCTGCCTCAGCCCGGCGGAGTTCGTCGACAGCGACCATCCCGAGGTGAAGGCGCTCGCAGCCCGGGCGACCGCCGGCGCCGCGACCCAAGGCGACAGACTCCGCGCGCTGTATCTGGCGGTGCGCGACGGCGTCCGCTACGACCCTTACGTCGATTTCAGAAGCGCCGAGGTGTTCCGCGCCTCGAGCGTGTTGCGCGCGCAGCGCGGCTATTGCGTGGGCAAGGCGGCGGCCTTCGCGGCGCTCTGCCGCGCGTCGGAGATTCCGGCGCGGGTGCGCTTCGCCGACGTGCGCAATCATCTGGCGACCGAGAATCTCACGCGGACGATGGGCACCGATCTGTTCGCCTGGCACGGTTACACCGAATGCTGGACCGGCGAGCGCTGGGTCAAGGCGTCGCCGACCTTCAATCTGACGCTGTGCGAAAAGCTCGGCGTCGCCCCGCTCGATTTCGACGGCCGCACCGACGCGGTGATGCAGGCGTTCGACACCAACAATGCGCGCTTCATGGAATACGTCCGGGACCACGGCGCTTACTTCGACGTGCCGGTCAAATTCCTGCAGGCCGAAATGTTCGCGCAGTACCCCCACCTCGCCCGCGAGGACGGATTAGGTGGCGACATGGAGACCGAGGCGACCCAAGAGGCGGAAGGCCGAGGGCCGAGGCAGTCCGGCCGCTAGGCTCGTCTCAAACGACAATCCGGGGAACGCAGCTGGAGCGGGATGACGATTCGAAGATCAAGTCATCATGTTCCGAGACCGCAGGGGGATACGGCCCACTGTGCTCACAACTCATTCGCGAGCCGATCCTAATGTTTCCCAAGCCCAAGACATCCCTGCTGCCCAACACCTATGCGTACGAATCCGAGCCGATGGTGAAGCCCACCGGATTTCGCGAGTACGATGCCCGCTGGCTGTTCGGCAAGGAGATCAATCTGATGGGCGTTCAGGCGCTGGGCATGGGGCTCGGCACGCTGATCGCGGAACTCGGTCAGAAACAGGAGATCGTCACCGGCCACGATTTCCGCAGCTATTCGGCGTCGATCAAATATGCGCTGATTTCCGGGCTGATGGCCTCCGGCTGCAAGGTGCACGACATCGGACTCGCGGTGACGCCGATGGCGTATTTCGCGCAGTTCGATCTCGATGTGCCCTGCGTCGCGATGGTGACCGCCTCGCACAATGACAATGGCTGGACCGGCGTCAAGATGGGCGCCAACCGGCCGCTGACCTTCGGGCCGGACGAGATGGGCCGGCTGAAACAGATCGTGCTCGATGCGCAGTTCAAGAGCGGCGCCGGCTCCTACGTGTTTCACGAGCATTATCCGGCGCGCTACATCGCCGACCTGACCGAACGAAGCCGGCTGAAGCGCAGGCTGAAGGTCGTGGTCGCCTGCGGCAACGGCACCGCCGGCGCGTTCGCGCCGCAGGTGATGGAAGCGATCGGCTGCGACGTCATCCCGCTCGACACCGAGCTCGACCACAACTTCCCCAAATACAATCCGAATCCCGAAGACATGGAGATGCTGCACGCGATCCGCGACGCGGTGCTGCTGCACAAGGCCGATCTGGGCCTCGGTTTCGACGGCGACGGCGACCGTTGCGGCGTGGTCGACAACACCGGCGAGGAAATCTTCGCCGACAAGGTCGGCGTGATGCTGGCGCGCGACATGTCGGCGATCAACGCCAACGCGCGATTCGTGGTCGACGTGAAATCGACCGGCCTGTTCGCGACTGATCCGGTGCTGCAGGCGCAGGGCGCGCGCACCGAATATTGGAAGACCGGCCATTCCTACATGAAGCGCCGCACCCACGAGTTGCAGGCGCTGGCCGGCTTCGAGAAGTCGGGCCATTTCTTCTTCAACGCCCCGCTTGGCCGCGGCTATGACGACGGCCTGGTATCGGCGATCGCGATCTGCGAGATGCTCGATCGTGCGCCGGACAAATCGATGTCGGATCTGAAGGTCGCGCTGCCCAAGACCTGGTCGTCGCCGACGATGTCGCCGCATTGCGACGACGAGACCAAATACGGCGTGATCGATGCCGTCGTGAAGCACTTCCAGGCGGCAAAGGCCAACGGTGACGAGGTCGCCGGCCAGCCGATCCGCGATCTCGTCACCGTCAACGGCGTCCGGGTGACCTGCCAGGACGGCAGTTGGGGACTGGTTCGCGCCTCGTCGAACAAGCCGGAGCTTGTCGTCGTGGTCGAGAGCCCGGTGTCAGAGGCGCGGATGCACGAGATGTTCGAGGCGATGAACGTCGTTCTGCGCCGTCATCCCGAAGTCGGCGCCTATAACCAGACGATCTGATCGGCCGCGGCCATGCTGGCGGAGTTCGGCTTCCGTCCAGAGGAGATCGCAACGCTGAGGCAAGGCAGCGTCGTGCATCGCGTTTCGAGCGAAGTGGATGCCGGTTGGTGTGAAGAAACACACCGAACAAGTATCTGGAGCTTTGGTTCGAAGTCCGTCGGCATCGAAAATGTCCGAACGGCGGCTCATCGCGCCGCGGCTCTCAGAGCGGCGTGTAGGTCTGGCGTGCGCACCAATGCTCGGTACCGACCCGTTCTCGCCGTCCGACGCGGTCCTGATCGATCGTGACGAGAAACGTCTGCCCGCCGAGCGATTGCCCGGTTACACCGACGACATCTCCCTTCACGCAGGTGTCCCATCCGCCATACTTGCTGGCGACCGGGGGCGAAAAGCGAATGCCTGTCGGTGAGGCCCCCTGTGCAAACACCGCGTTGACGTTGGTCCTCAGAAAGCCGCCCACATCGGGCGGCGTCTCGGCCACTGGTTGTCGCGGCCCCGCCTGCTTCATGAAGTCGGGAGCGTAGCTGAAATTGGCGTCCACGGCGCAGCCGCAGAGGCCGACTGACACAAGGGTCAAGGTCATGAGACGGATGGCTCGCTGCATAGCGCCGTTCTACCCTGATGTGCGGACGATGAGAATAGGCCAGCCGTCAGCGATTTGGCCGAGACTTCACGGGCTTGTTCGTGACCAGACCGATGACCGCCGCTCTCCGGTCCGAACTGCGTGAACGATCGATCGCGATGGTCACTCCCAACCGTCACATCTTCGCCAGCCGGCGTTGATATCGAACCCGGCCTGGTCTAGGCAGCGGGGCGTCATGACCATTTATTCTGGAAATTGTAGTCCGATGCGGATTCTCGCTACTATCCTTGGCTGTCTTGCGCTGGCGGGATGCTCGGTTCTGGAATCGATTCCGGAGCCGGCGAATCAAGCGCCCACCATCAAGGCAGCATCCGCTGATATCAAAAGAGTCGCCGGCGATGCGAAACTGGCCGAACCACTCGAGGTGGCGGGTCCCATCGAAGCAATCCCGGTAACGGTCGCGCCATGGATCATCTGCGTACGCAGCACGTCTCCGGATCAATGGAGGCGAACCTACGCGCTGTTCTATCGCGACGTGAAGCTGGTTTCGTCGCGGCTGTCAGCGATCATCGATCGCTGCGAACTACAGACCTTCGCACCGCTCTAATTGGCCTCGGAAAGAATTGCTGCGGCCGCGCTTAAGCGGCGTCTTCCTTCAGAGCTTCCGTTGCCTCTGGTTCGCGCCTTTTGTGCGGATAGCCTTCGCTCTCATACAGCGAGCGGATGCCCTTTTGATCGAACCGGGCTTCATCAACCTGCAAATAGGCTCCGTTGAGCGAATCCGCCGGCAGTTCCTCGATGGCAAACCGCACCGCGTCCGCCGCGTTGTCAAAACGGCGATAGGCGAAGCCGGCACGCTTCTTCTTGCGAATAGCGGCAGGAAACAATTCGGCGGAGGTATCGAAGCTGAATGCCATGGCGCAACTAACCTTCTGACAAAATGGACCAAATCGGACGCACAGGGCCCACTGCAGCGAGCAGTCAGCCAACGCCTGGTCGGATATACCCTGTGATATAGGCACTATCGCGCAAAATGCGACCCCTCCGGGGGTAGAAGACGGCCGGCCGATTCGCCGCTTGAGGCCGGTGAAGCCGCCAAAAGCGTCAGATTTTGCCCAATACCACCAGCACGAGCAACACGGTGAGCACGACGCCGATCAGGCCCGTCATGCCGTGGCCCTGCCCGTAGCCATAGCCGCCGAAGCGCTGGCTGAGGCCGCCGAGCAGGAGGATGATCAAGACAATGATGAGAACGGTTGCGATCGACATCTCGCTATCCCCGGCCGGAGTGCGGGGCGAACGCAGACCCGCCCCGGCTCTGGGGACACAGTACGCCCGATCTCATCGCCTGGCGATGAGTCTTGGACGTCGGGCGCTTTCGCGCTCTTGCTTCTCGCCTATCGCGGCTTCAGCTTCAGCGCCGCCGAATTGATGCAATAGCGCAAGCCGGTAGGCCCCGGGCCATCCGGAAAGACGTGGCCGAGGTGTCCGCTGCACTGCGAGCACAAGACTTCGGTGCGAATCATGCCGTGGCTGACATCACGCTCCTCGTCGATCTGGCCGTCCCCGGCGGGCGCGGTGAAACTCGGCCAGCCGCAGCCGGAATCGAATTTCGCGTCGGACTCGAACAGAGTCTGGCCGCAGCCGGCGCACAGATAGGTGCCCGGCGTCTTGTCGTGCTCGTACTCGCCGGAGAACGGACGCTCGGTCGCCTTCTCGCGCAGCACCGCGTACTGCATCGGCGTCAATTCCTTGCGCCACTCGGCCTCGCTCTTGGCAACCTTGCCAGGCGTCGTTTTGGTATCGGTCATGGCAACTCCTGAACGTGTAGGCGATCCGCCATTAGTTCGTCACCTTCGCGCTGCTCACCAGCGTCGGCTTTTCGAGATAGTCCTTCGGGAACAGCTTCTTCAGGTTTTCGATCTTCGGCAGATCATTATAGACAATATAGGGCTGGGTCGGGTGCAGTGTCAGGTAGTCCTGATGATACGCCTCCGCGGCATAGAAGCCCTCCAGCGCGCCGACCTTGGTGACGATCGGTTTCTTGTAGACCCGCGCCGCGTCGAGCTGCGCGATGTAGGCGTCTGCGACCTTCTTCTGCTCGTCGTTCGCGGTGAAAATCGCCGAGCGATATTGCGGGCCGGTGTCGGGCCCCTGCCGGTTGAGCTGGGTCGGATCATGCGCGACCGAGAAGAAGATCTGAAGCAGCTTGCCGTAGCTGACCTGTTTCGGGTTGTACTTGATTTCGACCGCCTCGGCGTGACTGGTCACACCGGTCGATACGGCCATGTAGTTCGCCGTCGCCTTGCTACCGCCGGCATAGCCCGACACAGCGTTGACGACGCCAGCGGTGTGCTGGAACACGCCCTGGACGCCCCAGAAACAGCCGCCTGCGAAGATCGCGGTCTGGACCCCGTCCGCGACGGTGGCGTCGACCGCAGGCGGCGGGATCACCACCGCGTCCTCTGCGGCAAGCGCAGGCGCAAAGGCGGCGGACAAAACCAGCGCGGCCAGAGCGGCGGCTGGGCGTGAAAGACGGCAGACGGAGCGCATGGGCTTTCCTCGCGAGTGAGATCGAAGGCTCGACGCAGGCGGCGGGCGCTCGAGGCCTGTGGGCCGCGCCCCCGCATCTGACCAAGATACGTAGCTGCGCGCGGATCGTTACGATCGGGCGCACACGAGTTCGTGACCAACTCGACCGGCGCCCCGCCCATGCGTGTTCCTTCTAGAGCTGGGATTAAGAATAAATCACGCTTCCACTGGATTGCCGGCACGCGAAAGACGATAATGCCCTCGGCCCGGTGGCGGAATGTCAACGCGGGGGCAGTGCATCGTCCCATATCCTGGTTCAAATCCAGGCCGGGCCTCCAGCGACCAAATTGGCGGTTGACGGTCGGCTGTAACCCCTTTCGCGGCTGCGGAAACTGGTCTAAGACACGCCCGCGCGCCTGGGAAGCTTGGCGCTTGTAGAACAGGGGACGCGCGGATGCGCGCCCTTTTTTTGTGCCCGATTTCCGCCCGCGTCAGCGAGATTTGATGCCCAAAAGAACCGACATATCCACGATTCTCATCATCGGGGCTGGTCCGATTGTGATCGGCCAGGCTTGTGAATTCGACTATTCCGGCACCCAGGCGGTCAAAGCGCTGAAGCAAGAGGGCTACCGGATCGTCCTGGTCAATTCCAACCCGGCCACGATCATGACTGATCCGGAATTGGCCGATGCGACCTATATCGAGCCGATCACGCCCGAGATCGTCGCCAAGATCATCGAGAAGGAGCGCTACGCCATCCCCGGCGGCTTTGCGCTGCTGCCGACGATGGGCGGCCAGACTGCGCTGAATTGTGCACTCAGCCTGCGCAAGCTCGGCACGCTGGAGACATTCGACGTCGAAATGATCGGCGCCACCGCCGACGCCATCGACAAGGCGGAGGACCGCGAGCGGTTCCGCGAGGCCATGACCAAGATCGGCCTCGAAACGCCCAGCTCCCGCCAGGTCAAGAACCTGCCCGACGCGCTGCGCGCGCTCGACGAGATCGGTTTCCCGGCGCTGATTCGGCCGTCCTTCACGATGGGCGGCACCGGCGGCGGCATCGCCTACACCAAGGCGGAATTCATCGAGATCGTGGAGAGCGGCATCGACGCCTCGCCCACCAGCGAGGTTCTGATCGAGGAATCCATCCTCGGTTGGAAAGAATACGAGATGGAGGTTGTCCGCGACAAAAAGGACAACTGCATCATCGTCTGTTCGATCGAAAACCTCGATCCGATGGGCGTCCACACCGGCGACTCGATCACGGTCGCGCCGGCGCTGACGCTGACCGACAAGGAATACCAGATCATGCGCGACGCCTCACTGGCGGTGCTGCGCGAGATCGGCGTCGAAACCGGCGGCTCGAACGTGCAGTTCGCGGTCAACCCGGATGACGGCCGCCTGGTCGTGATCGAAATGAATCCGCGGGTGTCGCGCTCCTCGGCGCTGGCCTCCAAGGCCACCGGCTTCCCGATCGCCAAGGTCGCCGCCAAGCTCGCGGTCGGCTACACCCTCGACGAGATCGCCAACGACATCACCGGCGGCGCGACGCCGGCGTCGTTCGAGCCGACCATCGACTATGTCGTCACCAAGATCCCGCGCTTTGCGTTCGAGAAGTTCCCCGGCGCCTCGCACAATCTGACCACCTCGATGAAGTCGGTCGGCGAGGTGATGGCGATCGGCCGCACCTTCCAGGAAAGCCTGCAGAAGGCGTTGCGCGGCCTCGAAAGCGGCCTCACCGGCCTCGACGAGATCGAGATCGACGGGCTCGGCCGCGGCGACGACAAGAACGCGATCCGCGCCGCCCTCGGCACCCCGACGCCGAGCCGGTTGCTGCAAGTCGCGCAGGCGATGCGGCTCGGCTGGACCGACGAGGAGATCTTCAACTCCTGCAAGATCGATCCGTGGTTCCTGGCGCAGCTGCGTGGCATCGTCGAAATGGAAAACAAGGTCCGCAGCAGCGGCCTGCCGGATCACGCATTCGGGATGCGCACGCTGAAGGCGATGGGTTTCTCCGACGCCCGCCTCGCAGTGCTCGCCAACACCACCGAAGCCGAGGTCAAGGCGAAACGCCGCGCGCTCGACGTGCGGCCGGTGTTCAAGCGGATCGACACTTGCGCTGCGGAATTCGCCTCGCCGACCGCCTATATGTACTCGACTTACGAGACTCCGTTCGCGGGACCGCCCTCTGACGAGAGCCGGCCCTCGGCGAAGAACAAGGTGATCATTCTCGGCGGCGGTCCGAACCGGATCGGCCAGGGCATCGAGTTCGACTATTGCTGCTGTCATGCCTGCTTCGCGCTGCACGACGCCGGCTACGAATCGATCATGGTCAACTGCAACCCGGAAACCGTGTCGACCGATTACGACACCGCGGATCGGCTTTATTTCGAACCGCTGACCGCCGAGGACGTGCTCGAGATCATCGATACCGAACGCAGCAACGGCACGCTGCACGGCGTGATCGTGCAGTTCGGCGGCCAGACGCCGCTGAAGCTCGCGCGCGCGCTGGAAGCAGCCGATGTGCCGATCCTGGGCACCTCGCCCGACGCGATCGACCTCGCCGAGGACCGCGACCGGTTCAAGCGGATTCTCGACAAGCTGCGGCTGAAGCAGCCGAAGAACGGCATCGCCTATTCGGTCGAGCAGGCGCGCCTGGTCGCCGCCGAACTCGGCCTGCCGCTGGTGGTGCGCCCGTCTTACGTGTTGGGCGGCCGCGCGATGCAGATCATCCGCGAGGACAATCAGCTCAGCGACTATCTGCTCGGCACCCTGCCGGAGCTGGTGCCGGGCGACGTCAAGGCGCGCTATCCGAACGACAAGACCGGCCAGATCAACACCGTGCTCGGCACCAATCCGCTGCTGTTCGACCGCTATCTGTCGGACGCGACCGAAATCGATGTCGACTGCCTGTCCGACGGCAAGGATACTTTCATCGTCGGAATCATGGAGCATATCGAGGAAGCCGGCATTCACTCCGGCGACTCGGCCTGCTCGCTGCCGCCGCATTCGCTCGATGCGGCGATGATCGCCGAACTGGAACGCCAGACCCGCGAGCTTGCGCTCGGCCTTGATGTGGTCGGCCTGATGAACGTGCAATACGCCATCAAGGACGGCGAGATCTATGTGCTCGAGGTCAATCCGCGCGCGTCGCGCACCGTGCCGTTCGTCGCCAAGGTGATCGGTATGCCGGTGGCGAAGCTCGCCGCGCGGATCATGGCCGGCGAGAAGATCGCCGACCTTGGCCTGAAGCGCCGCAAGCTCGATCATGTCGGCGTTAAGGAATCGGTGTTTCCGTTCGCGCGCTTCCCGGGCGTCGATACCGTGCTCGGCCCGGAGATGCGCTCGACCGGCGAAGTCATGGGGCTCGACCGCTCGTTCGAGATCGCCTTCGCCAAGAGCCAGCTCGGCGGCGGCACGCGGGTGCCGCGCAAGGGAACGGTGTTCGTTTCAGTTCGCGAAAGCGACAAGAACCGCATCGTCGATGCAGTGAAGCTGCTACACGAGGCGGGCTTCAAGGTGATCGCGACCTCGGGCACCCAACGCTATCTCAGCGACCACGGCGTCCCGGCCGAGAAGGTCAACAAGGTTCTGGAAGGTCGTCCGCACATCGTCGACGCCATCATGAACGGCGAAGTGCAACTGGTCTTCAATACGACCGAAGGACCTCAGGCCCTGGCGGACAGCCGCTCGTTGCGACGTGCTGCCCTCTTGCATAAAGTACCCTATTACACCACTCTTTCGGGCGCTGTTGCCGCCGCGAAGGGAATCCGGGCCTATCTTGGCGGGGACCTTGAGGTTCGGACCTTGCAGAGCTACTTTTCCGAAACCTGATCGTCAGCCGGGCCCCGTGCCCGGTCACTGATCGGCAACGTCGCCGGCAGGCCGGGAACCCGCCAGCTTTGGGATTGTTTTCTACCCGGCGTTTCGCAGCGTCCCCGGGTAACGGCTGGAAGTATTCTTGGGGTACCGCTTTGGCGGCCCGCCCCCTTATGTAAGCTGACGACTTCGTGGATGCGCACACCGTAGCCATCCCCGACGAATGCTGAAGGATGAAGGCAAGATGGTGGAAAAGGTACCGATGACCGCGGGTGGCTATGCCGCACTTTCGGACGAGCTGAAACATCGCCAGTCGGTGGATCGTCCGCGCATCATCGAGCATATCGCCGAAGCGCGTTCGCACGGCGACCTGTCCGAAAATGCGGAGTATCACGCCGCCAAGGAAGAGCAGTCGCATAACGAGGGCCGCATCGCCGAGCTTGAAGACAAGCTGGCGCGCGCCGACATCATCGACATCAGCAAGCTAAGCGGCGACACCATCAAATTCGGCGCCACCGTGACACTGATCGACGAAGACACCGAGAAGAAGGCGGTGTGGCAGATCGTCGGTGAAAGCGAAGCCGACGCCAAGAAGGGCAAGATATCGATCACCTCGCCGCTGGCGCGCGCCCTGATCGGCAAAACGCAGGGCACGTCGGTGGAAGTCGTCGCGCCCGGCGGCGCCAAGGCCTACGAGATCGCCAAGGTCGAGTGGCGCTGACAGGACGACTGATCCTCGGATCGTCATTCCGCTTGAGCTTGTTGTTGAGCATGATCTTGTCCGAAAGCCGGCATCGTTTTCGGATCATGCGCTGACGGCGACCGAAACCGGCCGCATCAATGCCAAACAAGCCGCGCCTCGTGCGCGGCTTGTTTGTTTGTCGCGGTGCGGCGGTTGGTCGCGATCAGCGTTCGCCGGAATAACTGTCATGCTTCGGTGTTGTCTTGCGTCGTCGCGATTTCCCGATGATCTCACGACAGCAGACAAACATCGAAAGGATACCCATGGACCAAGTCTTCGCGCGCTGGCAGCCGCTCGCCCTCAGCCTGTTCCGCTTCATCACCGGTCTGTTGCTGTTTCAGTATGGCGTGGCGAAGATCTTCAAATATCCAGTCGTGCCCTACTTCGCCAAGGTCGAGCTGTTTTCGCTGATCGGAGCCGCCGGTGCGCTCGAACTGATCCTCGGCGCAATGCTGATGCTCGGGCTGTTCACCCGCCCGGTGGCGTTCATTCTCGCTGGCGAGATGGCATTCGCTTATTTCCTCGGCCACGTCTTCAAGGCCGATGCGCCGGTCTGGCTGCCGCTGCTGAACAATGGAACGAGCGCGATCCTGTTCTGCTTCTCCTGCCTGTATCTGGCGACGGCTGGTGGCGGACCGATCAGCCTTGATCGGGCGATCTCCCGCACGCGCTGACGGCGCCGCGGCGGCGATCGTCAGGTCGCCGCCGACTTCAGCTCGAGCGGCACGGCCGCTGCGTATTTCGAATTCCGCAGCACGAGTGACGTCCGCACGTTCCGCACGTGCGGCGCCGCTGTAAGGTGCGCGACGAAGTTCTGGAATGTCGCCATATCCGGCGCGACGCATTTGAGGATGAAGTCGACCTCGCCCGACAGCATCCAGCATTCCCGGACCAGGGGTTCGGCGCGAACGAACGCCTCGAAGCCGCGCAGGTCGGCTTCCGCCTGGCTCGACAGATGGACCGACGCGAACACGGTGACGTCGAAACCGAGCTGCGCGGGATCGAGCAGCCCCCGATAACCCTTGATATAGCCCTCTTCTTCCAACGTCCGAACCCGGCGCAGACAGGGCGGCGGCGAGATACCGACCCGCTTCGCCAATTCGACATTGGTGATACGGCCGTCATCCTGAATTTCCTGAAGGATCTTGAGATCGATCTGATCGAGGCTCTTCGACACGCATGCTGTCCCGGGTTACAGGCTAGAAAATCGCCCCGTCATATCGCAACTGGCAAATTTTGAGTAATTTTATTTCGCGATGCTCACAGGTCGTTCGCCAAAGTCGGTGGGAAATCCTGCAGAGACGTATTGCAAAACTTGCATAGCTCACCAGATACCATAAGGTCGCGGTTAAATCTTCCGCCCAACGGCGATGCATCTGCCAGGCCCAATCCCTGCTTCGCGCCGCCCTAAATTCGGGGAGCTGAAACATGCCCAGCCCAGTCCACGCCAAAGTTGTGATCATTGGTTCGGGACCGGCCGGCTATACCGCGGCGATCTATGCCGCTCGCGCCATGCTCGAGCCGATCCTGATTCAGGGCATCCAGCCGGGCGGCCAGCTCACCATTACGACAGACGTGGAAAACTATCCCGGCTTCGCAGACGTCATCCAGGGGCCCTGGCTGATGGAGCAGATGGAGAAGCAGGCCCTGCATGTCGGGACCAAGATCGTCACCGATCTCGTGGTCAACCTCGACCTCAGCCAGCGCCCTTTCCGACTGAGCTGTGACAGCGGCGACGTCTACATCGCCGACACCGTGATCCTCGCCACCGGCGCCCAGGCGCGCTGGCTCGGCATCCCGTCGGAACAGACCTACAAGGGCTTCGGCGTCTCGGCCTGCGCCACCTGCGACGGCTTCTTCTATCGCGGCAAGGACGTCGTCGTGGTCGGCGGCGGCAACACCGCGGTCGAAGAAGCGATGTTCCTCACCAATTTCGCCTCCAGCGTCACCGTCGTGCATCGCCGCGATCATTTCCGCGCCGAACGCATCCTGCAGGACCGCCTGTTCAAGAACCCGAAGATCAAGGTGATCTGGGACAGCGCGATCGACGAGATCTGCGGCAGCGACAATCCGACCAAGGTGACCCACGTCCGGCTGCGGAACGTCAAGACCGGGGCGACCAGCGACGTTCGCGCCGACGGCGTGTTCATCGCCATCGGTCACGCGCCGGCCACCGAACTGGTCAAGGACCAACTCAAGCTGAAACCGTCCGGCTATGTCGAAGTCGCACCGAACTCCACCGCGACCTCGATCCCCGGCCTGTTCGCCGCCGGCGATGTCGCCGACGAGACCTACCGCCAGGCGGTCACCGCAGCCGGCCTCGGATGCATGGCCGCGCTGGAAGCCGAGCGCTTCCTGGCGCTCCGGGCCAGCGATCGCGAAGCGGCGGAATAGCCATGCCTCGACACCGCGACGGGTTCACCGATATGGATTGGGACAAGCTCAAGGTCTTCCACGCCGCCGCCGAAGCCGGCAGCTTCACTCATGCCGGCGAACAGCTCGGGCTGTCGCAGTCGGCGGTGTCGCGGCAGGTCAGCGCACTCGAACAGGAACTGTCGGTGTCGCTGTTTCACCGGCACGCCCGCGGCCTGATCCTGACCGAACAGGGCGACCTGCTGTTCCGGACCGCGCATGACGTCTTCATGCAGCTCCAGGCGGCCCGCGCCAAGCTGACCGACAGCCGGGAACGGCCGAGCGGCGACCTCAAGATCACCACCACGCCGGGCCTCGGCATCCATTGGCTGGTGCCGCGGCTCGGGGAATTCACGGCGCTCTATCCGGAGATCCGGATCTCGCTGATCGTCACCGACGAAGAACTCGACCTTTCGATGCGCGAGGCCGACGTCGCGATCCGCACCCGCAAGCCGACCCAGCCCGACCTGATCCAGCGCAAGCTGTTCTCGATCGGCTTCCACGCCTACTGCTCGCCCGAATACATCAAGCATTTCGGCACGCCGCGCACGCTGGAAGAACTCGACAATCATCGCCTGATCATGCTGAGCGACAGCCAGGTCCCGCAGCATTTGCAGAACCGGAGCTGGCTGGTGGATGCCGGCCGCAACGGTTCTGGCCCGCGTGAGCCTTACTTCAAGGTCAACAACATCCTTGGTCTGGTGCGCGCGTGCCAGCAGGGCCTCGGCATCGCCGCGTTGCCGGACTATCTGGTCGAGGATCCGAACCGGCTGGTGCAATTGTTCGGTGAAGAGGATTCGATCCAGCTCGACACCTACTTCGTTTATCCCGAGGAATTGAAGTCGGTCGCGCGCGTTCAGGTGTTTCGCGATTTCGTGGTCAACAAGGCGCAACGCTGGCCGAGCTGAGGTCGCTGTCTCCGCATGACTGACATGCGGGCGCCCCGCTTGCTGCGAGATGCATTCAAAGATCAAATGTCTCCACGCTGAGGGTTCGCACTACGCATGTCCCCCTCCTCCAGTAGTGTGGAGCTTCAGTTATCCCTCTTGGAAGGTGATTGTGTCGGCCTCACGTGGCCAAGACCTCAGCCGGGCTCCTCGCGAGCCCGGTTTTTTTTCGTCATATCGCCAAAGCAGATGCGCTGGTCGCCAAAGCGGACGCGCTGGGATCAATGATGTCATGCCGCGTCGATCGGCCGCGACAGCAACGAAACGCGCGGAATTCCGCGCGCATGTGTTGTGAAGTCTAAGCAGCCTGCTTGTGCATCGCGCCGCCGGAAGAACCGGCCCCGCGAATGGCTTTGACCGAGCGCTCGATCGCGGCCCAGAGGCGATTGATCTCGTAGGCGGCGCGGCCTTCTGCCGCATACTCGCGGGCTCCCTGGCCTTCACCAAGCGCCATCAGCAGGTCGGCGCGGTTGGTGATCTGGCCGCCCCAGACCGGCGCCTTGAACTTCGACAGCGCATCGCGAGCGATCGTCACGATCCGGCTCTCGACTTCGTCCCGCAGCGCCGGCGCGCCGTTCAGCACCACCGCATAGGGCTTGCGATTGGCGCGGCAGGTCTGAATCGTATCCTGAACTGCATTGACGTCGAACACCCCGGGACGCGCCGGAATGATCACCATCGTCGCATTCCGGATCGCGTCTTCGACGACCGCGGACAAATTCGGCGGCGTATCGATAAACACCCATTCGATGCCGTCGCGCTTGGCGGACGCAACGATCTCACTGACCGAGCGGGTCGCGGAACGCAGCGGCGGCTCGTTGGTACCACGAAGCTTGTGCCACAGAGTCAGCGATCCCTGCGGATCGGCGTCGATCAGCAAACATGGCCGCGACGCTTTGTTGACATGAGCAGCCAAGTGAGCGGTCAGGGTACTTTTTCCCGAACCGCCCTTACGCGAAGCAAAAACGATTACATTCATACGATGGCCTCCCGAATGACCTTTAATTGACAAAGGTGAATCAGGAAGCTGATTCGTGGAAGATAAAACTGCAGGCTGGCGAGGATGTCTGCCGGATTGCAGCTGCCGATTGGCTTTTGAGTCACACTAATCGCGCCAGCGGTGCCGTATCAGGCCCTCGGCCGCGGGTCATCGGAAGCACTATGCGGGTGCTGATCAGGAATGAAAGGTTCCGTATCGGCGCCCTTGGGACGCTGCCGTTCGAGCCATTTACGCTCCACCCAACTCAACGTCCGCGCCGTCGGCTTCTCCAGCGCCGGCACATCCTGAGCGATCAGCACGAGACCAAGCGGCAACATCCACAACCCCAGCACCGGCAGAAAGCTCAGCACGCCACCACCGACCAGCATCACCCCGAGCGGCAAACGAACGTATTTCGATGATGGCTTCCGCAGCCATCCGACGAAATTCGCGGGCTTCTCCGGCAATTTGGATTCGAACCAAGCCAGATGGCGATCGAGCTCGGCTCGGTGGTCGGCATCGTTCATGATCTGATTCATCCGTTCGAGTTATGAGGCGCATCGGCGCGGCGCCAGCGCGTCAGTCTGACGCGCCGTCACGTTGGAACCGCCCCTGCATCTCCGCCAATGTCGGCGAAGATCCGATCAGATCGATGCGCCCGGATACTACGCTTCATTGGCGCCGACCCCTCGCTGATCGAGCAATGCTTGTCCCTTCGGCGTGACTTCGCAACTATTCGACGCCTCGTCGACCGCGACCAAGCCCCGCGACACCAAGTGATTCAAGTCACGTCGCTGCGCTGCATTCAAATCGAGTCCGCCTGTGCGGGCGACATCGACCATCAGTGCGATCGCGTCGTCCCCCGGTTCGAACTCGGTCATGCCGCCTCCATTTTCGATAAGGAGGAAACGCGGCGCCCGGGCGCTCGTTCCGGCAATCGCGGAGACCAGAAGTCGGCGCAAACATCGGACAGAGCTTTGCTCTGCCGGTACGGCCAACGGCCGGGCTGTGACGATATGGGGGGGCGGTTGAGTGGTACAGTTGGGTGGGCTCGAACCACCGACCTCCTGTTCCACAGACAGGCGCTCTAACCAACTGAGCTACAACTGCATCCGGCGCGGCAGCTTGGCCGCGAACGGGCGGAAACTAGGTGCAACGCGGCTCTTTGGCAAGGCCGCGAACGGCCTCCAGACGAATGTCGAGGGTGGCTATCGACAAAAAAGCCCGGGACAATGCCCGGGCTTTCGAAATCGTGCGAACTGCGCCCGGATCAGGCGGCTGAGGTGAAGAGCTTCGAGGCGCTGGCCTTGATCGGCTCGACCGCCTCGGCGGCGACCTTCTGGCTCAATTCGGTCAGTTCCTTGGTCTGGGTGGTCATCACCTCGACCTGCTTCTTGGCGTGCGAGGTCCACATTTCCAGCACTTCCGGCAGCGTCTTGGCGCCGAACAGGCTATGCGCGAAATCGAAGCTGGCGCCGGTGTTGGTCTTCACGATTTCGAACATCTTGGCCGAATAGTCGGTCGCGCCCTTGCTGGCCGTCGAGAACATGGCCTCGATCGTGCCGTTGTTGGTCTCGGCCACATCCCGCAACTTGCTGTAGCTGTCGCGTGCCTGGGACACGCCCTTTTCAGCAAATGCGCGGACCTGCTCGGGCAGCTGGAACGGGAGGACGGTGGAAAACGGATCGCTCGAATCGGCCATTGGGACATCCTTCGCTGGTGGGGAAATCGAAGTGACCCGCGCGGATGGCCTAAGGAAAAATGGGCCGTCGCCGAGCCTGTTTGGGGACGACCGACGCTGGTCATCCCTATTCATCAATAGGTAACATTACAATTGTTGCAACGCAACATAAAATCGCATCGCACTGCCAGATTTACAGCCAGCAACAATTCCGAACGCCGCCGAATGTTCCTGATAATCCGGTCCGCAGCGGGTGCAGAAGCTGACTAGCTCTTCGGCTTCGCGGCGTCCTGGGCAGCCTTGGTCACAACCTGCCCGAGTTCGGCAGCCTGCTCGGCCAGGGCCTTCATCTGACCCTGAACGTATTCGCTGTGCAGGCGCAGCAAGTCGCCGAGGTCCTTGGCGTGGACCAGTTGCTGGGCGTAGTCGAGCGCCGCCGAAACGTTGCGCTCGGCAAAGCTCACGGCCCGGGTGCTGATTTCCTTGGCGTTGGCGCGGACGGTGGCGCCGCGGTCCTCGATCGTGGTGGCGGTCTGCTGGGCGTTGGTCAGCATGTGCTCGAACGCCTTGCGGGCTTGATCGAAGCTGGCCTCTGCCATGGAACGCACTTCCTTGGGGATTTCGAAACGATCGCGTCCATCCTGATCCATGATCGACTCCTGTTGCGCCCCGCAGCTGAAGGCGGGGAGGTCGCCCTGCGACCCTCTCCAAGTCTTTTCACACCCTAATTTCGTCTCGCATCGGCAATATGACCGGCCGGTGGCAGCCGGTCGCATCGTGACTGAATGATTGTTTTTTTGTAACTGCCCAGGTTCTCGATTTGGTTCAGGACAAGCGGAGGGATTTGGCCAGCGATACCGGATCGCAGGCTAGGGCGTCGAGGATGGCCCAGCCCTGCTTCTTGGCGGTCGAGAAGAACGA
>Ga0335397_10000236_pt1 | contig 66620 bp, 49 predicted proteins | sample MAT04_FD_205740 | JGI IMG/M metagenome (GOLD analysis project Ga0335397, IMG submission 205740) | Freshwater microbial communities from Lake Fryxell liftoff mats and glacier meltwater in Antarctica - MAT-04 (spades assembly) (version 2) ...
GGGAAGAGACGCAGGCATCCTTGTCCTCCGTGAACAGGCGACTCCGATGCCAATCCTACGCCTGTCCCCTTGACCCAATCAACTTCCACCCAATAATCCTGGTGGACTTTGATGCGTACGCCCTGGGTGTCTCCCCCGTCTGGAACCAAACAGGGCAGATTATTGCCAAACCTTAAGAAGTTGTGGCGATAAGAAACGATGGCGTGTTCTTGCTATGTCTTTCCCTGGGACCGCGGGCATCTTGCCCGCTGCTGTAGTGTTCCATTCAGTTTTGGTAACAATCATATGGCAACCGAACACCATAACTCTTGCGGGCAAGATGCCCGCGGTCCCAGGGAAAGACCTCATTACGCCACCGTTTCTAAATAGTGAACGGCACAGCGAATTAGGGATTCACTCCCCGTTCACCGTGTGCCCGTTGCTGATCCGTGCGATCCCCACCTGCATCCGTTGCCCGAACCGCAAGACCAGTGACAGTGCAGTGTCACTGTCTGGCACAATGGCGAACACGGTTGGCCCCCACGAGCTTTGCCCGACGCCATGGATGCCCGAGTGCCGGAGTTCGGCGATCAGATCCGCGATCGCCGAGGATGCGTATGGCCCACCCTGCGCAACTGCGAACGGCTCTCCGGCTCGGCGGTTGAACTCGTGGACGGCATCCCCGAACACTCGCAGGTCGCCCGCACGTGCCGCGGGGAGAATTGCGGTTTCGGCGAGTCGGCGGAGTTCGTCTGGATCGCCGTTGAAAGCTGACGCAAACGCCGCCCGCTCGCAGTGGCCATACCAGTTGGTGGCCACGTTCGACGAGAAAATGACGACACGCCATTCAGCCGGCAATCGGATGTGCGCCAGCATCGGCGAGATCGCTTCGCCTGGTTCCTTCCCGGCATCCACGATCAACCCGCCGTGATCGAAGCCGTGTACGCCGATAGCGGATCGTTCACCCCGACCCACACGGGTTGCCAGGGTATGCGATTCGATGTGCGGTTCGCCCAGCGCGACTGAAAGCGCTTTCGCCACGGCCAGCCCGAGTTGAGTTCCGACCCCAAGGCCGGTGTGTTCGGTGGGGCAGCGTTCGATGAGCACCTGGAATGGTCGGCGACGTTCCTCGGGAATCGCCTGCATGAACCGCATCGCGAATTCCTGCGCCCGGCTCGCGAGCATCCCCTCGAATCGCCACGACTCGGCAGGTTCTGCTGTCACCACGACACCGGGCGAGTCGATCATGAGACCGACGCCACCGAACGCCCGTACCCCGGGCCGATGCTCGCCCGCAACCGGCACATGGAATAGCCCGAAGTGAAGCCGACCCGGGGCGATAATTCGCGTCATCGTCTCGCCTCCGCTTCGCGGAGTTTCGCTTCAAGCAGGTCCATCGCGGCATGTTCGGCAGGGCCGCCCGTCTTCCCGACGATTACACGAAGCTTCTTGAACTCTACGGCAATCTCGGCGAGCGGCGTGAGGTGCAACCGCGTGGCATGGATCGCGGCTTCCACAACGGCATGTTTCGCCCGGTTGAACCCGAAGAAGTCGCGTGTGCGCCCCGTGTGAACCACATCCACTTCGATGCTCATCCGCTCGCTGCTGGTGTCCATCGACTTCACGACGAACTCGAAGTGCCGGCACGAATCGGCGAGTACGAACCCGCTGACGCGCTCTGGGGGCTTCAAAGGCGGGAACACATCAATCGCACCGATGGCAGCCTTCGCGAGGAGCAGTGCGTCGTCGGTGACGTGCAGCACTCCTTGTGGGTGCCGCACGAGGTTGCGGTATGTGGTTGAGCTTGGAAACGGGCGCAGGGTGAAGCGGGTGAAGTCGTCGTGCACTCGCGGGCCCATTGGGGTAAGGTGCGGCGACCCATCGGCATTCACAGTGGTAACGAGACCTTCAAGAATCATCGTTTAATGTTTCACGTTCAGTGACAGTCGGTTTCAACGTTAAACGTTAAACGTCGAACCTTAAACTCCTGAGCAGCCCGGCGGCTTTGTGGAGCGTTTCCTCGTACTCGCGGGCAGGGTCGCTGTCGGCGACGATACCGCCGCCCACGGGGAACTGTACCCAGCCGCGGCCCGCGGTGAACGTGCGGATCAGGATATTCGTGTCCATCGCACCGTCGAACCCGATCCACCCAAGACAGCCACAATATGGCCCGCGTGCGGTCGGCTCCAGTTCGGCGATGATCTCCATGGCACGCACCTTTGGCGCTCCCGTGACACTGCCACCGGGGAACGCACCCGCCAGTAAATCGAGCGGCCCGACACCCGGACGCAACTTGCCGCGCACTTCGGAAACAAGGTGATGCACGAAGCGGAAGCTTTCCACCTCACAGACACGCGGCACACGCACGGAGCCGTATTCGCACGCCTTGCCGATGTCGTTGCGGAGCAGATCGACGATCATCACGTTCTCGGCGTGATCTTTCGGACTACTCGCAAGATCGCGGATGAGTGCGGCATCTTCCTCCGGCGTGCGGCCACGCGGGCGGGTTCCCTTGATGGGTCGCGTTTCAACTTCGCCATCGGGATGAACACGCAAGAAACGTTCCGGCGACGCACTGAGAATCTGGAAGTCGCCGAGGTCGAAGTACGCGGAGAACGGCGCCGGGTTGAGCGTCCGCAGCCGCCCGTACAGTTCCAGCGGGTGCTCGCGAAGCGGCGCGAGGAGCCGCTGCGACAGGTTCACCTGGAACGCATCGCCGGCGTGGATGTACTCAACGACCCGCCGCACCGCCGCTTCGTAGCCTTCGCGGTCAAAGTTGCTGGTGACGCCGGGGAAGTTCGGCAGCGGGAACTGCGGACAAAGAGAAGACGCAGGCAAATCAGCGGCAGGCATGAAGCAGGATTGCGGAGTACGCGGTGTGTACGCCAAGTTTGCTGTTAGTGTCTTGTAAACCTTTTGTATGGTCGCTTGGGCATGTTTGGGGCGATTCTCTCGGTCCAGAAATGGGAACCCAGTGGCGACGAGCCAAGAGCGGTTCTGTGAGTGGTCAAAACTGACGATCCATGGGTAAGTGCATGTCGCAATGTCGGGGTGTCGGAACTCGTCGAGCGGCGTCTTTGCGATCCTCTCAAATGCTCGGTTCAATTCATAACCAAAGAGCCCCGCAACACCACCTTGAAAGGGCGGAAGACCAGTTATCGACGCAAGGTGAAACAACTGAAGGTCAGCTTGCTCACTTTCAAACGGCTTGCTCTCCGGTTCGCCGACAGCGGAGGAACTGAATGATTGCGGGTCCGCAGCGACGTAGGAGTAGCGGCCACGTTCGCCGTGCTTTTCGGCCGAGTCGAGGAAGAGCAGATGGGGGAGGTGTGCAAGGCGGCGGGCGACTTCCCATGGGTCGGGAGCCGGGACCAACTCCACCGCAAGCGGACCACCCGGGGGAGTCGCCACGGGGATCGCGTCGAACTGAAGTTGAGAACCCGCATCCATACAGGAAGTATAGGAGTCCGGAAACGAAGACCGCCGGGGTAAACCCGGCGGCTCGCCAACACTCCGTATCAACCCTTCGGCTTGATTTCCTTCAGCAGCACTTCGATCGCCTCGTCCATCGCCTTCTCGCGGACGTGCTTGAAGCGGATCACGCCCTTCTCATCGAGAACGTACACGGTGGGGTAGAACTGCACCTTGTAGTCCGCGACAGGGCCACCCTTCGCGCCACCATTCCACCAGTGAACCCAGGGCATCGGTTCCTTTTCGATGAACTTCGTCAGGGTTTCCTTGTCGTCGTCGGCACTCAGGCTGATGAACACGAACGGCTTGTCCTTCAGGTTCTTCACCAGTTCGCGTTCGTGTGGGATCATCGCACGACACGGAGGACACCACGTCGCCCAGATATCGAGCACGGCCACCTTGCCGCGGTAATCGCTGATCTTCACCTTCTTGCCGTCGAGATCCTCGGCCACGGAGTCAGGAAGAACCTTGCCCACGGTCAGGTTGTTTAGGAAGAACAGTTGCCCTTCCACGGCCTTGGCGATGGCTTGTCGGTCGCCCCGGCCGGAGGCAACTTGAACGTCGCCGTATTCTTTGCTGGCCTTGTTGAGCAGGGTTTCGGCTTCTTTAAACGCGGCGGCCTGCTTCTCGGCTGGCAACGTCGGGCCACCACGAGGGTAGTCGGCTTCTTCGAGTATCCCGGACCCGAGATAGTACAGGGTCGCACCCTTCACGTCCTTGTCGGCGGATTTCTCGTGAATGGCCTTGAGGAGGTTCTGGCCACCCGAGTTCTTGCCGAGCGTGGGAAGCAGCGGCTTCAGCTTGGGATTATCAGCGAAGTGCTTACCAATCAACTCGCCGGCTTTGGCGGCGACCGGCGTGGTGCCGCCCATATTCAGCGCGAACAAGACCGCATCGAACGCAACGGGGTCTTTCAGGTCGGCTTCGGCAAGTGCCAATGCCTTCTCGGCAAACTTGGGTTGAAGCCCGAAGAACTTGTCGCGAATCGCCGACTTCTCTTCGGGGGTCTTGGCGGCCTGGAATTCCTTGCCCAGTGAGGTTGCGGTCTCCTGGAATTCCTTCTGGATTGCTTGAAACTTTTGTGCCGTGGTTGGCGTTTCGTCTGGCTTCTTGTCATCGAGAGCAACGGCGAGACCGCACAGGCACACGGCCAGTGCAGCCGACAAGATCGAACGCATGTGAACCTCAGAGATGGGGGAAAATGAAGAAACCCACCCGGTCTACGGGTGGGCGCGAACCAAACTCAGCCCTTGGCCTTTACGGCCTCTTTCACCAGATCCTCGACAGCCTTGTCGATCTTATCGTTCCCAGGGTTGCCGACCCACTTTTCACGAACCACACCGGTATGGTCGATCAGGAACAGACTCGGGAACGCCTGAACGCGGTACGACTTCAGAATCGGGTTCTCCTCGCCATTATCCCACCAGTGAACCCATGGCATCGGTTCCTTTTCGAGGAACTTCGTGAGCGTCTCTTTTTTGTCGTCAGCGCTGACGCTGATGAGCACGAACGGCTTGTCCATCATGCTCTTCACCAGTTCGCGTTCGTGTGGGATCATGGCCCGGCACGGCCCACACCATGTTGCCCAGATATCGAGAAGAACAACCTTCCCTTTGTAGTCGGAGAGCTTCACCTTCTTGCCTTCGAGCGTAACAGAAGCGACGTCCGGAGCCGGTTTGCCAAGCGCGATGATGACAATGCTCTTGAGTTCTGCGATCTGCTTCTTGGCCAGTTCCGCAATGGTCTTGCCGCTCTTGCCGACCTTCGTGTCCGGCGATTCCTTGCTCGCTTTCTCCAGCAGTTCGGTTGCTTTCGCGATGAGGATGGCAAGTTCCTTGTCGTCTTCTTCTTCCTCGGCATTTCGCGAGGCCTTGAAACCACGGATGAACAGTGCCAACCCCTTGGCTTCCTTGTCGGTAGCCTTTTCACTGACTGCGATCAGGAGTTTCTCGCCCGCGGCACCCATACGCATCAGGGGGGTGAGCAGATCCTTGAGTTTCGGGTTAGCAGCATGGTGCTCAGCGAGCAACCCGATCATGGCATCGACATCCGCAACGCCGCCCGCGTTATGTTCGCCCGCAGACTTGACAATGAACTCCGCGGCCGCAAAGCCGGTGGCGTCCTTGGGATCTTCCTTGGCGATGGCGAGCGCCTTCTCGGCCGTGATTGCGACGAGTTCGCGCATCTCAACCTTAATGCCTCGCTTGTCGGGGCCAGCGGTCGCCTTGTCTAATCGCGACTTCAATTCTTCCATTTCCGTGTCAAACTTCTTCTTGAGCGCGGTTAGCTTCTCGGCTCGGTCAGGTTTGCTGTCGCCAGCGTAGACGACGAACATGCCAAGCACGAGAGACGCCGCGGCGGCACAGAGCAATCGCATGGGTTTGGTCCTGGGAATTGTGTCAAGTCGGAATCGCCGCTGGAATCAGGGTACGCTGATAGACGCTTATTGGAAAGCGGGTATTCGATGTATAGTGCTCCCATCGCGCGAGTTCATGTTACAAGGATCATCCATGGAATACCGTCAGTTAGGCCGTTCAGGGTTCAAGGTGCCCGTGCTGAGTCTGGGTACTGGAACATTCGGTGGTGGGAACGAATTCTTCAAGTCCTGGGGCAGCACCGACGCACAAGGCGCTTCTCGGCTTGTTGATGTGTGCCTTGAAGCTGGCGTGACAATGTTCGACTCCGCAGACATCTACTCGAGCGGTCTTGCCGAAGAAGTGCTCGGAGCTGCCATCAAGGGTCGCCGTGACAAGGTGCTCATTTCGACCAAAGCCACGTTCCGTTTCGGCGACGGAGCGAACAACGTCGGCTCGTCGCGGTATCACCTGATTCAGTCATGCGAGGCCGCACTCAAGCGACTTGATACGGATTACATTGACTTGTTTCAGTTGCATGGATTCGACGCGACGACTCCGGTCGAGGAAACGCTGGCAACGCTCAACGATCTCGTCACGGCAGGCAAGATCCGCTACATCGGCTGCTCGAACTTCTCGGGATGGCATCTGATGAAATCGCTCGCGGTTTCCGAGCGATACGGTTGGAGTCGATACGTTGCCCATCAGGCGTATTACTCGCTCGTCGGCCGCGATTTCGAGTGGGAACTGATGCCGTTGGGGTTGGATCAGGGCGTGGGTGCGGTCGTGTGGAGTCCGCTCGGTTGGGGACGCCTGACGGGGAAGATGCGCCGTGGGCAACCACTCCCGAAAACGACCCGGCTCAATAGCCAGTTGAGCAACGAGAAGGGACCGCCGTTGACCGATGAGCACGTTTACCGGGTTGTGGAGGCGATCGACGCGGTGGCGAAAGAAACCGGCAAGACGGTGCCGCAAATCGCGTTGAACTGGCTACTTCAGAGACCGACGGTTTCGACTGTTATCATCGGAGCACGCGACGAGCAGCAACTCCGCGACAACCTCGGTGCGGTTGGCTGGTCGCTAACGCGGGAACAGGTTGCCCAGCTCGACGCCGCGAGTGCGGTAACGCTTGCCTATCCGTACTGGCACCAGCGAGGGTTCGCCGAACGCAACCCACCCCCGGTCGGGTGATCGGCCCGATCACCTGGGGGCTTTCGGATGTGCCAGGCCGCGTCAGATCTGGCACTCGAAGTATAATGCCTGAACCGCCCCCGCGAGGCTCCACGCACGATGACGGTCATTCTCCTGCAAGGCATCTACCACGCCTGCTTCGGCCTGAGCTACCTCGTTGCGCTGCTGCTCGAACTCGGCCGCCTCGCGCGACCGGCAAGAGCATGGCGCGCGACCGGCCTCGCATTCGGCATCGTCGGCCTCGCCGCGCACACATTCTACATCGTCGTCCACAAGCCTGATCCCGCGACGCCATCGGGTTCGCTATTGCTCCTCGCGTGGGTACTCGCCTTGTTCTACCTGTATGGCACGATCCACTACGCGAAGCAAGCGTGGGCCGTGTTCGTACTGCCGGTCGTGATTCTGCTCGTCACGCTGTCGTATGCCCTGTCGCGACCCGACACGACAAGCGCCTCGTTGGGCGTTCCCACGTGGGTTAGTGGCGAACGCTTCTGGCCTTCATTCCATGGTACCCTCATCCTTCTGGCCACTGTTGGCGTCAGCGTCGGGTTCCTGGCGAGCGTGATGTATCTGGTTCAGGCTCGCCGAATGCGGAACAAGGTGAACCCCGGGCAAGTGGTGCCGTTGCTGAACCTCGAACGCCTGGAGACGATGAACCGCCGGGCGTTAAACATCGCATTTCCGCTCCTCAGCGCGGGGTTGCTGCTCGGCAGCTTGCTCCTGAGACACAACCACGGCCTCACTGACAACTGGCTGTCTCCCAAGGTTCTCTCCACAGCGGGTTTGTGGGTCGTGTTTCTCGTGCTGACCTACCTGCGCTACGGGACAAGCGTGCCGCCCCGTCGGCTCGCGCTGCTCTCTATCGCCGCGTTCGCGCTCATGCTCGTTGCGCTCGGCACGGCACATCCGTTTGCAACGGGAGGTGCTCAGTGAACCTCCGGGCAATCGGCTGCAACGTATCTTCGGCAAGCGTCGAACTTCGCGAGAAACTGGCATTCGATGCGACGAAACTCGCCCGGGCGCTGGCAGAACTCCCCGCACGGTACGGCACCGAGGCCGTGGTGCTCGGCACCTGTAACCGCGTCGAACTGTACCTGGCTCGCTCCGAGGAAGAGGCACCCGTTCACTCGCCGCTCATCGCGGAGTTTCTCGGCGAAGTTCACGGCGTTTCGGCCGACGACATCCGCCGGCATCTTTACGAACACGCCGACGCCGAGGCTGTTCGGCATCTGTTCCGCGTCACGTCCGGCCTCGATAGCGTTGTCATCGGGGAGTCGCAGATCGCGGGGCAGGTGAAGGAAGCCTACGACGCGGCGCAGAAGGCTGAGGCAACCGGTCCGCTGCTGAATGTGCTGTTCCCCGCGGCGACCAGGGTTTCACGCCGTGTGCGGACGGAGACGAAAGTCGCCGACGGGCACGCCTCGGTGTCGAGTGCTGCGGTGGAATTCCTGCGACCGATCTTCGACACATTCACGGACAAAACTGTGCTTGTGATCGGAGCGGGCGAAATGGGCCGGCTCACATTGAACCACATCCGAGAACTGAATCCAGCACGGGTACTTGTCACGAATCGCAGCCCCGATCGCGCTGCGACACTCGCGGCAGAATACGGCGGGCAACTCATTCCGTGGGAGCAACTCGACGACGCATTGATTCAGGCCGACATCGTGTTGAGTACCACAGGAGCACCGGAACCAATCGTGACGCGACGCCGGTTCGATGAGAAGGTCCGACCCAGGCGCGGAAGTCGAACGTTGGTGGTGTTCGACATGGCGGTTCCGCGTGACTTCGACCCGCGATTGCACGATGGCGACCGCGTGAGCGTGTTCAACGTGGACGACCTGAACCGAGTCGCGGATCAGGCTGCGGCGGAACGCCGAAAATACCTCCCTGCTGCAGACGCGATCGTGATGGGCGAGGTTGTGAAGTTCGTGCAGGACTGGAACCGCCGCAAGGATGGCCCCGTGATCGGGCAACTCACTGCCGAGGTGGACCGCCTCCGTGAGTCCATGGTGATGCCGCTGCTGGCAAAAATGAAGGGCAAGCTCTCACCCGCGGAACTGGAGCACATCGAGGGTGCGTTTCGGCTCTTTCAGAGCAAACTGTTGCATGGCCCAATCGCGGCATTACAGGAAGCGAGTCGCACGGGCCACAGCGGCACTCTCCGCGATGCCCTAATGAAACTATTCGGCCTGAAGGGTTGATACTCGCAGGGTGATCGTGAACGTGATCCGTCTGTAAGCGATTTCCAAGTTGGGATACGATAAACTTCCCAACCAACCGGAGGTTGGCCATGAGTGTCGATGCAATCCTCGAGGAAGTCGAAGCGTTGACGGAGGAGGAACGCATCGAGTTGCTAAACCGATTGCACGAACAGTTCACGCAGCCGGAGATTTCAGACGAACTGAAAGCTGAACTCGACCGCCGCGACACGGAGGCTGATGCAAACCCGGATGTGGGCTACACGATCGACGAAGTGATCGCGTATGTGAAGCGAAAGAAATGAGCCTCACAACTCACTTCCGCGAGATCTTCTTGGGGCCGTCGCCGACGGTCTTCTCATAGCTGCCGTTGCCTGTCTTCACGTACTTCGTGAATCCCTTCGACGCCAGGTTCTTGTCGCTCACTGCGGCCTTGCCGTGGGCATCGGTCCATGCTCGCGGTGCGTTCGGTTCGCCGAACACGCGACGCACAGCCTTGCCCGTCTCCGGGTCCTTCGTCAGCGGCTTGTCGGACATCTTCTGGAGCAGTTCGAATTGCTCACCACCCGAACCGTCTGGCAGCACGAACTCATACACGTAGAGCGGCATGTGAACCTCGGAGAAACGGAACGCGGATGACACGGGATTCCCCACGTCACCCGCGAACCTATCTTACCACATCATCCCTTCGCGAGTTCGTCCCGAACCACTTCGAGCAACTTCTTCGTTGCCTTGATGCCGTCCGATTCGCTCAGTTTGCTCCCCTCATATTCGACGCCGACGAACCCGCTGTACTTGTGCTTCTTCACCACGAGTTCCATCATCTTGCGGTAGTCGGTCTTGGTCTCGTTGCCCTTGTCGTCGAAGTCGTGGCTCTTGGCCGACACGCCCTTGGCGAACGGCATCAGTTCGTCCACGCCCTTGTAGCGGTCGTAGCCGCCAAAGTTGCCGAAGTCGGGAAGCGTGCCACAGAACTTGTGATCGACCTTCTTCATCACCTTCGCGAGCCATTCGCCGTTGCTTGACAGCCCACCATGATTCTCCACGATGACACTGATTTCGTGCTTCCCCCCGAACTCGCTGAGTTTGCGGAGGCCGTCCGCGGCGCGATCGAGTTGCTCCTCCGGTGTCCCGCTCGACTGAGCATTCACGCGAATCGAATGACAGCCCAGGAATTTCGCCCACTCGACCCAACGGTAGTGATTCTCGACTGCAACCTGGCGCTTCTTCTCGTCGGCGTCGCCGAGTGCACCTTCTCCGTCGCACATGATGAGGACGCTCTTCACACCGGCATCGTCCGCGACCTTCTTCAGCTCCTTGAGATAGTCTTCGTCCTTTTTCTTCGCTTTATAGAACTGGTTCACATACTCGATCGCCTCGATCCCGTATTCCTTCTTGGCGATGGTCGCGAACTGGAGCGGATCGGCCTTCTTGTTGAAAAACGCCTTGTGCAGGGACCACTGTGCAAGTGAGATTTTGAACAGAGGTTCGGCGGGGCGAGCCGCTGAGCTGAAACTTGGAGCAAGTACGGCACCGGTGACGGCCGCCGAGCGGGCGAGGAACTCGCGACGAGAAACGTGCGACATTGAGGCAACTCCTGGAGAAAGGGGACAGCACCGTCGATTGTAGTCCACCCACCCATCTCCGGCTTTGTCCCGGGTAAAACAACACCGCCTCCGGGAATACCAGAGGCGGTCGTGAGAGCGGAGTACAAACTGCACCGTTACCGGACTTGCGGATTGGTGAGCACGGTTCCGGCGGGCGGTGCTGGAACCGCCGCCGGAGCCACTGCTGGAGCAACTCCAGGAGTAGTTGAAGGGAGTACCATTCCACCGTGACCGTTCATGGGGACAGCCCCAACACCCGGAGCCGCCACTGGGGGCGGGTTCGCCGCTGCTGTTTGTTGAATTGCCGCTTCGGCCTGGATCGCTTCCGCAGGAGGAAGCTCTGCCGCGCGCGCCGAGCGACCGAGCCGACCAAGCAGCAGCCCGAGAGTGATGAGTGTCAAGCCCGTCAACGCCAGACCGATTACCCAGAATTGTCCTGAGGAACTCAGGGGCTCTGCACGGGTGAAGTACCAGACAAGGGTCCAGACGTCGATGAGTGTCCCACCCGTCACGTAAATCAGAGCGGTGCGTGGTCCGAATGATGGCTGAGAGAGCATGGGCATGGTATGCCTCAGTTGTGAAGTTGTGCAAATGGTTCGAACTTCCTGAGGTAGTGCACATCGAGTGCCGAATCACATCTCTCACATCACCTTCTTCATGAACTTGAGGACTTCACCACTGAATACGTCGGGATTCTCGATGTTGCTCAGATGCCCTGCCTCGGGGATGTGGATGAGTTCACTTCCGTTGACATAGGCAGCGAGCCGAGCTGCGGTGAGCGGTGGAGTGACCACATCGAACTCACCGACGATTACAAGTGTCGGGACGGTGATCTCAGCCAACCCCGGGACTGCATCGGGTCGATCTCTGAGTGCAACTAACGCGGCAATAATCGTCGATTCTTTCTGCCGGATCGCGATCATCTCGGCGAACTCCACCAACCGTGGCATTGTGTTCCGAGTATGTTCGCTGAGCACCTTGGGAAGCATCGATCGGGCAAAGCTGGCTGCTCCATCTCGCTTCACCGCCTCAATCGACTTATCACGGCCCGAGCGAGTTGCTTCATCATCTGGAGCGGGCCGCGTATCAGCCAGTATGAGCGCCGCGACCATGCTCGGGTACTTGCGTGCAAAGGCCATCGCGATGTACCCGCCCATCGAAAGGCCGCCGATTGCCGCACGATCGATATTCAACGCGGTCATGAACGCAGCAATGACATCAGCTACATGTTCGATGCTGAATGGTGCGTTCCCCTCCGAAGACTGCCCGAATCCAGGTAGGTCTGGTGCCAGGATCCGTATGCCTTGAACAGTCAATGGCCCGTGCTGCGGGACCCACATCTCCCGGTCGAACGGGAACGCGTGAAGCAACACGACGGGAAACCCATTTCCCAGATCGTCGTAAGCCATGTGCAGGCCATGTTGGAGAAGCTCGACTGTCTTCATGGAAAACTCCAGAATCCGTTCATTCGGGCAATGCAATTCTGATGCCGCGGCACGCATGTTGCACCACCTTCTATGCCTACTTTTCAACTTAAATCAGGGTGCAATATGGATCTGACGAATGATATTAAGCCCGAGGTAGACGATAACCAACTACCACTCCTTCAAGCCGCTCAGGGAATGGTGGACACCAAGGATGGTAAGGGGATTGGTGATCTGGTAAATCCGAACCTCCTCGCCTCATGGGTCCATGATTTCCTCATCGGGAGAGGCGACCCGCTGGATCAGCAGGGAATGGCGATCGCTTTCCGCTTTGGGGTGAAAGCCGACGGGCGGTATGCGGGTCAGAGCTTCGTGGAGACAGAATCGCAACTCCGCGCAGACTGGGCGGCTGAGAAATGCCACATCCCCTGGGACAAAGTTCGTGAAGCTGTTTGGGCAGGTTTCGACCGCGCCCGCGATCGACGGTTCTAAGTTACAAGCGGTGAGCGCAACTCCACCGCTCCGCCCACCTATCCATCGCTCTGCCCACCTATCGATACCGCTTCTCGATCACTTCAACCTCGGCATCCTTCTTCTGAGCTTTCAGTGCCGTGAGCAAGATCTCGCGTGCCTCCGCGTTGTTTACGTCCACGAACAGTGCCTCGCGTGCCCAGTGTTCCACTTTGGGGTACGTTCCCTCATCTCGATGTAACTTGGCCAACTGCAGTCGCACCGCGATGTCGTCAGGTGAACGAGCCGCGATCTCCGCAAGAACTGGAACCAGCTTCTCGGGCATTTTCATTCCGGCGTAGAGCTTCGCAAGTGTTTCCAGCAAATCCGTGTCGGGTGGTGCCAGCGAGCGAACCTTCTCCAGTGCAGCGACGGCCTTGTCGAGTTCCGATAGCTCAATCGCGAGTTTGCCGACTGCGGCCCACAGGCGTGAATCCTCGGGGTTCTCCTTCGAGGCGAGTTCTAACACTACCAGTGCTGCTTTCGAGTCCTTGTCTCGTTGGAGTAATCGCACCTTCACCAGTGATGCGTTTGGATGGCCCTTCTCCTTTTCCAGCGCCGCATCGACCAGCTTTTTCGCGTCGGCTCCCTTCCCACGTCGCATGTACTCAGATGCCAACCTCGCCGAGATGTCCGGATCGTCGGGCGACTTCTTGTATGCTGCTTCCAGTTCCGCGAACGGAATCGGCTTCTCCGCACGCGGCAAACCTTTTACCTGTTCCCGCAGGAACGCGCGGTAATCCTTCTCGAACGTTTCCTTCTCGACGCCGCATGCCCGTCGTAGGGCATCGCCAGTGCCCAGACCCAGCTTGTACGCATCAAGCAACTTCGCGATGCACTCACTGCCATACTTCTTCTCGATGAACTCGACGTACAGCGAGCCTTGGTGATACGCGAGCATCACATCCGATGGCTTGCCAAAGTTGTGGTAACCGCGGCCGATGGTATCGAGATCGAAAGCTGTGCCGTCCGCGATGCGATCGCGGAGCAAGGGAAGGGTGGTATCGAATCGTCGTGAGCGCTCGGCTCGCACGGCCAGTCCTTCCGTGAGCCAGATCGGGACGAGGAAGCCGGTCTGCGTCAGGTTGAACGCGTGCGTGAGTTCGTGCCGGGCGACGGTCGCCCAGTTGTACGCTCGAATCTCGCCATCGACCTTCGGCGAAGGAATCGCAATGAGTGGGCCAGTGCTCGCGCCCTGTGCCGCTCCTGGCAAGCCAGGCAGCGATAGAACCCGTCCGCTGAACATCTCACGTGTCGCGAACACTTCCACGAGCAACTTCCCCGGGGGAGCAGTGCCATACAACTTTGTGAACTCGGCGTGCCATACTTCGAGGTATTCTCCCAGGAATGAAGCGAAGATCGCATCGGTTTTGGCGTCGTACTTGATAACGAAGTGCGGCGTCTCGAACGACTCGTACCCGCTGAGGTGCTTCAGAACCTTGAGCGAGTTCGACACACGAACATGAAACGGGTCCGCCTTGAACGCGGCTTCGAGTTGCACCTTGGCCTCGGGTTCGCGGCCAAGTTGCATGAATAACAGCCCCAGGCCTGCACGCGGTGCAGCCAGGTCGGGTCGCAATTCCGATGCCTTCTTGAAGCATTCTTCGGCACGGGCATATTGCTTCCGCGACATCAGCACATCGGCGAGTTCGGTGTAGAACACGCCGGGCTTCGCGCAGAACGCAGCAACCTCCTTCTCGATCTCGGCAACGCCAGCGGGCTTCCGCGAAAGATGCTGAATCGCCGCGAGACGGGCGAGGGTGGATTCGTCTCGCGGGTTTACGAGTTTGGCCGCGAGCAGGAGGCGCTCGGCAGCCGCGCTGTCGCCCTCGGCCAACTGCGTGTCCGCCTTGAGCCTCAGGGCTTCGGGGTGCCTCGGGTTCACCTTCAGCGCCAGGTCTGCGAACCGCCCGGCCGCGACGGCATCGAGTTCTTCGCGGGCGAGTATCCCTTTTCCAACAAGCGCCTCAACCGCGGTCGGGTTGATCTTCAGTGCCTTGTCGAAAGCCTCGGCCGCGTCCGCTCGGTTGTGCTTTTCAATCAGAAGCCGCCCTGCCAAAACTTCGATCTGCCAGAAGTCGGGATCGTGCTTGATCGCGTCGCCACAGACTTCATCGAGGATGAACTTGAACTGTTGTGGCTTGTTGTTCCAGCGGGCGTTCTCGGCCCCTGCTTGCGCGATGATGTATAGCAACTCCGCGTCGGTGATGTCCTTCTCGGCGGCACTCGCGTCGGAGTATGCCGTCACGAACCACCGCACTTCCTTATCCGCGGCTGCGATGTCGCCTTTATCCCGAAGCAACCGCGCCCGGACCCATCGTGCGAGGAAGTTCTTCGCATCCTGCTTGATCGCGGTCTCGGCATCCGCGGATGCGTCGTCCCACTTCCCCAGGAAGAGCGCAAGATCGGCCCGGTTCGCGAGTAGACCCGGATCGTTCGGGTGGACTTTCAGCCCCAGAGCGTATGTGTCGAGCGCCTTGGCATATTCTCCCTCGGCCCGTTGAACCGCGCCCAACCCCACGTAGGCCGCGACCGCGGGTTTCTCATCCTTCAAGAGCTTCTCGTAACCCGTGCGGGCCTCAGCGTAGTTTCCGCGCTGAAGACGCTGTTTGAGCGCGGGGTAATCGACCTTCGGTTGCGTGACGAGTACAAGCGTAAGCAGCAACAGCATCGGGAGACCTCACGGGATGTGTGTTAACCGTACCGAACTGGTGAAACGACCGCAAGCGGCCGGCGTCGGATGATTGACCCGACCGAAACTCGGGTTTGTTTCCGAACGACGCGTTAGGAACGGTTGAACTGTCCGTCTTTCTCTCCAGATCGAGAGATTCTCAGCCGGTATGAGAGGTCGTCACATGTCTGCACGTCTCCGGCTCATCGCGGTTCTGGCATTACTTGCAATCCCCTCAACGGTTTGCGCGGCGGAACCTGCACCGAAAGTCGATCCAGCAGATGCCATCGCTGCCCTCATCGACAAGCACCTCAGTGCCGACTGGGCCGCTCGTGGGATCAAACCCGCCGCCCAGACCGACGACGCTGAGTTCGTTCGCCGGGTTTACCTCGACCTGATTGGTCGAGCACCCAAGGCACCCGAGAGCCGCGAGTTTCTCGACGACGATTCACCCAACAAGCGAGCCTTGTTGGTCGAGAAGCTCCTCACACTGCCGGGGCACGCCGGTCACTTCGCCGCCGTCACGCGGGCTGCGTGGCTTCCGCAAACGCAATCGAACTTCCAGCTCGCGAACGCCGGATTCCAGTTCGAGAACTGGCTCCGAATGCGATACCGCGATAACACCCCCGCGGATGAGGTCGTCCGCAAAATTCTGACGGTTCAATTCAACGTGAACAGCCAGAACCCGATGATCCGGTTCGTGCAAGCTACCGGAACTGATCCCGACAACAACACACTCGTGGGGTTCTACCAGGCCAACGAAGCTCGCGCCGAGAACCTCGGTAGCGCGGTGAGTCGCCTGTTTGTGGGTGTGCGGCTGGAGTGTGCCCAGTGCCACGACCACCCGTTTGCTCGATACACCCGCGAGCAGTTCTGGGAGTTTGCCGCGTTCTTCGCCGAGTTGAACCCCCTTCCCGCAAACCGCCCCAATCTGGTCGGCCCAGTTCAACCGCAGTCCGACAAGAACCGGATCACGATCGCGAACACCGAGAAGCGAGTGGTCGCCCGGTTCTTCGATGGCACCAGCCCCGAGTGGACTGCCGACCGCACGCCGCGCCAGGAGTTGGCCGACTGGCTGACCCATCCGGAGAATTCGTACTTCGCCCAGAACGCGGTGAACCGGATGTGGGCGCACTTCTTCGGCTACGGCATTCAAGATCCAGTTGATGAGCCGGGCGACAACAACCCGCCGAGCCACCCGCAACTACTCGAAGATCTGGGGAAGGCGTTCGTCACGGCCGGGTTCGATAACCGTGCCCTGATGCGAGGAATCACCCGGTCGCAGGCCTACCAGTTGTCGAGCAAGATGACGCACCCAAGCCAATCAGACCCGCGTCGCTTCGCCAAGATGAACCTGAAGGGGCTGACCCCGGCACAGTTGTTCGACTCGATGGTTGCCGCCACGGGCCACCGCGAGCCGGGCTTCATGCGGCAGAACCAGTTCAACTTCAATGCCCAGCCGAACAACCCGCGGAGCCAGTTCCTCAACCGCTTCGCTTCGAACGAAAAGGTGACGGAAGCGAACACCACGATCCTGCAAGCTCTGATGCTGATGAACGGGCAGTTCATCACGGATGTCACGAGTCTTGAAAAGGGTGAAGTGCTGGGCGCGATCGTCGATGTGCCAGGCTGGGAGACGAAACAGCGGATCACGGCACTGTTCCTGAGCACGTTCGCCCGCAACCCGTCGCCCGAGGAACTGGAGAAGTTCACGAGCTACGTCGATCGCGGCGGAGCCAACAACGACAAGAAGAAAGCCCTCGCCGATGTGTTCTGGGTGCTGCTGAACAGCCCCGAGTTCTTGTTCAACCACTAACAAACCACCGCTTAGCCGCCGAGCGCTCCGCTCCGAAGACTCCGCGTCGCGGCTAAGCGATTAACGATTCACCGACTTCCCCCTGCACGGAGTTTCCCATGTCGATGTTCCGCAACCTGGATCGGCGGCACTTCCTGCGGGCGGGAGCCGTCAGCAGCGCAGTGTCGATGTCCGGAATCCTCGGCCAACTCGCGATGGCTGCCGAGGCCTCGAAGAAGAAGCCGAAGCGGTCCTGCATCCTGCTGTGGATGAACGGCGGACCGAGCACCATCGACCTGTGGGATCTCAAGGTCGGCCACGAGAATGGCGGGCCGTACCAAGAAGTGAACACGACGGCACCCGGGCTGAAGATCAGCGAACACCTTCCGAAGATCGCCATGCACGGCGAGCAACTCGCCATCCTGCGTGGCATGACCACCAAGGAAGGCGACCACGCTCGCGGTACCTACCTGATGCGGACGGGCCAACTCCCCGGGGCCGCAGGTATCCAGTACCCCAGCATCGGATCGCTGGTGTCGAAGGAACTCGGCGACCCCAAGGCCGAGTTGCCCAACTTCCTCAGCATCGCCCCCCAGCGGTTCTTCGCTCAAGAGGCGTTCGGCCCCGGGTTCCTCGGGCCAGTTCACGCTCCGCTGATCGTCGGTGAGAACCAGGCGTTCAACAACAATCAGCCCGCCAACATGCTCGATGAGTCCCTCAAGGTCGCCGATCTGTCGAAGCCCAAGAGCATCGACGACGCCAGCGCGGCAGTTCGGCTCGATCTGCTCCGTGAGATGCAGGAAGACTTCGCTTCGGGTCGCCCCGGGCAAATGGCCAAGAGCCACGCAGCCGCTTACGATCGGGCGATTCGCCTCATGCAGTCCGACGGTGCCAAGATCTTCGATCTGACAACCGAGAAGGACATGATCCGTGACAAGTACGGTCGCAATCTGTTCGGCCAGGGCTGTCTGCTCGCTCGCCGACTCGTGGAAAAGGGCGTTCCATTCGTGGAAGTGAGCCTCGGAAACTGGGACACGCACGGTCAGAACTTCGAGCAGGTGAAGAACCTGTCCACGACCCTCGACGCCGCGTGGTCTTCACTGATGGACGATCTCAAGGATCGCGGGTTGCTCGAAACTACCACGATCGTGTGGATGGGTGAGTTCGGCCGAACTCCCAAGATCAATCAGGGCAAGGGTCGCGATCACTATCCGAATGCCTGGAGCACCGTGCTGGCCGGCGGCGGCATCAAGGGTGGTCAGGCGATCGGCAAGACCAGCAAGGATGGCACCACCGTCGAGGAACGTCCGACGACGACGCTCGATCTGCTCGCGACGCTGTGCATGGCTCTGGGGATCGACTACGAGAAGACCAACCCTTCGAACGTGGGCCGCCCCATCCGGATCGTGGACAAGCCCTGCAACCCGATCACGGAGGTGGTAGCGTGAACAGTCTCATTCGCAACAGTTCATCGTCTGCCGCGCTGATCCTCCTCGCGGGGGCTGTGGTGGCCGCGCCTGCTGTCGCCCCCACTCCACGGGAGGTCGTTCGGAAGCCATTGCCCTGGACTGTATCCGAGACGCAAGAAGTCGTGGTCTTCGCTCCGAATCGCCCGGTACGCATCCAACTGCAGGTGCGGTGCGAAGGACAGTCCATCGCCGAGATGTGGCAGACCCGTCTCCAGAAAGCGTTCGACTATTTTGACCGGGATAAGGACGGCTTCCTGAACGAGAAGGAAGTCACGAACATCTTCTCGGATACTGGCATCAATGTGATGCTTCAGAATGGGTTTTACCAGCCGACCCCACAGGACCGCCCGACCCTCGAACGGCTCGATACGGACAAGAGCGGGAAGGTATCACTCGACGAATACCTCGCGTACTACAAAACGGCCACGGCGGGATTGCTTCGCCCGCAACCGGCGGTTGCCGAGAACGCCGGCGGCGCGGCGGTGACCGAGGCTCTGTTCAAACTTCTCGATGTGAACAGCGATGGTAAGCTGACCAAGGACGAGGTGAAATCAGCGGAAAAGCTGCTCGCCAGCAAGGACGCGGATGAGGACGAGTGCCTGAGCCAGGCCGAGTTGGTTCCGAACTTGTTCAACCAGGGATTTGGCCGCCCCGTCCGCCCAGTCGGGGGTGGGTTTGGTCAACCACAACCAGCAATGCCCGCGAATGACACAGTCTTAACGTTTGACCCCGCTCGAGTCCCTGGGACTCTCACGCAGCAGATTATCAAGAAGTACGACAAGGATGGCGATTTTGAACTGACCCGTGAAGAAGTCGGGTTTGACGATGCGTCCTTCGTCCGCCTCGATAAAGACGGCAATGGTCGGCTCGACGGCGAAGAACTCGATGCCTGGCGGACCGGTCCGGCGGATCTGGAAGTGTCGCTCTCGCTGGCCCCAAAGGCTGCCGATTGCGTTGCGAAACTCATCACAACTCGTGAGATCGCCAACAGCCGTGGGTTCGTGATCAAGCAGGTCGATGCCGGCCGACTGATCATCCGCACGGGCCGGCAACCGATTGAGTTTTGGGCGATGACGGGAAACTCCGGCTACCAGCAGCCCACGATGAAAGTCCAGTTCCAGTATCTCTTCCAGCAAGCCGCCAAGGGTAAGGATCACATCCTGGAGAAGGATCTGAACGGGCCGAACGCCGTTCAGTATCAGTTCCTTCGAACCATGTTCGACGGGATGGATGCCAACTCTGACGGTAAGTTGACCAAGGCTGAGTTCGACGGCTACTTCGACCTCCAGGATTCGTTCCGAAACGTCGCAATGGCGGTCACCCCCGCTGTGCAAACGCCCACGCTGTTCCAGTTGCTCGACGAGAATCGTGATGGTCGCCTGAGCGTGCGGGAACTCCGAACAGCCTGGGATCGATTGCTCTCACTGGAGCCAAACGCGGAAGATGTGGTCACGAAAGCCGCGATCATGCCGAGTGTTTCACTTCGGCTGACGCGAACTGCGGAACGCTTCCTGATCAACCAGCAGCAGTTCAACAACTTCCCGAACCAAAACCAGATCGCCGTACCTCAGCAGGGTCCGATGTGGTTCCGCAAGATGGATCGCAATGGCGATGGTGACGTATCTCGTTCCGAGTTCCTCGGCACGAAAGCAGAGTTCGAGGCGATCGACTCCGACAAGGATGGTTTGGTGAGCTTGCAGGAGGCTGAAACCTTCGACAAGAAGAATCGTTCAGCCGAAGAAAAACCCGAAGAGAAGAAGTGACGCTTCACCACAGTCTCTCTCAGCATGGCCGGGGATTTTCCCCGGCCATGTTGTTTCTATACCCACAACTCAGCCATTGGGTGTTTGCCGCTTGTAAGCAGTACGTTGACCCCGGGGCCATTTCACCCTAGCATGTGCTTCCGGTACGGTTTCGCACCCGGAAGGATCTCGCGGATGACCGGAACCCGGAACGGACCCGCCTCACTCCCGCAAGAACTGCGGTGGAACGCCAGAACTCCTCTGCCCACGCGCTGGGTCATTCCCGAGGGCCGGCGTCATCGCGTCCCGGCAGTCGATGCGCCGAGACCGTTCGATTTCTCTGCGGCGATGCGGAACCTCTGTGAAGACGTCACCAATCGATGTCAGACGCTCTGGCATGTCAAGATGCCGCGAGTGCTCATCTCGTTCACCCCGTGCCGCAATCGAAGCCGGTACGGTCTTCAGGCCCGCGTTACTCCTCTGCGTTTCCGCGACGGCGCCTTAATCCGTCGGCACGGGGAGGTCGAGTATCAGGTGCAGCGGTTCTTCGTCGATGGCCGCGAGATGCTGTATCTGCTCACGTTTTGCCTGCCGCGATTCCTCGATCAGACCTACGAGGAAAAGCTCATCACCGTGTTCCACGAGTTGTACCACATCAGCCCGTCGTTTGACGGAGACTTGCGACGCCACCCCGGGCGGTATGCCGTCCATTCGCACTCGAAAGCCCACTACGATCGCGAGATGGCGGATCTGGTGAACGATTACCGCAAGAACCATCCAGAGCCTGAAGTGTTCGCGTTCCTGAACGCGGGCTATCGTGAATTGTGGGACCGGCATCACGGCATTATCGGCGTTGTGGTGCCGCGTCCGAAACTGCTCCCGGTGGGCTGGACCTCCGCTCGCACCGCTGCCCGCAGCCAGGGGTAATTGCTGCTGCCAAAAGGACGAGCGGCCGGGATTGCTCCCGACCGCTCGCTTCGTTTCGGGTGTGGTCTACTTCTGAACCTGGATCGCGGAAGGCTCACGGCACCGCCGGCCGGATATCTCCGGTGCCCGGCACGGAACCGCGATTTGCGAGGTTGACCCAGACCGTGCCGGGCACCGGAGATATCCGGCCGAAAGCGGTGCTGGAACAGCCTTCCCCGAGTCGCATTGCAAGGCAACAGCTCGGGCGACGCAACATCGCCCTGCTGCAAAGCAGCGAGCTAAACCAACCCTTGACGATTCGCAACGCCGCCCCGTTGGGGCGGCCGCTCGACAATTCGGTTACGAGCCCATTGGCTCTTGACCGTTGATCCACGGGCCTTCGAGCTTCTGGTAGGCTGGCGGGGTCAGCAGGCTGCCCTTTTCCCCAGCTTCCCAACCGATGATCTGGTTCGGCTTGCCACGCTTCTTGCTGCGGGCTTCCCACTGTGTCGCCCAGGTTGCATCGGCTTCCTTGACGACTCGCTTCTCCTTGTCCCAGAACAGCACCTTCCCCTGGCGGTAGCTCTGCACGCCCATGTTCACTGTGCTGAACGCGGCCGCTCCGAGTTCTGGCGTGCTGAGCGTCTGGCGGTTCTTCTTCGCGACACATTCGAGGAAGTTCGCCCACAGTGCGTATGTCGCACTGTTCTCGACGCCCGGCTTCGCGTTGACGACATTGGGGTTTTCGTAAGTGTGAACTGGCTTCTCCTGGCCGTTCACGGCCTTCGGCTTGACCGGGCCGCCAGCGATGTTCTGGCCGTAGACTTCGAAGCCCTTCATGTAGTCGCCGCCGCCGGTGAACTTGATCGTGGCGAGGTGGCCGCGAATCATTTCACCCAGCTGGACGTCGTTGCACATTGTCGCAGAGACGATGAACTGGCAGCCCTCGTCGTAGTCGGCAACCACGGTGGCCGTATCCGGCACATCGCGGGTGTCGTACTCCATGTAGATGCCACCGGACCCGACCACGCGAGCCGGGAATCGCACGCCCATTGCTGCGATCAAGTGAGTGGTCTGGTGCACGAAGAGGTCGGTGAACATGCCGCCGCCAAATGGCCAGTAGCAACGCCATTGTGCCCACACGGCACGGTCGAACGGCACTTCCTTCGGTGTTGGTCCGAGCGGTTCGCCATCCACGCCCTTGATCCCGTGACCGAGCCACATGTCCCAGTCGATCGTCTTCGGCGACATTTCCTTGGTCAGCGGGTAGTACCGCCACTGTCCCACGCTGCTGTTTCGGAAGTAGCTCGTCTGCCCCTGGAGCACGTGACCGATGTTGCCGGTCTTGATGTACTCGTAAGCGGCCTGCCATGTCGGGTCGGCCATGCTCTGCACGCCAACGGTGACAACGCGGTTGTTCTTCGCGGCCGCATCGACCACGGCGATCGCTTCTGGAATTGTGCGTGTCATGGGCTTTTCCATGTACACGTCTTTGCCGTTATCCAGGGCGTCGATCGCCATGCGGGCGTGCCAGTGGTCGGGGGTCGCGATGCAGACCGCGTCCACGTCCTTCGCGCCGATGATCTTTCGGTAATCCTTGGTGACGTGTTCCTTGTCTGCAACATTCAGCCCGCAGCGTTCGGCCGACGGGTACAGTCCACGACCCTTGATGACGTTCGGAACCACTTGCCCGTCCCACACGTCGCACACCGCAACGGGTTCGACTGGCTTACCGAGTTCCTTCATTTTGAGGATGACGTCGATATGCTGCTGGCAACGGCCACCGACGCCGAGAAAGGCGACGCGGATCTTCTCGTTGGCAGCCTTGATCTTGGCGTAACTCGCTGCTGGCAGCGACATGGCCGCGCCGGCGGCAGCGCCGGTGGCGATGAATGTTCGGCGATTCACTGGGGTAGTCATGGGAGGGACTCCTTGGGAAGGATGAAGGATGAGAGATGAAGGATGAAGGATGAATCAGAAACTCAGTTCGTACCTTGGTTCTGATTCATCCTTCATCTCTCATCCTTGGTTTGGGTTACTTCGTTTTCTGTTCGAGCAGCCACTTGTAGAGTTCGTCTGTGCCGTAGGCCATGTCCCACGAGTTGTGGCCGACCTTCGGGTACTCGGTGTACTTCGGTTTGCCGCCTGCCTTTTCAATGGCCGCGATCATCTTCCGTGAGCCTTCGACATTCACGGCCTTGTCCTCGTCGCCGTGGAAGCACCAACAGGGGATGTCCTTGATTTTCTCGGCGTCGGCCACGTTGCCCGCACCACATACCGGCACGATCGCGGCCCACCGAGTCGCGGTTGTCGGGGCGATACTCCAGGTGCCGTAGCCGCCCATCGACAGTCCCGTGAGATACTGCCGTTTCGCGTCAACCTTGAACTCCTTCATCACCTCATCGAGAATCGCCAGCGCTCGCTTGCCGTCTCCCGATGCTGCGTTCCAGGTTCGCTTCTCGGACTGCGGGATCACCACGATGAACGGGAAATCCTTCTCGCGTTTCTTGACCGCTGGCCCAATCCCCACCTTGACTGGCGCCGTGCCACCCTTGGTTTCGCCAGAACCGTGGAGGAACAGGATAACGGGGTATTCCTTCTTCCCGTCGTAATCCTTGGGGATAAACACGACATACGGGGAAGTGGTGCCGTCGGCGTTCTTGAAGGTTTTGTCGAGGAACCCGGTGGTTGGTTTGTCTTCGGCGAGCGTCAACCCCGGCACAATCAGAAGTGCCAGTGAGCAGGCAATGCGAAGCATGAGAGAGGATCTCGTGTTGGTGGTGCGAGTACCTACAGCGTATCAGATGGGCTGGTGGCTCGCCACAGGCTGCCTGGGAAATGGGAATGCGAACCGCGTGCGAGGTGTGTTGATTACGGTTCGATGGCTGGCACGGGTAAGGCGTCGACCTTCGCTCCCGCGTCGCCGGGCTTCGCCCCGGTCAGGTCCGGGAACTCCACCGACTTCACCACGGCATCTGCGGGCCGCAGGCTCGCAAGATCCTGCAAACCTGTCGGAGCCTTCTCGAACATCACCTTGCCGACCGGTTTGCCGTCCTTCTCGCCCGCAAACGTGATCCACTGATCCCAGCTCAGTTCCTTCAGGGAGCCTTCATCCGTACCGGGCCGCACAATCATGACGATCGCCTTGTCGTCGAAGTTGGCGTATCGATTCGCGGTCTGAACCTTCCATTCGAGAACCGTCTTGGCTTCGGTGGCATCGATCCCGTCGATTTCGACAAGTGGCCGACCCGCATTCGGCACCGCAACGAAGAGGCATTCGTCGGCGTGAACTTCCAGAGGTACCAGTCCGCTGGCACGCATCTCCCCGAGTTTCACGCCCCGGAGTTCGACGATCGGGCCACCGATGAACGCTGTCAAACGGGTGAGTCGCAGTGAGGACCGGACACCCAGGTTCGCTTTGCCACCGGGTTCAGCGAGGAAAATGGGTCCGTCGATCGCTGTCAGGGACTGGTCGATATCCACCTTCACGGCACGGCTCACGGGACTCCAGACGCCGCGACCCTTACCGCGAAGCACGCACCGCTCGAACTTCACTATCGGTTCGGGCCGGTTCCCCGGTTCCATCGCCATGACCTTATCCGGGTCCGCGATTTGTACCGCCATGGCGGGGGAATCTTCTTCCTCGGCGAGGGTGAACACGCAGTCGCGGAACGAGCAAGCCTTCCCGCCGATAATGGTGACCGCCGACACGATCTGTGCTTTCTTCGGACGTACCGGCTTGAGAAGGAACTGGATTCCCTCGAAGGCGACTTCACCGTTCACGAGCCGGAACAGCGTCTGGTCCAGCTTGTCGTTGCCGGGTGCCGCAAGGATTGGGACGTAGCCACGGTCGGCTCGGAACGTGATGCGGAGTTCGCTGGTGCCGTTGCGGGGTTTTTCCAGTTCGACGGACTTCTCGACCGACAACAACCCGTTGTGGCGGATCAGAACGGTATCGCCAGGGCGGGCGTTCGTGAGCAGGAATGCGAGATCCCAGTGGGTATCCTTCGGGAGTGGTTCCTCTTTCGACGCATCCGGGTGCCAGACCAGGTGCCGCGGTTCAGTCGAGGATGTCTTCGGTGGCGGTGGGAACCCGCCGAACAGGTCCGGGTATGCCCGCCAGCGTGGCAACCCGTTCGGGTTGTAGAACTGGGCACCGATCACCTTCTCGTCTGCCGAGGTGAACAGGGCCGCGTCGGTCATCTTCAATCGGAATGCGCGCCAGGGACTGGCTGATTGCAGGACACGATCCGGTTCGGATTCGGCCCACGGTCGTTGCACGAGTTGCACCGCCCCCGGATCGGTGACGGGGAACTCCTCGGCCTTACACTCGTCAAACGTGAGATATCGCGATTCTCCGTTGTCGGAAAGGCTCAGGGGAACGACACCGTAATAGGCATTCCGGCGTACCCGTTCCCCGGCAACATCGCCAACGAACTGCGTATCGACCCGGTTGCCCGTGCAGCGAAGGATCACCGCTCGGCTGCCGAGTACGCCCGAGAAGAACGAGGCGGCCGCACCGATTGGGGCGAAGACGCAGTGCCCCGTGGTCACACGAACGCCGGGAGAACCCGTGCCGGGATAGGCATTCCGGAGAGCTGCGGAATCCATCCCGAACAGGAACGACGAGCGGTCGAGTCGGATGCTGACGCCTTGAACCGCTCCGTTATCCGTGCCGGAAATCGCGGCTCGCGACTCACCGATCTGGACCGCCGCTTCGTGTGGGCCGAATCCACAATCCACGACCGTGGCATCGCACCAGTCGGGAACCCAAAGTCCGAACGTCGTGGCGGCGAAGACGCACCGTTCCACCCGGATTCTCGCCCGATCCCCACGGCCCATGCGGTTGTCTCGTCCAATCCGGATTGCCCCGATCCCCTTGGGAGCAGAGAACACGCAATCCGTGAAGCGCACCTTCGACGATTCGGGCAAGAGCACTCCAACCGACCCTGCTGCTTTCGCGTCATCGATACCCGGCGACGGGAGAATCTCGAAACGGATGCTGGAGATGGAAGCATCGACCACCAGCGGGAGCGAGAACGTTCCCACGCGGGTTGATCCCATGAGCGGGAACACAGGTTGTTTGTCAGTCGAGGCATTCACCCGGAAGACTGCGGGTGAATTCACCGAGCCGATGAGTTCAAGTTCTTTCCCCTTGAACGTTAGTGGTGCCGAGAGCTTCGTGAGGTCGATCACCACGCCAGGAGCGATGTGAAGTTTCGTGGGGCCTTCCGCAGGCGCATCGGCCAGCTTTGCGGCAAGTTGCTCGGCTGTACGGATCGCCTCTTCAGGCCCGTGACCGGAAATTTGTGGCCCAACCGGTTCGATGCCGCCATCAGCCAAAGCTGGCCGCGGGGTTCCCTTGTGCGCGGCAACCCAGGGAGGGGAAGCGCTTCTGGGGATCGAATTGCCGCCCGACAGTGCCAGTGCGGCGATTGCGATCACTGCGGAAAAGCCGCCGATCATCAAACCCCACCGGAGCCGAGGTGGTGGAGGAATCGCACTCTTCTGGGCCACCGCTCGCACGACCATGTCCTGGTCGATCGCGGCCGACGAGAGCTTCAACCGCTCTGACAGGTCCTTCAGATGAGCAATCAACTCCTGGGGCGTCTGGTATCGCTTGGCAGGATCCTTTGCCATCATCCGCGAGAGAATGAAAACGAGTTCGTCCGGGATGTGGGCGTTGATCTGTCGGGGGTCCAGCGGATCGACATGCTGATGCGCGTGAAGTTTCTTCGCCGCCGTTCCTTCCGGGACCGGTGGACGGGCCGTCAGCGCGTGGTAGAAGGCGCAACCCAGGGAGTAGATATCGCTCCGCACATCGGCACGTCGCGGGTCGAGTGCTTGTTCCGGTGAGATGTAATCGAACGTGCCGAGTGTCACGCCCGATTGAGTAACTCCGCCGTGGCCTGCCGCGTCGAGTTGACGTGCGAGACCCATATCGACGATCTTCGCCCGACCGTCCGGCGTGATGACGATATTCGAGGGCTTGATATCGCGGTGAACGACGCCCCGTTCCGCAGCATGAGCAAGCCCTGCTGCAACCTGGATCATGTACCCGATGCACTCGCGGGCAGGCAGCACGCCACGCCGGTCGATCATCACCCGCATGTTGATGCCTTCGACGAACTCGAAGGCGATGAAGTACAGTCCCTGATCTTCGCCGCAGGAATACACCCGGGCGATGTTCTCGTGATCGAGCATTGCCGCGGCGCGGGCTTCTTGTTTGAAGCGAATGATGCTTTCGGGGTCGCGCGCCGATTCGGGGGGCAGAATCTTCAGGGCCACGATCCGGCCCAGTTCCAGATCGCGTGCTCTCAGAACCGCAGCCATCCCGCCAGAGCCGATCGCCTCGATCAGTTCGTAGTGTCCCAGTCGTCGCCCATTCACCAGGGGAGGGCCCGGGACGACGGGAGCTGGTCCGACAGACGAACCTGTGGACGACCGCGCACCTGCCCGCTGCGTAATGATGGTGGGTGCTTCGTCCTCGGGAGGTTGCTGACTTGAGGACGTGAGTGAGTGAAGAATGTCGGATCCCATGGAGATCCGGCGGGACGAACCGCTATTGGCAAAGATGTCGGATAAGGGTTCTGAAGACTGGGGCTTTGGTTCTGGTGGTGCGGCCTCAAGGCCAAGCTCGGGTGAGGAATCGTTCACCCCCGGCTCGCGCTTCCGCGAAGACGGCCGTCCTGTCGGGTCGGGCGGTGGTGAGGGCATTCCTGTCACACCATGATTGTGGGCAAGGCCCGCAACGATACCATTGCACGATGCCGCTGGGAGAGGGGAGCGGCTGCCAAACACCTGCCCCCGGCCGTTCACTTACCTGTTGCCGAGATCCGGGGCACCAACGTGTGATCGGGTGATCGCGGGCAATCTCCGCGGCTCAGTCGAGCAACTCGATCAGATGCACCACTATAGCTGCTTTTCTGGCGCTTTGTCAATTCAGAGAAGGATGGTTGATCTGTTCTGTTGAGTGGAACATTGCAGTTGCACTGCCGCTGCCAGCAAACCAGGAGTTGAACCTCAACTTTCCCGATTTGCCGTCAAGTCGCGGCAAGGCTCGTGGGATCCAGGCTTTGGAGATAGCCCGAGATCGTTTTGGACAGGCTTTTCCCGACACCGGGAAGCCGCTCCAGCACCTGGACCCCTTCGGTCCTGAGAAGAACTGTCAGATCTTGGGGGAGTGCCAGAACTGCCATCGCGGCTTGTCGGAAAGCCCGAACCCGATAGAGGTTATCACCATGCCGGGCGAGTTCGGCTGCGTGAGCGCGTAATTTTCGTGAGATTTCCTGATTTGTCGGATTCATCACATACCTCCCGTGATGAAGTGAATCTGACGAATTATACGCGCGTTCACAATGTCCGTTGTGGTGAATCGAGTGAACCGTTCTGCGTCACGAGGTGAGTACGGTGCCCGAAGTTCCCCGTGAATCGTTTGATCTCGGACGACTCGACGAGTTGTTTCACCTGTATCATGCCGAGACGCAACGGCTTCTGGGCTATCCCTGCACGGCGACGTTCGACTACTCACCTCTGTACCGCTTTCTCGCGTTTCCACTGAACAACGTGGGCGACCCCTTCCGCCCCAGCAACACCCGGCTCCAGACCCACGAACTGGAACGCGAGGTGCTGGCGATGTTCGCGGGGTTCACGCACGCTCCCTCCGAGTCCTACTGGGGATACGTCACCAACGGGGGAACCGAGGGGAACATGCACGGGCTGTTCCTGTCGAGCGAACTCTACCCCACCGGAATCGTGTACCACTCCGAGGACACGCATTACTCGGTGAGCAAGCTGCTGCGAGCGATGCGAATCCCCCACCGCGTGATTCGCAGTCGACCGGACGGGTCGATTGACCTCGAACACCTCAGCGAGACGGTCGGGAGCCATCGCGATGTGCCGGCCATCATCTTTGCGAACATCGGAACCACGATGAAGGGAGCGGTGGACGACCTCGCGGGAATCGGCCAAGTTCTGCGCCAGCACGCAATCAAGGAATCGTACATTCACGCCGATGCCGCACTGAGTGGCATGATCCTTCCGTTCGTGACGGACCCACCGCCGTGGGACTTCGCCGCCGGGGTGGACAGCATCGCAATCAGCGGGCACAAGATGATCGGCAGCCCGTTCCCGTGCGGGGTGACGCTGGCGAAGAAATCGAATGTGGCGGTGATCGCACGCGGCATCGAGTACACCGGTTCGATCGACACGACGATCGCGGGATCGCGGAATGCCTTCGCGCCGCTGTTCCTCTGGTACGCGCTCAAGACAGTCGGGGTGAAGGGCTTTACGTCTCGCGTCCGGAGTTGTCTGGAGATGGCCGACTATGCCTGCGACCGATTGAACGCTAGCGGGCACAATGCGTGGCGACACCCGCACTCGAACACGGTGGTGTTCGATCGGCCCTCAGCAGCGGTCATTCACAAGTGGCAGTTAGCCGTGACAGGAAAGATCGCTCACGTGATGGCGATGCCGCAATTAACCCGTGAGCACGTCGATGAACTGGTAGCAGACATGAATCGCGAGCGGGAACCCCATGGTTCCCGCTCACAGTGAGGGGTCGGATTACTTCGTCAGCTTTTCGAGGTCTTCCTTGATCGCTGCGGCCCAGATGTCGTAGCCCGCAGGGCTGAGGTGAAGGAAATCGGGCATGATCTTCCGGTCGAGTGCGCCATCCTTGTCGAGGAACTTCGGGCCGATGTCCTTGTAGAACACTTTCTTGTCGTCGGCGAACTTGGCGATGATATCGTTGATCGCCTTGATCTTCGGTTGCAACTTGTCCGCCGGGCACACGAGGTCTTCCTTCTTCAGCCCTGGGCCGGAGCGTGGGAACACGCCGAGGATCAAGACCTTGATCTCGGGCTTCTGCTTCTGCAACTCGGCGACGATGGCCTTGATGCCACCAGCAATCTGTTCGGCCGTGTGGCCACCGGTGTTGTTCGTGCCGATCATGATGACCGCGAGTTTGGGCTTCAGCGGTTCGATCTCTTTACCTTCCGTGAGCCGCCACAGCACGTGGCCGGTTTGGTCGCCGCCGATCCCGAGGTTGATGGGCTTGAACGCGGTGAAGTTCTCGGCCCAGGCTTTTTTCCCGGCACCTTCCCAACCGTGTGTAATACTGTCGCCGATGAAGATCACGTCACCTTCACCCTTCGCGACGATCTTCAGGAACTCCTTGTGGCGGGGGTTGTCGCGGTTCAGCACTTTGACAGCCGGGTTGTCCTTGGCGTCTTCAGCCCGGGCTGGCGCGAACAGCGCCATGGCCAGCACTGAGCTGGCGATCACAATACTGCGGACGATCATGCTGCGCTCCGAAGGTGGACCGTACCTTTTGCGGTGGGTGATGTTCCAGTGCGCTCCCGGCTGGGTACGTCAGCCTGGCATGGATGAAGTATCTGGCTGACATGGAACCTCGGCAACAACTATTTCAGCGGAAGTGTTCTAGGTTGTGGCATGAACGTTCGTCACATTCTCACCGCCGTGGCTCTTGTGGTCGTGGGGGCCATGTTCGTCGGGCAGATCCGCGAACTGCTCGAGGACCGCAGCGTCTGGCCGCCCGACGACTTCATCGAATACTGGGCCGCTGCCAAGCTGACGCTCGCGGGGCAGAACCCCTACGACGGCAAGCTCCTCATGCCGCTTCAAGTGGAAGGCGGGCGCGACACGGATCAGCCGGTGATGATGTGGAACCCGCCGTGGACGCTTTCGGTGGTGTTCCCGCTCGGTTGGTTTCCGTCCCGCGTTTCCCAACTGTTGTGGCTCGCCGTGAATCTCGCCGCGACGGGGTATTGCGGAGCACGCTTGTGGCGTCTCTTTGGTGGTCGCGCGGATCGGGTCTGGGTCGGGTGCGCGATCGCCTTCACCGCGATGCCGAGCGCCTTCGCGCTACAGTCGGGGCAGATCAGCCCGCTACTGTTGTTGGGGGCAGTGCTGTTTCTCGAATGCGAGCGGCGTGGTTTCTACTTCGCGGCGGGAGCGGTCACGGTGCTGCTTGCGATCAAGCCGCATCTCGCGTACCTCGTCTGGCTCGCGATTCTGTGCGATGCGGTGGTGAATCGTCGCTGGCGAATCCTCATCGGAGGAGCGATCGCGGGCGTGGCGTGTTCGGTGTTCCCGCTCGTGTTCGTGCCTCAGGTGTGGACTCAGTTCGCCGATGCCATGAAGAATCGCCCGCCCGAGCAGTGGGTGTCGCCGACCATCGGGTCGGTTCTCCGCCTTCAGATCGACGAGGAGATGTTCCGCCTCCAGTTCGTGCCGGTGTTGTTCGGGTTGGTGTGGTTCGCGTTCTACTATCCCCGCTGGGCACGTCGGTGGAACTGGACCGAACAGCTCCCATTGCTGTTGCTGGTGTCGTTCGTCACGGCTCCGTATGGTGCGTGGCCGTTCGACATGGTGCTCCTGCTGCCTGCGGCGATTTGGCTGGTCGTTCATGGTGAGCCACGACGTACATCCCGGTGGGTTTGGGTCGTGGCCGGTCTCGTCGCCGTGAACGTCGGCTGTCTCGTGTGCAACCTGCTCGAAACCGGCTCGTTCTGGTTCCTGTGGGTTTCGCCGGTCGTGCTGGTGCTGTATCGCGTTGGGCAACCCCGGAAGGAGCCAGCATGACACTCCCACGTTGGATCACACCGGGGGCACTCGTCTTCCTGACGATCTGGCTCATCTTGCTCGGGGCCGGGCAGTCGGGGATGCTCCGCGACCCCGGTACGTTCTGGCACACCCGCACGGGCGACATCATCCTTGCCGAGGGGTTCATCCGCACCGATCCGTACACGTTCACCCATCCCGCGTATCCCGACCGCTGGTGGGTGCCTTACCAGTGGCTCGGGGAAGTCGCCATGGCGCTGGCTCACCGCGTGGGCGGGTTCGACGCGGAACTACTCGGCGCGGTCACGATCATTGCCGTCGTGTTCGCGTTCCTCACGACGCGATTGCTCCGCACGGGCCTCCACCCGGTACTCGTCGGCACGATCATCGCCATCTCGCTGGCAGCCGCCGGCGGACATTTCCACGTGCGACCACACCTCATCACCACGGCGGGTCTAGCGTTCACTGTGGCGTTCCTTACGGATTGCGATTCGGGCCGATACCGCATCCGACACTTGTTCTGGCTCGTGCCGTTTTACGTGATCTGGGTGAACGTTCACGGCGGCTATCTCGGTGGGTTTGGAACCGTCGTGATCGCGGCAACGGGCTGGGTCGTGTTCTGGTCGCTCGGCCGACCATCGCCCGTTCAGTCGTGGCGTGACGTGGGGTTGCTTGCGATGCTGATCCTGCTCTGCGGAGCCGCGGCGTTCGTCAACCCGTACGGCACGGACATGCTGAAAGTCTGGCGTGTCATCATGGGCGAACCGATCCTGCGGAAGATCATCAAGGAACACCGGCCGCTTGAACTGGATGACCCGAATGCGATGCCGGTGCTGGTGTTCGCCGCCTTGTACCTGTTCGTGCTCGCCGGTGCGAACTGGCGCGAGATCCGCGTTTCGTGGTTGCTCCCACTTGTGTGGCTGCTCCAGACGATTGACCGTAGCCGGCACGCGACGCTGTTCGTGGTGACGGGATTGGTGGCACTCGCGGCAATCTGGCCACACACTCGCTGGGCCGCGCGCTTCGCGAAGTCTCGCCCGGATTTCTACCAGCCCGACGAGGTGCCGGTCGCCCGACCATGGTGGGCGTCGGCGTGGTTGCCCGCGTTCGTGGTGTTGCTGACACTCGGCCTGCAAGTCGGAGGCGTGCGCGTTCCCGTGATCGGTGCCGGCTGGGCCCAACACGACCCGGAACACTGGCCGGTTGAGATTCTCGACGTGCTGAAAGCGAACGAACCGAAGCCGGGCGATCCCCACAACAAGATCTTCAACTGCTACGTCGACGGTGCGTTTATCATCTATCACGCCCCGGGATACCGCGTGTTCGTGGATGATCGGTGTGAGGTCTTCGGCGGTCAGTGGCTATTCGAGTTCGTGAAGATCTCTCACCCCGACACGTCGAGCGAGGTGCGGTCGGCCGCGTTCGCGAAGTGGCAGGCGGATTATGGTCGCTTCGACTTCGCCCTCACACGAACCGACACGCCATTCGATGACTACTTCCGGGATGCACCTGGCTGGGAATCCGTGAAGCGAACCGACACCGCCACGTTCTACCGGCGCAAGTGAACCAGGTGTGACCAGTCAGACTTGCCTGAAAAATTCCAGGGAGCGGTGGTTGGCACTCACCGGTGAAGGGGTTTTCCTGGTTTTCACCCCGAATGGGGTGGGACAACATAGCCCGGGGCAAGCCGCAGGCGCGGCCCCGGGTAACACAATGGTAGACAGATTCACCCTGAAAGGGTGCGACAATGGGATGAGTGGTTGTTGTCGCACTTTTTCAGAGTGCAAAATCTTCTGCGGTTGCGACCCGGGGCTGCGACAGCTTCGCTGTCTTGCCCCGGGCTATGTTGTCCCACCCTATTCGGGGTGAAAACCAACAGACGCTCCACATCGTTCGCATGCCAATTCCTCCGGTTCGTCACACCTGCACCGGTCTTCGGCGTTCGCTTACCAATCTCATGCATTAGATTGCGACTGGCTCCGTTGTTCTTTCAGAAGATCGCGAATCTCGATGAGCAACTTCTCGCTCGTCGTGGGTTCTGGTGGCGCGGCCTTCGCCTCGTCCTTGAGCACATACTGGTGCAGCGTGTTGATCCCTTTTACCACGAGGAACATGCAGAATCCGATGATGAGGAAGTTCAGCACTGTTTGCAGAAAGTTCCCCCAGCCCAGAGACGCATCACCGTACAAATGAAGCCGTGACTGTGAGATTTTGATGCCACCGGTCACCACCCCGATGATCGGCATGAACAGGTCGGCAACCAACGAGTCAATCACCTTCGTGAACGCAGTGCCGATCACCACACCGACGGCGAGATCGACCACGTTTCCACGCAGGATGAACTTCTTGAACTCTTCCAGAACTGGCATGTTGAACTCCCGGGATGAGATGCGATCGGAGTAGTTGTAGCCCGGAGAACCGCACCTCGCCGCATCAAGTGTCGCGGCCGAAACATCCGGTAACGCTTGACTTCGGGGGGGTGCCGCGTGAAAACGGAAGTGTATCCACCCCGATCACTGGAGGTGCCATGATGCTCCGTTCCACGCTGGCCGCTGGCCTCTTTGTCTTCGCGTTCGCCAGCTCTGTTCAGGCAGGCCCATACGACGATCTTCTGAAACACACGTCGCAGAACACCAACACGCTCGTCCTGATCGATGTGAAGGGTGCGTTCGCGACCACACTCGCGAAAGCTGAGAATTGGGCCGACAAGAGCAAAGGCGGCGACCGTGGCGGATTGGGGTTCGTACCAAGTGACGCTGAACTCGTGGTCATCGCGGCCGAAGTGAATCTGAACACTCTCGATCGCGACTTCCAGATCGGACTGGTGAAGGTTTCGCACAACGTGCCCGAGATGCGTGAACTCGCCAAGCAAGAGGGTGGCACGGCCGACGAAATTGCTGGCCGCCTCGCGGTGTTGTCGCCGCGGAACGTGTACTTCACCACGTTGCCGGGCGCGACGTTCGCGGCAATCTATCCTGCGGATCGGCAGTACACCGCAAGGTATCTGAGGGCTGTGAAAGCGAACAAGACCGGTGAGCTCACTCCGTACCTTGCCAAAGCGGTCGGCAAGACCTCGGGGAACGCGGTGACCATTGCAGTCGATTTGGAGGATGTGTTCGACAAGACACTCCTGAAGATTTCGTTGCAAGCAAGTCCGTCTGTCGCAAAGGTGAAGACCGCGGATGTCGGTTTGTTGGCAGCCTTCATGTCTGGCACGAAGGGGATGACGTTCAACGCGAAAATCGACACCGGGATTCAAGGGAGTTTCACGGTCGAATTCATCGGCGATCCGACGGATTTCCGTCGCACATTGCCTGATCTGTTTCGCGAGTTGCTCGAAGGGCAGGGGATTGCCATTTCCGGGTTCGGGAACTGGCAGCCGACGTTCACCGACAACACGATGACGTTGACCGGCCCGATGAGCACTGCCGACCTCAAGCGAATCCTGTCGCTGTTCGCGTTCCCGCAACTGCCTGGAGACCCCGACCCCAAGATCAAGGGGAATGAATTCAGCACCGACATGACGCGGCGCTATCTCCAGGCCGTTGACACGATCCTGGCCGACACGCGAGCGATGCAGAAAAGCCCGAACTACGACAAGATGGCAACCTGGCACGACAAGGCCGCCGATCAAATCGATCACCTGAGCCGCAAGAATGTGGATACCATCGCATCCGACGCAGCGTACGAGGCGACGAAGCAGTTGCGGGCGATCGCTCAGAGTCTTCGCGGCGTCCCCATCGACAAGAAATCGCTTGAGAGCCAGCAATACTACTACAGCTCCGGCGGTGGCTACTCACCCGGCATCGGTGGCGGCTGGTTCGGCTGGCGGCCGTATCTGTACCAGAACCCGAGTTACGTAAACACGAACATCCCGGAGATTCAGGCAAAGATCGCGAAGGTTGTCGCGGACGACCAGAAGCAACGTCTGGAGTCGTGGTCGGCCATCGACCGCATCATCCAGGAAGCCCGTCGCAAGCTCAACGACAAGTACAAGATGGACTTCTAAGAACCGGTGGCTGACTAACCAACCGTGCATCGGAATTGAGAGAAGCTGTTTCCAAAGCGAGCCACGGGGTTCATCCCCGTGGTGTGTTGGAGAATGCATCACCCACGGGGGTAAACCTCGTGGCTCGCCGACGCCCCTGGTTTCGGGGGGAATTACCTTCACCACCGCAGTTGGCTTCGTGGTCGCGCTCCAGAAGCGTGCCACGAAGCCGATTCGGAGGGTCACTCCGTTGTCGAGAGCAAGTTGACGATGACAGTTCGCACTTCGCACGCATATCATCGCACTCCTGTCACCTGATCTCGCGGCCTCGCCTGCCTTCCACGATTTCTGAGATCGGGCACACACGGAGGTGCTGCGATGATGCCAAAGCTGTTTTGGTGCGTGCCAGTGGTGGTGGGCATTGCTGCGGGTCTGAGCGCCGAACGCCTCACCGCCAAGGTCGAAGCCGCGAAACAAGACGTGAAGCCGGCCGTGTCGCTGCCCCTCACGCGGGTGGTTCTCTTCAACAGCGGCGTCGGCTACTTTTCCCGATCAGGCGAAATCACCGACGATGCCCGCGTCGATCTCAGCTTTCACGAAGCCGATATCAACGATCTGCTGAAGAGCATGATCCTCGAAGACTTCGGTTTCGGCCGCGTGGCTGCCGTGAGCTACGATAGCCGCGAACCGATCAGCCGCACGCTCAGCAGCTTCGCCGTGAATCTGAACGGCCAGCCGACGTTCGAGAGCATCGTCAGCCAGTTGCGCGGCGAACGTGTCGAGATCGTGACGACCTCCAGCGCCGCGAATCAACCCGGTAAGCTCTCGGGCGTGATCGTTGGCGTCGAACGGCAGATCGTCGCGGCGGGGAACACCCCACTCGTCGCATCCTCGCTGAATCTATGGTGTGCCGAGGGGCTTCGCTCCGTGAAACTCGCTGAGGTGCAGCAACTCCGCTTCGCGAACCCCGTCATCGAGACCGAATTCCGCCGTGCCCTGGACGTGCTGGCGCAGTCGCACGACAGCCAGAAGAAATCCGTGAGCCTGCACTTCGCTGGCGAGTTCAAGCGCAAGGTGCAGGTGGGTTACGTCGTGGAGGCACCGATCTGGAAGACGAGCTATCGCCTCGTTCTTTCGGACAAGGAGAAGCCGTATTTGCAGGGCTGGGCGATGGTCGAGAACACGACCGACGAGGACTGGTCGGGAGTGAAGATGGCACTGGTGAGCGGCCGCCCGATCAGCTTCAAGATGGACTTGCACAACCCGCTGTATGTGGACCGCCCAACGGTGGAGCCGGAACTGTTCGCGTCGCTGCGCCCCGTGGCTTATCGAGGTGGCTTCCGAGAGAACACGATCCCGGTGGGAGCTGGCCTGCGGTTAAACATCCCGGCGCTCGGACCACTGCCGCTCGCGATGGACATGGGCGTCCCGCTGAACAAAGGACCGGGCGACCACGGCCAATTGGTCAACATTAGCGTGGGCGTCTTCGGTGGCGATGGTGCTCCGACGGTTCAGGATTATTTCAAGCAGTATCACGAGTTCGCGAAGGTGGGGAGGTACGCCGAGGCTGAGAAAGCCGCACTCCTGGCGCAGCAACTCGATCCACAACACCCGGCGATCGGGGCGCTTCTTCACATGGCGAAGTCACAGCGGCGGCTGATGGAACAGGGGCAACTCACGGGCAACAGAGAAGTACTGGTCTACAACGGCTTCAGCGATGCCGAGAAAGCTGGACCGCTGGTCCCGGTGCCAGTGGTTCCCAGCGCGGTGCCCGATCTTCGGACGTTCTCCCAGTACGACGTCGCGGGTCTCGGAACTCGGCTTGACCAGATGACCGACGCCGAGCGGAAACAGCACGCGGCGAACGTTGGTCAGGAACTCGCGGCGCGAATCGGCACCGGAAGTGTCGGCAACGCGGCCACCGCAGCGGCGCTCGGCGATGCGTTCCAGTACACCATCGACTATCCCGTGAACCTCGCTCGCCAGAAGAGTGCCATGCTGCCGATCGTCGGCAAGAGCATCGAGGGGCAAAAGGTCAGCATTTACAACGAAAGCGTGCAGCGAACGCACCCGCTGCTCGGGCTGAAGTTCAAGAACACCTCTGGCGCACACCTGAATCAAGGGCCGATCACCGTGTTCGAGGGGAGCGTTTATGCTGGCGACACCCGCGTTCTCGATGTGCAACCGAACGAGGAACGCCTCGTGAGTTACGCCATCGACCTTGGCACGGAAGTCGATCCGCAGGTGGGTGCGGGTTCGCAGAAGATCGTCAGCGTGAAGGCCGTGAAGGGAATCATCACGCAGAGCGCCAAACTCAGCGAAGAGAAGAAGTACAAGATCGTGAACCGTTCGCAGACCGACCGCACGCTCGTGATCGAACACCCCAACCGCACGAATCAGCAGTTCAAACTCGTGGACACCGACAAGCCGAGCGAAGACACGCCCGACGTGTTTCGCTTCCAGGTTGCGGTGAAGGCCGGCGAGACGAAGACCTTCACCGTGAAAGAAGAGCGACTGCTTGCGAGCGAGGCGACGCTGACCAACAACGCGGACGAGGCCATTCGCTACTTCACGAATCTCGCGGAGGCCAGCCCCAAGCTGAAGCAGCAACTCGCGGGGGCGGCGAAGGTGAAGGACGCCTGGGATGTCGTGAACCGCGAACTGCTTCAGGTGCTCTCGCAGTTGAGCACGTTGAACCTCGACCAGGATCGCATCCGGAAGAATCTCCGCGAGACGCCGAAGGAAGCGGAGGTCTATTCGGTGTATCTGAAGAAGCTCTCCGAGCAGGAAAAGGAAATCGACGGATTGACCACGAATCAGAAGCAACTGATGGATGCTGAGTTCGCGGCTCGCAAGAAGTACGAGGAGTTCCTCGCGAATATCTCGGACTGATCGCAGGCATGATGGCGTGTCGCAGCGACTCACCACAAAGTCGCGGCGACACGTGTGCAATTATTCCTCACTGAGTGCCAGTGCCAGTGCGAGGCGGCAGCCGCTTTCGAACTCGATCAGATCCACGTACTCCTTGACCGTGTGAATCTCGTTCTGCCCAGCGCCGAACGTGATCGTCGGTATGCCGTGCTTTACCATCCAGTTCGCATCCAGGCCCCCGTTTGTGACCCGCAGGTTCGGCTCGCGGCCAATCGTTCGAACGGCTGCCGCGGCGCGCTTCACAACCGGGGCATCATCCTTCATCCGGAACGGTAAGTAGTCGAGCCGCGACGTGAACTTCACCTTTGCGGTGCGGCCTTCGTGATCCTTCACCCGGCTACCCGCGTTGGTGAACGCAGCCTTGTACGCGGCGCTGATCTCCCGGACGAACTTCGCGTCGTGGCTGCGGCTTTCGCCCTTCACCTGAACGAAATCGGTGACCACATTGGTCGCGTCGCCAGCACTGCGACCATCGGCCGTTCCGATGGGGCCGATGTTGCTGGTTCCGATCTTCCCATCCTTGACCACCTTTCCCCACCAGCCTCCCGCGTAGACCTCGGCCATTGCCAGTGCAACCACCATGCTCGCGGAAATGCCACGCTCGGGAGCTACCCCGGCGTGCGACGCCTTCCCCTTCACATCCACGGTCCAGCGATCGGCCCCGATTGCCCCGACGATGATATCCGAGGCGGTGCGGCCATCGACGTTGAACCCCATCACCGGGCCACCGAGATCTGCCGGGTTCAGGTGCTTCGCCCCGAATAGCCCGCTTTCCTCGCGAACCGTGAAGAGCAGCGTCAACGGTGGGTGCGGCAACTTCTGCTTGAAGAGTTCTGCCACCATCGTGACGAGCACGGCACACCCCGTTCGGTTGTCGCCACCGAGCGCCGTGGTTCCTTCGTGAACATTCACCACACGTTTCCCTTTTACCACCGGGCTTGCTCCGGCACACAGGGGCACGGTGTCCATGTGGGTCATGAACAGCACGGGCTTCGTTGCCTTCTTCGCGGTCCCGGGGATCTTCACGATCAGATTGCCCGTCTGGGTTGGCTCGGGGATGCGCTTGTCGGAGTCGTCGAATGAAATGGCCGAAGCCGGGACCCCGACCTCCTTCAATATGGCAATAATCTCCTTCCCGATCGCGGCTTCCTGGCCGGTGATCCCGGGGACGGCGAGCAACCGGACCAGCCGTGCGATGCTGGCCGGGGTATCGAGTTGAAAGGCGGGAGCCGGTGCAGCGGTCGTAGGCATATCGAGCACTCTTGAGTCGATCTTGTGGATTGGAACAGTCTAGCGACTTTCGCGAAACGATGAATGATGAACGATGAGCGATGAATTTCCAGAGTAAACCGCCGGTTCTCGTCAACATTCTCGTTTCATCATTGATCGTTACCCAAGTTTGTGGACGTTTCGTCCACACTTCCGCACCATGACCACGACCCACAGCAACCAACACACATTCCACTTGAGACGGGCGAGGATGAGATGCAACAGACGCTGATCCTGTTGAAGCCGGACGCCGTGCAGCGAAGGCTGGTCGGGGAAGTCATTGGCCGATTCGAGAAAAAAGGGCTGCGGTTGGTCGGGCTGAAGCTCGTGAAAGCGAGCCGTGAACTCGCGGAGAAGCACTACGCGGTTCACAAGGGAAAGCCGTTCTACGAGAGCCTGCTCTCCTTCCTCACCAGCGGGCCGACGGTCGCTCTGGTCTGGGAAGGCCGTGAAGCCGTCGCCGCATGTCGCTTGCTGATGGGTCTGACCGACGGAGCGAAGTCGCCTCCCGGAACGATTCGCGGCGATTTCGGCTTGAGCGTGCAGAACAACCTCGTTCACGGTAGCGATAGCCCCGAGAACGCGACCCTGGAAATCGGGCTGTGGTTCAAGCCCGATGAACTGGTTGCGTTCGCCCCCACCGATGCCACCTGGGTCGGATGATGGACCCCACATGACGGTTCGCGAGCTAACCCGGTTCGCCATTGGCGGGCTGTGGCGGCAAAAGGTGCGAACGGCCCTGACCCTCGTCGGGGTCACCGTTGGCACCTGTGCGATGGCGTTCAGCCTGGCGCTTGGCCTGGGGATGCGCCAGTTCATCGACAACGAGTTCAAGGGCCGCGACGACTTCTGGCGAATCTCGGTTCACGTCGATGAACCGCCCGCCGATCCCAAGGATGCCCCGCCAGACAAGATCGCCGTGCGGGGAGATGTGTCCGAAGATCGCAAGGCACGTCTCCGCGAGGCGCTCCTCGATCGCTACGTCGCAACCCGTCAGCGAACGCCCCCCGTCCCACTCACGCCCGAGAAACTTGCGGCCATCGCCGCGCTTCCCGATGTCGCCGAGGTGCGAACGTACCGCAGTGCCGATGGTCGCATCTCGACCGCCGGTTCGGACAAACTCGTCAATGCCTTCACCGTGAGCGGACCCCTCGCCGATCTGCAATCGCGGCTCATTGCCGGCCGCCTCCCCGCACCCGACACGAACGAAATCGTCGTTTCCGAACTCGTGCTCTACGACCTAGGCCGAGGGGACGATGCGGATCTGGAGCGCTCGCTCGGGCTGCCCCTGCGGCTCGTCGTGGGTGGGGTACGCAACGCTCCGCCGCTGGCACTCGCACGGGCGCTAACCGGTCGCTTACCGGGCGACGAACTCACCCCGGGACAAATCGCTGCACTGGAAAAGCTCGTCGCCGCGCTCCCGGCGAAGATCGACTCCTTCGACCTGACGCTGCTCGAACGTGTTGAACTGAAGCGGCTCCTGGACGCGAAACACGATCCGACCCAGGAACGGCAGTGGGCATCCGGAGCCACGGCAACGGGCGAGTACCGCGTGTCCGGGGTGGTTCGGTTGCTGACTCGCGAAGATCGAAAGAAGCTCGCGCCGCTCTCTTCGTGGGAGATGACGCGAGCGAGTGCGTTCCTGACTCCCACGACGGGCGGCGAGTTGTTCGGCCGGTTGCCGTGGGCGAAGGATGGCGTGGTCTACGTTGCCGATGTGCGGGTGCGGCCAGGCGGCGACCTTCCGGGTACGGTGAAGGCAATCGAAAGCATGGGCTACAAAACGATCTCTGGGGCGAAGTGGTTCGCAAGCGCGAAACGCGAGGTCACGCTGATCGCGATGGGCTTGAACCTGTTCGCGCTGATTGCCCTGTTCGTGGCGGGAGTCGGGATCACGAACACGCTGGTGACGAGCGTGGTGGAACGCACGAAAGAAATCGGTATCCTACGTGCCATCGGGAGCACGCGAGGTCAAATTCTTGGGATGTTCCTGGCCGAAGGGACGTTCATCGGATTGCTCGGTAGCGTGCTCGGGCTGGCACTGGCGCGAGGGCTGGCGATTCCCGCGGACACGTGGGTTCAGGGGATCATGCAATCGCAGATGGAAGAAGAAAAGCTGGTGAGCACAACGATCTTCGAGTTCCCGTTGTGGCTGTGGTTGGGGTCGGTCGGCTTTGCAGTGCTCATCACGACTGCCGCAGCGTATTACCCCGCACGCCGTGCCGCCAGGATCCACCCCATCGAAGCCCTACGGTACGGGTAGCCGAAATCAGGAACAACTTCCCGACTTTGGCGAACTACTATTTGAGACGGTGGTTGGCAGATTTTCCCTGGGACCGCGGTCATCTTGACCGCTGCTAACCATGACCAATGACCAACAGAGCTGACCCGAGCGTCAACGGAGGATCATAGCTTTTGCGGTCAAGATGACCGCGGTCCCAGGTAAAGTCAAACACACACATCGCATCTGTTCCGAGACGGCCTCATGCCGCCTTGCGGGTAGTTCGCAGCAATGCCAGCGATGTGTGCTTCACCTCGGTCTCACGTTTCAGCCGGCGAACATCGAGGAGATGCAGCACGGCAGGTAGCAGCACCAGCGCGGCGATCATGCAGAAGGTCACGCCGAGCGTCAGCACCAGCCCGAGGCTGGCCATCCCGGCATGACTGGCAGTCATCAGAGTGCCGAAACCCAGGATTGTTGTGAGCGCCGCGACCAGCACACCCCGCCCCGTGGCAGTGCCGAGCTGATACGCCTTTCGTTGATCCCGACCCCTGTAGTCGTGGAGCACATGCACGCCGTTATCGACGCCGACGCCCACGATGAGGGGCAGGGCGATCATGTTCGCCGGATTCAGCGCCACGCCACAGATCGCCATGACTCCGAGCGTCAGCACGATGCCAACAACCAGCGGGAACAGGCCGAGCAACAGCGTCCCAACTCGGCGCAGATCCAGCAGCAACACGAGGACAATGGCAATGATCGCGTAGATCGCCGCCCACTCGAACCCGACCTTCATCTGGTGCAGTCCCTCGAGCGTGCGGTAGGCCTTGCCGGTGGCTTCCTCATCGATTGCGTTTGCTGCGATCGTGAATCGCTGCAGTGCCTGGTAATCCCACAGGCTTTCGCGTGCGAAGGCCCGGACCAGGTACTCGCCCTGTGTCCCGATGTACCGTTCGCGAAGCTCAACAGGTACATCGGCAATCGTGATGCCCGCAGCACGCGACACGGACTTGAGTTGGTGCAGATCACGAGCGAGATCGGCTCCCATCCGGCGATCGAAGTTGCGGAGTCGTTCCGTGGGGTTGGGGCAGACATCGAGCGCTGCCCGGAGTGAATTCGACGCCAGTGACAGCGTGGTGTCACTCCCCGCAAGTTGCGAGACCCGTGCGGCGAGGTCATGGACCGCGTTCGTGTGCGAACCCATCGGCGTGGGGAGTCGGTCGACTTGCGGCAAATCCGAGAGCCGGCCCTGAATTGCACGAAGGATCGGCAACTTCCGATCCTGATCGGCCGGCACCATCGAGGCGACCTCGACCACCTTCCCCACCTCGGGAATCGCTTCGTACTTCGCCTTCAATGCGAGTGCTTCCTCGCGTGAGTGAGCAATGCTCAGGGCATCCCACGAGGCCCCGGCAGCGCGGTCGATCAGCTTGTGTTCCCACACGACGGAATCGAGTCCGCGTGGTTGCAGGTTCAGCAGATTGTGGTCGTATTCGAGTCGAGTCGCGAACGCCCCGCAGATCAGCAGTACCAGAGCGCCAGTGCCGAGAACAATCCACGCAGTGGGAACACGCGAACCGTGAGTGTGGGGGGAGTTGAAGACCAGGAGGGTGGGAGCGGGGGAGAGCAGGGCGGCGTCGTTCCCCCCGGCACTACTCGATCGGTATCGCTCCACAACCACCAGCAATGCGGGCATCACCAGGATGCAACTCGCGGCACAGAACAGCACCCCGGAACCGGCGATCCAGCCGAGTTCCGCGACCGCTTTGAAATCCGCCAGCATCACTGCGAAGAACGCCAGCCCGGTTGTCGCGGCTGCCGTGATGATGCTCGGCCCCGCGTGAAGTGCCGTGCTTCGGAGCGACTCCTCGACCGATTCACCGCGTCGGCGAGCTTCGTCGTACTGAGCAATCCACAGCACGCCGTAGTCACCCAGACCGATGAGCATGACTGCGAAGGTGGCCGAGAGGATGTTCAGGTGCCCGACCGTGATTGTGGCCCAGCCCAGTGCCCACAGCGTTCCCACAAGCAGGCTCGCAATCGTCAGCAGCGGATATCGTGGCCCGCGATACACCACGATGTACAGGACCGCGACACCGAGCAAAGCCAGGCCCGATGCCCGTGTCGTGTCGGAATCCGATCGCTCCATCTCATCCGTTTCGAGTACCGGCAGACCGGTCAATCCTAGCGAAACTCCGGGGAACTGTGGCGAGACTTCGGCCAGGATCGCACGCATCGCCGCGTTCGCTTCCTTGGCGGGTGTGAACGACTCGGCCGCCTTCTTCGGCCGGCACGTGAGTAGTGCCAGTGACCCGTCCGGCGTGAAGAAGTATTGCGGGCGGGCGAGCAGTTCCATCTGCTCGCCGCTCGCGGGCTGGCGATCCCCGTTTACCAGCGTCAGCGCCCACGGGTTGCGATACGCTTCCGGGTTGCGAAGTGTGGCGGCGGCCGAATTCGCGATCGCGGGGAGTTGTGCCAGCAGATCCAGATCGGCTGCTGTGACTTCCCGACCCGAATGCCGGGCTTCGAGAGCCAACGCAGCGTCGCCGAGTAAGGATTCGATTGAGAGCATCCGCCACGCCACCGGCCCGACAGAACCCAATAGCGGAGCCATCCGTTCGAGGCGGGTCGAGATCGCTTCCAGTTGTTCCGGGGGAAGGTGCAGAAGTGCCCGGTCGCGAAGATGGCTCAGATCGACCTTGTGGAACACGCGATCGAACTGTTCCGGGTGTTCCTTCACCTTCACAGCGACAGCATCGAGCGCGGCCTGCATCTGCGGGTGATTCGTTCCCTCGGCTACAACCACCATGTCATCGTCGTCGCCGAACGCATCAATGTACCGTTGCCAGCGTTGCTGGCACGGCTTGTCGGCGCTGAGGAGATCGTTCCGCTGCGTGTGGTAGCCAAGTTGTGAATAGGCGCGCTGCACCGCGACGGCGGACACAAGTACGGTCAACGCGAGCACGGCCCACGGATGACGCGCGACAAATGCGACAACGCCAGCTACGGCCCGGGCGAGGAGGTCGGGATGCTTCGCCGACATCTTGGCGGTCCTTCGCCGAAGTACAAATCCAGAAACACTCCCGGGCTATAGGTAGTTCAGGCGACCCGCACAACCCCGACTCGGGGCGGAGCCAGGGTCGTTTAATTCTCGGGCTTGGAGAAAGTAGGCGACTCTCTCCGAGAGTCGCCAATTCTTACTGCTTTCAGAAGTGGTCACTCTCGGAGAGAGTGACCTACTCTCCAAAGAGAATTAAACGATCCTGGGGGCGGAGCGCGGTTGTGCCTCGCGCGCTCCGCTCCGAAGAAGACTCCGCATCGCGGCTATAGGGTTACGCTCCCGCATGATTCAGACGCGAATCGGGAGATGAATCGTCATTCGAGGCCGCGACACAATTGCGTATCTGATTACTATTGCGTCACTTAATGAGTTATTGCATCGCATGAAATTGTTCTGACAATATTTCTTCCAGACGAGAGTGGACGGTTCCAGGTCTGAAATAATGGTTCCAGACGTGGGGTGTGCATATCGCGTGGAATCAATTTCCACCACCCTCGGCCTTGCTGTGGGAACCCGCAATCGCTGCATTTAGCCACGTCGTCTCATCTCTCCGGCCTTCCCAGGTCGAATAATACCCACATCTCGAACCCGTGGGCGGTTGCACATGTTTGAGTTCGTGGTGCGGGTGCCGGATACCACCCCGCCCTGGCAATCCGTGTTCATCTCTGGAGACGGTCCCGTACTCGGGAACTGGTCCGCCGATCGCGTGCGCCTCGACAACTGGGAGGATGGCACGCGGTACGCTCGCCTCGATGTGCCTGCCGGTTTTCGTGGCCGCTTCCTGATCACGCTCGGTCGCTGGCGCGATGCCGAATCCGACGGGCACGGCCACGAACTCGCCCCGCGTGAATTCCGGGCCGAGCACAACGGGTTCATCCAGGTGAATGTTGCCGGGTGGGGGCGGAGCAGCATCGAGTACCACCACGATTTCACTTCGCGATTCGTGCCGCACCCGCGGACCATCTCTGTCTGGCTCCCGCCCGGGTACGAACTCGATCCGGGGCGCCGTTACCCCGTCTTGTACATGCACGACGGTCAGAATCTGTTCGACCCCGAAACGGCGTTCGCCGGCAACCCGTGGTGGGCGAATGAAGTCGCCGAGCGGAGCATTCGCGGCGGGCAAGTGGAGCCGATGATTATCGTCGGCGTGGCGAACACCGTGGACCGACTCCGCGAATACGGCCCACGCCGCTGCGGCAAGGATCGCGCCATCGACAACTCGCGCGACTACGGGCGGTTCCTCGTCGAGGAAGTGAAGCCATTCGTGGATGCGTATTACCGAACGCGACCCGAGCCGGAGCAGACGGGCGTCGGCGGTTCATCGATGGGCGGCCTGATCTCGCTCCATCTGTGCAAGTGGTATCCCGGCGTGTTTGGGAAGTGTGCCGCGTTGTCGCCTTCGATCTGGTGGGATCAGGAATACTTCTTGCAGAACATCCACGTTTCGCCCGCATGGATGGAGCGTTGCCGAGTGTGGCTGGACATGGGCACCCGAGAAGGCGCATCAGAAGCCGGGATGAACGCGATGGTGAACCGTGCTCGCCGACTGGCGACGCAGTTCACCCGGCGCGGAATGGCAGATGGCGAGAGCCTTCACTTCGAGGTCGTGGACGGCGGTATGCACAACGAAGCCGCGTGGAGCGGCCGCCTCGACCGCGTACTACAATTCTTGTTCCCGCCAATCGGGCGGTGAAATCCCGTTTGTCCGCAGTCGTTATCCCGGTGCCGGACACATCCGCGGAGAGTGATCATGATCATGCGCCGGGGCATTACGGTCATTAATCTGCTCATCGTGATCGTGGTCGTGCTCGGCCTCCTTTCACTGCTCGTTCCCCTGATCAACAACACGCGACGGGCAGCGGCCCGCATGTCGTGTTCCAACAACCTCAGACAACTCGGTATGGGAATCGACAACTACCACGATACCCACGATCAGTATCCATCCGGCACCGTTCCGGATACCACGTTGCCACCCGACCAACGGCTGAATTTCCACGTTCAGGTGCTGCCCTACATCGAGCAGAATAACCTGTTCAACGTCCTGAATTTGAAGGAGTCCTGGGATTCCCCCTCGAACATGAAGCACGCGCCGTCGGGTGGAGGTTGCTACGGCTTCTACAGGTGTCCGGACTGGAGTCAGGAGCGTGGGTATGGGATTGGAAAGCACGCAAGCGGCGGCATCAGTGTCACGAACTACGTCGGGGTTGCTGGTGTCGGCGCAGAGGCGGCCTCTCGTCCGGCCAAAGCGCCTGACATCGGCATCTTCGGGTACGACCGTACCCTCAAGAACAAGGACGTGAAGGACGGCCTCGCGAACACGATGATGCTGATCGAGACGGCTTCCGAAGTGGGCCCCTGGCTACGTGGTGGGCCAAGCACGGTGCGGGGCATCGAACCCACTGGTGGCCAACTGGCCGGAGACGGCTTACCGTTCGGTGGGACTCACTTCCGGCAAGCGTGGATATTCCAGTCACCACGGCCAGCCGCATTCCACATCCTGCTCGCGGACGGATCCGTGCGACAAGCCAAGAACGCAATTGACCCCAACATCCTCACCGCTCTGGCGACCGTCGCCGGTGGTGAAGTAATCCCTGCTGGTTGGTGATCGCTTCACATCAACACCGCAGCAGTCTGGCTCCATGCGGCATCGGTACAAATTTTCGCGGCTGTTGGCCAAGACTTTCACCGTGCCCAGGGAGACAATTCTGTTTAGACTGAAAGGTGCCCACCGCCCGTTCGATCTCCCACCAGCGTCGAGGTTCCTGCCGATGCCGTCGCTTCTCCCCCGGATCCTGCCGGTTGTGGCTGTCATTGCGTTGCTCGTGATCCCCGGGACACCGGCCCCAGGGTCGCCGCAAGCAAAGGAGACAGCCAAGGTCGATCCCGACCACGTGGCGAAGATGGCCAAGGGGACGGAGCTGTTCAAGACCTCCGTGCGTGGCATCTTGCAAGCCAAGTGCGTGAAGTGCCACAGTGGCGACCGCATCGAAGGCGAGTTCGACATGGGCACCCGTGAGTCGCTCCTCAAGGGAGGTGCTCGCGGACCGGGTCTGGTTCCCGGCGATTCCAAGAAAAGCCTGCTCTGGCAGATGACGGCTCACCTCAAGGAGCCGCACATGCCACACGAACGGGCCAAGCTCCCCGATGCCGACATCGCCAAGATCGCCGAGTGGATCGACCTCGGCGCACCTTACGACAAGCCGTTCGTCGAGCAGACAGACGCCTGGACGAAGAAGGTCATCGCACCGGAACTCAAGAAGCACTGGGCGTATCAACCGCTTGCACAGGTGAAGCCACCTGTTGCTGGGCATCCCGTCGATGCGTTCCTTCTGGCGAAACTGGAGGCGGCGAAGATCAAGCCGAACCCGGCAACCGACAAGCGCACCCTCCTTCGCCGTGTGTACCTCGACATGATCGGGTTGCCGCCGACCCCCGAGCAACTCGACGCATTCTTGAAGGATGAATCGCCAGAGGCATTCGAGAAAGTGGTTGATTCACTGCTCGCATCGCAGCACTTCGGCGAGAAGTGGGCACGCCACTGGCTCGATCTCGTGCGGTTCGCCGAGAGCCACGGCTTCGAGCACGACTACGACCGACCCACGGCGTACCACTATCGCGACTTCGTTATCAAGGCGTTGAACCAGGATTTGCCGTTCGACACGTTCGTGAAGTGGCAGATCGCTGGCGACGAACTCGCTCCGACCGATCCGCTGGCGATGATGGCAACGGGCTACCTCGCGGCAGGGGTTCACAGTACACAGATCACCAAGAACGAAGTCGAGAAGCACCGTTACGACGAACTTGACGACATCGTGGGGAACATCGGTACGACGTTCCTCGGCCTCACGGTTGGCTGCGCACGTTGCCATGATCACAAGTTCGATGCGTTCCCCGCTCGCGACTACTACCGGATGCTCTCCGCGTTCACCACGGTCGTGCGCACCGAGGTCGAACTCGACCTTGATCCGGCGGGTTATGCGAAGTTGAAGACTGCGTTCGATGCGGAACACGTCGCGTTCACGGATGCGGTTGCGAAGTACGAGAAGGAACAACTCCCCGGCAAATTCGCCGCGTGGGAGAAGACTCGCGGTGACAAGCCGCTGTCACTCGACTGGATTTCGCCAACCGCAGGTACGATGAAGTCCGCCGGCGGAGCCACACTCACCGCCCAACCCGATGGCGGTGTCCTCGTGTCCGGCAAGAACCCTACCACCGAGACGCTCACGTTTGAGTTCACCACCGAACAGGAGAACTTGAAGTCGCTGCGGCTCGAAGCGCTGTCGCATCCGTCGCTCGTCAAGGGCGGGCCAGGTCGCGCCGCCAACGGGAACTTCGCGCTGTCCGATATCCGCGTCACGGTTCAGCCCAAGACCGCGAAGTCTGGTCCCGAAGCAGTGAAACTGACGAACCCGCGGGCCACGTTCGAGCAGAAGGGGTTGCCGGTCGCTGCAGCGATTGATGGCGACAAGTCTACCGCGTGGGCCATCGACCCACAGTTCGGGAAGGATCACGCGGCCGCGTTCAACTTTGAGAAACCCATCGGGTTTCCTGGCGGCACGAAGATCACCGTCACGCTGTCGTTCAACAACAATACCGGTCACGGCATCGGCCGACCGCGGGTTTCGCTCTCGACCGCCGAGAAGCCGGAACTGGGCGCTGCACCGGTTTCGGAAGCTATGCGGAACTCTCTGGCCACGCCTGCCGACAAGCGAACTGCCGAGCAACTCGCCGCAGCGGTGAAGTGGTTCGCACCACAGGATGCCGAGTTCGCGAAGCTCCGCAAGGCCGAGCAAGACCACCTCGCCAAGGCACCCAAACCCAACCGCTTCAAGGCGCTCGTTTCGAGCGAAGGATTGCCCGCGATCAAGCTCCACACGCAGGGAGCCGACTTCCTCCCTGACACGCACTTCCTCCGTCGTGGCGACCCCGCCCAGAAAGAAGGCGTAGCGCCAGTCTCCTTCCTGCAAGTGCTCATGCCCGATGCCGACGCGCAGACGAAGTGGCTCAAGCCCGCACCCCCCGGGAGTCGCACCAGCTTCAAGCGTGCGGCGGTCGCCGACTGGATGACCGACGCGAACGGCGGAGCAGGGCACCTCGTTGCACGCGTGATCGTGAACCGGCTCTGGCAGCAACACTTTGGTCGGGGAATCGTGGGCACGCCGAGCGACTTCGGCGTCCGTGGCGAACCACCCACCCACCCCGAACTGCTCGACTACCTCGCAACCGAACTGATCCGCAACGGCTGGAAGTTGAAGCCGATTCACAAGCTGATCGTCACGTCGGCCGCATACAAGCAGAGTTCGACACGTGACGAGGCAAAGGTGAAAGCCGACGAGGAAAACAAGCTCTTGTGGCGGCAGCCCGTGCGGCGGCTCAGTGCCGAGGTGATCCGCGACTCGATCCTGGCCGTCGGCGGGAAGCTGAACACGACGATGTACGGCCCGGGGCATCTCAGCGAAGAAAGCCCGCGGCGCAGCATCTACTTCACGATGAAGCGGAGCAAGCTGATCCCCGCGCTGGTGGTGTTTGACGCACCGGACGGCACCACGGGCGTCGGCGACCGCACGAGCACAACGATCGCCCCGCAGGCGCTTCACCTGATGAACAACCCGCACGTCCGCGGCGCTGCTCATGGCTTCGCCCGCCGAATTCTTGCCAATGCGAAGATCACGGACGACGACGCAGTGAAGTTGGCGTACAAGACGGCGTTGTGCCGCGAAGCAACTGCTGCAGAACTGGCCGACGCCCTGCCGTTCCTCAAGGGCAAGGCAGGGGACGCCCGCGAGACCGCCCTCGCCGACTTCTGCCAGGTGCTGTTCTGCCTGAACGAGTTCCTGTACGCCGAGTAGTCGACGTGAGCGACCCTGCCGCCGAGTTCGATGGCCCGTGGAAGGAGGCACTCGACCTCTACTTCCGCCAGTTCGTCGAGATGTGCTTTCCCGACATCCACCGCGAGGTAGACTGGCACCGAGAGATCGACTGGCAGGACAAGGAGTTGCCCAAGATCTTTCCGACGGCTGCTGTGGGCACCGGGATCGTGGACAAACTGGCTCGGGTATGGACGCAACATGGGCAACAAGAATGCGTCTTCGTCCACGTCGAGGTGCAAACACAGAACGACCCGGAACTGCCTCGGCGGATGTATCAGTACAATCACAGGTTGGAGGACCGGTACGGCCAGATGCCAGTGAGCCTGGCAGTGTTGGGGGACATTGGCCGGTCGTGGCGAACGAGCGAGTTTCAGGCGGGTCGATGGGGTTGTGATGTGAAGTTCACGTTCCCCATTGCGAAACTCGCGGACTGGAGAGACCAGGAGGCCGCACTCGAACAGTCACCGAACCCATTCGCCGCGTTCGTACTGGCGCACCTGAAGACGGTCGAAACGGACCGAAAGCCTGCGGATCGGTTATCGTGGAAATTGCGGATCGTGAAGCACCTCTATGATCGAGGGATGGGAAGGCCCGAGTTATTGCAGATGTTCCGGCTCATCGATTGGATGATGACGCTGCCACCAGTACTGACGAGCGTGTTCGTCAGTGACTTGCATGCCTTCGAGGAGGAGCGAAAGATGCCGTTCATAACCGCGACCGAACAGATGTGGCTGGCACAAGGCGAAGCCCGGGGCCGAACGGAAGGCCGAACGGAAGGCCGAACGGAAGGCCGAACGGAAGGCCGAACGGAAGGCCGAACAGAAGGCCGAACGGAAGGATTACTTGCGGGGGTCGAAGCCATCCTCGAACTCCGTTTTGGTGCGGAAGGAATCGCGATTGCGTCACATGTCCGCCAGATCACCGACGCAGCCGTGATCGAACGGTTGCTTCGAGAGAGTAAATCCGTTCCTGACCTTGCTGCCTTTACCGCCTTGCTTCCCGCACAACCCTCCGCTTGAAAGCGAACTCAACAGGATCCTCTCATGCTCGACTTTCCACGTTGGTTCGCGTCGCCCGAAGTGGCTTACAACTCGCGGCGTGAGTTCCTGAGCCGTGCTGGCGGTGGCTTCGGGATGCTCGCACTCGCGGACTTGCTGCGAGCACAGGAGCCGAAAACCGCCACGCCGGCCGGGCCGCTGAGCCCGCACGATCCGCATTTCCCCGCGAAGGCGAAGCGTGTGATCTGGCTGTTCATGAATGGCGGACCGTCGCAGGTCGATACCTGGGATTACAAGCCCGAACTCGAAAAGAAGGATGGCCAGGAACTCAAGGGCTTCGACCCGAACACCGGCTTCTTCACCGGGCAGGTCGGGCCGCTGATGAAGTCGCCGTTCAAGTTCGCGAAACACGGCCAGTGCGGGAAGATGGTGTCCGAACTGTTCCCGCACATGGCCAAGCACGTCGACAAGATGGCGTTCATTCACTCGCTATGGAGCGACTCGAACAACCACTCCCCGGCGCTGTTCAAGATGAACACCGGCATGGCTCGGATGGGCTTCCCGTGCGTCGGCAGTTGGGTCACTTATGGCCTCGGAACGGAGTCGCAGAGCCTCCCTGCATTTTGCGTGATGTACGACACCCTTGGCCGCGGCATTCCGAAGGGCCACGCACTGAACTGGGGCGCTAGCTTCCTGCCGACGGTCTATCAGGGGACGGCGTTCAAGCCGCAGGGCGAACCGATCGAGAACCTCACGCGACCGACGGACCTCAGCGCCGATCGGCAACGGCAACAACTTGATCTGCTTGCCAAACTCAACAAGCAAGCCTCGGTGAAAATGCCCAATGAGCCCGAACTGACCGCCCGCGTCGAGACGTTTGAACTTGCCTATCGGATGCAGATGGCGGCGCCCGACGCGCTCGATCTCAATAAGGAGACTGCCGAAACGAAAGCGCTGTACGGTCTCGACAACCCGAAGGCGACGCACTTCGCCAAGCAGTGCCTCATCGCTCGCCGGCTCGTGGAACGCGGTGTGCGCTTCGTGCAAATTTACTCGGGCGGCATGGAAAACGACCTGAGTTGGGATGGCCACAACAACATCGCCAAGAACCACGGCGGGTTCGCCCAGGAGACGGATCAACCAATCGCGGGGTTGCTCGAGGACCTCAGCCGGCGCGGCTTACTCGAGGATACGCTCGTGATCTGGGGCGGCGAGTTCGGTCGGTTGCCGATCGTGCAGAAGGGGAATGCGGGTCGAGACCACAATCCGCACGCCATCACTTACTGGATGGCGGGCGGTGGCGTGAAGGGTGGCATCAGCTATGGTGCATCGGACGAAATCGGGTTCAAGGCCGCAGAGAATCGCGTCAGCATCAACGACTTCCACGCGACCGTGCTCCATCTGATGGGGTTGGATCACAAGAAGTTGACGTATCGCTACAACGGCCGAGACTTCCGCCTCACGGATGTGGCTGGCACCGTGGTGAAGGACATCCTCGCGTGACTACGGTTCGGCGTTCTCATCATCAGGGAAGTCTTCGGGCAATTCGATTGCACGTCGCCCGAAGATCACCCAGACGACCACGAGAATGCACAGAAGTGTGACGGCCGGGATGCCCACCGCCAGAAGCCAGAAATGGTCTTCGGTGACGAGGTACGCGACGACCGACCCGACGATCGCCGCACCGAGGAGCACGACGAACCACGGCGTCCATCTCCACGGCGGCGGTGGAATGACCGGCACGAAATGCGGATCGGGGATAGGCAGGGAATCGGAATCGATTTGAGGCTGGTCTGCGGGATGCAGTCCCGGCGCGAACGGCACCGGGCGATGGCAGACACAGCACGTGAACCCCGGATGTGGCCAATCATCCGGGATATCAGTTAAGGCGGAACAGAACGGACACGCGAACCTGGACACGGTACACGCACGATCAATTGGTGGGAGAGCGGAGGCGACGACGAGCTATCGTCACCCTTCATCACGTTGCTTCACGCTGGAAGCGATACCTTCAACTCCGATGCAGTCTTCGTGATCAATTCCCAGGTGCCATCTGGAACCGGAATCCCCTCGATCAGTCGTTTCGCCTTGGTGGTTCGCTCGGGGTCGCCCGGCAATGTGATTGCACTCACCCCAGAGGACGTGGGGCACGAACGGACGAAGTTCGTCAAGCCATCGGTTTCCTTGAGGAAGTGATCCGAGCCACCAAAGAGTGCAGGGTTAAACAACACGAACACCGCAGCATTGCCAGCACCAGGAAGTGGATAGATGGGATTGCTACACGCCCCACCCGAAAGACCACCACAAAGCAAGTCGATCAGTAAACCCAGACCAAACCCCTTGTACGCTTGCGTGCCGCCGAACGGAACGAGGCTGCCGCGAGGTTCGTTGTAGAGCACGCCCGGATCTGTAGTTGGGTTGCCCGCATTATCCACGAGCCAGCCATCGGGACACGGTTGCTTCTTCTGGAATTGCGCCCGCACCTTTCCCTCTGCGGCGGCGCTGGTGCCGAAATCGAGAACGACCGGGTTGCCGCTCGTGGGAGCACCGAAGCAGATCGGGTTGGTGCTGATCCTCCCTTCGGTGCCTCCTGGGGGAGCGACTCGTCGGCCGGAGCCGTGCGAGTTCACCGCCGCGAAGAGTGCCATTTTCTCCCGGGCCGCGAACTCCGCATACTCCCCCAGACGACCGACGTGCCCGCACTGTTTCAGCGTTCCCGCGGCGATCCCGAGTGCCTTCGCCTTGGGGAGTAGCCGCTCCAGTAGTCGATACGTCTGAACCTGGCCCAAACCCCAGTTCGCGTCAACGGCGAGGACAGCGGGCGTTTCATTCAACACGGTGAGTGGAACATTCGCCTTGAATGTCCCCTTCCGCAAGAAATCGACGTACTGCGGGATTCGCATCACGCCGTGCGAGTCATGTCCGCAAAGGTTCGAGTCGATCAGGCTTCCTGCGACGATCGCGGCATCCGCGGCCGGAACCGAGACAGCTTCGAAGAGTGATTGCGCGAGAGTCGTCAGCGTTGCAGCGGGAAAAGTAGGCATGTGAGCGCCATGAGGGTGAGGTAACGATGCCGTTTTATCCGAAGATGCCAGAGATTACACAGATTTCGGAGGAAGTGAAACAACTGGCTACGGTAATCTGGGGCATCCGTGGATAAAACGGCCAGAGATGAACTCGAAGCTCTTCCAGCGAGGGACGCCATGGCTTTCGAAATCCATATCTCCGAGAAACAGGCTGGCGACCGAAAAGGCGAGGTCTACGAACTGATCGACGCCGCAGGCACCGTTCGTGCGGAAGTGTGGCCGCAGCATGGGTTCAACTGCCTGAAGTGGCAAATCCGGCAGGAAGATGGGCGCTGGGCCGACATCCTCTTCACCATGCCAGACTGGGAGACGAATGCCGTCCCCACACGCAGTGGCCACCCAATCCTGTTTCCATTTCCGGGTCGGCTCCGCAACGGCAAGCTGAACTTCGAGGGCCGCGAGTATCAGTTGCCGCTGAACGATTCCACGAAACAACACGCGATTCACGGCTTCACGCCCCGCAATCCCTGGCGTGTGACCGAGTGGAATAGCGATGACGATTCCGCATTCGTGACAGGGGAATTCAACCTCGCGAAAGACCTTCCCTCGGCACTGCCGATGTGGCCCAGTGACTTTCAACTCAGTGTCACGTATCGGCTATTCCGGGATCGGCTTCGTGTAGAAACACGCGTCACGAATCTGGGGTCAGGCCCGCTCCCGTTCGGGCTGGGGTTTCATCCCTACTTTCGGTTGCCCGGGGTGAACGACTCTGATGTCGGTGGTCACCTGCTGCGAGCCAATATGAGTGAGCTGTGGGAATCCGAGGATAACCTTCCGACCGGCAAGCGAATCCCGCTCCCCGCTGCGGTTGATTTCCGCGAGGAAAGACTGGTTGGGGCGACGGAACTCGACCATGTGTTCACAAGTGACCCAACGCGAGCGGCCCGTGTCGATGGGATGAGCGAACTCGCGGTACTTTCGCACCCACAGGCGATGGGCCGTGTACAGTTTTTAGTCAACGATTACACACATAATCTGGTACTATTCATCCCGGCACACCGCCACGCTATCGCAATCGAGCCATATACCTGTGCAGCAGATGCCTCGAATCTCTCCGCACGCGGAGTAGATTCAGGTTGGCGAGTACTTCCTGTTTCTGCTACGTGGGACGCGGCCTTTGAGTATCGCTGGCTCCCCACGAAGCTGTAACTGGTTCCGGGGTTCACTTAACGTCCGGGTCGGCAAGACTGCTTCTGAACCACTTTTGCAACTCGCGCAAGGTGGTTGCCAGAGTAGAAAACTCGCACTAGAGTTGCGAGTCCAGCGGGAAATCTCCCGTCATGTGAGGGTTTGGTTATGCAGGGTAAAATTGCCCTGGGAAAATATCGCCTGCTCCAGGTCCTCGGTCGTGGCAGTAATGGCGAAGTTTTCCTGGCCGAACCTATAAACAATCCCAAGCTCCGGGTCGTGGTCAAGCTCGTCCATCCCCACGTCACGGAACACCCAAAGTTCGAGCAACTGTTCGAGGCCGAGGTCAAGTCGATGGAGGGGTTTTCACACCCCTACGCGGTGCAATTCATCGAAGCATCGCTGAAAGATCCGCTTGGTCCGTGTCTCGTGATGGAATACGTCCCTGGGATCACCCTCGAAGCCGTCCTTGAACCTAACCGGGTTCTCGACGTTTACCGAACGGGACATCTCCTCGGATACTTCTGTCACGCGCTTCAGACAGCCCATGAAGCCGGGATCATCCACCGCGATCTGAAGCCCGCGAACCTCATGGTTGTCGATGCCGGAAAGCCAAACGAGTCGATCAAGGTCATGGATTTCGGCTTCGCAGGGTTCGCCGCCAAGCCCCACCTCCAGCTTGCTGCTCTTACAGGCGAAGGGCCAATCCACGCCATCGGGACTCCCGCATACGTTAGCCCCGAGATGATTCGCGGTGATACCGTGGACTGGCGCAGCGATCTCTACTCGGTGGGCGTGATTCTCTACGAGATGCTCACTGGCCGGCTCCCATTCATGGACGATTTGCAGGACGATCTCCTGAACGCGCACGTCAGCAGACCGCCGCCCAAGTTCGCCAAGGTTGGAGCTACGAGCGTCCCGCCAGGAATTGAAGCGGTAGTTCAGATGGCGCTCTCAAAGTTCCCCAATGAGCGGCCCCAGACGCCCCGCGAACTTGCGAATATGTATGGGCGTGCGCTCAGCACCGACCTCTGGGCGGCCACGGCTCCCGTGGGGTGGGAATCGATGCCGATGGCGGTGGAGATGACTCCCGAACCCCGCAAAGCACCCGATCTTCCTGATGATCCGTACCGAATCACCGAATCTTTTGAAGTCGTGATTCCTGAGAAGTTGGCGGCCGCGAAGATCAAGGGATTTGTCGATGACATGGCCGGCTTTGTCGTCGCGAGTGAACCAGGCGTGATCCGCCTTCATCTGGGATTCCCAGGCGGAAAGCCCAAGGGGATGCCCGAAAACGTCGCCAGCGGCAGCGGCAGCGGCATCATGAGTTGGTTTCGAGCTTCTCGAAAACCGACGTTCCCGCCTGGTCAGGAACCGATTCAGGTCGAGTTGCACTTGGACAAGCCTGACGCTGCGCAGGCGAGAATGAATGTGAAGGTCGTATTCCAACCGGTGGAAGGTTACCAGCCCACAAATCCGCGAACCTGGCGGACACGATGTGACGCGTTGTTTGCCGCCCTTCGCCGATACCTGTGAGTTGCTTGGCTCATGTTTTCCGACGCAGCCGGAGTGCTTGAGGCGTCGGATCGCCGTCACACAGCGGGACGCTCTCACCCGGTTCCGATAACACCTCGGCAAGCGTCGTTTGCCGGAAGGCTGTTTCGACTGTTTCCATTGCTGCGTCCATCCGCTTGTGGAGCGGGCACAACTTGACCCCGTGAGTCGCAAGTCCCAACGGGCATGTCGCGATTCGCTGGATCGGCTCGACGGCATTCACCACGTCGAGAATTGTTAACTCCTCGGGGGGCTTTGCTAAAGTCACACCGCCACCCACTCCGCGCTGAGTCTGAACGATCCCTTTCTTCGCGAGACCTTGCAGAATCTTGGAGAGGTAGTCTTTCGGAACGCGTGTGGCTTCTGCGATCTGAGCCGTGGTCCGAGCTTCGGGGGCCTCGTACGCGAGATGAACGATCGCACGTAGCGCGTACTCAACAGTGTTTGAGAACATCCACACCTCCAAGAAACTGCTTCAGATTCAAAGCCATGCCTTGACAGATGATTGTAGTGGGTTAAACTTGATTGCAAAATCGGAATAAGGAGTCTTTATTCCGATTTAACCTCTCTCAGGAGTAATGATGACTCATATTGACGAGCCTCGACTCGAAACAGACGTGGCATATCGGTTCAATTATGTCGCGAACTTCATTGGGTTTGGGGCAGACGACATTGCGATGGTTCATGCTGCGGCTCCACTGCTTGCGCCCCTGGTTCCAGGATTGGTCGATGCAGTCTATTCCAAGCTGATTCAGCAAGACGCTACGTGGCGCCACTTCCTCCCCCGACAGCATGGGTACTCGGGAGAAGTGCCCATCACGCTCGAACAACTCACCCTGGATCATCCGCAGATCGCGTTCCGCAAACAGCACCTGGGGCGTTATCTCGTCGCGCTTGTCACCAAGCCATACGACGGCAAGATGGTCGAGTATCTGGACATGGTTGGGAAGATCCACACAGCACAGGCGGGCAGCAAGGAACTCGTGATTCCACTCGTGCAGATGAATGCGCTGATGGGTTTCGTTGCTGATGCGTTCACAGCAACGATCATCGGCTTGAAACTGGACCGAGAAACCGAAGTAAAGGCGTTGCGGGCCTTCGGCAAACTCTTGTGGATCCAGAACGACTTGATCGCGCGACATTACGCGAAGTGAGGCGTGCCACCTTGGCGATCAAGTCCTCGGTGTGGTGGTCCACACCGAGGACTTCTGCACTGCTCGCCAGGATCGTCACTGGCTGCCGAACACGCCGACCGAGATATTGATGAGTTGCTTGTGGTCGTTCGGTCCCTTGTTCAGCGGCACCGCGAAGTCGAGTGCCAGGGGTAGAGGTCCCAACGCCGGGATGTTCAACCGCAATCCCGCACCGACCGCAACTCGGTAGTTGCGAATCGAGAAGTCTTTCTCCACGGTTCCGTGATCCACGAAGGTCACGAAGTGGAACTTATCATTTGCCATGATCGGAATCTGATACTCGGCCGTGTTCAACCACGCGAACGTACCGCCGGTCGCGTACCCGTTCTCGAATGGCCCCAATCCACGGAATGTGAAGCCGCGGAAGCTGCGGATACCACCGCCATAGAACCGCTCGTACACCGGGGTGTTCGAGCCTGCCACCGATACCTGCGTTCGCAACCCGAACACGTGCTTACCGCTACCATCCTCGCGAGCCAGGAACTTGTTCGAGAAGAACTTGGTGAACTCCACGGTTCCCACCGGGAATGTGTAGTCGCCGAAGACCTGCTCGAAGCCCGCGTCGAAGACGCTACCGGTTGTCGGATACAGGTACGAGTCGCGGGTATCGCGGGTGATTCCGGGTCGCAGACCGAGCAGGAAGTGGTTGCCGTAATCCTGCGCGATCGAGGCGGGGGCATCCAACGGAATGTTGTCGATATCGACACCCTCCACTCGCGTGGTGAGTGAGGCTCGCCAGATCGGATCGAGCCTGCGGTCGAGTGTGAACCGGCCGCCTACGCGTTGCTCGTTGTACTCGGCGTAGCCGCGCTGGAAGTAGTACCCCGATACCGTCAGGCCGAACGGTGTGTCGAGCAGGTACGGTTGTCGCCACGTGGCCGAGTACCGCTGGAACTGGGTTCCCGGTGCGGCCTCGATTCGGAACTCCTGACCGCCACCACGGAACGCACGACCCTGCCGGAAGTCGTCGAGACTCGTCGGGAACCGCAAGATGTCGAAGTTGCGCTCGTTCACCGTGATGTTGCCGGTCACGCCCTGGTTGGTGTTGAAGCTCCCACCGAGCATGAACGAACCGGTTCGCGTCTCCCGCACCTTCACGCGGATATCTTTCAGCGGGCTATCGAACTCGTTCTGCACCACCTCGATGCTGGGCGGGTCTTCGGGGTCGAAGATGCCGAGCCGAGAAAGCCGCATTCGGGCGTCCTCGACGGCTGGATACTGGAGGATTTGCCCCGGTCGCAGATCGAGCTGATTCAGGATGACGCGGTCGCGTGTGACCGTGTTGCTGTCGATGATGATGCGGCCGACGCGATCGGGTGCCCCGCGATCGTTCATCACTTCGTACTGGACCTGAACCACGTTCGGGTTGTTCGGGTCGGCGATGCGGTGTTCTTCGATCGCAACCTGATGGCCGTGAATCCCGTAGTAGTTTCGCACCCGGGCCTTGTTCGCTTCCGATTTCCATCGGTCGTAGCGCTCGCCGGGTTTCATCTCATCCGCGAGCGGTTCGAGCTTATCCAGGGCGAACGACTTCGCTCCCCGGATTTCCTTGCCCGCAACGTGGTACTGCTTCCCCTCATTGATGTGGTACGCGATGCGGACATGGCCGACATCCGCACTCTGCACCACTTCTGGGGTGATCTGCACGTCGAGATAACCCAGCCCTTCGTAGTACTCGATCAACTTCTGCCGATCGACTTCCATAGTGACCGGGTTGAACTGACCGCCGAACAACCCCGCGAACTGTTTCTTCGTGACGAGCTGCGTTCGCAAGCGCGAGACGCTGGCGTTATCCACACCGTGGAAGTCAACGCCCGCAACCTTGACCTTCGGCCCCTCGACGATCTGGTAGATCACGCGAGTGTCGCTGGGTTTGTTTCCCTCGATCAACTCGACGCTCGAGAAATATCGCCCGTCTTCCTGGTATTTCCGCAGGATCGCGACGCGACCCAGTTCGTTGGCCATCGGGTTCATCGCTTCGCCCTTGCGAATGCCGATGAGCTTTTGCAGGTCGCCGTATCCGTGTTGGGCACCGATGAACTGCACATCCTGTACGGTGTTGCTAAGTTCGGTCACGTACACCATGACTCGAACCCGGCCGTCAGGATCTTTCGTGGTGAGGATCTGGATACCGCCGGGAACGAACCACTTGGTGTTGTTCAGGCGGCGCACGTCTTCCTGAACCGTGGCCTCTTCGTAGGCGATCCCGGGTCGGGAGTGCATGATCTGGCGGATCTGATCGGCTGTGCGAACGCGGTTCCCGATCGGCATGATCTCGGAGATGATCTTGCCACTGGGGTTGTCGTCCGCGGCTGAACCAGCGGACCATTTCAGCACGCCCGTAGCCGTCAGTATGGCAGCAGCCACCACAACGGCAGCTACGGACCATGTCCGACGGTGGTCACGGCAAACGGTCATGGGGCGCCCTCGGTTCCCAGTCGGCATACAACGGCATCTCGGTGAGTGGCCCGGGAATACGGTCCGGACCAATTCGTGTCAAGATCGCGAAAGCGCGAACCGACACCCAGTTCCGGTTGCAAACCTTGGGCGAATACAGGGGATGTGCGCAATTGGGGAGAGGCTGTGAAGTGCTGGGAACGCGTCACCGCCCCGTCAGCGACGGGGCGGTGAGGGGATAGGCGATCTACGCGTGCTTGGTGCGGTGGCCGCGGACGCTGTGCGGGAACAGTTTTTCTTGCACGAGGTTTCCGGCGGAGTCGAACGGCAATGGCTGTGGGCCGCCCACGAAGTCCAGGTGCGGCACTTCCTTCGCTTCCGCGACCAGAGCCGCCGAGATCCACACTTCCGCAACTTCCAGTGTGTTCGGGATCAGGCCGAACTTCACGTTTGGGATGTCCGGTTGCCAGCACGTGTCGAGACACGCTTCGATCACTTCCCGGTCTGTATCGAACGCGAGTGGGAGCTTGCTTCGCCACAGCGAACGTGCCGTGAGGTTGTTCATGCGGAACGCAACCTGATCAATCCCCGTGAGTGCCCGGGTCGTGGTCAGGTCCGCGATGCCGATCCCGGTCGCGTTGCCGTGGCTTTCGGGTGACACGTCGAGGACGCCAATTCGCGTGATCTTCGGGTCGTTCGTCTCGACTTCGGGTGATGCCTCGATGAGCATTCGCCCGACGACGTTCGGGTCCATTCCGGCCCCGGAGTAGTTCTTGCCGCACTCGCCGATCACCAGCACATCCAGTGCCTTGAACGGAAGCCGGCCGAGGAGCTTGCGTGCCTCGATCAGGAGCACCGGTTCGCGGTTCCACAGGTCGTCGCGGTCCACGACTTCCAGCTTCGCGGTTTGTTCGTTGAGGTTCTCCAGGATGGCGAGACCGCCGATGAAGGGAGTCTTCTCGACGATGACCTTTCCCGCTGCGGGGATCATGTCACGCAGTCCGCGTGGGCCGAAGCTGTGAACCTGGTCGGCTCCGTGGCGCTTGCCGAAGCCGATGACGAGCATCTTCAGGATGCCGCTTTCGAAGTCGCCCCGGAAGTCGGTGTGTGGTTTCACCCGCGACACCGTGACAACGGCATCGGCCGCGAGTGCGTTCTTATCCCACCACACCGGCTGGCCGACGGAGTTCGTGCCGATGGTGACGGCATCCATATCCGTGAGGACCGGAACGCCGAGGTGGGCTTCGTCGATCTCGTAGCTGGCGAGGAGTTCGCGTTGCCCGGCTGCGGTGGCTCCGCCGTGCGATCCCATCGCGGCGACGACGAACGGCTTCGCACCGAGTTCCGTGAGGGCGTCGATGGTCGCCTTCGCGATGACACGGTAGTTCTGAATACCGCGACTGCCGCAGCCGACAGCGACCCGCATTCCGGGCTTGATCCGTTTCGCGGTCTTGGAGCCGAGCCATTGCCGTCGCACCTCGCCCGCCACATCGGCGACGGTGGGCTGCGGTGCGGTCTGACGAACAAGCTGAACGTGCGGGATATCCACGGAAACCTCATGGGAAAGGCGAATCCAGACAATTCAATTGCCACAAAGAGGCACAAAAAGACACAAAAAGGAAACAGTGTTCAGGCTATGTTCTGATTTCCTTTTTGTGTCTTTTTGTGCCTCTTTGTGGCCACATTCTTCACCGGGTTCACTCTGGTGTGACCTTCAGGGGAACGCGTTTTTCATTGCGAAGCACGATCACTTCGACCGAGGAGCCGGCCTTCTGGGCGCTCATCGCGGTCATGTAACCGCCGACGTTCTTGACCGGCTTGCCGCCGATCTCCACGATCACGTCGCCGTCCTTGAGCCCGCCCTTCTCAGCTGCGCCACCGGGGCTGACGCCCTCCAGTCGCATCCCCTCACCCTCGTAGTTATAATCCGGGAGCACGCCGAGTTTCGGTCCCATCGGCCGGGCCGCCCGAGTTTCGGTCGGGTCGCGCCACGGATCCTTGGTGACCAAATACTTCGGCTTGTCGCTCGTTGTCATGTCGTCGGCGAGAATCTGCACGAAGTCCACGACCTTCTTCATCCCCGGCACGTTGATCTTCTCCGGTACGTCGGTCGGCCGGTGGTATTCGCCGTGGGTGCCCGTGTAGAGGAACAGCACGGGGACTTTCTTTCGGTAGAACGAGTCGTGATCGCTGGGGCCGCTGCCGGCCGCGAGCTTTGTCAGGCGGAAGTCGCTCTTTTCGTTGGCGAGATCCACGAGCTTGTCGAATCGCTCGCTGGTGCCGGTGCCGTACACAATGAGGCGATCCTTCTTTTCGTACACACCGAGCCAGTCGGTTGGCACCGGTTTCGTGCGGCCGATCATGTCCATGTTGATCATGGCGGCGGTCTTGTCGAGCGGGAACAGCGGGTTCTTGCAGTAGTGCTGCGAGCCGAACAGCCCGCGTTCCTCGGCGCTGAAGGCGATGAACACGATCCGCCGACCTTGCCGATCCTTGATTGCCCCGAAGCGACGAGCCAGTTCGATCAACCCAGTCGTTCCGCTAGCGTTGTCGTCGGCACCGTAGTGGATCTTTCCTTCAGCCGATTTGCCGCCGAGGCTCGCGAACGTGCCGTACCCGACGTGGTCGTAGTGTGCCCCGATCACGACGGTTTCATCGGCCAGCGGACCAGCACCTTCGAGCACTCCGACGATGTTCTTGCACGCGAACTCGGTGCGCTTCACCGTCACCACTGCGTCGGCCTTCCAGCCCTTGATCTCAAACGAGCGAGGCTTCAAATCCTTGTCGATGAGCGTTTCGATGTCGGCAACAGTGCGGATGGGCCCGTTCGCGACGAGTGGATCAAGCACCTCGCGTTTCACGAACAAGACGGGGAAGGGGGCGGGTTCGGTGCCCATCGCGTGGTTCAGGAACTGCGGGATCGGATCACGCATCCCGGCGGCAGAGGTGTCGTTCACCATGATGATGCCGGCTGCCTTGTGAGCCACGGCGTTCTCGATCTTCGACGCAAATGGGGCGAATTCGCTCTCGTCGGGGCTGGGCGAGTTTGTGTCGAATCGTTTCTCACCTTTTTCGCCGTATCGCGGGATGCGTCGAAGCATAACGACGATCTTCCCGGCCGCGTCGATCCCCTCGTAGTCGTCGTACTTAAGCTTCGGGGCGGTGATGCCGTAGCCCACGAACACGAGATTGGCGTTCGCCTTCGAGTTCGGGCTGAAGCCCATCGGGTTGAAGTCGGTGCCGAGTGTCAGTTCTTTGGTGACATCCCCGGGACCGCTGAGCGTGAGCGTGGTGGGTTTATCGAGTTTCACGCCGACGGTGATGGTGAACGGCTGGAAGTACGAGCCGTCCTTCATCGCGGGCTTGAGGCCCGCTTGCTTGAAGGCATCAACCACATACTCGGCGGCCTTTTCGATCCCCTTGGTCTCGACGCCACGACCCTCGCACTCGGGACCGGCGAGGAAGAAGATGTCCTTGCGCATCCGTTCGAGCACGGGATCGTCGTACGGCTTCTGTGCGGGTGCGGTTGACGTGGAAAATGCAATGAGTAGACCGGCCAGGATGGCCGGGAAAAGTCGTCGCGTGGCCATGCGAGTGATTCCTCGGAGCGTGATTGGTCGAGGTCGGCGAGAGTGAGTCTATTATCGCACGCCCGCTGAACCCGCGACAAGCCCCCGAGGTGAAACGATTCGTGATGCTTACAACGCGGCCGCAGCCGTCACCGCCGCTGGCTTCCGTAACCGCCGCCGAACAAGCCCGCCAATCGCCAGTGCCCCAACCGCGATGCCAAGCACCGCCCCCGGCTCAGGAACCGGCGCCACAGTGAAGGTGAGCACGAGATTGGTGCCGTCGATACTGAGTGAAGTGTCCGTGGGTGTGAAATCTGACCCGGTGACGGTGTACACATGGGTGAGCGGGTCGATTGGACCACTTGTGATATTATCGAACTTGATGTTTCCGGCTGCATCCACACTTGCGAGCGTAATTGTATACGTTAAGCCCTCCTGAAGCGGTGTCGTGCCATTGTTCACGATGTCAATCTTAAGACCCGAATAGAGATTGAGCACGCTATCTTCCCCACCTGTGATACTGATTTTGCTCGCGAGGGCTTGGCCAGGTTCTTCGATCTTATGACTTGCCTCTACCTGTAGGGTTGCAGAACCATCACCAGGGAGTCCAAGACGAAGACTTCCCACGACATTAAGAGTCTCCGTACTACTTCCCAGTGTTCCACCTCGGATGATTCGACCCTCAGAAACCTTCAATAGAGGTGTGCTGATTGTTCCTGAGCCACCCAGGATTATCCCAGTGTGCTCGACATTACCAGTAGCATTCAAAGCTCCATATACGAAAAGCGTGCCATTTTCCACCACAAAGTTAGACGCGACGATGGAGGACGTCTGAGTCAAGGTGAGGGTACCCGACCCCTCGTGTCTGACTTCACCTCCACCACTGATACTCCCACCAAACTCAATCTCGTCTGACCGCCTAAAGACAAGCAAGCTACCGCTGCTGTTCGTAATATTACCGACGAGCGATCCGGAGGTGCTTCCGTTCCCGATTTGGAGCGTTCCGCTTGAAATGGTCGTCCCACCGGTGTAGGTGTTGGTTCCAGCGAGAATCAGCATGCCTGAACCAGACTTGGTCAACGACCCGCCGACACTTGTGAGGTTGCCAGCGAGTGTCACTTCCTGTCCGTTTGTGTCAATGCGGTAGAGTTGGCCACTGGCGGAACTGAAGCGGTCGGAATAGTCGGTTTGGTTGTTTCCTGAAAACTGGAGTGTCCCGCCCCCAAAAGTGATGTTGCCAGTCGAACCGAGGGCCTCACTACTTCCCAAGGCAAGAGTGCCTGCATTGATGTTGGTCCCACCGGTGTAAGTGTTGGTGCCGCTGAGAATGAGGGTGCCTGCACCCAGGGCGTACGCATCAAAGTTTGCCTAAAGTAGGGAGTCAGCCTTTGAGGATCTTTTCCAGGTAATTGGTGTCGAGGGCGGCGGCAAACCGCTTCTTGGCTACGCTC
>Ga0335397_10000238_pt1 | contig 66273 bp, 62 predicted proteins | sample MAT04_FD_205740 | JGI IMG/M metagenome (GOLD analysis project Ga0335397, IMG submission 205740) | Freshwater microbial communities from Lake Fryxell liftoff mats and glacier meltwater in Antarctica - MAT-04 (spades assembly) (version 2) ...
CCGGGCGGAGCTGGAGGAAGACGTCCGCCATCGCGGCGAGCTCGATGCGACGCGGGTCGGCCACGATGAGCTTCGCGCCGCGGAGCCGAGCCTCCTTCAGGCGCGCGCCGACGACCGGATGGCCCTCGGTCGGGTTCGCTCCGGTGAGGAAGATGCACGACGTCACGTCGATGTCGGCGAACGAGTTCGTGCCGCCCGATTCGCCGAGCGACTGGATGAGCCCGAAGGACGTCGGCGAGTGACAGACGCGCGAGCAGTTGTCGATGTTGTTCGTGCCCAGCGCCGCGCGCGCGAGCTTCATGAGGATGTAGTTCTCCTCGTTCGTGCAGCGGCTCGAGCTGATGAAGGCGATGGCATCCTTGCCGTGCTTGCCCTTGATCGCGGTCATCTTGTCGGCGACGAAGCCCATCGCCTCCTCCCACGTCGCGTCGCGCCAGGTGCCGTCGGTGCGGCGCATCATCGGCTGCGTGAGCCGGTCGCTCGCGCGCGCGTACTGGTGCGCGAAGCGGCCCTTCACGCACGTGTGGCCGAGGTTCGAGGGGCCCTCCATCGCCGGGTCGATCGAGACGACCTCGCCGTCGCGGACGTTCACCTCGAGCGAGCAGCCGACGCCGCAATACGCGCACGTCGTCGTCACGGTGGAGTCGATGGTGCCCTTCGCGGCGAAGGCCGCCTCGTCGAGGGCGCCCGTGGGACATGCCGAGACGCACGCGCCGCACGAGACGCACGCGCTGTCCGTGAACGAGGAGTCCATGCCCGCGACGATCTTCGTGTCCCAGCCGCGGCCGGAGTACGCGAGCGCGAAGGTGCCCTGGATCTCGTCGCAGGCGCGAACGCAGCGCCCACACACGATGCACTCGTTGAGATCCATCTTGATGTACGGGTGCCGGTCGTCCTTCGCGTAGACGTGGCGCTCGCCCTCGAAGCGGCTCTTCTCGAGGCCGAAGTGGCGCGCGACCTGGCGGAGCTCGTTTCGGTCCTCGGCGCCGGCGGCAGTGGGGTCGTGCGCGAGGATGTCGACGGGGTAGTCGGAGAGCACCAGCTCGACGACGCCCTTGGAGACGCGCGTGGCCGTCTCGTCCTTCGTGTCGATGACCATGCCCTCGCGGACGGGGGTGGTGCACGCGGCGAGAGGCCCGCGCGCGCCCGCGACGCCGACCATGCAGACGCGACAGGCTCCGAACGCGGCGAGGCGCTGGTCGTAGCAGAGCGTTGGAACGAAGATGCCCTCGCGACGCGCGACGTCGAGGATGGTCGCGCGATCGCTGGCCTTCACCTCGCGCCCGTCGATGGTGAGCGTGACGAGCTTGCGCTTGTCCTTCTTCTCGGTCCCGCCGGTGCCGCCGTCGCCGCTCATCGTGCGCCTCCTGTCATCTCGGACTCGAAGTGTGTCACCAGCGATCGGATCGGATCGGGGATCGCCCCGCCATGGGCGCAGAGCGAGCCGAGCTTCAGCGTCTCGCAGAGCTCGGCGAGCAGCGCGAGGTCGGCGAGCGTGCTCGCGTGATCGCGCGTCTGCTTGAGGCGCTTCGCGATCTCGAGGCCACGACGCCCGCCGATCCGGCACGGGAAGCACTTCCCGCACGACTCGGCGTCGCAGAACTCGAAGAGGTGGATGGCGATGTCGCGCACGTCGACCGTGTCGTCCCACGCGACGATGCCGCCGTGACCGAGCAGCGCGCCGACGGCCTCGAGCTCCTCGAAGCCGAGCGGCGCGTCGAGCAGCCGTGCCGGGAGGATGCCGCCGAGCGGTCCGCCGACCTGCACGGCCTTCATCGGGCGGCCCGTCTTCATGCCGCCGCCGATCACGTCGAGGATCTCGCGGAGCGGGACTCCGAGCGGGACCTCGTAGACGCCGGGGCGCACGAAGCGCTCGTTCAGCGAGACGGCCTTCGTGCCCCGGCTCTTGCCGACGCCGACCTTCGCGTAGACGTCGCCACCGTGCCGGACGATCCAGCCGACGTTCGCGAGCGTCTCGACGTTGTTCACGATGGTGGGGCGCTCGAAGAGGCCCTTGTCGGCCGGATAGGGCGGACGCGCCGTGACCATGCCGCGGAGCCCCTCGAGCGAACGGAGCAGCGCCGTCTCCTCGCCGCAGACGTACGAGCCTGCGCCCTCGACGATCTCGATGTCGAAGGAGAAGTCGCTCCCGAGGATCTTCTTTCCGAGGAGCCCGGCCGCGCGCGCGGCGAGGACGGCGCTCTTCAGCGCGGGCGCCGAGCGCGGATACTCCGAGCGCACGTAGACGAAGCCGCGCTGCGCGCCGATGGCGAAGCCCGCGAGCGCGATGCCCTCGAGCACCGCGAAGGGGTCGCGCTCCATGAGGTACTTGTCGATGTACGAGCCGGGGTCGCCCTCGTCCGCGTTACAGACGACGTAGGCCTCTCCCGTCGTCCTCGCGTTGACGGCCGCGAAGCGCCACTTCGACGACGTGAGGAAGCCCGCGCCGCCCCGACCGCGGAGGAGCGAGGCGTCCATCTCACCGAGCACCTGGTCCGGCGCCATCGACGCGAGCGCCTTCTCGAGGCCCTTGAACGCGCCGTGCGCGCGCGCGACGGCGAGGTCGGTGGCGTCGATCGGGAGCACCAGGCGCTCGAGCACGATCGCCGGGCCGCCGTGCACCTCGAAGCGCGGGACGAGCGCATCGTGCGCCTCTGCGAGCCCGCCGCCCGACTTCAGCTCCTTCGCGAGCGCCTTCGCGCGCTCGGGGGTGAGCTCGCCGTAGATCTTGCCCTCGACCTCGACGGTGGGGCCCGCGTTGCAGAAGCCGAGGCAATAGACGGCCTCGAGCGAGACCGCGCCGTCCGCGCTGGTCTCGTTCACCTGGAGACCGAGCGCCGCCTCCATCCAGCCGACGGAGGCATCGGCGCAGGCCGCGTGACACGCGGTGCCCTTGCAGACCTTCACGCGCGTGCGCCCGCGTGGTTTGGTGCCGAGGTCGCCGTAGTACGTCGCGACGCCGAAGACGGAGGCCTCCGGTTGACCGGTGGACCTCGCGATGGCGGCGACGTCGGTCGTCGTGATGACGCGACGCTCGTGCATCACGTGCTTGAGTTGCTGGAGCGCGTTGTCCTGAACGCCGACGTCACCGCGGTTGCGGCGGAGCTGCACCAAGTTGTGGGACACGTTCCCCTCCTTCGACGCGTGTGAGCGAGACGCCTCCAACGGAGGATCGCCCTGAATTATGCCTGCGCCAGCCCGCCGGCAAGCGCATCGTTCGCACCGAGTCATGACGCAGCCCGCCATCGAACGGGAGCAGCTATGTTCAGGGTGCAACATGCACGCGTCGCTCGTCGCCGGAATCTTCGTGGGGGGCAGCTCGAGCCGCATGGGCGGGCGGCCGAAAGGGCTCCTCCGCGCGCCTTCCGGCGAGACGCTGGTCGAGCGATGGAGGGGCCTGTTCGACGCGCTCGCGGTCCCGTGCGTGCTGGTCGGGGAGCGGGCCAAGGAGGCCTACGCGTCCGCCGGCCTCGTCGTCCTCGACGACGAGCGGCCCGAGGACGAGCTCGGCCCTCTCGGGGGTCTCCTCGCGCTGCTCGGACACGCGGGAGAGCGCGCCGCGATCGCAGTCGCGTGCGACATGCCGTTCGTGTCGCTCGAGCTCCTTCGCCGTCTCGCCTTCGCGAGCGTCGCGACGCCGGCGGTCGCCGCACGGCGCGACGGGCGCTGGGAGCCCTTCTTCGCGCGGTACGACGCGAAGGTCGTCCGTCCCACCGCGCTCGCGCATGCGGACGCGCGGCGGCGCTCGCTCCAGGCGCTCCTCGACGCCGCCCCCGCGACCGAGCTCGTGATGACCGCGACCGAGCACGCCGAGCTCCGCGACTGGGACACGCCGGACGACACGACGACGCGCTAGGATGAATCGCCATGAAGCTCAGGGTCCGCGGCAACACGCTTCGTCTACGGCTCTCGCGCGGCGAGGTGAACGAGCTCGCCGCGCGCGGTGAGGTTCGCGATGGGGTCGCGTTCGGTGCGGAGCCGAGCGAACGCCTCGGCTATGCGATCGTCGCCTCCGACGGCGCGGCGGTGACCTCCGCACGCCTCGCGGGCGGAAGCATCGAGGTCATCGTTCCGCGATCTCTCGCCCGCGAGTGGGCGGCGAGCGAGACGGTCGGGTTCGAGGCCGAGCAGGCCATCGGCGAGGGGTTGTCCCTGCAGATCCTCGTCGAGAAGGATTTCGCCTGCCTCACGCCGCGCAAGGGCGAGGACGACGCGGACGCGTTTCCGAATCCGAACGAGACCTGCTGAGGCGCAGCGCCGCCCGGCGCGAGAGCCTCTGCATATTGCACCTCAGGCGCAACGCGAATAATCGATCGGCATCCACTCCACGGGAGGCAACCTGATCATGTCCCTTCGCATCAACGACATCGCGCCGGACTTCACCGCCAAGACGACCAAGGGCGAGATCGATTTTCACAAGTGGATCGGGGACGGCTGGGCCATCCTCTTCTCGCACCCGAAGGACTTCACCCCCGTGTGCACGACCGAGCTCGGCTACATGGCCAAGATCGAGCCGGAGTTCACCAAGCGCAACACGAAGCTCATCGGCCTCTCGGTCGACCCGGTCGACGACCACGAGAAGTGGGCGAAGGACATCGAGGAGACGCAGGGCTCCGTCGTGAAGTACCCGATGATCGCGGACACCGATCTCGCGGTCGCGAAGCTCTACAACATGCTCCCGGCCGACGAGGCCGGCACGGCGGACGGACGAACGCCCGCGAACAATCAGACCGTGCGCACGGTGTTCCTCATCGGCCCGGACAAGCGCATCAAGATGATGCTCACCTACCCGATGACCACGGGCCGTAACTTCGACGAGATCGTCCGCGTCCTCGACTCGGTCCAGCTGACGACGAAGCAGAAGGTCGCGACGCCCGCCAACTGGAAGCCGGGCGACGACGTCATCATCGTCACGTCGGTCTCCGACGAGGAGGCCGCCAAGGCCTACCCCGGTGGCTTCAAGACGCTGAAGCCGTACCTCCGCACGGTGAAGCTTCCCTAGGCAGTCACGGCATCACTGCCCGCCGACGTCGCGCGCGCCTGGAGCGTGCCGTCGGCGAGGGCGGCCTTCGTGAGGTCCTCGCCGCCGATCAGGATGCCGCGGACGAAGACCTGCGGGAACGTCGGCCACCCGCTCCACATCTTGATCGCGAGGCGCTTCTTCCACTCCGAGAAGTAGCTGCCGTACTCGAGATACTGGAACTCGATGTTGGCCTCGGTGAGCGCCTTACGCACGTTCTTCACGTGCGGGTTCTGCGACATTCCGACCACGACGACCGCGCTCTTCCCGACGGCCGAAGCGACCTCGTCGACGACCTCTGGATGAAAGCCATCGAGCTTCTCGGTCGCGGCGGGGGCAATGCGGATCGGGTCGAGCACGTTGCGCGTCTTCATGGCCCGCTTCGATGCCAGGAGCGACGGCTGCGTTCTGCTCGCGCGTGATAGTCGGCGCCGCGATTGACGTGGGCTGCACCCGGCCTGACGTTGGCGACCAACTGAAGGAGCCGACGATGGCAGAGCTGATGATGTGGCAGAGACTCAAGCCCGGCGGTGCATCGATGCAGCACCGGAGCATGTTCCGCGTGAAGGTCCCCGGCGGCTGGATCGTCCGCGACGGCGACAACTCGTCGTCGACCGTGCAGACGTTCTTCCTGCCCGACGCGACGGCCGCGTGGGACCCCGAGCTGATGCCCGGCGACGGGTAGCCCGCGCGCTCTCGGAGTCACCGGGTCCCCGGTGTACTCCGCGAGCGGAGCTGACGAGCGGGAGCCCGACTCAGCCCTTCTTCTTGCCGGCCGCGTTCTGGCCGCCGACGTTGGCCTTCGCCTTCGCGTCGGCCTGCTTCTGGCCCTTCTCCTTCGTGTCCTGCTTCTTGGCCTTGTTCTTCGCCTTCGGAGATTTGTCGCCCATGGTCTTGTGTCCTGCCGGGTTGATGGGCGCCGGTGATTCGCCGCCCCCGCGTCCATAAGACACCCGGCGTCCGGCGAGCGGCGAACAATCTCACGGCGTGCGGCTGCCGCATCCCGCCGCGGTCGACTACGGCTTGCCGGTCGAGAGCTGCATGAGGCGCTCGCACTCGCGGCGCGCGACGTCGAAGCGGAACACCTTCGTCGCGACGTTGCAGCGGAGCTCCTGGACGGCGAGCACGTCACGATAGGCCGCAAAAAGCGGCTTGGCGTGATCCCACGCGGCGACCCAGTCAGCGCCCGCGACCGCCTCGCGAGCGCGCGTGAAGCGCGCCTTGTCCTCCGCCGAGAGCTCCGGCGGGTCGGGCTCGGCCGTGGCCGCGGTCGTCGCCGTCGTCGCCGTCGTCGCGGTCGTCGCCGTCGTCGCGGGGGTGGCCGGACGCGCACGCGCCTCGGCCTTCGCGACGAGCTCGTCGGCCTGCGCGAGGAACTTCTGACGCTCCTCCTCGAAGAAGAGGTTGGGAGGAGAACGTCGCGTCGCGGCGGCGAGCTCGCGATACATCGCGCCCTGCTCCTCGAGGTTCTTGAAGTCGCGACGCTCGAGGACACCTCGCATGACGAGCGTCGCCTCCGAGCTGAACGACGTCATGCGTGAGCGGTACTCGGGGTACATGAGGCTCTGGTCGCTGCGCTCGTGCAGCGCGCCGAGCGTGTGCCCCAGCTCGTGGAGGAAGACGGCCGCCGCACGATGACGCCGCGCGTCCTTCTGCACGCGACGTCGCTCCTCCTCCGAGAGCTCGGCGTAGGAGCGCTCGACCGAGTCGTGCGCCATCGCGCTCGACGGCGAGCGCAGCACGACGTAACGGCCAGGGAGATCGCCGATGCCCAGATCGTGGAACGACATCGTCGCCCGCGGTAGAGCGCCGACGAACCCCGCGACCCAGTCGACCTCGCTCGCCGGGTCGGCCAAGCGGAGCTCGGCGAGCGTCTTCGGGAGGTCGTCGTCCTTGGTGAGGCTCCAGGTGCGGATGCCCTCCAGCTGAAGCCTCACTCCGAGCGCCGGCTCGGTGACGTCGTTCGCGTCGGCGAAGAGGTCACGCAGCGTGGCGGAGACGTCGACGACCTGCGATGCGTAGGCTCGAGCGACGTACGCGCGAACACGCAGCGTCCGCACGGCCTTCGCGGGTGCGTCCTTCTCGTCCGGGCGATCGCCGCGCAGCGTCGGGGCATGCTGCGCCGCGTACTGCCGCTGCACGGCCGCGCTCTGTCCCCAGCGCGAATCGTAGCCGCCGAAGCACCCGGTCACCGTCGTGGCGATGACGAGCACGAGCACGAGCGCGCGCAGCAACGAGCTGTAGAGCTTCCCCATCGAGCGCGGGAGGCTAGGAGAACAACGCTCGGCCGTCGCCCCCCCCAGGGGGTATGCCAGGCCGATTGTGGGGGCGGATGAGCGAGGATCCACGGGTCGCTTGCCGCTCGGCGGGCACTCGCCTACGAGAGAGGGTCGTGCCGGAAGAGACCACCCTCACAGTCGCGGCCAAGGGGCGGCTGCTCGATCTGCTGAGCACCTACGATCCGGCCACGCGTGCGCGCGGCTCTCGCTACGCGGCCGAGGGAAACGTGGTCGGGCTACGCCGCGGCGCGGACGGCCTGAGCGCGACCGCCTTCGTGCACGGGACGCAGATCTATCAGGTCACCCTCGGGCCCTACCGGTACGGGCACCTCGAGAGCGAGTGCACGTGTCCCGCGTTTCCGCGAGAAGGCCGATGCAAGCACGTCGCGGCGGTCGCCATGTTGCTGCAGCTCGGCAGCGCCGCCGTCGCGCGCTCCTCGTTGCCGGCGAGCGTGGCCGCCGCAGCAGTCCCCGCACGCGCGCCAGGTCCCGCGGCCTCGACCGTGTCGACCGAGCCTCTCCCGTCATGCTTGCGCGGTGTCTACTCCGCGTCGGTCTTTCTCTCGCGCCTCTCGGTCCATGCCGCCGCGCGCATCGGTGACGGCGTCGATCGCTGGTCGCCCCTCCCCGACTGGTGGGCCCGCACGACCGGCGCGAGCACGCCCGCGGTCGTCGCCTTGCGCCGCCATGTGCTCGCCCACGCAGAGGAGATCGCGAAGGACCTCGAGACGCTCCGCACGTGGACACCTCCCGAGCTGCCGGAGGACGTTCGAGCGACGACGCTCGGCGAGGTCTACGGCAAGCTCGCCGAGCGATACCTCGAGGTCCGCGACGGCGTGCGGATCCAGCGAGGCGCACCCGGGCCGCTCGAAGGGCGCCGTCATCCGGGCTTCGACTTCTTCTACGACGCGCAGCGCTGCGTCTTCGAGGCTCGTGAGCGGCGGAACCTGCTCCTCCTCGAGCCGTTCCGCCTCGCCTTCGCGTTGCCGCTCTCGTCGCGCGGCGACCCGCGCTTCGAGGACCAGGCCTTCGGCACCCCGGAGGACTCCGACGCGTGGGAGGTCTTCGCGCTTCGCGCCGTGATCCTCGCGCTCCATGCGCGCACCGAGGACGCCGTCGTCGCGCTCGAGCGCGAGCTCGCGCGCCCGGTCTGGGAGCACGTGCTCGAGCACCTCGGCACCCCCGCGCACGAGGCCGTCGAGTCGCGAGAGTGGTCGTTCGCGCTGTCGCCGACCTACCGCGAGAACGAGCTCCGCGTCATCCCGCACTCGCGCCGGTCGCTCGTGAGCGGAAAGCCGTCGAAGTGGAAGCGCGAGACCTTCGAAGCGCTCTACATGGACGAGTCCGTGCCGCTCGGCCGCGAGATTGCGCGCATCGCGATGTGCAGCCTGGAGCGCGTCTCCGAGGCTCGCGTGATGCTCGGCACGCCGCAGGGGCACGAGCTGCTCCGCCTCCTCGGCAAGCACCCCAACGTTCTGATGCGTCGGACGGTGAAGGGAGACCCCGAGGGCGAGGAGCCCGCGGTGATCATCGCCGGCGATCTCGCGCTGCGCATGGAGCCGAGCGCCGACGGCGTGCTCAGCCCGCGCTTCATGGTCGACGGCCGCATGCTCGACGCCTCGCTGCTCGGTCGCGGCGAGACCACCGGGCTCCGTTCCGTGGTGCGAGGCAACACGGTCGTCTCCATGTTCGTGCCGCGCTCGTTGCGTCCGTGGCTCGAGGCCGCGCAGAGCGTCGGCCCCGCGATGACGTTTCCGCCCGAGGCCATCCCGAGGCTCGTCACGGCGACCGAGCCGCTGGTCAGCGCGGGCATGGTCGAGCTGCCGCGCGACGCGCTGGGCGTCGAGCTGCCGTACGAGCCCTCACCGGCGCTGCGCGTGGAGTGGCAGCCGGCAGGAGCGGCGGTCGTCGAGATCTTCATCACGGTTCATCCGCGGGCGCCGCTCGTCTCGGCGGGGCGCGGGCCCGTGCTCTTCACGTTCGCGGAGAGCGACCAGCGCTTCTTCGTCGAGCGGGACCTCGAGCGCGAGGTGCTGATCGCGGAGGACTCGCGCGCACGCATCGCCGCCCCGGTGCTCTGGGACCACGTGCGCGGGCACACCGAAGGCCTCGAGGACACGCTCGCTCTCGCCGAGTACCTCGATCACAACCCGCTCGGCCTGGCGATCGAGATCAAGATCGGCAAGCGGCCGACCCTCACGCAATGGGGCGACGCCGCGCGCACGCTCGACGTGAAGAAGAACGGCTCGTGGCTGGTCGTGGGCGGCTCGCTCGACGTCGCGGGCGTGAAGCTCACGCTGGGCGACGTCCTCGATGCCGCGCGGCTCGCGCAGCGCTTCGTGAAGGCGGCAGACGGCGTGTTCCTCGAGCTGTCGAAGGAGGCGATCGACAAGCTGCGCCCCGTGGCGATCGCGACGGAGCTCGGCGGCGCCGCGAAGGGCGATGACGCCCGGCTCCACGACGCGTTCGGCTCGGTGCTCGCGGACGCGCTGTCGGTCTTCGACGACGTCCGCGGCGCGAACCTCCAGGCGTACGTCGAGCGCTTCGAGGCGCGCGGCAAGCGCGTGAAGGTGCCTGCGCTCGAGCACGGGACGCTCAGGCCCTATCAGCACGACGGCGTCGCATGGATGCTGCGTCTCGCGACGTGGGCGCCGGGCTGCATCCTCGCGGACGACATGGGGCTCGGAAAGACCGTGCAGACCGCAGCGGTCTTGAAGGCGCGCGCGGCGCTCGGGCCGCAGCTGATCATCGCGCCGGCGTCGGTGTCGTCGAACTGGATGTCCGAGCTCGAGCGCTTCATGCCGAGCCTGAAGTGCCGCTGGTGGAACGACGATCGCTCGCTCTCGCTCGCGGAGCTCGGGCCGGGCGACGTGCTCGTCGTCTCGTATGGGCTGCTCCAGCGGCGGAGCGTCGGGTTCGAGGGCCGGCGGTTCGCGACGGTGGTCGTCGACGAGGCGCAGTACGTGAAGAACGTGAGCGCGCAGCGAACGGACGCGGTGCGTTCGATCGAGCGAGACTTCACGATCACGCTGACGGGTACGCCGCTCGAGAACCATCTCGGCGAGCTGTTCAGCATCGTCGACCTCGCGTTCCCGGGGCTGCTCGGGAGCGAGGCGGCGTTCCGGGAGCGCTTTCGCAAGCCGATCGAGGGGACGCAGCGCGACGAGGTGCGCCTGGCGGTGCTCGGAAGGCTGCTCTCGCCGTTCTTGCTGAGGCGGACGCGCGCGAAGGTGCTCGAGGAGCTGCCGCCGCGCGAGGAGATCACCGAGTACATCGAGCTCGATGCGAACGAGCTGAAGCGTTACCTCGCGCTGCGGAAGGCGTGCGAGGCGCAGTTCGCCAGGCGGAAGTCGGGGGAGACGGCGGCCCAGCTGAAGATCGCGCTGTTCGCCGCGCTGACGCGGCTGCGGCAGCTCGCGTGCGACGTGCGGCTCGTCGACCCGACGTACGAGGGGCCTTCGTCGAAGATCACGCGGGCGGTGGAGATCTGCGTGGAGCTCGCGCAGGAGGGCAACCGGGCGCTGGTGTTCAGCCAGTTCACGCAGTTCCTGGGGAAGCTGAAGCCGGAGCTCGAGGCCGCGGGGCTGCGCGTGGCCTATCTCGCGGGAGAGACGCCGACGGCGAAGCGGCGAGCGATCGTCGAGGCGTTCCAGCGCGGCGAGTTCGACGTGTTCTGCGTGTCGCTGCTCGCGGGCGGCACGGGGCTGAACCTGACGAGCGCGAGCTACGTGATCCACACCGACCCGTGGTGGAACCCGGCGGCCGAGGAGCAAGCGACGTCGCGCGCGCACCGCATGGGGCAGACCGAGCCGGTCACCGTGTACCGACTGGTGTCGCGCGGAACGATCGAGGAGGCAGTGCTCGCGATGCACGCCTCGAAGCGCGAGCTCGCGAGCGCGGTGCTCGAGGGGAAGGCGAGCGCGAAGGCGATCACGTCGGTGGAGCTGCTCGAGCTGTTGCGCTTCGGGGAGTAGCCCGCGAAGGAGGCCCGCAAGAGCGGCCGACCGGGCGGCGAGTAGCGCTGACGCGTGCTACGATTCTGGCTCGATGGTGCAGACCGCGAAGCCCCCCGTGACTCGCGCGCAATACGTCGCGCTCGAGCGCGCGAGCGCGACGAAGCACGAGCTTGTGAACGGGGAAATCCTGGCGATGTCGGGAGGGTCGCCCGCGCACAGCCTCATCGCGGCGAACGTCACCAGGTTGCTCGGGAACCTTCTCGTGAGCGGTCCGTGCGCCGTCTTCAACAGCGATCTGCGCGTCGTGGTCCAGGCGACGGGGCTCACGACATACCCCGATGTGACCGTGGTGTGCGGTCCCCGCGAGCTCCACCCCGAGGATGATCACGCGATCACGAATCCGCGCGTCGTCCTCGAGGTGCTCTCGCCCACGACCGAGGCGTACGACCGCGGCGCCAAGTTCGCGCACTACCAGTCCGTCCCGTCGCTCGAGGAGTATGTGCTCGTCGCGTCCGTAGGCCGCCGCATCGAGCACTACCGCCGCCAGCCGACCGGCCAGTGGCTCCTCACTACGTATGTCGCCGATGACGCGAGCGTCGAGCTCCCCGCGCTCGGCGGCAGCGTGCGCCTCGGGGATGTATACGCGAAGGTCGAGGAGCCGGCTGCGTAGGACCGCTCGTGGGCGGGCCGCGAGCGTGGACTCCGCGGCCCGCGGCCGTTCGATGGCACCGGAGCCAGCCGCCGCGCGCCGACTCGACCCGTGATTCGAGCGTGGAAGCCAGCGCGGGTGCGTGCCCAGCTCAACGTCAACACCGGGTTCTCGGCGAACGCGCATGACTACATCGAGCTGTCTCCGACGAGGGCGTACGTCAGCCGCTACTACTCGAACCGGGACGCCGGGCGCGTGCCGTTCGACGCGGGTGGCGACCTCCTGATCATCGACCCGACACTGCCTGCCGTGGTCGGCCGGATCGACCTCGCGGGAAAGGGCGGGGCGTTTCTGGCGAATCCGGATCGGATGAGGCGCGTCGGGGGTGACGTCGTAGTCACCCTCGCGCGGCTCGATGCTGGCTTCGCAAGCGCGGGGGACGGGCTTCTGGTGGGGATCGACGCTGCGACGGACACCGTCTCCTGGGACGCATCGCTGCCCGGTCTCAGCAACTGCAGCGGGCTTGCGCTGTCGCCGTCAGGCGGGCTCCTTGCGGTGAGCTGTTCTGGCGTCTTCTCTGGCGGCCCTGTTGCGCAAGCCGCGCACAGCGACGTCGTGGTGTTCGACACGGCGTCGAGGCCGCCCGTCGAGCGTGCGCGCTACGGCGTGCCATCCAAGCTCGACGGGCAAGCTCTCGCTCCCCCGCTCGCCTTCGCCACGGAGGATCTCTTGCTCGGTGTGAGCTCTGGCGATCTCGCGGCTGGCCGCCCCGACAAGGGCTTCTCCCTGACGCTCAGCACCGGGGTCGTCACGACCTTCACGCACGCGCCTCCGTTCGCGCTCGGAGATCTCCTGTGCCTGCCAGGCTGCAGCGCTCGGTGTTTCCTCGCCGACGCATCGAGAGGGGCGATTGTCCGTCTGGACATCGCCAGCGGCTCCGTCACTGCCGGCCCTGCCCTGCAGGTCGACACGACGACCGGCCTCCCTCCACGCTCCTTGAGCGTCTTCTAGGACGGCGAACAGCCCTGATTCTTCGCATCGAGCGCCGTCGCGCCTCGACCCGGAGGGGATGATGGAGCTCGCGAGGTTGGTCCCGACCTGACGGATTGGGGCAACTGTGTTCGCCTCGTTCCGCCGGGTCGACGAGAAGGCGCGGTCACGAACTCGGTGGCTCGGGCGTGCACGGGCTCGCGTGCGACACTTCCCGTCGCCACGACTTCGACGGACCGATTCCCACGAATCAGTCGGAGCCCGCCGCAGGCGACAACTCCCTGACCCTCACCGCAGGCATCGCGACCCCGCTGGCCGAGCGAGTGTCGCGGCCGACCCGAGGAGCCATCCGTGACTTGGACCCGCCCTAGACGCAATGCCGTTCGGTTAGCCGTCGCACGTGATCCCGGTGGCCGGATCCGGGGTCCGATCCCGGTGACCGGATCCGGGGTCCGATCCCGGTGACCGGATCCGGGGTCCGATCCCGGTGACCGGATCCGGGGTCCGATCCCGGTGAGACGCGGGCTCGCGGTTCGTTGCTCGTCGCGGTTCGTTGGGCGCCGGTCGTCTCGGCCAAGGAGTCGCTCATGCAGCTACGTATCCTCGATGACATCGTCCAAACCGTCGGCACCATCCACCGACTCTGCCGCGTCATCGCGCGGCACGATCCGGACCTCAGCAAGCAGATGAAACGGGCCATCAACTCGGTCGGTCTCAACTCCGGTGAGGGCCTCTCCGCGCGGGGCGGCAATCGCACCGTTCGCATCGAGAGCGCCATGACGAGCGGGCGGGAGGTCATCCTCGGTCTTCGCATCGCGGGGGCCGCGGGCTACTTGGACCCGGAGCGGGTGGCGCGGGAGGTCGACTCCGTCGACCGCATCGTCGCCATCCTCTACAAGCTCGCCTACCGGCCGAGCTGAGCCCCGCGGGCCGCCGGCCGACGCCTGCCCGGCGCGCGGATGATTCTCGCGAGCGCGTCGTTCGGCCTTCGCCCCGCTTCGCGAGGCGGGAACGAAACACGCGACCTCCCGGTTGGCGCCTCATGGCGGCCCTCTACCAGCTCTGTTCCGTCACCCTGCGGCCGCTGCTTCGTGCACGCACGACGCGCACGGTCATCGTGTCAGGGTTCACATTCTCGATCGTCGGCGACGACGGCGGGCTCGGCACTCTGTTCATGAGGGCCGTCTGGGGCGACGAGACCGGACCCGATCGACGGCTTCCCCGGCTCGTGGCTCATCGGCCCGAGCGCGTGCAGTCGATCCATCGCGCGCTCGCTCGCACCTGGAAGACCGAGCGAGCTCGCTACGCCGCCCCCTACGGCGACGACTACGGCGACTGGTTCGCCGGCGAATTCGAGAACGTCCTCGGCCTCTACCGCGAGGCGAGCGACCACGACCAATGGATCACGAACGCCCCCGAGCGCCTCGAACGATCCCTCTCCCCTATCGGCGGCCTCCCACCACTACCTGTCCTCCGCCCCCCGCTGCCGCCCTCCCGGGACTCGCCCGACTCACCGAGCCCCATCGGCATCGCAGGCCTCCTCGCCCTCGGCGCCGTCGGCCTCTGCTCGTGGCGAAGCCGACGCATCGCCGCACGACGCGAACCCGAACGCGAGCCCGGGTGACGCCGGTTTGCGCCACTGTGAAGCGCCAATCACGCACGCCGCACGCATCGACGCCTCCGGCGGATAGTGATTCAACCAGTTGACGACCTTTTCGCGATTGGCACGTCGCTGGCACCACCGCCGCTCATGCTCAGAGCTTTCATCGCTTCCTTCTTCGCGCTCGCCGTTGCCTCGACCGCCACGAACGCTCTCGGGTCCGAAGGACCCGAAGGACCCGAACCGCCCACCACCGCAGAGCCGCCGGCCGAGCCCGCCACCCCCGCCGAAGCCCCCGCGGCCCCGCAAAACTCCCACGACGATCTCCTCCTCACCGCAGGCCTCGGCGGCTTCGGTGAGGAGCCCCGCACGATCGGCGGCCTCGTGAGCCTCACCGGTCTCCGCCAGAAGGGCCTCCTCGGATACGGCGCGACCGTCGAGTACGGCGGCGCCGTCTTCGACTACACGACCGTCACCGCCGCGCCGATGATCGGGCTCTTCGTCGACGGTCCGGACTGGCTTCGCGTCGGCATCGCGGCTGCCGGCGGCATCCACCACTACGAGGGCGTCGGACGCGGCTTCATCTCCTCGACCGATCCCGGCGCGAGCGGCACCACGCCGTTCATCGGGGCGCGTGCCTTCCTCGGCGCCGAGACGGGCGGCAAGGTCCGCTTCCACATCGGCTTCCAGCTCTCGCTCGACGACGACCTCACGCGCACGCGAAGCTCCTACACGTACCAGGAGAGCTCCTGGACCACGCCGCACGCCGCGACCGCCTCGCACACGGTCGGCGCGCTCCGCTTCGGCACCGTGCTCGCTCTTGGAACCTCCTTCGATCTGTAGTGCTCCGCGCCGTGCCGAGGCCTACCCTCGCGCCCATGAAGGTCACCGTCGATCGAACCGAGCCCGTGACCCTCCGGCTCCGCGTCCCCCTCGACGACAGCAAGAGCGAGCCGAGCCTGGCACGCGCGCTCGACGCGCTCGTCACCGCCACCCACGACCTCCCGACACTCCTCACCGCCGACGCGAGCGACACGAAGAGCTTCCTCGTCGTCACCTTCCACACCGCGCAGAAGAAGTGGCTCTCCGAGCGTCGCTTCTTCGAGCGCTGCGCGCGGCTACCGCAGCTCGCGCAGAAGGTGGTCGCCTTCGCCGAGAACACCAACCCTTCCCGCTGGCCCAGGGACCCGCTCCGCGGCGCAGGCCTCTGGACCTCGATCATGGCGCCGTCGGGGTCGCTCGCCGTCGTCCCGCTCGCCCTCCGCGAGCCGAGACACATCGCGCCGCTCATCGACCACCTCCGCGGCGCCGACCTCGACCACGAGACGTTCCATCGCGCGCTCGTGACCAGGCTCGTCCACCATCACGGCCTCCGCGAGGAGACTCGCGATCTCATCGCGTTTCGCGCCGTCGACGGCGCCGGACAGCACGGCCCCGACGACCTCCGCTGGCTCGTGGCCAGGACTCCCTTCGGCAGCGAGCTCCGCGCGAACGGCGGGCTCGAGGCCTTCGCCGCGCGCGTCCACGACAGGTCGCGCCGCGCCCCGTACCGCTCGCTCTACGTCTCGAACGCGGGCAAGGCGCTCTTCGGCGACTCGCCCGCACGCTTCCACGCATGGCTCGCGTTCTTCGCGGCCCACGAGGTCACCTTCGACGCCTCCGAGTCCGACCCCGGCGAGCCGCGCACCCCCTACGCCCCCGCCTCGTTCGCCGAAGCCTGGGAAGAGGCCGCGAGCTGCACCGACCGCGACTGACCGGCGCCGACCGCTCAGCGCAGCGCAGCCAGCGCCGCCGCCACCTTCGGCAGCGACACACTCACCGGCGTCTTCAGCTCGGGCGCGAAGATCGCCACGCGCAGCTCCTCGAACGCCCACCGCAGCTCCGCGGCCGCGCTCGTATCACGCGCCGCCCCTCGCTTCGCGAGGAACGACGTCCACAGCGTCGCGAACGGCGCGAGCTTGTCCATGTCCTTGCGCGGGTCGCTCACGGCACGACCGAGCCGCGCCCTCGCCGCCCGCAGATAGCGCGGATAGTGCTCGAGGCACGGAAGCGGCACCCACTCCATGAGTTCCACCGGAAATAGGTGTCCGAGCTGCGCCTGGATGTCGAGCAGCGCCGCGCGCCCGCTCGGATGCTTCGAGGCCGTTCGCAGCGCACCGAGCACGCTGTCGAGCTCCTTCGCCACCGGGGTGATCGCATCGGCGAACAGCTTGAACGCCGTCGCCACGCGCGGCGCCCCGGCCTTCACGAGATGCTCGAACGCGGCCTTGCTGCGCGGCAAGGGCGCCTCCGCCGTCAGCCCGAACGCGGCGTCCACGATCCGCGCCAGCACCCTCGCGCGGAACGCCTCGGTCTCGACACGGGTCAGCGGCACGCCGTTCGGACGCGCGAACGCCGCCGGCAGGCGCGGCACCACCGCCGAGATCGACGCTCGCGCCGCGAGCATCAGCAGCCGCCGCACACCCGCGCGCAGCGCCACCTCCGCGGCCGCGGAAGACTCCACGAGCACGAGGTCCACCGACGTCCCGCGATCGACCAGCGCCGGATAGCTGCGAACCTCGGTGCCCGACACACGCCGCACCACGAAGGGCGGCAGCTCGCCGAAGTCCCAGGTCGTGAGCCCCTTCTTCTCCCACGCGGGCGCGGGCGCCGTGCTCCTCCACGCGGCACGCGCGCGCGCGCCGTGCTGCTTCAGCAGCTCGCCGGTCTCGCGGCTCTGCGCGACCACCTTCCCGCTCTCGTCGACGAGCCGGCACGTGAGCCGGAGATACGCAGCCACCGCATCGGGACGGAACGACGTGTCGTCCACCCGCGCGCCCGTCAGCTCCGCCACCGCGCGCGCGAGCGCCGGGATCATCGGCCCGACGAACGGCGTGAGCTGGCGCGCGAGCGTGCGCGCGATCTCGGGGATCTCGCCGTCACCGAGCTCGCGACGAAGCGCGCGCGGCAGCTCGTAGAGCAGCGCCGCGATCTTCTCCGCGTGCCAGCCCGGGATCGTCCAGTCGAGCTCCCCCGGGTCGAGCTGCGGCAAGAGGACGATCGGGACGGTGAGCGTGATGCCGTCGTCGTCGGCCGAAGGGTCGAACTTGTAGGTCACGGGAATGGTTGCACCATGCAACCGAATGGCATCGGGATAGTCGGCGGCCACGAGGCGACGCTCGCCCGTGAGCACGTCGTCCATCGAGAGGAGAAGGACGGAAGGCTCGATCTTCTCCGCCTTCTCGCGCCACTCCTCGAACGTCTTGCCGTTCACGACATCGGCCGGCACCCGCTTGTCGAAGAACGCGAGGAGCGCGTCGTCGTCCGCGAGCATGTCGCTCCGGCGCGCCTTGTCGCGAAGGCGCGCGACTTGCTCGAGGAGCTCGCGGTTCTTCTGGTGGAACGTCCCGCGCGTCTTGTACTCGCCGCGCACGAGCGCGTGGTCCAGGAACATGAGGCGCGCGAGCTCCGGCGCGACCGTCGCGTAGTCGACGCTCTTGTCCCGCGAGATCGACAGGCCGAACAGCGTCGTGTGCTCCTTGATCGAGGCTCGCGCCGACGTCTCCGACCAGTGTGGCTCGGAGTAGCTGTGCTTCAGGAGGTGCGGCGCCGCCTCGATCAGCCACTCGGGCTCGATCTTCGCCGCGGTGCGAGCGAAGAGCTGCGTCGTCTCGACGAGCTCGAACGCCATGATCCACGCCGGCGGCTTCCGTGCGAGCGCCGATGAAGGGTGAATCGCGAACTTGGTCTGCTTGGCCCCGACGTAGACGCGAGGCTCCGGACGCCAGTTGCCGACCTTGGAGAGGAGCCCGGTGAGGAGCGCGCGATGGAGCACGTCATCGCCGCCCTTCGCTACCGGCGCCTCGAGCTTCAGCTCCCGCACGATGTCCTCGAGCTGCCGATGAACCTCGCCCCACTCGCGAATGCGCATGAAGGAGAGAAAGCTCTCCTTGCACGTCCGCCGCAGGTTCCCCGTCCCCTTGCGCTCGGCCTCCTTGGCGAACTCCCACAGCCGGACGATGCCGATGAAGTCGGACCGCTCGTCGCGGAAGCGACGATGGATCTCGTCGGCCCTCTGCTGCGCCTCGCGGGGCCGCTCGCGCGGGTCCTGGACGTTGAGCGCTGCCGCCACCACGAGCACCTGCCGGAGGCAACCGAGCTCGGCGCCCGCGAGGATCATCCGTCCGATGCGCGGGTCGACCGGGAACCGCGCGAGGCGGCGGCCGAGCGCCGTCAGCTCGCGGTCCTCGCCGAGCGCACCGAGCTCCTCGAGCACACGATATCCCTCGGCGATCGCCTTCGACTGCGGCGGGTCGAGGAAAGGAAAGTCCTCGACGTCGCCGAGACCGAGCGACTTCATCCGCAAGATGACGCCGGCGAGGCCCGTTCGCTTGATCTCCGGATCGGTGAACGCGGGACGCGCGGCGAAGCTCGCCTCGTCGTAGAGGCGCACGCAGATCCCGTCGCGGACGCGCCCGCAGCGGCCCTTCCGCTGATCGGCGCTCGCCTGCGAGATCCCCTCGATCTGCAGGCGCGTCGTGCCGGAGCGCGGATCGTAGCGAGAGAGACGCGCGACGCCCGCGTCGACGACGTAGACGATGCCGGGGATCGTGATCGACGTCTCGGCGACGTTCGTGGCGAGGATCACGCGGCGCTGCGAGATGCTCGCGAACACCTTCGCCTGATCGCCCGCCGACAGCCGTGCATAGAGCGGCTGGATCACCGTGTGACGCAGGTTGCGCGACAGCAGCTCTTGCTCGGTCTCGCGGATCTCGCGCTCTCCCGGCAAGAACACGAGGATGTCGCCACGCGGGTCGAGCGACGTCACGTTCGCCACGGCATCCGCGACCGCCTCCGGCCCGTCGACCTCGTCGGCAGGCGGCTCGTAGAGCACGTCCACCGGATACGTGCGGCCCTCGACCTGGATGACCGGCGCCCCGCCGAAGAACTCGGAGAAACGCTCGGTCTCGATCGTCGCGGAGCTGACGATCACCTTGAGGTCGGGCCGCTCGGGGAGGATGCGCTTGAGCCAGCCCAGCAAGAAGTCGATGGTGAGGCTTCGCTCGTGCGCCTCGTCGATGATGAGCGTGTCGTAGCGGCGGAGCAGCCGGTCGCCCTGGATCTCGGCGAGCAGGATCCCGTCCGTCATGAACTTCACGTACGTCTGCGGCGACGTGTGGTCGTCGAACCGGACCTGGTAGCCGACGTCGCTCCCGAGCGGTGTGCCGAGCTCGCTCGCGACGCGCGCGGCGACGCTCGTCGCCGCGATTCGCCGAGGCTGCGTGACGCCGATGATCTTCTCGAGGCCGCGGCCCATCGCGAGCGCGATCTTCGGGAGCTGGGTCGTCTTGCCCGAGCCCGTCGCGCCCGCGACGATGACCACCTGGTGTCCATCGATGGCGGTGGCGATGTCGGCCACGCGCGAGGAGATCGGCAGCTCCGGCGGAAAGCTCACCGCCGAGCTATCGCGCTCGTGCGCGGTCGCGGGAGGGTCGGCGTCGCCGGGCATGGGCCCAGCGAGATAGCATTGATCCGGCCCGGCCTAGCTACCTCTGAGCCTTGTGGACCGGCAGGGCCGGCCGCGGCGGCAGGAGCGCCAGCGCCTTCTCCGCCGCCTCGTCGTCACGTGCCTCCGATAGCGCGAGCAGAGTGTCGCGGAGCTCCGACTCGGCGCAGGCCTCGGCGGCCACGCGCACGCGCGTGCGGAGCAGATCGTCGCCCATTCGAATGAGCGCGGCCGCTGCGCCGACCCGCGACTCGACCGCCGCGCTCGGGTCGCACGCGAGCTCGGAGAGCATGTCGCTCGACACGGCCGCGACGCGATAGCGCGACCCGCCGCCACGGACGAGGGCATCGATGCCCGAGAGCCATTCGCCGGCGGAGCGTGCTCCTCGTTGCACGAGCGCGGGAACGTCGACGCTCGCGTCGACCAGCCGCGCCGAGCGCGCGAACGCCTCGTACGTGTGCGCGAGCATCGCGCGGCTCTCCGTACCGCGCTCCTCCTCGGTGTTCGGCGCCTCGACCGTGCGAAGGCGCAGCTTCCGGCCCGAGGCGAGCTCCACGATCGTGTCCTCGACGCCGCCGCTCAGGATGCGCGACTTGCCGCGCACGGCAGCGACGTCACGGAACGCGGTGAAGCGCTCGCGAGTGAGCCAGCGTGTCGTGAAGCCGTCGGCTCCCACGACGAGACGCCCGCGCAGGTAGCCGAGGAACACCGCGGCGATCGATGCGTAGAAGGAGCACACGGGCAGCGCGACCCACTCGGTGTTGCTGCTGCGTCCGACGCCGATGAGGGTCGCGAAGGCCAGGAACGCCAGGAGCGCTCCGAGGAAGCGCTTGCCGTAGGGGATCATCAGACGAAAGCGTGTCCGCCGGGCCCCGAACAGGTCGAGCAGCGCCTTCGCCTCGCGCGCGCCGGTGCGGAGCGTGAGCTTCTTCGGGCCCGGTCCGCGCAGCGCGAGCTCGACGAGCGCCTCCGGGCCACGCTGCGGGACGATCTTGGCCTCGAGGATGTCCTCGCTGCGCACCTCCTCGGCCCCTTCGATCGTCAGACCGGCCTCCGTCGCGCGGAACGTGCACGGTATCGCGCGTGGGAACGCACGACGGACCAGGAAGACCGGGCCAAAGACGAGCCCGAAGAACGCGGCCAGGTAGCCGAGCGGCCCCGCCATGCCGTAGGGGGTGCCGGTCTGGGCGACCACCACGCCCGCCATCGCGAGCACGACGCAGACGATGATCGGAAGCCAGTTCCGCCGAAGAACGAATCCTCTCGCTTCGACGATCACGGTGGAGCGAGCATAGCGTCATGACCACGTCGAGCAGGACAATCGCCGCGCTCACCCTCGCTCTCTGCGCCGCATGCAACGGAGCGCTCGAGAAGCTACCCGAGGCCGACGTCGACGCCGCGCAGAAGGCAACCGCCCAGCGGCTCGCCACGAAGGTCTACGAGGGCTGCAAGAGCGGCCAGCACGAGGCGCTCGGCGAAGAGGCGATCCCCGAGATGCGCGAGGCGCTGACGCCCGAGAAGCAGAAGGCCACCTGCCAGTCGGTCGCCACGATGTTCGGCGACTACGTCTCGATGGACTACGCCGAGACCTGGAAGTCGAAGGTGACCTCGCTGCGCGTCTACCGCTTCAAGGGACACTTCTCGAAGGGCAACGCGACCCCCGAGATCCGCGTCGTCCTGGACGGCGCGGGCAAGCTGAGCGGCTTCTGGCTGAAGCCCTGGACCGACACGCCGCAGTAACGGTCACGACGCTCCAGCGAGCCTGGCTGCTACGCTGGTGGGACGCATGGGCAACACCTTCGGTCAGCTCTTCCGGGTCACGACATGGGGCGAGTCGCACGGCGCCGCGATCGGCGCGGTCGTCGACGGCTGCCCGCCGCTGCTCGCTCTCTCCGAGGCCGACATCCAGCCCGACCTCGACCGGCGTGCCCCCGGGCAGAGCAACCTCGTCACGCAGCGCAAGGAGTCCGACACCGTTCGCATCCTCAGCGGAGTGTTCGAGGGCAAGACGCTCGGCACCCCCATCAGCCTGTCGATCGCGAACGATGACCAGCGCTCCGGCGACTACCGTGAGGTCGCGGCCAAGTATCGCCCCAGTCATGCGGACTACACGTACGACGCCAAGTACGGTCATCGCGACTATCGCGGCGGCGGGAGGACGAGCGCGAGAGAGACGGCCAGTCGCGTGGCCGCGGGGGCCATCGCACGGAAGCTTCTCGCAGGCAGGTACGCCGTCGAGATCGTCGCATGGGTCTCGAAGGTCGAGCGCGTATGGGTCGACTGCGACGTCGAGACCGTGACGCGCGAGGCCGTCGAGCAGACGCCCATTCGCTGTCCCGACCCCGCGATCGCGGCGGAGATGATCGAGATCGTCCAGAAGGCGCGCAAGGCCGGCAACTCGGTCGGCGGCGTCGTCACGTGCGCGGTGCGCGGTTGCCCGCCGGGCTGGGGAGAGCCGGTGTTCGATCGACTCGAGGCCGATCTCGCCAAGGCGATGATGAGCCTACCGGCGAGCAAGGGCTTCGAGATCGGCTCGGGCTTCGCGGGCACCGAGCTCACCGGGCTCGAGCACAACGACGAGTACTACATGCAAGACGGACGCGTTCGCACGCACACGAACCGCAGCGGCGGCGTGCAGGGCGGCATCACGAACGGCGAGACGATCTACTTCCGCACGGCGTTCAAGCCCACCGCCACCGTGATGCACGAGCAGCGCACCGTGACTCGCGAGGGCGAGGACACGACCATTCAGGGCCGGGGCCGTCACGACCCCTGCGTCCTGCCGCGCGCGGTGCCCGTCATCGAGGCCATGGCGGCGCTGGTGCTCGCCGACCACGCCCTGCGCCAGGAGGCGATCGGCCCGCGGCGCTGACGGCATCCCGCGAAGACTGTGGGACCACAGCTGTTGCGGCGCCGGACACGGTCGGCGCACCGACCACGCTTTTCTACGGCACTTCGTCGTGGTCGGTGGCCGGTGCAGTAGGCTCCGGCCTGGAACGAGCCCTGCACTGCTCCCCGGATGTGAACGCCAGGGCATCATCCTCGTCCTCTCCCGAAGGGGTCACTCTCCAGGCGGGCCAGAACGTGTGGGACGCTGTCCCGACGAGGCGTACCCTTCGTCTCGTGAGCAATCTGACGGGGCGCCTGCTGGTCGGCCGCTATCGCCTTGGTCGCATGGTCGACGAGGCCACGCTCTCCTCCACGTACGAGGCCTACGACGTCGAGACCAGAGAAGATGTCGCGGTCGAGCTGATCGCGCGCCCGAACGGGGCGGGCCTTCCCTCGGCGAGGCGGCTTCGCCGCGAGGCACGACGCATCGTCGATACGACTCACGTTGGGCTGCGTGCCGCCCGCACGATCGGCGTCGAGGGGGGCGTGCCGTTCATCGTCGGCGAGCCGGTTCGCGGCGAGTCGCTGAGGCACCGGCTCACGCGCCGCGGGCCGCTGACGATCGCTGACAGCCTCGCCGTCGCGTTGCAGATCATCGACGCGCTCGCCACGGCTCACGCCGGCGGCCTCGTGCACGGCAACCTCGAGCCCGAGAAGATCCGCCTCATCGTCGAGCCGGCCGGTGCGACGGCGGCGAAGGTGATGGGGCTCGGCGTGACGACGCTCCTCGGCACGATGCACGACGTCGACACACGCAGGCTCGGAACGCCGGCATACCTCGCGCCCGAGCAGCTCACCGATCCAGGCGCTCCAAGCGGGAGCAGCGGTTGAGCCTTCGCGATCTCCGGCGCGCGCTACTCGAGGTCCACGCGGCGTACGCAGCCTCGGCGCGTGTGGTGCACGTGCCCCCGACCGACAAGATCCACGACATGAGCGACCCGTGCGACGACGCCGAGGGCCCGACCGATCTCCACGTGTACGTGGAGACCGACCTCGGCTCGCTCTAGGTTGCGCGAGCTCGGTGCGAGCTCATTGCGCGAGCTGGACCTCGACGCGACGGTCCTTCGCCCAATCCTTCGGTGCGGGGCTCGCCTGCTCTTCGCCGACGGACTCGACCTGGACGCGGCCCGCGTCGACGCCGTGGGTGACGAGGTAGTGGCGCACGCGCTCGGCGCGTTCGAGGCCTAGCTTGTCGTTGTAGTTCGGGGTGCCGCGCGGGTCGGTGTGGCCAATCAGCTTGATCGACTTCCCGCTGAGCGGACCGGTGAGCATGCAGTCTGCAAGCGTCTGCATCGTGGGTTGGTCCGTGCCTCGCGTGTCGGACGAGTCGAACTCGAAGAACGGAGGCGAGCCCGAGCAGACCTTCCGCACCGGCTCGGCGACGTACATCGCGTAGCCGCCTTCGGCCTTCATGCGCGGGGCGCCGCGGCCGAGATCGGGCGGCTTCGGGGGCTCTGCGTTGGTCAGCCCGGCGCTCGGGCTCACCGGCTCCTGGGAGTGACACGCTGCGAGCGCGGCTGCGCAGGTGATGATGGTGAGCGCCAGAAACGCGTGGAGCGGCCGATGGGTTCGCATGGTGATCGGCTTCGAGAGCACGATCCGGACCGACGCGAGATCGACGGCGCAGGTGCCGGGTCTGCGGCGACGAGCGCGCAGCGGATGCGCGGTCGTGCACTTGGCGCGCTGGAACGGGCGGGGCGGCGCGGAGGGACACGCGGCAGAAACCGGGGCGAAACCGACGCCGGGCCATGCTTGCAGCATGACGGTCCGCGAAGCCACGGGCGTCGATCTCGCCGCCATCGACGACATCTACAATCACTACGTCGCGTGCTCGACGGCGACGTTCCAGGTCGAGCCGACCACGCCCACCGAGCGCCGTGCGTGGTTCGCGGCGCACGGGCCGGATCATCCCGTGGTCGTCTTCGAGGACGACGCGCCGCGCGCGGTCGGTCCACGGTGGTGCCAGGGCCGCGAGGCGCGAGCGACTGATTAGGGCGACTGTCGCCACGAGGAGTGAGGTTCGACTCCAACGCTTCGGCCCCGCAACGGCCTCACGCCTCACGCCTCTCGCCTCACGCCTCGACCTCCAACCCTCGCGCTCGAGCCCGGACGACGCGGCGTCGGAGCTCCCTTCATGCACGCTCGTGCGCGCTACGCGCGGAACAGCGCGCGCACGCCGGCGGGGATCGTCTCCAGGACCGACGGGAACGCATCGCAAACCACGTCCGCCACCGCTGCGTACTCGAACATCTCGAAGCCGTAGAACGTGCAGCCCAGCACCTTCGAGCCGCCATGCGCACGCAGCGCTTCGCACGCCAGACGCGTCGGGTCACGCACACCCAGCTGGCCCGTGCCCGCGCCCAGCGCCACCATCGCGATCGTCACCGGCTCCGGAAGCTCCTCGATCGCACGAAGCAGGTTCGCGTAGCACGCGCCGATCACCTCCAGCGTCGGGAACGAGCTCCCCGTGAAGCCCGCCCGGTAGTCCATCACCGCCGCATGCGCGACCCACCGCGCACGCGGATGCGCTCCCGCATCCGTCACCAGCACCTGCCCCGGCGTCATCGGCCCGCCATACGCCTTCTCGAGCTCACCCAGGACGTGCGCCTGATAGCCGGCCCCACACGCCCGACGGATCGCCGCCGACACGCCGCTCCCAAGCGCAACATTCGTGTTCGAAGCATTCACCAGCAACGTCTCGTTGCCGTCCGTCAGGCTGCCCTGCACGACCGCGATCTTCATCGCCCCCAACCGTAGCGCGCACCGCGAAGAACGGCGCTAGCATGTCGCACCTTGCAGCGCGTGTCCCGCCCAGTCACCGTCGACGCGCGGCTGATCGCGACACTCGAGCGCTCGTTCGCACGCATGGCCGGCGCCGACGGCGTCATCGCCAAGGACGAGTTCATGGAGGGCGTCCGCAAGCTCATCGCCGGAAGCGATCTCTCGCCTACGGGCTCTCGCGCACGCGCCCCGGGCTGCCCGCGAACGAGCTCATGCGCCTCGGCCGCGCACTCGGCACCTGCATCGACTTCAACGGCGCCATCCTCCTCCTGCCCGTCATGCGACGGCTGCTCACCTGGGTGCGCACGACCTTCCTCGGCCGAGCGCTCCCCATCGACCAGGCCATCACCTTCCACCGCATCGTCGGTCACACGCTCGTCGGCCTCGGCGTTGCCCACACACGCCGCGCGAATCGACAATGCGCACGCCGCGCGCTAGAGGCATGAGATCGTCGTGAAGCATACGCGCGCCACAATTCTCTTCCGGTCGGCCTCCGTCGCAGGCGTGCTCGGCGCGCTCGCGGCTGCAGCCTGTGGCGCCGACAGCGGCGCGGCTGCGGTCGACCAGTCGCCCATCCCCGACGCGGCCGAGAAGAGGGACGGGGCCGCGGCAGCCGACACGTCCACCGAGGAGACCGACGCCGACGTCGACGCGGACGGCGCTGCCTGGCCGACCTGCGACGCCAAGCCCTCCACGGCGATCGCGAGGACGATCCCGGAGATCTGGCAGGCCGACCCGCCCGCCGCCGTCGAGACCTGGGTGACCGGCGCGTACGTCACTGCCATCTCCGCCTCGGCATGCACAGCGAACAAGGCCTGCCAGCTGTTCGTCCAGACCGATCTCTCCTACCCGTCGCTCGCGGCCGCGGCGAAGCACTCGATCAAGGTCTTCGTGTCGGCCGCCGTCTCCTCGCACTTCACGTCGGTCGCCGTGGGCGATCGCGTCGACGTGCTCGGCTGGGCCTGGCGCTACGACATCAATGCCCAGCACGAGCTCCTTCTCCAGGTGAACGCGCAGGTCCGTGGCTGCGCGAAGATCACGTCCTCGAATCACACGCTCGTGCCGCTCTCGGGCGTCACGCTGCCGGAGCTCACGCTCGACAAGTACGAGAACACGCACGGTCCGCTCTTCGTCCGCGTCGCGAGCGTCCTCGGCAAGCCCGACCTCTCGCCGACCACGACCTTCGGCCTCTTCCACGCGAACGAGGGCGGGCTCCCCGAGGCCGGCGCCGACGCGGGGGCGAGCATCGTGAGCCTGAGCCCGTTCTTCCTGCCAGGCTCCTCGTTCACGGGAGTGACGCCGCCGCTCACGCCGGTCCTGACGGCGTTCGCCTCGCTCACCGGCGTCTTCGCGACGTTCGTGTCCTCGACCGGCACGAAGTACCTCGAGATCTACCCGCGCAAGACGACGGACGTCGTCCCCCAGTAGTCCTCCAGGCGCGCTCACTTCGCGAGCTTGCCGAGCTCCGCGAGGACGGCGTCGAGCCCCGTCACGTACGGCTTCGTGTCCTTGGCGTCGCAGAAGTAGAGCTACACCGCGACACCGACGGAGGTGACGTTCTACTCGACGACGTTCATCTTCTCGGTCACGTACACGAAGCAGTGACCCGTCAGTAGCCGACGACGGGTGCTCCGGCGCCCGTCGTCATGACGGCGCCCTCGCCGAGCTCGCCGATGCGGTTCCTGCCCCAGCAGTAGGCGGAGCCGTCGGCGAGGATCGCGCACGTGCGGTCCGAGCGCGCGAAGATCGATTGGACCGTCGGCGGGAGGTTCTTCACGGCGGCCGGCGACGTCGCGTCGGAGCGAACGCCGTTGCCGAGCTGGCCGGCGGTCCCGCGGCCCCAGCAAAGGACCGTGCCGTCGGCGAGGAGCGCGCACGAGTGATTCTCGCCGGCCGCGACGGCCTTCGCCGTCTTGCCGCCGAGCTCGGGCGTGCGCAGGCTCGGGCCGTCAGGTGTGGCGCCGGTCGTCTGCCCGTGATCGTTCGCACCCCAGCAGCGGATGCTTCCGTCGCCGAGCACCGCGCAGGTGTGTCCGCCGCCCGGCGCGATGTCGGTGAGGCCCGTCAGCGTCGGGACGTCGACCGGCAAGGTCACGCCCGCGCCGTTGACGCCGCACTGCCCGTTGCCGTTGCTGCCCCAGCAGGTCGCGACGCCGCCGGCGCGCAGCACGCACGAGTGCGTGCGACCGATGACCATCTTCGTGGCGCCGAGCGGAGGCGGAGGGACGCCGCCCTCGGGGCCGCCGTCCACGGGCCCCATTCCGCCGGGAGCGGTGATGATCGCGGGCGTCGAGAGGTTGTTGCCGCCGGTGTTGGACCCGAGACGAAGCGAGTCCGAGAGGCCCGTGCAGGTGACCTCCTTGCTTCCGAGGAGCGCACACGTGAAGTAGTAGCCGGCGCCGACGTCCGTCGCCGCCGGCGCGATGAACGTCACGGGTTTGTCCTGGATGTACGGTGCACTCGCGTTTCCGAGCAGACCGTACGAACCGTTGCCCCAGCACTGGATCTGCCCCCCCGCCCCGAGGGCGCACGTGTGGCCCTCTCCGGTTGCAACGCGGGTCACACCGGAGATCCCCGGAACGGCGCTGGGCGTTCCCGACGCGAGGAACTTCGGCTCGAGGTACTGCCGAAGCTCGTTGCTGCCCCAGCAGGAGAGCGCGCCCGTCGAGTCGATGCCGCACGCGTGGCTGCCGCCGAGCGAGAGGCTCGCGAACGACGACGACGACGACACGACCTTGACGGGGACGTCGGAGAGGACGCGCGTGCCGCGGCCGAGCGTGCCGCCGATGTTCGTGCCCCAGCAGGAGACGTGCTTGCCGTCGGTGGAGAGCGCGCAGGTGTGGCTACCGCCGCCGACGACCTGCTTCACGCCCGTGACCGCCTCGACAGGGAGCGGAGTCGAGACCGCGTTCGTGGTGGTGGCGTCGCCGATGCCGAGCTGCCGCCACTCGTTGAGGCCCCAGCAGGCGACCGCGCCGCTCTTGCGCCACGCGCACGCGTGACCACCGCCGACGGTCGCGCCGACGGCATCGGAGACGCTGATGACGCCGACCGGCGTCGCGCTGTTCTCGGTCTTCGAGTTGCCGAGGTTGCCGTAGCCGCCGTAGCCCCAGCACATGACCGCGCCCGTCGCCTGAACGGCGCAGAAGCTACCGCCCGTCCCGCCGGCCCCGATCGACGTCACGCCGCTGAGCCCCGCCACCTTGGTGGGGGCGAGCACGTTCGCGGGCGGCGGCGCGCCGACCTGACCGACGCTGTTCTTTCCCCAGCACAGGACCTCGCCGGCCTTCGTGAGCGCGCAAGCCGTCGCGTCGATCGCGGCGACCTGGGTCACGTCGGCGAGGCCGGTGACGGCCGCGGGCTGCGAGCGAGGGGTCACCGAGCCGTCGCCGAGCTGACCCGCCGTGTTGTCGCCCCAGCACTGAACGGTCGCGTCCTTCCGCACCGCGCACGAGAACGCGCTGCCGAGCGCGAGCTGCTGAGCGTCGACGAGCTGGACCACGTTGACCGGAGTCGGGGAAGTGGTGGTGGTTCCGTCGCCGAGCTGTCGACCGTCGTTGTCGCCCCAGCACGACACGGCGCCCGTCCGGTGGACGATGCAGGCGTGGTTGGGACCGGCCGCGACGTCGATCGCATCGGTGACGTCCTTCACGAGAACGGGGACGCTCGACGAGGTCTTGAGGCCGTCGCCGAGGCGACCGGTGGGGTTGTCCTCACCCCAGCACATGACGGTGCCGTCGATTCGCCGACCGCACGTGAAGTTGTCGCCGGCCGCGAGCTGCTGGACCTCGATGCTGGGGATCCCGGCCTCGAGCCCGGCTTCTTCGCCACCGTCGACCGAGCCTTCGCCCGAGACCCCGCCGTCACCGGCGGTCCCGAAGAGACCGTCGAGGTCGACACCGAAGCCGCAGGCTGCAACCCCGAACATAGCAGCCACCACGAGCCCCGTGGCGATGCCGACACGCGCGCGCATCCGTCGACAATAGCAGCTCCATGCCGCTTTCGTCGTGCGACGAAAAGCCGAGGCCCACACTCACGTGGCACGTGGCACGTGGCACGTGGCACGTGGCACGTGGCACGTGGCACGCGGGCCTCGGCCGCTCAGGCCCTCGACTCCCCTCTTCCGGCCATGGGTGCCATGGTGCTGGTCGCGGGGGCCCGGGACGCATAGAATTCGAGCCATGAAGGGGGCTTCTGGCGAGAACGCCCCGACGGCGGATTCGCCGCTACTCGTCGACCGTTACGCCATCTACGACGCGATCGCGGCGGGTGGCATGGCGACGGTCCATCTCGGGCGCCTGATCGGCACCGCGGGGTTCCTCCGTACGGTCGCCATCAAGCGCCTGCACTCGCAGTTCGCGCACGACGCGGACTTCACCGCGATGTTCCTCGACGAGGCGCGGCTCGCCTCTCGCATCCAGCACCCGAACGTCGTCTCGACCCTCGATGTCGTGATGAACGACAACGAGCTGCTGCTCGTCATGGAGTACGTCCGTCGCGAGTCGCTCTCGCGCCTCATCCGACGCGCCCGCGATCGCGGGGATCGCCTTCCGCCCCGCGTCGTCGTGGCGATCATGTCCGGCGCACTCCATGGTCTGCATGCCGCTCACGAGGCGGTCGACGAGCGAGGCGCGCTGCTCGGCCTGGTCCATCGCGACATGTCTCCGCAGAATGTCCTCGTCGGCACCGACGGCGTCGCGCGCGTGCTCGACTTCGGCGTCGCGAAGGCCGCGGGCCGCGTCCACACGACGCGCGACGGTGACATCAAGGGCAAGGTCCTCTACATGCCGCCCGAGCAGCTCTCGGCGCAGGCGCTCACCCGCACCGCCGACATCTACGCGGCCGGCGTCGTTCTCTTCGAGGCGCTCACGTGCCTCCGCATGTTCGCCGGTGAGAACGAGACGGCCGCGCTCACGAAGATCATCAAGAACGAGATCCAGCTGCCGAGCGCGACCGACCCCGCGCTCGCGCCGTACGACGCGATCGTGCGCCGGGCCACCGCCGCGGACGCGAGCGCTCGCTACGCGACCGCGATCGACATGGCGGCCGATCTCGAGGCCGCTTGTGGCGGGCCCTCCGCGTCGAACGCGGAGGTCAGCGCCTGCATGCAGGACCTCGTCGGCGAGATCCTCGACGAGCGCGCGCGCATCGTCGCGGAGATCGAGCGGTCGAGCACGCGCTCCAAGCCGCCGCTCCCCATGCCGAACAGCGGCACCATCAAGCTCCAGCCGACCCCGGCGGTCGAGCTCGCGCCGCCGAACAGCGGAGTCATCGCGGCGGAGCCACCGAAGCGGCGCTCGATGGCCCTCGCCGGCTTCGCGACGCTCCTCACGTTGCTCGTCGTGCTGCTCGTCGTGATCGCCGTCCTCCTCGGGCGCGGCCCGCAGCCCACGGCGAGCGTCACTACGCCGGGCAGCGTGGCGAGCGCGGCGACGCCGCCGAGCGCGACGAGCACGGCGGCCACGGAGTCGGACACCGCGAGCGCCGTGGTCATCCACCGGCCCGGAGCTCCCGCGACGGGCGCGACGGGCGCCCCCGCGACGCCCACCGCCTCCGCGACGAGCACGGCCAAGGCGGCTCCGACGGGCGACAAGCCCGCGCCGCCTCCGCGTGGGCGCATCAACTGCGACCCGCCGTACGTCATCGACAAGAACGGCCACCAACATTTCATTCCGGAGTGCCTCAAGTGAGAGAGCTGCATGCGCGAGCGATGCTCGTCGCGGTGATGTTGGGCGCGGGGACGCTCGCAACGACGCAGCCGGCGCTCGCCGGGCCGAAGGAGTGCATCGCGGCGGCCGACGAGGGACAGAAGCTCCGTGACGACGGAAAGCTGACCGCCGCGCGCGATAGATTCATCATGTGCGCCGCGAAGGCGTGCCCCGGAGCCGTCGCCAAGCAGTGCAGCCAGTGGCTCATCGAGGCCGAGCACGACACGCCGACGGTGACCTTCCGCGCGCTCGACGAGCAGGGCAAGGAGACGCTGACGGTGCGCGTGCTGATCGACGGCACCGCGGTCGCGCAGAGCATCGACGCGCGCGCCCTGCCGATCGACCCCGGCGAGCACACGGTCCGCTTCGAGCTCGCGAGCGGCCAGGGCGTCGAGGACAAGGTCCTCGTTCGCCCGGGCGAGAAGAACAAGATGATCGAGCTGTCCTTCCAGCCGAAGGCGGCGGCGACGCCCGCCGCGAAGCCCGTCCCTCTCGCGCCGCCGGTCGCGCCTTCCCCCGGGGAGGGCGGAGGCTTTCACATTCCGGTGCTCGGCTGGGTGGGCCTCGGCATCGGGGTCGCCGGCGGCGTCATGACCGCAATCTTCGCCGTCTCCGCGAACAGCGCCGAGAGCGACCTCCGTTCGACGTGCGCTCCCAACTGCGACTCGTCCGAGAAGAGCTCGATCGACACGAAGGTCGTGCTCGCGAACGTCGGCCTCGGCGTCGGCATCGCAGGGCTCGGGCTCGCCGTCGTCACGACGGTGCTCGCGAACACCGGGTCGAAGGCACCGCCGAAGGCTGCTGCCGCGGCATCCCCCCTGCGCTTCGACGTCGCGCCGGGCTCGGTCATGCTGCACGGCGCGTTCTGATCGATGCGTCCGTGCGCAATGTCGAGTGAGGCGACTCAGCGCTTGAAGCGCTTCTGCTCGGCGCGGTCGTGGGCCGCGCGCTCCTCGGCGAACAGCGCGTCGATGGCGGCGTAGTACGCGCCCGCCGCGACGACCCCGAGGAGCAGGGCGCCGCCCCAGCGTGCGATCTTGATCCCGAGCGGCACGGAGACGGCACGCGGAAGACTGTTGAGCGGCTGGTTCGGCACGGACCACGCACCGTGGACCGTGCACTCCACGAACGGGTCGACGGAGGCGATCGCCTGCGCGTCACGTGCCGCGAGCATCGCCCGGAAGGTCGCGCGAGCGCCGGCGATCTTCGCCCACGTGGCCTGCGCCGCGGGGTCGTTCGGGAAGTAGAACGTGAACGGACCGCCGAGCTCGAGCCGCGTGTGGACGTGCCCGCCATTGCGACGCACGGTGACGATGGTCGGCGTTCCGACGTCCGCGAGCGACATCATCTCGAGCTCACCGCCGCTCGCCTTCACGAGGTAGCTCGTGAACGCATAGAGCCCCTGCTGGTAGGGCGGCGGCTTCCAGATGAAGCGAAAGACGATCGCCGAGATCGACAGCACGAGGACCGCGATCGCCGCGGCGAGCTCGAGGTAGACCTCCTTGTCGTGGATCGGGTCGATGGTGTCGCCTCGCGTGAACGTGAAGTCGAGCGTCAGGCCGATGACCACGAGCGAGACCACCGCGCCGACGTAGCCGACCCACGCCCCACCGAAGGCCTTGCTGTGAACGAGGACGCGCGGGTCGAGACCCGGCGCGTTCGTGATGTGGACGAAGCGCTCGCGAACGGGTTGCGGGAGGTCGTTGAAGCGGATCGCCATGGGCCCGTCCTACGATATCGCAGAGTCGCGCCGCGCCAAGGCGCTCGACGCTGCGCTACGCGGCGCGCCGGCGGCGGGCGGCGAGGACCGCGGCGACCACGAGACCGACGGCCCCGGCCATGCCACCGCGTGAACCGACACCTCGCCGCGAGCGCGAGGCAGAGCAGCCCGACGTCGCCATCGTCGACGACGTGGCCGGAGGTGCCGCGGTGGCCGGGTCGGCGGCCGGGTCGGCGGCCGGGTCGCCTGGGGCAGACGGCGCCTCGGGGACCGTCCACGTCGGCGGGTCGTACTTGCCCTGCGCGGCCGCCTTCATCGCGGTGTCGACGATGAGCTGCGCGTGGACGTCGGTACGCGAGTAGATCGCGGCGAGGCACTTGTCCGCGGTCTGCGGTCCACGAGACAGCGCGCCGAGAACGTACGGCTGCCCCCTCGTGAACGTCCGCTGGTCGAACGCGCCGCTCCCCGAGTCGCCCGAGCAGACGTAGCCCTGGGTCACGAACTCGCCGGGGTCGTTCGTGTACTTGCCGAGGTCGCCGGTGCAGTCCATGACGCTGCTCCCGGGGATGCAGAGGACCGGGATGTTCTCGCGCACGCGGCGCACGCCCGAGTCCTCGACCGACGGGTTGGTGATGCCGTAACCCATCGCGGTGATCGTGCCGCTGAGGCGCCTGTCGGTCAGCTTGAACTGCACGACGGGAATCGCGGGCTGCGCCTCCTTCGCGGGGACGTCCCTCGCGAGGATGATGAGCGCGATGTCGTTGCCGCAGAACCCCTTGTCGGTGGGAGTGATGATCTCCGTCGCGCCGTACGACGACTTGGCCTTGTAGAGGTTCGGCTCCGTCGTGATCGACATCGCGCTCGCCGGGACGTTCGCCGGGAAGATGTCCGAGCAGGACACCGACGGCTTGTCCGACGGTGGGACGACGCAGTGACGAGCCGTCAGGACGAGGTTCGGCGCGATGAGCGTGCCGCTGCAGACGCCGCCCGTGAGGTTCGTGACGCCGACCGCATAGTTGTGCGCCGCGTTCGTATCGCTGGCGCCGCCCTGGACCTGGCTCTCTTGCTGGTTCGAGCCGTCCTCGGCGTCCGACTGGCAGCCGGCAAGGGCCACCGCCGTTGCGAGCAGCGCGACATGAGGAAGGACGAGGAGGTGCAGCGGCTTACGGGAGATGGCGGACAACCCCACAAGCCTCGCACGCGCCGACCCATCGGTCGACGAGATCCATGATTTTGGCGCGATGTGCCCGCGATCAGCGCATGTAGCGCATGTCGATCAGGAGCGCGCCGTCCTTCTCTGTGGCGATCGCGCCGATGTGCGTGAAGTCGCCTGGGGTGCCGTCGTGGCGATCGATGACGATCTCGCCGCCGCCCTTGGTCTTCACGACGACCTCGTTCTTGTCGTTGCCCTTGCGGCGCAGCGTGAGCTCGACGGGGCCCTTCGAGAACTGATCGAACGTCGCGGTGCGGCCGTCGCTCTGCTTCGACCACGTCTGCTCCTCGCTCGTGAGCCGCGTGTCGCGCTTCTCGACCTTGCGCGTGGCGAACGAGACCTTCACGCAAACCCAGCCGGAATCGCACTTCTCGGGCGCGTCGGCGACAGGCGCTGCGACGGCGGCCGGAGCCGGCGTCGGGTCAGGCGCGGGCGTCGCGTCGGCGGCGGGGGCCGGAGCGGGCACTGTGGCCGGCGGGGCGGCGGCGGTCGTGGTGGCGGCGCCGGCCGTGGGTGCTTCGGCCGGCGCGACGGCACCACCGCAACCGACGAGCAGAGCGAGAACCGGGGCGAGGGTCAGGGAACGAAGCTTCATGGCGGTCGGCTTACCCCATGTCAGCCGCACAGTCAGGCTGCGGGCTCCCCTCGTTTGCTCGCACTCCATCGTGAAGCACCTTGGCGTCGCCAAGTGCGCGAGATCGCGTAGCGGTGCGAGCGATCAGTTCGGCGCGCTCGTGAGGATCTCCGCGATCATCTGGCTCGCCTCGCGGCCGACCGTCTGCACCACGTCGAAGTTCGCCTCGGCATCGAAGGCGATGGTGAGGACGTGCGCGCTCCCGACGGCCAGGATGGAGTAGTTCACCGGGGTGTTGCCGAGATCGTCGGAGATCGGCTCGAGCAGCGCCCGCACCCCACCTGCCGCGGCGAGCTGCTTGCCACCGAGCACCGCGCGGAGCGGAGGAGGCAGCTCGTCCTCGTCGCCCGCGACCGCGATCGCGACCCCGTCGGCGTCGGTGAGGAGGACGACGATCGCCCCCGTCATCTCGTGCACGTCCTCGACGGCCCGAAAGAGATCGATCTGCGCTGCGGTCGGCCCCTTCGGTGCCGTCTCGTCGGTCATTCCCCCTTCCTACGCCGTTGCGGCGCCGTGCGAAACACGTCGGCTCTCGCCCCTCCCCCGTTAGCGCCCTAGCGGGGAGGCCTCGGACATGGCAGACCCGCCGCAAGATCGGCCCAACGGGGTCGGCGCGCCTCTTGCACTGGGTCGCCGCGCAGCCTCTCCAGCCCGATGACTCCCCTCCTCCGCGCCGCCCTCATCCTCGCGACGTCAGTGATCACGCTGACCCTGCAGGCTTCCTGCGCCCGGTCGGTGACCTCGGAGGGCGACTCCGACCCGCTGCTGGTCTCGCCGAGCGCTCAGAACCCGACGCCGCTCACGTCGTGCATCGCGACCCAGTGCCCGCTTCCGTGGGCGACGTGCCCGAACGGTGTCGGGCTCTGCACGACGGACACGAGCCGTGACGTCGACCACTGCGGCTCGTGCGACAACGCCTGCCCGCACCAGCCGCCGTCGCACCACGCGACCTCCGTGTGCTCGGACGGGAAATGCGCGATCGCGTGCGACGCGCTCTCCGCCGACTGCAATCACATCGCCGCGGACGGCTGCGAGATCTACACGGGCGACGACCCCCTGAACTGCGGCGCCTGCGGTCACGCGTGCAAGACGGGCGAGATCTGCTGGAAGGGCGCCTGCGGCTGCCCGAACGGCTTCGACGCGTGCGGGACCGAGTGCAGGAACCTCGCGGTCGACAACCAGAGCTGCGGGGTCTGTGACAAGAAGTGCGTCGCGCCGCCCAGCAACGACCCCGAGTGGAAGTGCGGGCCGAACGTGCAGCCGACGAGCACCGGCTGGAGCTGCGAGACCGGCACCTGCAAGCTGACGTGCACGGAGCTGTTCGGCAACTGCGACGACGACCTGTGCAGCAACGGATGCGAGACCGACGAGCACACCGACCGCCTCAATTGCGGAGCCTGCGGGCACGCGTGCGAAGCGGGCCAGGATTGCGTGGATGGTACATGCATCTGTCCCACGGGCACGACCCGGTGCGGCAAGCGCTGCGTCGACGTGTCCGTCGACCCCGACAACTGCGGGGCGTGCGGGAACGGCTGCCCGGGCGCCGGCGGTGACGGGGAGAACGGGACGCCGACCTGCAAGGGCGGCACGTGCGGCTACCTCTGCTACGCGGGCTTCGCCGACTGCGACGGGCGCATCAACAACGGCTGCGAGGTCAACATCGGTAACGACCCGACCCATTGCGGCGGCTGCGCCACGAAGTGCGACGCCGCGCGTGGCCAGCCGTGCGTGCTCGGCCAGTGCCTGACCAAGCCATGCGAAGCCGGACCGGGGACCTTCTGATGATGACGCGATGGGCAGCGTGCGGGCTCGCTCTCCTCGGTGCCGTCGGCGTCATGCCGCTGCTCCATTGCGCGACCGCCGACGACACGTCGAACATCGACCCCGACGCCGGTGAGCCGCCGCCCGACGCCGCAGAGGGCCCGGAGGGCGGCGCGTTCAACAACAACCTGAACGCGCTTCCGCCCGACGACGTCGAGTGCGCCGAGACGACGAAGCAGATCTACGTCCTCGCGACGGACCGCGCGCTCTACCGCTTCTACCCGGACAAGCTGCAGTTCGTACGCGTCGGACAGGTCGCGTGCCCGACCGTCGCGGGCACGTTCTCGATGGCGATCGATCGGCATGGCACCGCGTGGGTCGAGTACACCGACGGCCGCCTCTTCGCCGTCGACACGACGAACGCCACCTGCAAGCCGACGAACTTCCGCGCGGGGCAGGTCGGGTTCGAGACGTTCGGCATGGGCTACTCGCTGAACGGCGACGCGGCGAACAGCGAGACGCTCTACGTCTCGGGCGTCGGGCTGGCGGCGCTCGACACGAAGACCTTCGACCTGAAGTTCCTGGGGTCGCTGACGTACGGGCGCACCGAGCTCACCGGCCTCGACAAGCAGCTGTTCGCGTTCAGCGTGGAGTCGGGCGTGATCGCCGGCCTGAACAAGACGAACGGCGCGACCGAGGTCACCTACCGGACGAGCGCAGTCAACGACCGCGCGGCCTTCGCCTTCGCGCAGTGGGGCGGCGACTTCTGGGTGTTCACGGGGAACGACCACTCGATCGTCACGCAGTACTCACCGACCGAAGACAAGTCGACCGTGGTCGTCCAGAACACGGGAATGCTCATCGTCGGCGCTGGCTCTTCCACGTGCGCGCCCACGACGAAGGCGCCTCGCTAGACCGCGACCCATCGCGCGAACTCGAGCGGGACACGCGCGACGCGCACGTGCACCGGAACGGACGTTGCTTGTCTGGCGGGGCGGGGCTGGGCCGTCGGCAGTCTGCAGGCCGCAGCGAGGAGCGGGCGCGTGCAGCAATCAACTCTATCGCGACTGAAGCAGGCGACGGCTGACGCCCATCGCGCGGTCGAGGGGGCAGTAAGCCTCTTCACTCCGACCAGGCGCGCGGGCTACGGGCGCTACCTGGGCCGACTTCTCGGGTTCTACGAGCCCTTCGAGCCCCTGCTTGAGCAAGGGCTCGGCACATTGCCGGAGCTCGGCATGGAGGCGCGACGAAAGGCACCGCTCCTGCACCGAGACCTTGCCTGGCTCGAGATCGACCCGCGCCGACTGCCGCGCTGCCGGCAGCTGCCGCGCTTTCCGAATCGGGCGCGGGCGCTCGGAGGTCTCTACGTGATCGAGGGCGCCACGCTCGGCGGACGGGTGCAGCTGCGGCAGCTCGCGGATTCGCTCGGAGTCTCACCGGCTGCGGGCGCGGCCTTCCTCAGCTGCTATGGCGATGAGCTGGCTGCACGCTGGGCAGCCGCGCGCGCCGTGATCACGGACGGCGCCGGCGAGGAGACCGCAGTCCGCGAGATCGTCGACGGTGCCGCGGTCACGTTCGAGGCCCTAGAGCGCTGGCTGAGGACGCCATGAGCGACCGGCTCGATCCCACCGACTGCGCGCGCGAGCCCATCCACGTTCCGGGCTCGATCCAGCCGCACGGCGTGCTCCTCGCGGTCAGTCTCCCCGAGCTAGAGATCGTGCAGGCGAGCACGAACGCGGAGCTGCTCCTCGGCGCGTCTGCGAAGTCGCTGGTCGGGCGCTCGCTCGGCGAGCTGCTCGATGTGACGGCGCTTCGCCCACCGGACGCAGGCTCGGGCAACGCGTTCGAGGGACGCAACCCGGTGGCCGTGGTCGCTGCAGGGCGTCCCTTCGATGTCATCCTGCATCGCTCGGGAAAGCGCCTGCTCGTCGAGCTCGAGCCGGTCCTGCCGATGGACGACGGCGCCGCGTCTGCAACGCGCGACGTCTACCACTCTCTCCATCACGCTCTCGGGCGGCTGCGCGCGGCCGCCAGCAGCGACGAACTACTCACGACCGCGGCCGAGGAGGTGCGTGCGCTGATCGGGTTCGATCGCGTGATGATCTACCGCTTCGAGCCCGACGACCACGGCGTGGTTGTCGCTGAGGCGCGCGCCGACGAGATCGAGCCCTACCTCGGCCTGCACTACCCGGCCACGGACATTCCGTCCCAGGCGCGCCGGCTGTACGCGCTCAATCCGCTTCGCCTGATCCCCGATGCTCGCTACCGGCCGTCGCCGATCGTGCCGGAGCTGGATCCTGCGACCGACGCGCCGCTCGACCTCACACACTCGGTGCTGCGCAGCGTTTCGCCGGTGCACCTCGAGTACCTCGCGAACGTGGGCGTATGCGCGTCGATGTCGATCTCCCTGCTGCGGGGCTCGCGGCTATGGGGCCTCGTCGCCTGCCATCACGAGACGCCACGCTTCGTGCCGTACCAGACGCGTCTCGCGTGCGAGCTCTTCGGCGAGGTTCTCGCGTGGCAAATCGCGCTCGTGGCCGACCGCGAGAAGGCCCAGGCGGGCGCGCGCGCTGCCGACGCCCAGCTGACGATGCTGCGCCGAATGAGCACGGACGGGATCGTCGGCGGCTTGACGCATGGCTCGCCCGACGTGCTGGACCTCGTCGCGGCCGACGGCGCGGCGATCTGGCGCGATGGCAGCTGCACCACACTCGGCAAGACCCCGACGAAGGCACGAATCGAGCAGCTCGTGGACTGGCTCCTGACGGTGCAACGAGACGGCTTCTACCAGACCGACCGCCTCGCGACCGTCTGTCCCTTCGCCGAGGGGCTCGAGAACGTAGCGAGCGGTCTCCTTGCGATCACGTTTGCAGACGAGGTGAGCCATGCAGTTCTCTGGTTTCGCCCCGAGGTGCCGAGGACCGTGCGCTGGGCTGGCAACCCGAATCTGTCTCTGGAGCGACGACCGGGAATGGATCGGCTCTCCCCGCGACGATCGTTCGCCGAGTGGGTCGAGCTGGTGAGGTTGACCGCCGTGCCCTGGCAGGAAGCAGAGATCGAGGAGGCCGTCGATCTGCGGGCGGCGATCACCACGATCGTGATGCGTAACGCGGAGGAGCTGGCGACGCTCAACGCCGAGCTGCGCCGGGCCGTCCGCTCGCGCGACGAGTTTCTCTCGATGGCCTCGCACGAGCTCAGGACGCCGCTCTCCACCCTGAAGCTGCAGCTCGAGAGCCTGGCCAGACTGGCGACGACCTCGCCCGGGGTGACGCTGGGCTCCGAGCGCGTCGGTAGCAGCTTCGGCATGGCCAAGCGGCAACTCGCCCGCCTCGAGCAGCTCGTCGGAGAGCTGCTCGATCTGTCGCGCCTCTCGGCGGGCCGGTTGCGGCTGGATCCCGTGGAAGGAGTCGACTTGGGCGCGCTCGTACGCGAGGTGCTCGCGCGCTTCGCGCACAAGCTGGCCAAGGTCCCCGTCGAGCTCAGCTACGGCGGCGATCTGGTCGGCTGCTGGGATGCTTCACGGCTCGATCAGGTGGTCACCAACTTGCTCTCCAACGCGATCAAGTACGGCAACGAGCTCCCAATCACGATCGAGCTGCACGGCGATGTCGATGGCGTCTCGCTGGTGGTGATGGATCACGGCTGCGGTCTCTCGCCAGCCGAACAGAGCCAGCTCTTCACACGCTTTCACCGCGCCCCGTCGGCCGAGCTGCACTACTCGGGGTTCGGTCTCGGCCTGTGGATCGTGAAGCAGCTCGTCGAGGGACACGGTGGACGCGTATCCGTCGAGAGCCAGCTCGGCCGAGGTGCGAGCTTCCGGGTCTGGTTGCCGAGGCGATCGGTGGTCAGGCTCATCGGAGCGGTGGACCTATGACGACGCACGAGAACGCCTGCGTGCTGGTCGTCGAAGACGACGACGACCTGCGCACGACCATCGCAGACCTCCTACGCCAGGAGAGAGTCGACGTGGCCGAGGCGGCCAACGGCATCGAGGCCCTCGCCTGGATGCACGGCCACGCGCACCCAGTACTGATCCTGCTCGACGTGATGATGCCCAGGATGGACGGGGTGGAGTTCCGCAAGGCGCAGCTGGCCGAGCCCGACCTGGCCGGGATACCGGTGGTGCTCATGACGGCCTCGACGGTTCACCAGCCGTTGCTCGAGGCGTGCGGCGTCGACGAGATCGTCCGCAAGCCCGTGGAGCTCGAAAAGCTCGTCTCCGTGCTCCACCGCTACGCCTGACTCCTCGTGGAAGGACGCGAGTTCGACCCCGCGGACGCTCCGGCGCTCGCTACGATGCGGGGGCGATGTTCGACTACCCCGAACCGACCCTCTACGCGGCGCCGGTCTTCGTCGCGACCGTCGCGCTCGAGGCCGTCGTGGCGCGCTCGTGGAAGAGGCGCGGCCGTGACATCGTCGGCTACGAGACCAGGGACACATGGGCGAGCCTCGGCATGGGCGTCGGCTCGCTCGTGACGGTGACGGCGATCAACGCCGGCGTGTTCGCGCTCGCGACGTGGCTGTGGTCGCATCGCGTGGTCGACCTCGGCCGCGGTGCGCTCGGGTGGGGCGTGGCGATGGTCGGCTGGGACTTCGCCTACTACTGGCACCACCGCGTCGAGCACGAGTGCCGCCTGCTCTGGGCGAGCCACGTGAACCATCACTCGAGCCAGCGCTTCAACCTCTCGACGGCGCTGCGTCAGCCCTGGACGCCGTTCACGTCGCTCCTCTTCTTCACGCCGCTGGCGCTGCTCGGCGTGGCGCCGTGGATGGTGATGGTCGCGGGCGGCCTCAACCTCATCTACCAGTACTGGGTCCACACCGAGCTCATCGGAAGGCTGCCGCGCTGGTTCGAGGCGGTCTTCAACACGCCGTCGCACCATCGCGTCCACCACGGCTCGAACCCCGAGTACCTCGACAAGAACTACGCGGGCATCCTCATCGTGTGGGACCGCCTCTTCCGCACCTTCGAGCCGGAGCGCGCGCGCGTGGTCTACGGGCTCACGAAGAACATCACGAGCTACAACCCGTTCGTCATCGCGTTCCACGAGTACGTCGCGATCGGGCACGACGTGCTCGCGGCCCGGAGCTGGCGCGAGCGCATCGGAATCATGTGGCACGGCCCCGGCTGGCACCCGCCGAGCTGAGGCCGCGCGCTCCGAACGCTGAGGAGAAGTCGGCGAGCACGTCGGTGCGTGCCTGGTAGAGCGACAGGCGCTAGAGAACGGGCAGGAGCCAGGTCTCGAGCTCCTTGGTCGCGGCCATCGCGAACGGAGTCGCCGCGTCGACGCGCACGAGCAGACCGCTCCGCACGCGCTGGAGCGAGACTCCCTGCGGCGGCGGGCGCGAGAGAGAGCGCGCGCGTGCGCCGGGAACGAGCACGAGCCAGCCGGGAGAACGCACGTGACGGCGGAGCCAGGCGGCGTCGCCCGCATGGTCGGCCGTGCTCGCGAGCGTCTCGTACGGGAGCTCGGAGGCGGCCAGGCTCAGCGGTCGACCTTGCGCGCTGACGAGCGCAGCGATGCAGTCCTTCGCATCGGCGGCGGCCTCGAGCATCGTGCTCATCGCCTCGGAGATCGCGAGCTCGGGTCGCTCCGCACCGGGCCTCTCGATGCACCAGCCGAACTGGAGGCGGACGGCATCGGCGTGGGTCTCGGCGTTCGCGGCCGTCGCCGCGCGCGTCGTGACCCAGAAGAGCGGGCGCTTCGGGACCTCGAAGTCGCTCTCCGTCAGCTCGACGGACCCGCCGCGTTCGAGCTGGGTCGCGCTGATCGACGCCGTCTGCGAGAAGCGAATCGGGAGGACCTCGGTGCGCGCTCCCCGCGACACGCGCACGCGCAGCCCGTCACGCGGGGAGAAGGCGCGAACGAACGTGGAGACGAGCTTGCTGACCGTCTCGAGCTCGCACGCGGCGCCGAAGGAGATCGTGCCGACGGCATGCGTGCGCCCGCGGTAGGCCGCGACATCGGGCGCGAGCGCTCTCCTCCGCTTCGTGCCCTTCTCGAGGCGCGGCAAGACGGGCACGACGGGTAGCGGAGTGGCGCGCACGGTCCCGGACATCGCCCGGTCCACGATATCCGATCGCGTGCCTCGTCAGCTCGGCTTGCGCGGACGCCCGATCCCGTAGCTCTCGATGCGCTTGATGAGGGCGTGGCGGCCCATGCCGAGCTGCCTTGCCGCAGCGCTCTGATTGCCGTTGGTCTTCGCGAGCGCCTCGCGAATGGCGCGCTCCTCGATCTCGTCGAGCGAGGAGCGGAGGTCCGACCCGCCTTCGAGCGCGGCCGGCCTGACCGTGGCCTCCGTCGACGAGCTGGGAGGCGGCGGCCGGATCGACTCGGGCGCGTGGAGCACGAGATCGCTCTCGGTGAGGAACTCGGCCTCCGGGTTCATCACGAGCGCACGCTCGACCGTGTTGCGGAGCTCGCGCACGTTCCCCGGCCACGAGTAGTCGACCAGCACGTCGCGTGCGCCCTCGGTGAGCTGCGGCGCGACGAGGCCCATGCGACCGGCGAGGCGCGCGACGAAGAACTCGGCGAGCGCGACGATGTCCGCGGGCCGCGAGCGAAGCGGCGGGACCTCGACCCGGATGCCCTCGAGCCGGTAGAAGAGGTCGGAGCGGAACTCGCCGCGCTCCATCGCCGCGCGGAGATCGCGGTTGGTGGCGGCGATGAAGCGAACGTCGATCTTCGACGGGGTGCGAGCGCCGAGCCGCAGGACCTCGCCGCTCTCGAGCACCCGGAGGAGCTTCGCCTGCGTGTGGATCGGAAGCTCTCCGACCTCGTCGAGGAACACCGTGCCGCCGTCTGCCGACTCGAAGAGCCCGGGGCGCGCCACGACGGCACCGCTGAAGGCGCCTCGCTCGTACCCGAAGAGCTCACCCTCGAGGATCGACTCGGGCAAGGCCGCGCAATTGAGCTTCACGAACGGCTTGTGCGCGCGACGCGAAGCGCGGTGGATGGCGTCGGCGTAGACCTCCTTGCCTACGCCCGTCTCGCCGAGCACGAGGACGCTGAGCGGGCTCGGCGCGATGGCCGGGATCATGGCGTAGATGCGTCGCGACGACTCGTCGCGCACGACCTCGACGACCGGCGGAGTGAAGAGGACACCGGGCCCCGCGGAGCGGCCGGGAGCCACGACCGCCTGGGCCGCGTGGACGAACACGGTCACCGAACCGACGGTGAGCGCGCGACCGAGCTCGATCACCTTCTCCTCGTAGGCCTTCAGGCGCTCGCCCTCGTAGGAGGTGCCGTTCGCGCTCGCGAGGTCCTCGACGCGGAGGTCGTTCCCGATCGAGATGCGGAGGTGACGACGCGAGACTGTGCCGTCGGAGATCGCGAGCTCGCAGTCGGCGCTGCGACCGAGGATGAACGGAGAGCGCTCCGGAACGGGGAGGATGAGCCCGCCCGATGCGGTGCTCACGATGACGACGAGCGGCTCGTCGCGCAGCGGCCTCGCAGGCGCGCGCCCGGAGAGCGGCGCGCCCCGATGGGTCGCTTCGTCGTGGGGTCCCCTGTGCAGCACGGCGGCGGGAGCCTACCACGTGTACGCATTCCTCTCCTGTCCCTTGCGGAACAACGGATTGTTCCGCAAGGGACATCCTGCGCGAACAGATCGGCCCGCCCCGCAGAGGGTTCGCGGGGTTGGACGCTGGCGCGGAACGTGCTCGGCGGGGCCTCGACGGGAGACGAAGGATGCCGACTCTGAACCAGACGCCAGCCGACGACGACGCCGAGGAGCTTCCCCCCGACTCGCAGTTCGAGTCGTTCTACGACCACGCTACGAAGACGTGGACGTTGCGCCGGATCCCGAGCACTCCGCCGTGCGCGAACGACGACGCGGCCTGAGACGAGACGGTCAGAACACCTGACCGGCCACGCACAGGTTCTCGGGTCCCTTTGCGTAGTGGTCGTTGATGAAGCTCGACAGTGACACGGCGTCGACGCAGTCCGCTCGATACGTGTAGCCCCAGGCCGCGGCGGCGACAGCGGTGTCGTTCGCGGCGCGCGGCGCGAGGATGACGCGGGTGCGTATCGCCGGATCGCAGAGCGGGTCCGCCGGGACGGCGTCGCGAACGGAACGCAGCGCCGCGACGAGCGCGTCACACGCGGCGCCCGGAGCGCACGAGTAGAGGAGGAGCACGGCGCCGTGCTCCATGCTGTGGACGAGATTGCCGTCCTCGACGGGGTGCGTGAATTCCTGAAAATTCGCCCACGAGCCGTAGTGCGGCCCGCTCGACGGGGGGTTCGAGCCGTAGACGACGACCGTTCCGTCGGGTACGTGCGGGCTGTCGACGACGGGATAGGCGTCGATGCGCACGTTGCAAGCTCCGCCGTCGAAGGGCGCCGCGTCGGCGTCCACGACCGCCGCGTCGACGACGGTCGCATCCGGCGCGGCGGCGTCGATCACCGCCGTCTCCGGGCTCGCGGCGGCGCGGTCAATGCTCGCGTCCGCCGCGGCGACGGCACCGCCCTCGTTGTCCCTGGCGCATGCGCCGAGCGCGGAGAACGCAAGAATCGAAGCGCCAGCGGCGAGCGCGAACGCGAAAAATCTCGTCGGGCGCGTCACCTGCGAAGCCATCCGGGTCGATGATAACTGCCGCGGCGCGGATCTGAGGCTAACATGCGCCGACCTCATGTCTCACTCGTGGCTGATCTACACCAAGGCCTCCCGGACTGCTGCCGAGGGCGCCGTCAAAGCAATGTACGTGACCCTCGGCGACATCGTCGGGGAGGACCTCGCCGAGCACCTCGAGCCGGGCGAGGAGCTCGAGCCGCCGTCGCTCGGCTGCTGGCCGGACGTCTCGGTGCTCAAGCTGCCCGTCCCGACCCCGGCCGAGGTGCGCGCCTCGCTCACCGAGCCCGGCAAGCTCAACGTGAAGTTCGAGGAGTCCGCCCTCGAGCGCCTCGCGAAGTGTCAGTCGACGATCCGGATCGATCGCGCGCAGCGCTTCGATCCGGCGCTCGTGTCGGCGGTGCGCTCGCTGTTCGAGGAGCTCGGGCCGTGCGTCTTCACCGAGAGCCAGGGCTTCGACCTCTCGACGTCGGAGTCGCTCCTGGCGACCCTCACGACCACCCAGGATCTCGCGGCCAAGCTGAAGGCAATCGCCGCCGGCGAGGTGGACGAGGACGACGAGAACGAAGAGGACGAGGACGAGGAGGAGTTCGAGGACGAAGAGGACGAGGACGAGGACGAAGAGGACGAGGACGACGACGCCCCCGCCCCGGACTCAGCTCGCCCGGAGGTGCTTCGCATGCTTCTCGGAGAGATCGCTCAGCTACCGCGAGTGCGCCGCAAGGCCGCCGAGCTGCTCGGGGGGGCTCCCCCGATCGTCGGTAAGTTCGCGGAGCGGCTGGCCCGCATCGGCGCGGAGCCGGACCCGATCGTCGCCAAGGAGCTCGGTGTGACCGAGCGCGACGTCGTCGGCGCGCGCAAGGCGCTCTCGATCCTGCTCCGCCGCGCCGAGAGCCGCTGACTCGTTCAGCCGATCACTTCAGCACGCCGCGGACGATCTGCTGCGCGATGGGGTGGTACTGCGCGTGGAACCGCTCGAACAGCTCGTGAGCGAGCGGCCTCGTCTCGGGCCGCCCGGCCAGCGCACGGTAGATGGGCTTCAGGTACTTCATTCGCCCGATGTGCCCGAGCAGCTCCGTCGTGCGCGCTAGCACCGCGCCGTAGCCGGACTCGCACGCGAGCACGAGCCAGCTGACGAGCACCTCCGGGTTCTTCGAGGCCGTCAGCGCGTACTTCGCGTCGAGCTCCTCGCACACCGCGAGCGGCGAAGGCTTGGGCATCGCCTCGAGGTAGAGCTGCCACTCCGTCGCGCTCCAGTCCTTCGTCTCGTCGCGTGTCGGCACGCGACCGGCGACGCTCTGCACGGCGGTGAGACGCGCGGACTCGGGTCGCCAGTACGTCGCGGGCAGGCCGGGCCCGTCGACCCATGCCTTCGCGTCGACCTTTGCGAGCAGCCCCGGGATCACCCGTTCCACGAGCGTGAGAAAATCGTCCGTCGAGGCCACCCCGAAGCGGTGGGCACCGAGCCACGTCGCGAGCAGCTTGTCGAAGGCGTCGCGCCCGGCGGCGGCCTCGAGCGCCTTCAAGAAGAGGTAGCCCTTCTCGTAGGGCACCTGGCTGAAGGCCTCGTCCGGGTCGATCCCCGTGAGGTCGGTGCGCAGCTTCGTCAGCTCGGGGTGGTCCGCGTGCTGCACGAAGGCCTGCTGCAGCCTCTCGAAGCCGATGGCCGCATGGAGCCCCGCCATCTCCGCGCCCTCGATCGCCTCGAGGATGCGCCGCTCGGCGAAGACCGTGAACCCCTCGTTGAGCCAGAAATGCTCGGCCGTCGAGTTGGTCACGAGGTTGCCCGTCCACGAGTGAGCGAGCTCGTGGGCCACGACGTTCACGAGACTGCGGTCGCCCGCGAGCAGCGAGGGCGTGAGGAACGTGAGCCGCGGGTTCTCCATTCCGCCGTACGGAAACGACGGCGGCATCACGAGGAGATCGAAGCGCTCCCAGTCGTACGGCCCGAAGAGCGACTCCGCGGCGCGCAGGTGGTCCTCGACCTGCTCGAACTCCCAGGCCGCGGCCTCGAGCTGCGCGGGCTCCGCCCACACGCGCGAGCGCGGCGAGAGGTCCTTCGAGGCGAGGTCGCCGACCGCGAATGCGAAGAGATAGGGCGGGATCGGCTGCGGCATCGCGAAGCGTTCGATCGCGCGCCCCCCCTTCACCTCGCGGCCCTCGGGCGCGGCGGCCATCACCGCACGCAGCTCAACCGGCACGTCGAGCGATGCCGTGAACGTCTGGCGGATCGACGGCGTGTCCTGGCAGGGCAGCACGCTGCGCGCGTGGATCGCCTGGCACTGCGAGAAGAGGTACGGGTGCTTCTTGCCGAGCGTCTGCTCGGGCGTGAGCCACTGGAGCGCCGAGGCCTCGGGCGAGGTCCGATAGCGGAGCCGGATCGCCTCCGCGCCCGCGGGCACCGTGATCTCGAGCCGGCTCCCGAGGATCGGGGCGGCCGGATGCAGCGTGTACGCGAGCGCGGTGCCGTCCGCCGCGAGGACGGCGTCGATCAAGAGCGCGCGGGTATCGAGATCGAGGGGACCGCCGGCGGCAGGTTTGCCGAAGTGGATCGTGAGCTCCGCATGCAGGACGCGCGCGAGGAAGTCGACACTGGCCTTCCAGTCGAGGGACTTCGTCTGCGGCTGCGTGTCGTCGGCGTAGGAGTGAGGGTCGAGGCGAGACATCGGCCGTCAACGCTCGCACAGCGGACGGACGAAAACGAGAGCGGACCGATGTCCGAGCCCCTGAGGCGCTAGCTGTTGTTGGCGAGCGCGGTCTTCAGCGCGGCGGCGCGCGCGAGGTGGCGGGCGATCTGGGCCTGCATGTGACGGATCGGCTCGTTGAGGGCTCGCGCCGCCTCGCGGTTGTTCTTGGCGCTCTCCTCGCTGCGCTTCGAGAAGCCTTCCATCTCGTTCGAGAACTGGTTGAACTCCTGGCGCTGCTTCTTCTCGGTCGCCAACTCGGCCATGGCCTTGAACTCGGCGGCCTGCTTGTCCTCCTCCTTCGCGATGTTGTCGAGCGCGGTGGCGTCCGCCTGGAGCGAGTCGCGTGAGGCGATGTCGCGTGCGAGGATCGGCTGGAGCGCAGCGGCGCGCGCCTCGTCGATGCCGATCTGCGTCTTGACCTTCGCGATCAGCGCCGGGGACCAAACGAGCGGGACGGCGCCCGCCCCCATGCCTACGCCTACAGGTGCGGGGACATCGGCAAACGCGGGAGCGGCGATGGCGACCGAGGCGAGTACGAGAGCGACGGCGAACGTGCGCATTGAACAAGGCTCCTTTGAGAGACGTTGGGGCTGAGGATGGACGCTGAGCCCACGGACGAATTCACCGCAATATAGGGATTAATCGCGCGTTTGATCCGAGAAGTCTTCTTCGTGCAGCGATAGACTGTTCACGCGGCGAGAGGCGTATGAGCGAGATGCACAGTCCCCCCGAGCTTCCCGCTGGGATTCCTCGCGTCGGGGAGATCTTCGCCGAGAAGTATCGCATCGAGAGCGTGCTCGGCCTCGGCGGCATGGGCATCGTCCTCGCGGCGACGCACATCCATCTCGAGGAGCGTGTCGCGATCAAGCTGCTCCTGCCGGCGATCGCCGAGAACCCCGAGTACGTCGCGCGGTTCCTTCGCGAGGGGCGCGCGGCCATCAAGATCCGCAGCGAGCACGTCGGACGGATGATCGACGTCGGCAAGCCCGCCGTCGGCTCGCCCTACCTCGTGATGGAGCACCTCACGGGGACGGATCTCTCGCGCCTCCTCGAGGAGCGCGGGCCGCTGCCGGTCGCCGTCGCGGTGGACTACCTCCTCCAGGCCGGTGAGGCGCTGGCCGAGGCGCACGCGATGGGGACCGTCCATCGCGACCTGAAGCCCGGGAACCTGTTTCTCACGACGCGCCCGGACGGGACGGAGTGCGTGAAGGTCCTCGACTTCGGGATCTCGAAGGTGGCCGAGGGGATCACGCCGAGCGCCGACTACTCGATGACGAAGTCGACGACGCTCATGGGCTCGCCGCTCTACATGTCCCCCGAGCAGCTCCGCTCGCTACGCTCCGTCGACCATCGCACGGACATCTGGGCGCTCGGGGTCATCCTCTTCGAGATGCTGGTCGGGGTGCCGCCCTTCGAGGGCGACACGCTCCCCGATCTCTCGGTGAAGATCATCGTGACCGAGCCGCCGCTCCTCCGGAGCAAGCGTCCCGAGGCGCCCGCGGCGCTCGAGGCGATCATCTCGCGTTGCCTCGAGAAGGAAGTGGGCAAGCGCGTGGCGGACGTCGCCGAGCTCGCGTGCCTGCTGGCTCCCTTTGGCTCTCTCGGGGCCGCGGGCTCGCTCGAGCGCATCCTCAAGGTGACGGGCCCGAGCAGCTCGCCGAGCATGACCTCGAGCGGCCGCATCTCGATCCGGGATCCGGCCAGCAGCTCCAATCCGATCATCGTCCACGCCGAGGGCGTGGCTCGAACCGAGGTCGCATGGGACACGCTGCGCGACGTCCCTCCGCCGGCGAAGAAGAAGGCGCCGCCGTACGCCCTCGTCCTGTCTCTCGGCGCGGCGTCGGTCGCCGTCATCGTGGTGCTCGCGTTCGTCTTCATCTCGCGGACGAGCCCGCTGCCTACACCCGTAGGAGGTACGGCCATTGCGAGCGAGGCCGCGAGCGGCCCGAGCCCGTCCGCGAGCGTGAGCTCCGCGCAGACGAGCGCGACGGAGCCGAGCGCGACTGCGCAGCCCTCGACGAGTGCGACCCCCGATGCCGGCGCCCTCACCGCGGACTCGCGGCCCGACCCCGCGGCGGCGCCCTCGCAGGTGGCGAAGCCGAAGCCCCCTAAGCCTCCGCCCCCCACTGCGCCCACCGTGCGACCGACGAGCGTGGTCCCCGCCGTGAGCGTGCCCGCACCGAAGCCGAGCGCGCCGACGGGCGTTACGCTGGATCGACATGGGTAGTACGTTGAGCCGAAGGGCTCTCACGATGCGATCTCCTCTCTTCCTCGCCGTGCTCCTCGCGGGGGCGCTCGTCGCCGTACCGGCGAGCGCACAGCCGACCGGAGAGCAGGTGGCCGAGAAGCTGTTCAACGAGGCGATCGCGCTCGTCACCGCCGGCAAGTACGCCGACGCGTGCCCGAAGCTCGAGGAGAGCCAGCGCCTCGACCCCGCGCTCGGAACGCAGTTCAATCTCGCCGACTGCTACGAGCACACGGGCCGGAAAGGGAGCGCACGCCGCCTCTTCATCGAGGTCGCGGACGCCGCAAAGGCCGCCGGCAAGGCCGAGCGCGAGAAGACCTCACGCGAACGCGCAGCCGCGCTCGAGCCCGTCGCACCGCGCCTCACCATCACCGTTCCGCCGTCGGCGACGTCGATCCGGCTCGAGGTCATCGTGGACGGCACGCCGTTCCCGCAGGCGAAGTGGAATCGCGCGCAGCCGTTCGATGCCGGGACGCACACCGTGGCCACCTCGGCGCCGGGCAAGAAGCCCTTCGAGACCAAGGTCGCCCTGCAGGACGGCAAGGGCGGCGAGGTGACGATCCCGGAGCTCGAGAACGAGCCCGTCGCGACCGGCCCCACCGGGCCCGACGAGCAGGCGGCCCAGGCTGGCAACGGCCAGCGTCGTTCGGCGCTCATCGTCGGCGCGGTCGGCGTGGTCGGCCTCGCCGTCGGCGCCGGCGCGGGGATCTTCTCGATCGTGAAGAACGGTCAGGCCAAGGAGGTCTGTCCGAGCTTCAGCTCGTGCCCCGACGCCGACGGCCGGAGCAACTGGAACGCCGCGACCGACGCGGGCACGGTCTCGACGATCGGCTTCGTCGCGGGCGGCGCCATCCTCACCGCCGCTGCCATCCTCTACTTCTCGGCACCGAAGAACGGCGCCTCGAGCGGGGCCGCGGGCGCATGGTGGGTGACGCCCAGCGTGGGTCTCGGCTCGGCCGGGCTCGTCGCCGGAGGCCGCCTGTGAGCCGCGGCGGCACGGAGCTGAAGCTCGCGTTCGCGCTCGTGCTGTTCGGCGCGGGGGGCTGCAACGCGCTGCTCGGCAACGGCTACGGCGTCGACGACAGCGAGAGCAGCTTGCTCGACGGCGGCGGAGGCGGCGACGCGCTCGTCGAGGGCGGCAACGGCGACGATGGCGGCGTGGGCCCGGACGGCTCGATGACGGGCGACGGCTCGGTGCTCGACGCCAACGTCGACGGCGGCGGCTGTCTCAACGGCGTGTGTCCGACCTTGGTCATGACCGTCGTCGGACCGCAGCGGCTCGCGCTGAGCACGAAGGGCGTCTACTGGGCTTCCCTCACGAGCTTCGGTCGCGTCAATCTCGACGGCAGCAATCCGCTGGCACCGAAGCCGATTCTCGGACCGATCGCGATGGGGACCAAGCGAGGCATCGCCGTCGACCCGGCCGAGACGGCGGTGTACGTGACGATGCCCGCAAGCGACAAGGCCGCCCTCAAGTGCGTCCCCGATCTGTCGAGCTGCAGCACGAGCTTCATCGGCAACCAGGGAGCCGCGAGCGACATCGCCTTCGACGCCACGCGTGTCTACGTGAGCATCTACGACGAGGGCGCATCGAACACGGGCGAGATCTGGCACACGGCCCTCGATGGAACCAACGCCGCGCCCAACGGGATGATGACCGACCAGGTCATCGACCTCCAGGTCATCGGCGCCAACATGTTCTTCCGGACCCCCACGGCGATCAAATCCGCCGGGCTCACGACGGCGCCTGTCTCCGCGGTGAACGTCGCGGCTGAGGTGCCGCTCGCGTTCGTGGTCTCGAACAACAACGTGATCTACGCGACGGCGAAACAGCTCCACGGCTGCGTGCTGGCTCTGCCCACTGCTTGCCAGCCCAACGTCATCACGCTCACCAAGGCAGACGTGTCGGCAATGACGGCCGATTCGACGCGCATCTACTGGGTCGAGAGGGTCGCGGGCACCGTGCACCGCTGCGACATCGCGAACTGCCAGAACACGGACCAGCTCGTCGCGACGGGGCAGGCCTCACCGAATGACATCGTGGTCGACGGCACGTCGATCTACTGGGCGAACTACGGCGACGCCCAGGGGACCGGCGGCTCGATCATGAAGCTCCCGAAGTGAGCGCACGCGGCGCGCTCGCACTCCTGAGACAGTCCTGAGGCTCGCGGTCGTCGCTGAGCGGGGTCTGCTCAGCGCGCTGAGCAAACGACGCGCAGAGCGCACGCCTTCACGCGCCCTCGCCATGTGAGATCAACGACTTCGAGACCGGCACGGTTTACGCTAGACGGCACGTGATCCCCGGCGACGTTCTCGGAAGACAGTACGTGCTCGAGTCCCGCCTCGGAAAGGGTGGCATGGGCGAGGTGTGGCAAGCTCGGCATCTCGAGACGAACGAGCGGGTCGCCGTGAAGGTGATGCTCGAGGAGCTCGCGCAGGACAGCGCGCTGCAGAAGCGCTTCCTGCGCGAGGCGCGCGCGGCCGCCGCCGTGAGGCACCCGAACGTCGTCGAGCTGCGCGAGGTCCAGGAGGGCGACGACGGTGCGCCGTTCCTCGTCATGGAGCTCCTCGAGGGCGAGACGCTCGGACGACGGCTCAAGCGCCGAGGGGCGCTCTCGATCGCCGAGGCCGCGGCGATCATGCTGCCCGTCTTCGACGCGGTCGAAGCCGCCCACGCCGCGGGACTCGTGCATCGCGACCTGAAGCCCGAGAACATCTTCCTCGCGCGCGAGCGCGACGGTCACGTGCGCGTCTGCGTGCTCGACTTCGGGATCGCCAAGCAGGTGGAGAAGCTCGCAGCGCCTACGACGTCGGCGTCCGCAGAGACCACCGCGGCTCCCGCGACCACCGCGTCGATGCTCGGAACCCCGTACTACATGGCGCCGGAGCAGGCGCTCGGCGAGAAGAACGTCGACGGGCTCGCGGACGTCTGGTCGCTAGGCGTCATCCTCTACGAATGCCTGTCGGGGAAGCGCCCGACCGAGGCGGCGACGCTCGGCGCCATCCTCAAGATCATCGTGACGGACGGCGTCGTCCCGCTCTGGGAGGTGCTGCCCGGCGTCGACGGCGCGCTCGCGGGCGCGGTGATGCGCATGCTCCGGACGAGCCGCGAGGAGCGCGCGCCGTCGCTCGCGGAGATCCGCGGCGAGCTCGTCGCGCAGCTCCCGCCGACGTTCGTGCTCGAGGCGTTCGAAGCAGAGGGCGCTCCCGCGTCCGTCCCTCATGTGCCTGCGAGGATGCCGGCGAGCACGCCGCCCGGCCCGACGAAGAAGCCACGCTCGCGGCTCCTCGCGCTCGCGGCCGTCGCGCTCGCGACGGTGGGCGCCGTGCTCGCGGCGCGTGGCCTCGGCGGCGAATCGCCCGCGGCGCGTGTCACCGCGCCGTCGTCGAGCGTCGCATCGAGCGCGCCGAGCGCCGTCGCCTCCGTCGCGCGACCGTTGCCCGCGACGACCGACCTCGCGCCGCCGTCGTCGGCTCCCGCGCTCGCCACCGCGTCGAGTCGCCCGAGCGCCGCCGTCGCGAGCGCGCACGCGCGCCCGCTCACCCCGACCGCGACCCCGACCCCGACCGCGACCGCGACCCCGACCGGCGGCCCGGGCCGCGGCCCGAGCGGCCTCGTTACGGACAACCCCTTCGCTCCGCCTCCGCCCTCGGCCCCGAGGCCATGATCATGACGCACCTGCACCGCCGCTTCCTCGCGCTCTTCCTCGCGCTGCTCGCGCTACTCGCGCTCCCGCGTCGCGCCTCTGCCACCGAGCCCGATCCCGCAAGCGCGCCCTCCTCTCCCTCCGCGCCCCCCGCGGCCCCCACCGACATCGCGCGCGCCGAATACGCGCGCGGCAACGAGCTCGCACGCGCGACCCAGTGGGGCGAGGCTCTCGCCGCCTTCGAGACCTCGCTGCGCATGCGCCCGCACGCGCTCACGCTCTACAACATCGGCGTCTGCGAGCGTGTCCTCGGCCGCGCGACGCGCGCTCGCGAGCGCTTCCAGAAGGCGCTCGCGCGCGCCGAGAGCGACCCCACGGAGCTCGCGCCGAGCCTACGTGAGGAGGCCGCGGGCTTCGTGGCGGAGGTCGATCGCGGGCTCGCGCGCGTGCGCGTCACGCTCTCTCCCGCCGACGCGGGGCTCGCGGTCGACGGCCGACCGCTGCGCGCTCGCACCGAAGGCGACCGCGCGGTGCTCGAGGCTGGCGTCGAGGCGCCCGGGGTCGGCAAGCCTCCGCCGGCCGGCACGTTCGAGCTCGAGCTCGACCCCGGCACGCACGTCTTCACCGTCTCGCGCACCGGCTACCGTGACGTCGTCGTGACCCGCGATTTCCCCGGCGGGCGCGGGCCCGCGCTCGACCTCGTGCTCTCGCACCTCCCGGCCACGCTCCACGTCTCGGCGTCGCAGCCGGACGCGCTCGTCCGCGTCGGCACCGTCGACGTCGGCATCGCCCCCATCGACGTGACCCGCCCCGCGGGCACGTACCGCATCGGCGTCACGCGCGAGGGCTACACGAGAGTGCTGAGCGACGTGACGCTCGCGCCGGGAGAGGAGGCGAACCTGCGCGCGGAGCTAGCGGTCGAGCGCGTCCCGATCACGAAGCGCTGGTGGTTCTGGGTGTCGGCCGCCGGCGTGCTCGCCACGGCGGCCGTCATCACCTACGCCGTGACTCGTCCGACTCCCGACCCCGCCCCGTACGACGGAGGGAGCGCCGGATGGGTGGTGCTGCCTCGATGAGCTCGTCGCAGGGCGCCGCCTCAGGGCACGCCGCTCGCGCATTCGCTCGGGCAGCGGTTCCTCCCGCACACGACGAGGTTGGTCTGGAGCTGAGCCGCCGCGGGGTAGCGCGCTGCACATCCCTCGAGACAGGTCTGCTCGCCCCTGGGACATGCCGCAGAGCAGCTCGACAGCAGGTAGCAGTCCGCCGACATGTTGCACGCGAGGCCGTCGAGCGCGCAGTTCGCGTCGATGCACGCCGAGCATGCACTGACGGGCGAGGCGCACTCGTTCAGGCATCGATGGGCCATGCACGTGAAGTGGTCGAGGTAGGGCTTCACCTGCGGGGGGAAGCGACCGAAGCACGCCGCGCTGCAGGCCTCGCCACAGCCCGCCACGGCGTTGCAGCTCACGAGCTCCCCGCCGGCGTCGGTCGCGAAGATGGCTTCGCGCGTGTCGCAGCATCGCTCGACGGCGCACTTGCGACAGAGGTCGGCCTCCTCGACGGATTTGCACACCTGATTGAACGGATACGGGTCGGCATCGGGCGCGCCGGCATCGGGCATCGGGACGGGCCCGGCCTCGTCGACCGCGGCATCGGGGGTCGGCGAGGAGCTGCTCGAGCCGCACGCGAGGCCCGCAGCACCGAGCGCGAACGCGAAGCACGCCGTGACGGCGACGAAGGCAACGGAGCGCATCGAAGGGAAGCGTACCATCCACGCGTCCGAGGGCGACTCTTCGTGCTGGCGCTCGGCGCCGCGTCTCTCATTCCCTCGTGCTCCCCGACGGCCGAGACGCGGGCCCAGGTGCTCCTCGTCGTCGACACCGATCTGCCGCTCGCCGGCTCCACCGACGTCGTGCGTGTGGCCGCGATGGACACGCTCCGCGTCGAGGTGCTGAGCGGCGAGAGCGTGCTCGAGACACGCGATCTCGTCCTCGTCGACCCGAGCAACTGGCCGCTCACGCTCGGCGTGGTCTCTCGCGCGCGCCTGCGCCTCCGCCTCTTCCAGGCGCGCCTCGTGCGACCGGAGCTCACGGTGGACCGCCTCGTCGACGTGCAGGCGACGGGGAGCGGCGTCGAGCGCCTCCGTGTGACCTTGTCGGGCGACTGTTTCGGGCGCGCCACGGACCTCGCAAGCAGCACCACGTGCATCTCGATGGAGCAGCCGGAAGCGAAGGCGAGCGAAGGCATCGTCGCGGACGACGGCAGCCCGACGCGCGCCGCGAGCTGGCGGTTCGCGAAGGACGCACCGTGCACGGGCGAGCATGACCCGCTGCGCCCGTGCGTTCCCGGCGGCTTCGACGTGCTCGGGGACGTGGGGCTCGCGAGCATGCCGACCCGCCGCAACGAGCCGCTGCCGCTCCGCACCGTGGTGGTGAGCCCGTTCCGCATGGACCGCACCGAGGTCACCGTCGGGCGCTTCAATTCCATGCTCCGCGCCGGGCTCCTCTCGACGTCGGAGCGTCCGCAGGAGCGCGTGACCACCAGCGAATCCCGTGCATATTGCACCTTCGTCGGCGAGACCGACTCGAGCGCCGACGTTCTCCCGCTCAACTGCGTCTCCGTCGGGCTCGCCCGTGCGGTCTGCGCAGCGTCCGGCGGGCGCCTCCCCACGGAAGCGGAGTGGGAGCACGCGGCGCGCCGGGGCGACGGGCGCATCTATCCATGGGGCAACGACGGCCCCTCGTGCTGCACGACGAGCGTCTCGCGCAGCCCGTTCGCGTCGATCCCGGCCGGATGTCCGCGCGGCCCCGTCGAGCCGGCCGGCTCGCACATCGGCTCGGGCGGCACGTGCCCCGGCGGCGGCGACGTCTCGCGCGACGGCATCGTCGATCTCGGCGGCAGCCTCGCCGAGCTGACGGCGGACGACTTCCGCCCGGTCGCCGAGTGCTTCCCGAGCGGGCTCCTCTTCGACCCGAAGTGCGTCGTCACCGGGCGAGGGCCGTTCGTACGGAAGGGCACCGACTGGACGGCCGGCGCTGCGCGCACCCGCGCCGCTTACCGAGGCGAGAGCACGGGCCTCGACGTGACCGGTGGCTTTCGGTGCGTCTATCCGGAGCCGGCACCGTGAAGCGCCTCCGCGCGCTCGGCTGGCTGCTCGTCGCGGCGCCCGCGTGGTCGTGCGCAGGCGAGGCGCCGGTGCGTCACCAGTGGACGCTCACGCTTCGGACCGACGCCCCTGTACCGGTCGTCGGTGACCGCCTCCTCGTCGAGGTCGTGCGCGAGGACGGAGCGCTCGCCTGCGACGCATGCCGTCGCCTCCTCGACGCGAGCCGTCTCGCGGAGTGGCCGATCTCGTTCGGCATCGGTGAGACGTCGACGACTCCGCTGCGCGTGCGCGCGCGCCTCCACCGCGCACGCGCCGTCGGTCTCGACGGCGCGCCTCGTCCCGAGAGCACCGTCGACGTCGTCGCCGCGCTGCCGCGCGTACCCGGGCCGATCGCCATGGAGCTACGGATGCGTTGCTTCGGCGTCGCGGCGACCTCCGAGGAGAGCTGCGACCCGGCGCTCGGCGAGCTCGCGCCCATCGCGACCGCGGCTCCGGGCGCAGGTGACCTCTCGCTCGTCCCCGGCTCGTGGAGCGAGAGCACGTCGCCGGCGTGTGCCGCAGCCGCGCCGGAGGGCATGGCCTGCGTGCCGGGCGGCCTCTTCTTCTTCACCGGCTTCGACGGCGACGACGCGACGCGCGACCAGCTCGTTCGCGTCTCGTCGTTCTTCGCCGACCGCGACGAGATGACCGTCGGGCGCGCGCGCCTCTTGCTCGCAACGAAGCGGGGGCAGGGCCTCCCCACGCTCCGGCGGAACGACACGTCGCCCACCTCGGTCTGCGCATACGTCGGGCAGACCGATGCGAGCAACGACATGCGCGCGCTGAACTGCGTGTCGCGACCGGTCGCCGAGGCGCTCTGCATCGCCGACGGCAAGCGCCTCCTCACCGAGGCCGAGCTCGCCTACGCCGCCGGCAACGGCGCCCGGGCGACGCGCTTTCCTTGGGGCGAGGACGAGGACATCTGCGCGCACGCGATCGTCGCTCGCGGCGCGGCGATCGGAGAGATCGACCCGCCGGACCTCTCGATCGAGTGCCGCTCGCAGGGCCCGAGAACGGCGCCGTTCGGGCCGGTGATCGGCGGCTCCCCCGCGGACGTGACGACGGACACCGGCGACCTCCGGAACCTCGGCGGCAACCTCGCGGAGTGGGTGGCGGGCACCTTCGCTCCCTTGAAGGACGCGTGCTGGAGCGCGCGCCCTCTGCTCGTCGACCCGCTCTGCACCACCGGTACGGGCGGAGTCGTCCGCGGCGGCTCGTGGCGTGACGAGGCGTGGACGGCGAGCTCACGCTTTCGCGTCTCCTCCTCGCTGTCGGGTGATGCGAGCGTCGGCGTGCGCTGCGCTCGCGACGCGCGCTAGACCTCGGGCTTGCGGCGCGGCTTCGTGAGCCCGTACTCCTGCAGGCGAGCCACGAGCGTTCGGCGCGGCATCGACAGGAGCTCCGCCGCGCGCGTCTGGTTTCCGTCGCAGCTCTCGAGCGCCGCGAGGATGCGCCGCTTCTCCTCGGCGGCGAGCTCGTCGCGGAGCGCGCCATCGGGGGCACGGCCTCCGCTCGCCGCAGGCGATGACGGAGACGACGCGCCCGAGGGGCCACGCACGCTGAGCGGTGCGACGTCGAAGACGAGATGCTCGGTCCCGATCGGGCTGCCGCCGGCCAGCGCCACGGCGCGATCGACGACGTTGCGCAGCTCGCGCACGTTCCCGGGCCACCCGTGGGATGCGATGCGCTCCATCGCTTCGGCCGAGAAGACGGGCTCGTCGACGCCCATCAGCTTCGCCGTGCGCGCCGCGAAGTGGCGGACGAGCTCGGGGAGATCCGCGCGGCGCTCGCGGAGCGGCGGCACGGTGATGGTCATGCCGTTGAGGCGAAAGTAGAGGTCCTGCCGGAACGTGCCGCGCTTGACGTCCATCGGCAGGTCCCGATGCGTGGCCGCGACTACGCGCACGTCGATCGGGATCGGCACCGTGGCCCCAACGCGGACCACCTTCTTCGTCTCGAGCACGCGGAGGAGCTTCGCCTGGATGGACGCCGTGAGCTCGCCGACCTCGTCGAGGAAGAGCGTGCCGCCGTCGGCCGCCTCGAAGAAGCCCTCCTTGTTGCCGATCGCGCCCGTGAACGCGCCCTTCTGGTGGCCGAAGAGCTCGCTCTCGGCGAGGCTCTCGGTGAAGGCCGCACAGTTCACCTCGACGAGCGGCCCGGCGGCACGCGGCGAGCGCCGGTGAATGAAGGCCGCGAGGACCTCCTTGCCAACGCCGGTCTCGCCGGTGAGGAGGACGTTGAGCGGGCCCTTCGCGAGGCGCTCGGCGAGCTCGAAGACGCGCTTCGTCTCCGCGGCCTCGCTCACGATGCCGTCGGGGAGCGCGACGCGCGACGCCCTCCCCCGCACGCTGACCGCGGCCGCCTCGGTGCGCACGAGCATCGTGACCGAGCCGAGGACGACCGGCTCGTCGAGCGCGAGCGGCATCGGCGTGCCCTGGTCGACGCGGAGCTCGGTGACCTCGGCGGTCGCGTCGGCGCTCTTGCTGCGCCGGATGCGGGTGCCGTTGGCGCTCCCGAGGTCCTCGATGGTGAGAAGATCGCCCTTCACGTCGATGCGCGCGTGGCGACGCGACATCGAGGCGTCGTCGATGGTGACGTCGCAGTCGTCACTCCTGCCGAGAACGACCGCGCCCTCCTCGGGGAGCGTATGGACCCGGACGCCGCCGGGCGCGAAGACCATGAGGAGCCGCTGCACGCCTCATCGATTAGCAGCTTTCCGTGCTCCTGGCTGCGCTGAGCAGGATCCGCGCTGCGCAGCGCCAAGGCTGCTCGAGTCGGCGCCGCGGTCCCCGTGAATCTGCGTCCTTCGGCACGGCACGCATCCCGCAAGTGCGCTCCCCATCGAGCGCGGCGCCCGCCGAGGCTCGCCCTTACGACCAAAGGAACATCACCATGTCGATCCGATTCGCTCTCGCCCCCCTCCTGTTCACCCTCCTCGCCGCCTGCAGCGCCGCGCCCGACGCCGCGGAGAACGAGCCGGCCGACGAGTCGCCGGCCCAGGTGCAGGTACAGGTCGACGATTCGGCCTCGGTCACGCCCACGATGCGCCGCGCGTGCGAGTGCGATCTCGCCGCGGGTAGCAAGGTCTGGAAGTGCAACGGGGCGTGCTCGACTGCGGAGCTCAGGAACCTCCCGCACTGAGCCGCGCCCGCGCCGAGCTGCTGCGAGCGGAGGCCGCGACGTCCATCGTCGCGGCCTCTTTCGTTTTGTCGTGTCGACGGGACGAACAAACGAGAACGGGCCGCATGCGTTCCCGCATGCAGCCCGTTCGCGTCGTCGGAGTGTGTCGGTCGTCGTCGTCGACCTCAGCTCACCAGAACGGGCACCAGTTCTTGCGGCAGTAGAGCCAGTAGGCACACTCCATCGCCGAGCCGCCGGCCGCGATGCACATCTGGCCGTCGGTTCCCGCCCGCTGCATCTGGGGCTTCACGCCGAAGGGCTCGCTGGTCGCGGGCTTCGGGGCCTCGACGTGCTGCGAGTACGCGTAGGCGATGTAGCTCCAGTCCTCGAGCTGGCTCGTCCTCGCGTCGGCCGGAATCGTCCCCGACCAGGGCGCGAGGGAGCGATCGGCAAGCGGCTCGATCGCGATGCGGTCTCCGCGAACCACGAGCGCCATCGTCGCCTCGCCATTCGCGTTCTTCGGCTCGACGCGGACGCTGCCGTCGGCGGCCTGATCGCTGACGACGGTGACCCCGTCGTAGGCGAGCACGAGGTGCTGCTCGCCCGCAGACGTGGGCGGCGCCTCGGTAGGAGCCGAGCAACCGACCATCGCCACCGTGGCGACCGCACCAGCGACGAACGCGAACATCGAACCAAACTTGGTGACCATCTTCATCGACCTCCGGACAGACACTCGAGCAACGCACGTGCCGCCGAGCGATCGCCGAAAAAGCGGCCGGGATCGAGGAGGAGCCGAGCACGCTGCGCAGCCGTGGGCATGCGCTGCTCAGACTTCTGCGCAACCGCTGCTCATCCGGCGCCGAAGCACACCGATGCACGGAGAGAGTGGGACGGCACGACGCTCGCAACGACGTCTCCCGACACGCCAACGTGTCCCCCTAAGGAGCTTCGATGCGAACTGCCTCTCTCTCCACGATCCTCGCCGTCACGACCCTCTCCATCGCCGCGTGCGCGGCTCCGACCGACGCCGACGAGGGCGGCTCCGCGAGCTCGGAGGACGCATTCACGATTGTCGTCAGGCCCACCAAGCCCATCAAGCTCCTGCCGCCTCCTCCGCTCCCGACGTACACGACGATCCAGGGCTACGCAGGCGCGCCCAATCAACAGGGGCACGCCGACGGCTCCGGCGTGACGACGTTCGTCCGCCCCGAGCTCGTCGCCTCGTCGTCGGGAGGCGCGACGTACGTCATCGACAAGGATCCGCTCTTCACGGAGGCGCGCCTCCGGCTCGTCTTCGACACGCTCGGCACGGTGAGCCCACACGTGCAGACGATCGCCCGCGGCTACTACCTGAACGGCGCCGCAGCGCTCGCGATGGACCCCGTCGCGCTCGACGCGTACTTCACGGTGCCGTCGACCAACACCGTGATCAAGGTCACCATCGGCGGCAAGATCGATCGCTTTGCGGGCGGCCTCTATGGCGACGACTTCGGCAACTCGAACGTCGGCAACGCCGACGGCGATCGCTTCTACCGGGCGCGCTTCAACGCTCCCGAGGGCCTCGTCCGCGACTCCAGCGGGACGCTCTTCGTAGCGGACACCGGCAACGGGTCCATCCGCATCATCTCTCCTGCAGGCGTCGTCAGCACCCTGCCGCTCGTCGGAGGCCCCGCGGGCTTCGCCCCTCACGCGCTCGGGCGCGACGCGCGAACAGGTGTACTCTACACAAATTACAGAGCGGGCATCTACGCCATCTCGACGACCGGCCAGGTGTCGCTCGTCGCCGGCCACGAGTTCCTGACCGGCCTCGTCGACGGGGCGCCGACGAACGCGCGCTTCCAGACTCCAACGGGCCTCACGGTCGACGGCTCCGGGAACGTCTTCGTCGCAGACACGGCCAACGGCGCCATCCGCAAGCTCGTCGTCAACTGGGGCACGACGGTCACGAGCGTCGAGACCGTGAAGAACCTCTCACCGAGCGGCATCAATCCGTTCGGCTCCGGCGGATACGGTCCGAACGACACCGTCATCCTCGGCCCGAGCAGCGTCGCCATGTGGGACAACTCACTCGTCTTCACCGACGTCGGCCGGTTCACGCTCCGCCGCCTCCAGTGAGCCGCGCGTGAGAGCGATCGGCGCAGCCGCTGAGCAGGGCTTGCTCAGCGACGCGCCGATCCCGCGAATTTCGCGCGGAATCCGGGTGGTCTGCGGCTGGCCTGCCCGTTGCTCGAAGGGAGCCCAACCAAGGAGTCTCAAAGTGAAGCGTTCTCTCATGTCCGTCGGTGTCGTTGCTGTTCTCGCGGTCGTTGCCTCGGCTGCCCACGCGCAGCCGTTCACGATCACGAAGCCCGTCCCGACGCAGGTGAGGCCGGTCTCGCTGAACCTGCCGGCGCAGGCCTACACGTCGAACACGACGCTCGCGGGCGTCCCGGGGCGCACGGGCAACCTCGATTCGCGCCCGACGTGGTCGACCTTCAACTTTCCGACCCTCGTGACGACGGACTCGGCCAGGGGTGCGACCTACGTCGTCGACGCGCTCAACGAGTCGGTGCGCGTGATCAACGGCGGGCGCATGGAGACGTTCGCGACGCGGATCTCGGCCATGGGCTCCGCGACCGGCGTGGCGCTCGACCCGACGAACGAGACCCTGATCTTCACGCTCCGCGGCGACAACAAGCTCTACTCGCTGCGCCGCGGCGGGCAGTGGCTCGTGGCCCTCCCCGCGGTCGAGGTGCTGCCGACCGGCACGATCCCGGCACGCTTCTCGAGCCTCGGGGGCATCATCCGCGACGAGCAGGGCTCGTTCTACATCTCCGACGCCGGAAGCCACTCCATCCGCAAGATGACCCGCGGCGGCGTGGTGACGACCTTCGCGCAGGGTGGTCTCGACTTCGCGCCCCAGGCACTCGCCCGCGATGCGAGGGACGGGAGCATCTACGCCGTCTCCGGCGCCTCCGTGTACCGCGCGGCGCCGACGGGCCAGGTGGTGCCGTACGCCGGCAGCTCGGGAGTGCGTGGCCTCACCGACGGGTTCGCGGCGGCGGCGCGGTTCAACGACCCGCGCGGCATCGCCGTCGACGCCTACGGTCGCGTCTTCGTCGCCGACGCGCAGGCGCAGGCCGACGGCACGAGTCGAGGCTTCATCCGGCAGATCGCGATCGTGCCGCCGTCGCCCGTCGTCGTGCGCGTCGGTGTCACGCCGCCGCAGGCGGGCCCGTACGTGTCGACGCTCGCCTTCCAGGGTAGCGGCGCGGTGGCTGCGATCCCGGTCGCGCTCTCACGCCCGAACGGGCTGTCGATGTGGGCCAATCAGCTGGTGGTCGCTGACAGCAACCTCCACACGGTCGACATCCTCCACTGAAGGACCCGCTCGGCGCCGCCTGTCGTCGAGTGCTCTGGCCTGCTATTCTTGGAGTGTGTCGTCCGCAGCCGAGCGAGCCGCCTATCGGAGAGCGAACTGGACGGGTGGCGTCGCGCGTTCCTTCGCCGAGGCGGAGGAGATGCACCTCGACTTCTGGCTCTCCGCAACACCGCAGGAGCGGCTACGCGGCGTCACGCAGCTCATCGAGGACATGCGTATGATGGAAGGTGCCAGTGGACCTCCCCCCCGACTTCAAAGAGCTGTTGGAGGAACTCGGCCGCGACGCGGTTGAGTTCCTCCTCGTCGGCGGCTACGCGGTCGCGTTTCATGGACGGCCCCGCGCCACGAAGGACATCGACATCTTCCTGAACGGCAGCCCGGAGAACCTCGAGCGTGCCGCTCTGGCCCTACTCGAGCGCGTGCGCGCGCGCCAGACACCGCAGAGCTGACCGCGCTCCGCCGTCAAACGCTCTCCGGCTCGGCGTCCTGGACGATGTACGGGCCGTAGCGGTAGTCGCGGATGTTCGTGACACATCCGCCCTCCCACTCGAGGAGGATGAAGTACGCGGGGGCCTGCGCGCCGTCGACGTGCGCGGCGAGCACGAGCTGGCCCTCGAGACGGACGACACGGAGCGAGACGTCGAGCTTCTCGTAGTTGCCGAAGTACATCCTGACCGCCTTGCCGCGGCGCTGGGACTTCGACACGAGATCGAGGCGGCAATCGTCGCCGACGAGCGTGCGTACGCCGTCCCAGTCGCGCGCGTTGAACAGCGACGCGTAGCGGTCGAGGTCGCGACGCACGGAGGCGTCTGCCGTCTCCTTCTCCTCTTCCGCGGTGCGCAGGCTCGCGCGACCGCGGACGAGCGCGGCCTTCACGGCCATGACCGTCGTCCCCATCGTCGCGGCGGTCTCTTCGAGCGTGTGTCCAAGGACGTCCCAGCGAACCGCGCACTCCATCCGGAAGGTCGAGGCCTTCGTCGTCGCGAGCACTTTGGGGTTCATGCCGAGACGACGTTCGAGACCCGCAGAAGGATGCGGTGCCCATGTCGATTCCTCGAACTCCCGGCAGATTCAGCGGCTCCGCCGGGCCCCGGCGTGCTGCCCCGTGGTGTTAGGCTCGAAGGATGGCGCTCCGGGGGGTAGGCGACGTACTCGCCTCGAAGTACCGGATCGAGGCGCTCCTCGGGACAGGTGGAATGGGCGACGTCTACCGCGCCACCAACCTGCACGTGAATCGCGAGGTCGCGATCAAGCTCCTGCACCTGAAGCACGTGGAGGACCCGAATCTGCTCGAGCGATTCCTCCGTGAGGCGCGCGTCGCGAACGTCGTGCGTCATCCGAACGTCGTCGACGTGCTCGACATCGACAAGGACCTGGACGGGTCGCCGTTCATCGTCCAGGAGCTCCTCTACGGCGAAGATCTCGCGAAGTACGTGCGCGAGCGCGGCCGACTCACGCTCGACGAGATTCGAACGCTCGTCGTGCCGATCATCGAAGCGGTGGCGGAGGCCCATGCTCAGGGCGTCATCCATCGCGACATCAAGCCCGCGAACATCTTCCTCGCGACCCAGCACGTCACGCTCGACAGCCCACCGAGCTCTGGTCGGCGGGCTCCGAGCACTTCGGGATCTCGAAGCTTCGCTCCGCCGACATCCGTGCGACCGACGTGGGTGTGCTCCTCGGGACGCCGGCCTACATGGCCCCGGAGAGCCTCCACGGCGCGCGCGACGCCGACGCCCGCACCGACGTCTGGGCGCTCGGCGTGATGCTCTTCGAGCTGCTCGCCGGAAGGCGTCCGTTCCTCGCGACCGGACCGAGCATCTTCGTCGTGATCGCCACCACCGATGCGCCCCGTCTCGCAGACGTTGCGCCAGACGTCGATCACGAGGTCGCCGAGGTCGTCGACCGATGTCTTCGTCGGTCGGTCACCGAACGCTTCTCGTCGGCGGCGGAGCTGGCGACGGCGCTCGCGGCCGCGCTCCAGTCGGCCTCCGTTCGCGTCCCCACGGTCTCCGTCGAGCCGATGGCGGAGCTGCAGCCGATCGTCCCCGAGCTCGATCTGCCCCGAACGATCGGCGGCAGCGACGCGACGTCCGTCGACCTCCACCCTCCGAGCGTCGAGTCCACCCTCCCCTCTCGCATCGCGCCCAGCCAGCCGGACCGGACGGAGGTGATGGCGGGTCGGCCGTACGCGGCGCCGAGCAGCGCACGAGTCGCCGAGGCTGCGCCCGTGGCGGCGTCGATCGCTCCGCCACGTCGGAGAACAGGCTCGGGCCTCGAGCTCGAGGAGACGCCGCGTTCGAGTCGCCACCCGTCGAGCGCTCGATGGTCCATTCCCTCCGCCGCAATGGCCCCGCCGCCGGAGCCGCGAGCGCGGGCGGAGGGGCTCTCGTGGCTGACGTCGCTGCTGGTCCTCGGCATCACGGCGCTCGCGCTCACCGGCGCGCTGACGGCGGCGACCGGACAAGCAGTGAGCTTCGCGGTCGTCCGCCCATTCGTGGAGACCAGTCCGCCGATCGCGATGGCCCTGCAGGCGGGCGCGGCTCTCGTTGCTGCCGCCGCCGCCGCATGGACCTTCCGTGGTGGCATGCGCCAGTGGCGAGCGGGCTCCGCTCTCACAGCGCTCGTCTACGCCGGTGCGAGCGGAGGGCTTCTCTTCGCCGCGCTCAGGCTGCTACGCGCGGCGTGGTGATCGAGGCGGCGTTCCGTGACCTGTCAGAAGCGGACGCCGGTCTGGTGCGTGTACGGCTGCATCGTGCCGAGGACGGGTCCGGGACGAGCGGGGTCGTCGGACCGGAAGATGAAGTAGCCG